>ERZ724512.621-NODE-621-length-16523-cov-4.852077_pt1 | contig 16523 bp, 13 predicted proteins | sample MGYA00376045_ERZ724512 | MGnify/ENA primary metagenome ERZ724512 (study PRJEB28724, sample SAMN07190883) | activated sludge metagenome | isolation source: activated sludge of sewage treatment plant in Hong Hong | place: Hong Kong | collected 2016-03-17 ... | reverse complement strand
ATGAAGGTATGTTGAGCGACTCATGCGATGGGTATAATTACTTTTTCAATCTTGAAAATGATCCTAAAAGAATATACATAAATAACGAATATATATTTGCATATTACTTAAGAGGCAAAAGAACCAGTCCATCCGGTCATTACATTGTTAAAAGAAATTTGGAAACAGGAGAAAAGTTATGGAGCGTAAGGGAAGATCACACCATGACAGGTTGGAGAACCAACATAACCAGAGCATTATTTCTTGATGAAAGCTCAAATCTGATCCACATTGGCATGGTCCCTATTAGCACATATCCAAAGAGTCCTTCAGGCTATCAATTGGATCAGGAAACACAGTTGTCAAAAAAAATAATTGATTCAAATACAGGAGCAACAATTTTTTCATATTTTCCGGATAATACTGATTCAACTATTTCCATCTTGCCACAGGCAGTTTTTAAATATGGACCCTACAACCACTTGTTTATGGAAGGAGAGAACTACAGGTGTTTTTACCCGGTAAAATACTATGATCGACTTGATTATAAAATGGTCACACAATTGGTAGATAGTGAAGGCAGGAGAGTAGGCAGAACAGATTCGATCCCTTTTTATCATGGTCAACGCTTTGTTAACTTTACAAGGATCAGTGAAGATACATTCTTATACATCGAAACATTTAAGTTAGCGGATAGTATTGTGTTTAATTTTGTAGATAAAAACTTAAACACATTAAAATTAATTTCTCTTAAAGAAGTTTTTCCCATTAATGATATGTTACTTACCTCGTACCAGCATATGAAATTGATATTTACAAGTTTTGATACAAAAACCGATCCATTTGAACCTCCAATCAGTCATGTCATATACGATTTATATGGGAACAAACTGCTTAACGCAAAAGTAAATTTAGAATATCTAGAGTTGTACCCAACAACATTGTTGTATGGCAAAGAAGATGAATTGTATTTATTCTCACTTTATGCAAAAAAGTTGGGGGTTGGTGATTGGGATTTCTCAATGAATGTATATAAACTTCTTCAAGACACTATGATGCTGATATCAGCATTTAAAGTAGAAGACAAAGACAGATTTGTTTATGTTACTTCTGTTGATGAGTTACTTGATGGCGATTTACTTGTTGGAGTGCAAGAAAACAATATGATTTATAAGAATGGCAATTATCAACAAGATGGCAATGCCCGTGCCATGAGCACCATGCGCGTGAGCCCGGAAGCGCTGGGCTTGATTCCGGTATCCACCAATTCAGAGTTTATTGCAGACCAACTCAACCTTTATCCCAACCCGAGCTCAGGCCCTGTGCGCATTGTATTTCCCAATGGGATCAATGAGGGAACAATGGAGGTGTACAACCCAGCCGGCACCCTGGTTCAGATCATGGATTTCGACAAACACCTGTCCAATTTTTTTGAATTTCAAGATTTGATTCCAGGCCTTTATATGGTGAAAGCAATTGATAAAAATGGAAAAACGGCGGTGGGGAAATTGGTATTAACGGAATAAATATTTGATCATGCAGGTGCGTAAAATCTTACGCACCTGCATGATCAAAATCTTGCGCACCTACATGCGCACCTACAGATCGTTAATCATTGCCCATATCTTGTCTTTAAGGGCATCCAGGCCATATCCGGAAACACCAGAAATAAAAAGATAGGGCATAGGGACATCGATTTCTTTCGACATTTGGGCCATCAGAATTTCGTCCAGCAAATCAGCTTTGGAGATGGCCAGTAACATTTTTTTATCTAACAATTCCGGATTGTAAAGTTTGAGTTCATTGATTAGCACCTTTACATCTTTGTTGATGTCGTCACTTTCTGCAGAGACTACAAACAGGAGGACAGAGTTGCGCTCAATGTGCCGGAGAAAACGAATGCCAAGGCCTTTGCCCAGATGGGCATCTTCTATGATTCCCGGCAAATCGGCCATTACAAAGGATCGCATATCCCGGTACCTTACCAGGCCCAGTTGTGGAACCAGAGTGGTGAAGGCATAATTGGCGATTTCAGGTTTGGCGGCAGTGATGGATGATAATAGGGTAGACTTGCCTGCATTGGGAAAGCCCACCAAACCAACATCTGCCAGAAGTTTTAGCTCGAGTATCTTCCATTCCATCTTGCCTGGTTCTCCAGGCTGAGCATAGCGTGGTGTTTGGTTGGTAGCCGATTTGAAATGTTCGTTGCCCAGGCCGCCGCGACCACCCTTTACAAGGATTTTGGTTTCACCGTCTTTTTCAATTTCAAAATGTACTTCTCCTGTTTCTGCGTCTTTTGCCACGGTACCGAGCGGTACTTCCAATACGATATCTTCACCACTGGCTCCCGTACTTCGCGAAGAACCACCACTTCCGCCATCACCGGCTATTACGTGCTTTTTGAATTTTAGTGGTAATAGTGTCCACATCTGAGCATTGCCCCTGACCAGGATGTTGCCACCCCTTCCGCCGTCGCCGCCGTCAGGGCCACCCTTTGGGGTTTTCTTGTCGCGGTGAAAATGAGCAGAACCCGCTCCTCCGTGTCCACTGCGACAACAGATTTTTACATAATCAATGAAATTCTGCTCAGCCATAAAAAAGGTTACAGGTGTCTGTCGATTTCTGTGCAAAGGGCATGAAAAATGTCTTCGATGGTGCCCATGCCTTTGATGCTTACAGATTTTTCGTGTTGTTGATAATATTCGTAAACGGGTGTGGTTTGCGCCAGATAGACCGCTATGCGTTTTCGGATCACACTTTCATCAGCATCATCGGGCCTTCCGGAGGTCTTGCCCCTTTCCAGTAAACGTGCTACGATTTCTTCTTCTTCTACCTCAAGTGCAATCAAGGCAGTAATGGGCTGACCCAGTTCTTCCAACAAATCATCCAATGCTTCGCTTTGAGCAATGGTACGGGGAAAACCATCAAAAATGTATCCATTTACTTCCGGATTTGCCAACACTTTGTTTTTCAACATACCAATCGTGACACTGTCGGGTACCAATTGCCCTTTATCCATAAATGACTTGGCTTCCATGCCCAGTGCGGTTTGGTTGTCGATTTCTGATCTGAAAAGATCTCCGGTCGAAATGTGCAGCAGTCCGTATTTTTCTACCAGCTTGGCTGCCTGTGTCCCTTTGCCGGATCCCGGAGGGCCAAATAAAATGAGATTCAACATGGCTGAAATTTTGTAATCCTGTTTAATTGAAACGCAAAATAAATCAAAATATATCATTTAGCGGCTATAAAGCCACTGATGAGGTCTCTTCCAAACAAATATCTCTTCTCCCAATACTCACTGCCATTGACCACATCTGTGCGGATACCGGCAGAGGTAGAACTGTGTATAAATGTGATACGTTCGGCTTTATCGGAAATGACAATGCCTACGTGGCTGATCCTTTCTTCATTGCCGAAAAATATCAAATCACCGGGCTGGAGCTGCGATCGTTCTTTGGGTGCTCCCAACAAGGCCAATTCCTGAGAAGGCCCTGAAGTTTGAAAGCCAAATTTCTGGTAAATGAAATTGGCAAAACCACTGCAATCAAATCCTTCCTGAGGGTTTTTTCCAGCATACTTGTAGGGTGTACCAATGTATTGATGGGCTTCTTCTACCATGGCATTTCTCAATGTACCAGTGGATGTTGTAGACGGCTTGTCAGAGCGCTTTTCTTTCGAAGATGCAGCGGTTACAGGCTTTTCTTCAGAATAGACCTGCGACGGCTTGCTTTGACCCGGCCTTCTGGCACGACTGTACTTTTCCGACCTGTCTCCATAATGGTGGCTGCTACCGCATGAAATCATGAACCAGGAAAGGGCTAAAAAAATCCCCAAAAATTGTAAATCACTCCGATTAATCATTTTGACAATAAGTATAATACGTATTAATAATTATTTTAATATCAAATTTTGTACCAAAATCATTTGTCGCTGCTTTCACTTGTGCAATCGGGCTAATTTTTGTATTTTCGCACATCAACTTACCTAACCAAAAATTCATTATGAATCCATCCAGTTCATTCGATAAAAGACACATTGGACCTTCACCTGTCGAACTTGCTGAAATGCTTGCTACCATTGGCGTAGGCAGCCTTGAACAGCTCATAGATGAGACGGTACCATCGGGCATCAGAAATCAAAAACCACTCAACATTCCGGCGGGTTTAAGTGAATACGAATACCTGCTCGAGCTTAAAAGCATTGCCGGTAAAAATAAATTGTATAAATCGTATTTGGGTCAGGGATATTATGGTACAATTACTCCTTCTGTGATTGCGCGCAACGTATTTCAAAACCCGGGATGGTACACCCAATATACGCCCTACCAGGCAGAAATTGCACAGGGCAGACTAGAATCATTGCTCAACTATCAAACCATGGTGTCGGATTTGACAGGGTTGCCCATTGCCAACGCATCTTTGCTCGATGAAGGCACAGCCGCAGCAGAAGCAATGGCCATGATGGAGGGCATTCACAATAAGAAGCGAAAGAACAATGCGGCGAAAAAGTTTTTTGTTGACCAGCACGTTTTTGCCCAAACACTTGACGTAGTGCGTACAAGGGCCATTCCGCTCGATATAGAGGTTGTTACAGGAGATTGGAATACCTATGAACCGGGAGATGATTGTTTTGGTGTGTTGATACAATATCCAGACGCATTGGGAGAAATCAACGATTATCAAAATTTTGTTTCCAAATGTAAGGCCAAAGATATGCTAGTTACTGTAGCCACCGATTTGTTGGCGCTTTGTTTGCTCACACCTCCTGGCGAATGGGGAGCCGATATTGCCATAGGAAATAGTCAAAGATTGGGAGTACCTATGGGCTACGGAGGTCCGCATGCTGCGTTTTTTGCTACATCTGATGAATACAAGAGATTGATTCCGGGCCGAATTATAGGTATGTCAATAGATGTTCATGGCAATCCTGCTTTAAGGATGGCATTACAAACCCGCGAACAACACATCAGACGAGAAAAGGCTACATCCAATATCTGCACCGCACAGGCCCTTTTGGCCAATATGGCTTCAATGTATGCAGTTTATCATGGACAGGAAGGACTAAAAGAAATAGCACAAAGCATTCACGACAAAACTGCTCAGCTTGCACAGGCATTATCTGCTTTAGGCTTGTCAAGAGTCAACAAACATCATTTCGACACCCTTACATTGTCCGTCACAGATGCCGAAGCCAAAAAGTTGAAAGAAACAACAGAGTCATATCAAATAAATCTTTTTTACAGCCGTGGAAAAGTGACCATTTCATTAGATGAAACAGTCACTTCAAAAGATTTGCACAATTTGGTAGCATGCTTTGAAAATTTCACTGCTAAACAAGCTGCTGGTGGAAGTGGTACAACTGGTATTCCAGCCAATTTACAAAGAACATCGGCTTTTTGTACCCATGCAGTTTTTTCCAGTTACCGCACAGAGACAGCCATGATGAGGTACATCAAAAGTCTCGAAAACAAAGACCTTTCGCTGACACATTCTATGATTTCCCTGGGATCGTGTACCATGAAACTCAATGCAGCCACCGAGATGATGCCGGTTTCATGGCCGGAATTTGCAGACTTACATCCTTTCGTTCCGGCAGAACAGGCAGCAGGTTACCACCAGATCTTTGAAGAGCTGGCCACCTATTTGTGTGAATGTACCGGATTTACGGCCTGTTCATTGCAGCCCAATTCGGGTGCCCAGGGAGAATATGCGGGATTGCTTACCATTCGTGCATATCATTTGGATCACGGCAACGCACATCGCACTGCTGTGTTGATCCCCTCTTCTGCGCATGGCACCAATCCTGCAAGCGCTGTTATGGCGGGCATGGAGGTAGTAGTGGTGGCTTGTGACGAGAGCGGCAATATTGATATGACTGATTTGCGCGCCAAAGCAGATCAATACAAAGACAAGTTGGCGGGACTAATGGTGACCTATCCAAGTACCCACGGAGTATTTGAGACCACCATCATGGAAATTTGTGACCTCATCCATCAAAATGGTGGTTTGGTATACATGGATGGTGCCAATATGAATGCACAGGTAGGTCTTACCAGTCCGGGTAGAATTGGAGCCGATGTATGTCACCTCAACCTCCACAAGACCTTTGCCATTCCGCACGGGGGTGGAGGACCGGGTATGGGCCCAATTTGTGTGAACGACAAACTTGCTCCCTACCTGCCGGGCCATGTGTACAATACTACCGGAGGTAATAAAGCAATACCCGCTGTATCATCTGCGGCTTGGGGCAGTGCATCTATTTTGTTGATATCATATGCGTATATACGAATGTTGGGTGGCCAGGGACTTACCGATGCTACCCGATACGCCATTCTCAACGCCAACTACATCAAAGCTAAATTGGAAGGAAAATACAGTGTTTTGTACACTGGAGCCAATGGCAGAGCTGCGCACGAATTGATAATAGATCTCAGACCTTTCAAAGCTGCCGATGTGAGTGCCGAAGATGTAGCAAAAAGATTGATGGATTATGGTTTCCATGCGCCTACCCTGTCGTTTCCGGTAGCCGGGACCATTATGATTGAGCCTACAGAAAGCGAAAATCAGGCCGAGCTCGATCGATTTTGTGACGCACTTTTAAACATCAGAGAAGAAATAGACCAGGTAGCCAGGGGAGAAATGCAAGCCCACAATCATGTTTTGAGCAATGCCCCACATACCGCTGCCGTGGTTTGTGCCGACAATTGGCCATACTCTTATTCGAGAGAAAAAGCAGCCTATCCATTGCCCTACCTCAAAACCGGCTTCAAATTCTGGGCCAGCGTTGGAAGGGTTGACAATGCCCATGGTGATCGAAATCTCGTTTGCACCTGTAATCCGATAGAGGATTATATGAAGGATAACTGAGCGGTTTCAGCAAAGCTGAAAAAATTGATCCCTATGAGCCGTAGGTTTGTAGGGATCAATTTAGCGAAGGCACCACGCGCTAACCGCGTGGCAACGACAAACCCCCAATAATCAGAGGAGCAATGAAGCATTGAGCTCAAAGCAATGGGCGGTAAGGGGCACCACGCGCTAACCGCGTGGCAACGACAAACCCCCAATAGTCAGAGGATCAATGAAGCCTTGAGCTCAGAGCAATGGGCGGTAAGGGGCACCACGCGCTAACCGCGTGGCATAGACATATCCAATATAGTACTGTCGATGCCGTGCAAGGGATTGCACGGTTCCCTCATTATCGAGTGAAATCTTTCACTCGATTTGCGCCGAGGCGCAACCATTCGGTCACCCGTCGCAATTCGCCTGTCGCAATACGCCTGTCGCAAGTCGCCTGTCGCCTGTCGCCCGTCGCAAACAATGAATGGAGAAACGTTAACCCCTATTTCACATCTGCCAATCTGGCAAAAACGGGAAATGAGGCAGTACCATAGTGAGAATATGGTTTTTTGGAAGCAGGTTGTGCCGCAGGATAGGTTTTGATGAAAGCAGCTACAATTTCTTTCATCTTGTCGTAGTCGATATTTTTGGAATTGGGCTTGGGGTAAAAAACGAAATGTTCGATTTTACCATTGGTGCCCCAGAAAATGTTCGCCCAGATCTTTACACCTTTAAGATCAAAATTGTGGTTATCGGCATAAACTTCCAGATCCTGTAAGATGGATGTCCATTCTTCAAAGGCTTTGTCCATGTTGTTTTGGCAGACATTCAACAAGGGTTCGCTGTATCGACCAATCATTTTGTCGTACTCGCGGGGATGATCACCAATAAAACAAACTTGTGGAAAACCGGTCTCTGCTGGGTTCTGAGCACTCAACACACCATTATAGAGACAAAGGGTGATAATCAGTAAGATCAACAGCAATCTAAGGGTATTCTCAGGACTTCGTCTCATCAGTGGTTTGAAATATAATGCAAAAGTAAAGTATTTTACAATTCCATGCAAGTAAATTTACCAACAGAGAAATTTTATTGGGATTTTTCTAAAATTACCTGAATGAAATAAGCCTTAAGGCGGCTGAAACCACAAATTATCGTACAAGCTTTGTGCCAAAGTCTTTTTTACCTCCAGACAGGGTATTTTGGCTTATCTTTGCACTTCAAGTCAAGAAGGATATGAAGTGCAGCTTAAACGGATTAAAGAAATACATTGAACTCAGTGAAAATGCAGACCAGGTGGCGAAAATGCTCACTGCCATTGGCCTTGAAGTAGAAGGGCAGGAAACCATACAAAACATTAAAGGAGGCCTCAAGGGCGTGGTAACAGGCCAGGTGGTAACTTGCACCAAACACCCCGATGCCGATAAACTGTCAGTCACCACAGTAGATATTGGATTGGACGAGCACCAACAAATTGTTTGTGGCGCACCTAATGTGGCTGTTGGTCAGAAGGTATTGGTAGCAACGGTAGGTACTACCCTTTATCCGTCGGGAGGAGAGGCACTGACCATTAAAAAAGCAAAAATAAGAGGGGTGGAATCCAACGGTATGATTTGTGCCGCCGATGAACTCGGCCTGGGTGATGACCATTCAGGTATTTTGGTTTTGGCCGCAGATACAAAGGTGGGACTGCCGGCATCAGATTTATATGAAATTTATGAAGACACATTGTATGAAATTGGACTTACTCCCAATCGATCAGATGCTACCTGTCACCTGGGCGTAGCCAGAGACCTGTATGCTTATATACGCGCCAATGTAGACAATAGTCGTACCTTCAACGAGCCAGGCACTTCAGGTTTCAATGTGGAGAATCACACCCTAGAAATCAAGGTAGAAGTCAACAAGCCCGACCTTTGTCCGAGGTACAGTGGACTTACCATTTCAGGTATCAAAGTAGGCCCTTCTCCTGCTTGGTTACAAAATCATTTGCAGGTATTGGGAGTGAAGCCCATCAACAATGTGGTAGATGCAACCAATTACATCCTGCATGACCTGGGGCAACCTTTGCATGCTTTTGATGCCGACAAGATCGGGGGCTCAACCATTGTAGTAGATACGCTGACATCCGGCACACAGTTTCTAGCATTGGATGGCAGAGCTTTTACTCTCAAAGGAGAAGAATTAATGATTTGTGATGCCTCAGGCAGAGGTATGTGCATCGGAGGTGTGTACGGTGGCAAAGACTCCGGTGTAAGTGAAGGCACTTCTTCCATCTTTTTGGAATCCGCACACTTTGCAGCAGGCAACATTCGCCGTACATCGATGGTGCACAATCTCAGGACCGATGCTGCAAAGGTATTTGAAAAAGGTAGTGACCCTAACCTTACCGTATTTGCGCTAAAACGGGCGGCAGCTCTAATTGCCGAATTGACAGGAGGCTACGTTAGCTCGGAGGTCATAGATATTTACCCCAAAGAAATCAAACCAGCAGAAATCCATGTTCGGTATGAGCATGTAGCCAATTTGCTGGGAACAGAAATTCCGAGGGACATTATCCATGACATCCTTTCTGGAATGGGTATGCAAATCCTTCCTGTTGACGACCACGGTTTCAAGGCATTGGTCCCAACCTCAAAGGCAGACGTATTGAGGGAAGTTGACGTCATTGAAGAAATACTGCGTATCTATGGCTTCAATAAGGTTGAAATTCCGGCGAGGGTGACTTCCACCCTTTCGTATGCACCCCAACCCAATAAGTTTGTAATCCTCAATCAGGTTGCAGATTTTCTGGCTTCCAGGGGCTTCAATGAAATGATGGGCCTTTCTCTTATCGACTCCCGGCTATGTATGGAAGTAATGGGCATTGAAGAAAGTGAACTTGTGTTAGTCAACAATACTTCCAATGCAGGTTTGGATGCCATGCGACCTTCTTTGCTGTTAAGTGGCTTACTTTCAGTAGCATATAACCTCAATCGACAGGCTGAAGGCCTACGCTTATTTGAAATGGGAAAATCATATCTCAATGCAAAAGGCGAATTCGACGAAAGAGAACAACTTTCAATTTTAATATCAGGTCATCAGGAAGGAGGGCATTGGAACCAACCTGCGGCACATGAAGCACATTATCATCATCTCAAACAAATGGTGGGCGATGTACTTAGGAAAAGAGGCTTGAACAAGGTGAAAATGAGGGAATTGCAGCATGATCCATTGTTTGCTTATGGACTCGAAATCCTAAATGGAAGTGGTGTCATTGGCAAAATGGGTGAAATGAACGGCTCTGTATTGAAAAAACTGGGCATCAAATCGCCGGTTTTCGGTGGGTGGCTGGATGCAATGGCCCTTGTCAATGCAGGCTTAGGGGCAAAACAGTTTGTCTCAGAAATCTCAAGATTCCCATCCATGAGGCGAGATTTGGCCCTTGTGATAGATAAAAAGATCAATTATCAGCAAATTCAGGAAGCGGTGTTGTCTAAAAAACACGCCTATTTGGTGGATATGGACCTGTTTGATGTCTATGCCAATGAACAGGTACTGGGTCAAGGTAAAAAATCATATGCTTTGTCGTTTGTATTTGAAAATAAAGACAAAACACTGACAGACAACGATATAGATGCCTCAATGAAAAACATAATTTCGCTTTGTGAGCAACAATTGGGGGCACAGCTAAGGAACTGATTACCATAGAGGCAGGGTACTCATGGAGTGCGAGTTATATATATTTTTTATAAGTATTTCATTAATTGTCACGCTTTTGTAAAAAATATCTATTTTTGAAGGATGAAAATACCGGTGGAAAATTTGAACAAAATCAAAGATCAAATCATTTCGCTGGTAGAGAAATATAATTTTATCAATAACGAAAATTTAGAATTAAAAGAGGAAATTGGCCGATTAACGGCTGAGTTGGATGAATTAAAAAGTTCGCAGCGGTCTGACACTCGATCCACACAGGAAAGAGTAGAAGAAACCAAACAAACCATAGATCAGTGCCTTGGCAGCATAGAAGAGTGCCTGACACTGGTAAGGGAACTACAAAATGAGCCCAGATAAGCAAATATCTATAACGATAGGGGGGAAGTCTTATCCCATGATCATCCGGGAGGAAGAAGAAGCCCTTATCAGAAAGGCGGAAAAGGAGATTCAAAACTCGATTCTCGAATTCCAAAAAGCTTATGCAGGTCTAACCACACAAGATGGAATGGCCATGGCGCTGATAACAAAAGGAGTAGAACTCCTCAAAAAGGAGGAAGAATTGGAAGTGATCAATCAACACCTCCACCAATGGTCGCAACTCCTGCCCGCTGAATAAATCCGACTCTTCACAAGTTTGCCACTTTTTTAGTTCTGTATGGTTTAACCTTAAACAATAGTAATATGGAGAACATCATAGCACTGATTGGCGGCCTTGTCCTGGGAGGATTGGGTGGTTATTTCTCGGTGCGGACCATTTTTAAAAAGCAAATCAGCGAAGCCAATGCCAAGAGCGACATTACGCTGAAAGAAGCAGAACTTACCGCAAAAAGAAAGATTGACGAGGCCGAAATTCAGGCTGAAAAACTCGTTGCCAAGGCCCAGCAAACCAATGAAAACATCAAGCAGCAAAAAATTCAGGAGGCAAGAGACAAGTTCAACCAACTGAAATCAGAATTTGAATCTTATAAGGCAGAGCAAAAAGTGGCCATGAAAGACCGCGAAATGCAAGTGCTTTCTGCTGAAAAAGACCTGAAATCAAAGTTGGATGAAATTGCCGCTAAAAATGATCAAATCGAGCAGAGAGAATCAGAAGTAAAAGCCATCCGGGAGAATCTGGAAGTGCAGCTTAAAGTTGTAGCAAAAAAGAAAGACGAGCTGGAAGCTTCTATCGAAAAGAAGATCAAAGAACTTGAGAATATTGCCAAGCTCAGCCAGTCAGAAGCTAAAGACCAGTTGCTGGAAACCATCAGATCCAAAGCACAGTCAGAAGCTTTGTCTATTGAAAGAGAAGCTGTGGCAAATGCCCGATCCAATGCCAATAAGGAAGCGAAAAAGATTGTTATCCAAACCATTCAACGTATGGCTGCGGAGTACACCATTGAAAATACAGTATCGGTATTTAACATCGATTCTGATGATATCAAAGGCCAGATCATTGGTAGGGAGGGAAGGAATATCCGCGCACTGGAAGCTGCTACGGGAGCAGAAATAGTAGTTGACGATACACCAGAATCCATTGTTATTTCAAGCTTCGACCCCATCAAAAGAGAGGTGTGCAGGCTTGCACTGAAACGATTAGTGGCTGATGGCAGGATCCACCCGGCTAAGATCGAAGAAGTAGTGGCGAAAGTAAAAAAACAGCTGGATGAGCAAATCGTGGAGATTGGTGAAAGAACCATCATCGATCTGGATATTCACGGACTCAATCCATACCTTGTAAAGATGGTGGGTAGGATGAGGTTTAGGTCTTCTTATGGTCAAAACCTTTTAAAACACTCCATTGAAACCGCCAACCTTTGTGCCACCATGGCCTCAGAATTGGGTCTCAATCCCAAACAGGTCAAGATGGCTAAGCGGGCAGGTTTGTTGCACGATATTGGTAAAGTAACAGAAGAAGAATCAGAACTGTCACACGCATTGTTGGGTATGCAGCTCTGTGAGAAATATGGCGAACACGCTGTAATCCAGAATGCTGTAGGTGCCCACCACGATGAAATAGAAATGAACAACATCATTTCACCCATCATTCAGGCATGTGATGCTATTTCGGGAGCCAGACCAGGAGCCAGAAGGGAGATCCTGGAATCTTACCTCAAACGCATCGGAGAACTCGAAGAATTGGCCATGTCTTATGATGGTGTACAAAAAGCCTTTGCCATGCAGGCTGGTCGTGAATTGAGGGTAATTGTAGAATCTGAGAAGGTTTCTGATGATTTTGCAGATGAACTGGCATTTATCATCTCTCAAAAAATTCAAAATGAGATGCAGTATCCGGGTCAGGTAAAAGTGACCGTTATCCGCGAAAAGAGAGCAACTGCCTTTGCCAGATAATTAAGTAAAAGGCATAATTAAAATAAGAAAGGGGGCATTTGTCCCCTTTTTTATTTATTTGAACACAATAATTTATTGAAATGTGAGTTTTTACATCGGATCAAACCAAAAATATGCATTAAAACTTTTACATGAAACAAGATTACAAAGAAGAATTATACCTGCAATTCTATTATGGTGAGTGCGACTTGTTTGAGCGCCTTGAAATAGAAAACGAATTGGAAACCAATGTCAGGGCCAATCACCAATATGCCACTTTTTACAGCGGCCTTTTGGATCAACTCAAAACCCTTAGCCCCAAACAATCCTCCCTCGATAAAATCCTGGCTTACGCAAAGTCATAGGTTTTTTTATTGACGATTGTGCGGTAAATGCGCTTTTGTAGTACATTTATCCAACAATCATTGAGCCATGTCACCGCTGATCTATTTGTTGGCAGGACTTGCCACCCTGGTAATCCTTACCCTTAAAAAGGTCAACCCTTTTTTGGCCCTCATTATAGCGGCATTTGTTACCGCTATGGTGGCTGGACTGGAGATAAGCGAAGGTCTTTCCGCCATAGAAAAAGGTGTCGGGCAAACCCTTGGCAGCACCTTACTTATTTTGACTTTGGGTGGAGCATATGGAAGTTTACTGGAAAAGAGCGGTGCCATTCAATCCATAACCAATGGAATGTTGTCTTCGTGGGGTGTATCCAGAATCCAATGGACCATCATGGTAATTTCTTTTTTGGTAGGATTGCCATTGTTTTACAATGCTGCTTTTATCCTGCTTTTTCCTTTGGTATCAGGCCTTATCCAGCAAACGGGTTTGTCAGCCAGGTTTCTGGCACTGCCAATGGTTGCTTCTTTATCCATTACCCACGCACTCACTCCACCACATCCTGCACCGGCAGCGCTGGCTGCAATGCTCCACGCCGATGTTGCTCAAACCCTGATTTGGGGACTTTGTATAGCCTTGCCAGCCGCTATGGTGGGAGGGCCTCTGTTTTCATCCTTTTTCAAGAAAGAGAGAGCCACAGAAATCCAAACACCAGCCATTGACCAGGATCAGGGACCCGGCAGAAAATTGTCTTTGCTGATGGCAATCCTGCCTATATTACTTATCACAATGGGCAACCTTGAAAACAAGCTCACTTTTGCTCCCCTAAAATTTATCTTCACTTTGTTTTCTTTGCCTACCACGGCAATGATTATGTCGGTATTTATAGCCACATGGTTTCTTGGAATTAGAAGGAAGATCAAGCTGGAAGTAATAATGCAATGGTTGATAAAAGGTATGGAAGGGATATTCAGCATCTTGCTCATTATTGCTGCCGGAGGAGCATTCAAAGAGGTTTTGGTGATCACCGGTGTAGCAGATACCCTTACCAATATGGCAGGAGCATGGTCCTTACATCCTTTATTATTTGGGTGGATGCTGGCAGCTATAATAAGAGTAGCCATTGGCAGCGCAACGGTGGCAGCTCTTACTGCAGCTGGTTTATTGGCACCAGGCATGGTACAAATGAATGTAAGTCCTGAATTGATGGTTTTGTCAATAGGCAGCGGAAGTATATTTTTTTCCCACCTCAACGACGCCGGCTTCTGGATGTTCAAAGAATTTTTTCAACTTACCATCAAAGAGACCTTTCTGTCCTGGACCCTGATGGAAAGTTGTATTTCATTGATGGGCTTGGCTGGTGTGTGGATCATTTATATGTTTGCAGCATGAAAAAAGATGAACTGACCCAAAAGGCCATTGAAGTTTTACACAGAGCTACCACCCCTGATGGCATTCTGGCACTGGCCGAAGACAATGAAAATTATCGCCGTGTTTGGTCCAGGGATGCTTCTATTGCCGGCATAGCTGGTCTGTTGGCAGGGGATGAAATAATCACAAATGGGCTGCATTCGAGTTTGTTCACCCTTGCAAATGCCCAGGCAGTCACAGGGGCCATACCTTCTAATGTCATGCCAGATTCAGGTAAAGCCAGTTATGGAAGTCTGGCGGGCAGGGTAGATGCTACTACATGGTGGCTTATAGCAACAGCCATTTATGCAAGGCACAGCCAGGATCAACAATTTTTAAAAAAAATGATTCCCCATGTGCATAAAGCTTTTGATGTCTTGCGTGCCTGGGAGTTCAACGAACGGCATCTTTTGTACACACCACTGAGTGGCAATTGGGCCGATGAATATCCATTACATGGTTACCTTTTGTACGACAACTGCTTGCGATTGTGGGCGCTCAGAGCCTGGGCGTTGCTCCTTGATTCAGCAGAATTAAATGAAAAAAGCGTTGCTGTTTCAACCGTTATCACTCAAAATTTTTGGCCGGCAAAAGAGGTGGAAAATTTGTACCATCCCAAGTTACAGACTTTGAATGCACTGGAATTTTGGATTGCCGGTTTTCACCCTGGAGGTAGTTATGATGGTATTTTTGATGCTGCCGGCAATGCTTTTGCCATTCTTTTAGGGCTTGGTGACCAGCAAAAAAATAAGCAGATCTACCATTACCTGGTAAAGGCACAAGCGACCATGGGACGGTACCTCATTCCGGCATTTTGGCCAGTAATCAAGCCGGGAGATCATTTGTGGGAGGATGTAGTCAATAACTACGCATATCATTTTAAAAACGAACCCCATCACTTTCACAATGGGGGTTCATGGCCTGTTATGGCTGCGTGGCTGATGCTTGCCTTGCAGATTAACGAGCCGGACATCGACCTGTCAAAATGGAGGGAAACTTGTATGGCTTATTTGGGTGTCGAAACATTCCCTTTTCCTGAATACATAGACACCTTAAACGGCGAAGCCGGCGGAAAGAAAAATTTGAGTTTTAGTGCAGCGGCATGTTTGTTATTGTCGCTCGACGATGACCCACAAATAAAAGAAAAACTTTGTTTGATATGATTGGAGATCAAATAGCATTAAACGAGAGATACCTTCAACCTGCAGTCCGTGTACTTGAGGGCATCACGGTACAAAAGGGCTATGTCATAAACGTGGCTGGTGAATCCGGCTCGGGCAAATCTACCCTGGCGGTTGCATTGCAACATGTGTTAAAAGAACAAAGTATAAAAGCAGTGGTCTTACATATGGATGACTACTTCATACTTCCGCCAGCCACCAACCATGCCAAAAGAGAATCGGACATTAACTGGGTAGGGCCGGGTGAAGTGAGACTTGACCTTTTGCAGCATCATATCGACCAGTTTAAAGCAGGATACAAGACCATTAATAAACCTCTTGTAGACTACGTGGCCAATCAAATTTTGGAAGAAAAATTGGATCTTTCTGATGTTGAAGTATTGATTGTAGAGGGCACTTATACTTCTTTGTTACAGGTTGATAAAAGCATTTTTCTTGAAAGAACTTACGTAGATACGTTTGCCGATAGGGTTAAGCGGGCCAGAGACCCAATTACCCCATTTGTAGAGCAGGTTTTGGAAATAGAACACCGCATTATATCGGCACAGGGGCAAGGCGCTGCTATTACCATTGATAAAAACTTCGGAATAAAGTTTCGTAATTCTTCAACTTATTAAAGCACAACAGTATATAAGGCGGTATTTTATTTAATTTCAAAATTATATTTTGATTTAAGATATTATTTTGGTTTTTTGGACTAACTATGATTATCTTTACCACTTCAATAGGCAATCGTCTCCTGTTTGCAATTTCACAAATTATTTAA
>ERZ724512.615-NODE-615-length-16592-cov-4.866965_pt1 | contig 16592 bp, 12 predicted proteins | sample MGYA00376045_ERZ724512 | MGnify/ENA primary metagenome ERZ724512 (study PRJEB28724, sample SAMN07190883) | activated sludge metagenome | isolation source: activated sludge of sewage treatment plant in Hong Hong | place: Hong Kong | collected 2016-03-17 ... | reverse complement strand
CAGATCGAGCGCGGGCATTGCGCTGCTGCCGTTGATGAACTTGAAGCCCGGCGTGGTGAAGTTGATCGCTTGATAGCCAGCCGTTACGACACCGACGCGCATATCGACGCCTGCGCTCTTCAGACGGTTGACGAAGGCATTGGCGGTGTTGCCAAGTGCCGCCTGATACGGTCCCATCGAGCCCGAGGTATCGACCGTCCACAAAAAGTCCGCCGTCGGATTGCGGTCGGCCTTAAAGCCCTGGCAGCGATAGTCGAGCGTCTTGTTCGGTGCGGCCACGCCCGTCGAGTTCACCATGTCGTTGACGCGAATCGCCGTCGGCTTGGTCGCATCGTCATACAGCGTGCGCGGCGAGACTGCGACGATGATATCGACCGCTCCAGTGCGGCGAACGGTGGTGATATCCAGGTAGAACTCCGTCGCTGCGCCAACGGTGGAACCACCCGGAGCCGCCATCGCAATGAAGCCATTTACCAGCTGATCGCGCAGCTTCGACGCATTGCCGCCCGCCGCCGTCGTGACGCGGTAGGTCGAGGTAACAGCCGGGAAGTTTTCGTGCGTGGTCAGCGCGCGTCCGACGAGAACCGGGATGACTGCGGTTCCAGCAATCTTCGGTAGCTCGGTGGTGACGACGGCTTCCGCTGCGGTGGCATCGGCGCGAACATCCGCCGTTGAGGTCAGCTTCGACACCGACAGACCCGCGACGCCAGTTGCGCTGTCGTCGACGATGATCGCGCCAGAGTTGTTGGCACCCTGGACTTTCTTGTCGGTGCCGAACACTGGGTCGTAGCCAAGCTGGTGCGACGCGCCCGAAACCTGATCGATGGTGACGTTGCCGAGTCCGTCGGGACGGCAGATCTTCGATCCAGTGTCTTTGTCCGAGCTTCCGTCTCCGTCGGTGTCCCACAGCCGAGGATCGGTTTCGCCACCGACGGAGTCAATCGTTCCGTCGAAGTTGCGGTCTTCCTGGCCATCGGGCACGCCGTCGCCGTCGCTGTCGCTCTTGGTCGGATCGAGTCCTTTGCACGTCTCGCCCGGCTGGCACTCTTCGTTGGTGGTGCAGGCAGGCGCGGGACGACGCTGCGCGAAGTTGTCCGACGCAACGCACGCCTTGGGATAGCCAAACTCGACGCTGTCAGAGACACCGTCGCCATCAGAGTCGTTCGAGTTCGGGTTGGCTCCCGCTGCGACTTCCTGACCATCGCTGACGCCGTCGCCATCGCTGTCGGCGTTGTTGGGATCGGTGCCGGCGCTGCACTCGACGTCGTCGGTTAGACCGTCGCTGTCGCTGTCCACGCCAGAGAGGCAGCTGCTGCCGCTGATGTTGTTTTCACCGCAGGTCGCGGTAAAGAGCAGAAACAAAGGGTTAATAATCCAACGATATGCAGTGCGAGTCATGCGTGCTCCCCTGAAGAGTTAATGGTCTGGTTCAGGGCAGGATTCCTCATCGGAAGAATCCATCCCAAGCCGCCAGAGGTTGACGGGTCACAAGCTGATTTTACATCCAATTAAATAAGTAGTTTTTGTTACGTTTTGAAACTGTAGTTTCAGTTCAAAACCAGGGGATGCGTGCCGGGTCAGGGCCGGACAAGCGGGTCGCAGTGCAGGGGGAAGCCAGCGAGGTGTCGTGTGCTGTGCGGGGAAGTCGAGGGGAATCGGGCAGGGTGTGGGACAAAAGCCCCGTCAGCTCGGCGCCCACCGAGAAGGAGAGGAGCCTCGTACCGGGGCGGCGGTATCGAGGGGGCGCCGAGCCAACGAGCCGTTATTTGCAGCAGGAATACTTGGCGTGATGGAACTGGGCCATGGCTCCGCATGGATCGTAGGCCACAAACGTCGTCAGCTTCAGTCCGCGCGCCACGCAGGTCCGCTCGGCTTCCGTCTTGAGCGCCACTTCGGTCTGGCACGTCATGGGGTTTCCAATCACCGCACCGACGCAGGTGGTCGGCGGCGGGGTGGGCGGGGTCGGCGGCATCGATGCGTCGCAGCACTCGGCTTCCGCTGCCACAAAGCCACCGACGGCGCAGGGCTTGTCGAGCTTCAGATCGTGCAGCGTCTGCATCTTCGTCGAGCAGAACGTCGTCGCTTCGCGCTTCCAGACATCGGGCAGACGGCAGATGCCCATGCTCGGGAGCGGATTCCAGGTGCAGCGACCGACGGGTGGCGGCGGCGGAGGCGGCGGCGTCGAGCCACAGCACTCCACACGAGCGTCCGAGTGACCGATGCCACCCGAGGGGTGGCGGCGGAGGCGGCGTGGTGGGTCCGCAGCACTCGCCGCGATCGTCGAAGTGGCCGGTAGCGCCGGACGCGCGACAGACGGTGCCGTAGGTCAGGTTCTTGACCGTGGCGCTCTTGGCTTTGCAGACCGCTTCAGCGCGGGTCTTCCAGGTCGAGTCGTCGACGCAAGTTCCCATCGGATCTTTGAGCGACTCGGTAAAGCACATGCCGGGAGGAGGAGGCGGCGGAGGCGGAGGCGGCGGCGTGATCGCATCGCAGCAGGTGTAGGTTGCTTCGCGCCAGCTGGCCATTCCACAGGACGTGGCGAGCATGACGTTCTTGAGCGCGAGCCCCTTGGCCTTACAGGAGGCTTCGCCGTAGCTGCGCCAGGTCTTTTCATCCTTGCAGCTGGTGGCGCCACCTTCTTTGATCGTGACGCAGCGCGGCGTAACGTCGGGCGACAGCGCGTTGACATCTTCGCCGGTGGTGACTTCTCCGGCGGCTTGATCGACCGGGGCTCCGTCACAGGCTCCGAGGAGCGCTGCTACGGCCACGACCGAAAACAGCCAAGTACGCTTGCGTGAGGTGTTGTTTCGACCAAGCCCGTTTTGTCCGTTTTGCATCGTACATTCTCCAAAAGGGTGTTCGGGATCGGCTTTCGCCACAGCGGATGCTACGCCAAAGCACTGACCTCTATGCACACAGTGGGAGATGGGGCGCAGGACGGCTCAAAAAAGTCGATTTCGCGCAGAATGTGCGGCGAATCGTGGCCAGGCGGGACGGGCGGAGGCCAACAGTGCGGTGCTGGCGCTAGTTTTTGGTGCACTCAACCGGGCCGGACACCTTGCGCACCACACACTTGGCTGGGTAGTACGCGTAGTGAAAGGCTTTTTCGTAGCAGCAGGCCTTCCAGACCGTCTCTTGCTGATTTTGGACGAAGGTCTGGATGGCGAAAGGCTCACAGCGCTTGCCGATGCTGGCGAAGTCGAGGAGCGCTTGGTTTTTGACTTGGGCATCGATCCGCTCGCGAGCGCCGCAGTCAGCCGGGTTGGCCAGCGACTCAGGCTGAAGGTCTGACTCGGGATAGCAGCTCGATAGCGCAGCGATGAGCACAGCAGTTAGGACGCGGACAGGGTTCACAGGAGCCTCCCCGCATCAATTGTAGAGCAAATTTATGTATCTAAAGTCACGTTTTTAAGACGAAGTGCATTGGAAATCACAGACACCGAGCTGAGGCTCATCGCGGCGCTGGCCAGCATCGGGCTCAGCAGCAGACCGATGAGCGGATACAGCGCGCCCGCCGCAATCGGCACCGCGAGCAGGTTGTAGCCGAACGCAAACCACAGGTTTTGGCGGATGTTGCGACGGATCGCTTTGGACAGCGTGATCGCACGCAGCAGCGCCGACAGATCGCCGTGCAGTAGCGTCACGGCTGCGCTCTTGATGGCAACATCGGTGCCGCTGCCCATCGCAATGCCCACATCGGCAGACGCGAGCGCTTCTGCATCATTGATTCCATCACCGACCATCGCAATCACGGACGACGTTCCACGCAGTCGCCGGATAAGCGCTGCTTTGTCGTGGGGTCGCAGCGCTGCGTGAATTTCCGCAATGCCGAGCTGATGCGCAATTGCGTGCGCGGTGTGCTTGTTGTCTCCCGTCGCCAGCACCAGCTTCAGCCCGAGCTTGTGGAGCTTGTCGGCGGTCTGCTTCACTCCGTCGCGCAGCTGATCATGGACGGCGATCGCTCCGAGCCACTGTCCCGCTTGCGCCACTTGAATCACCGTCTGACCTTCGTGCTGAAGCAGGATCAGTGCGCCGCGCTTGTCGGCGGGAAGCTGGATGCCTTCTTCTTCCAGCAGCGTCAGCGTTCCGACGAGCACTTTGCCTTCGCTCGTTTGACCACGCAGTCCGCGACCGGGCAGCGCTTCGACGTCGCTCGCTGCGACATAGGACAGCTTCTTTTCTTTCGCTGCGCCAACCACCGCGATGCTAAGCGGATGTTCGCTGCCCTGTTCGACGCTGGCTGCCGCTGACAGGAGCGCGTCTTCGCTGACTCCATCACTCGGAACCAGCGCGGCCACACTTGGTTTTCCGACGGTCAGCGTTCCGGTCTTATCGAGCACAATCGTCTGAACCACCGCCAGTCGTTCCAGCGCTTCTGCGTCGCGAAACAGCACACCGGCTTGGGCGCCACGACCTGAGCCGACCAGGATCGACATCGGCGTCGCCAGCCCGAGCGCACACGGACACGCGACGATCAAGACCGACACCGCCGACACCACCGCGAGCGGCAGCTTGGCCAGACCGCCGATCAGCAGCCAAGTCGCGAGCGTGATCAGCGAAACGATCACCACCGTCGGAACAAACACAGCGGAAGCGCGATCGACGAGCCGCTCGATCGGTGCGCGACTGCGCTGGGCCCGACGAACCGCGTCGACGATCTGACCGACCATGGTATCGGCTCCGACTTCGGTGAGACGGATGATGAGCGCGCCGTTGCCGTTGACGGAGCCTCCGACGATGCGCTCGCCGACGGTCTTGGCCACAGGCATCGACTCGCCGGTGAGCAGCGATTCATCAAGCTGGCTGCTTCCTTCGAGGATGATTCCATCGGCAGCGACGCGCTGACCGGGCAACACCCGCACGCGATGACCGGGAAACAGCTCACTGACGGGAACGTCGCGCTCTTCGCCGGATGGAAAGACCCGTCGCGCCATCGCCGGAAGCAGCGTCAGCAGTGCGCGCAGCGCTTCGCCGGTCTTGTGACGAGCCCGCAGCTCCAGCACCTGACCGACCAGCACCAGCGTCGAGATCGTCGCCGCCGACTCAAAATACACAGCGGGCGGATGTCCGACGAGCCCCGACGCGAAAAACTGTCCGAGCCGCACCAGGCTATAGCCGTACGCCGTCGCCACGCCGAGCGTAATCAGCGAAAACATGTTGAGTCGCCAGTCGACAAACGAGCGATAGCCTCTTCGCCAAAGCTCCTGACACGCGAACATCACCAGCGTCGTCAGCACTGCTTCGCACAGCACAATCCACGTCGAGCCGTGATGACCGAAGAGCATGCCGCCCATCTCCAGCACGAACACGGGCACCGTCGCCAAAAGCGACAGCTTGAGCCGCCGGGTCATCTGCGCAAGCTCACCGTCGGGACTGCCTTGCGGAGCGTCGAGCACAAGCTGATCGGGCTCCAGCGCCATGCCGCACTTGGGACAAGGCACGGGCTTTTCTTCGCTGACCTCGGGACACATCGGACAGATCCAGCGCGCAGCGACGGGAGGCTTAGCGGGCTTTTGCGCGTACAGATAGCGCTCAGGGTCGGCGGAAAACTTGTCGCGACAGCGCGGATTGCAAAAAAAGTAGGTCGTGCCCAAAAACTCGTGCGAACCGCCCTTGGGTGCGCGTCGGTCGACCTTCATCTTGCAGATGGGATCGATGGCGATGTCGGTCTCGCTCTGCGGAGTCAGCGGCGAAGGGGTCATGCCTCGCATGCTACCCGGACTGCATCGGCTTGTCCGGTCTTGCTACGGCAGGTACGGGAACACGGCGCTCGGAGCATTGCTGATGACGACGTTGTCGGTGGCAAGGCCGCCAAACAGCGTGGAAAAGGTCAGATCGACGACATCGTAGTCGGGCTTGCGTCCGCCGCAGTCGGTGCCATTGGTGCCGGCCAGGGTGCTGCGCTCGACCGCAAGAAAGGAGTTGCAGCTGGCCTTGCTGGTATCGACGACGATGGCATCTGCCGCGAGCAGCGAAGCCAAGGTCGCATAGCGCGTCGTGGTCAGCGTCGATGGCGCGAAGGGATGTCCGCAGGTTCCGTCGAGACCATCATAAATCGCCAGCGTCTGCGCAAACGGAACCGCCCACGACGACCACGGGAAGGCTTTGTCGTGGTTATAGCGCTCGCGGGTGGTGTTGCCCGTTTCGAGCTGACCACTGACGGTGAGCAGATCAAACGGATTGGACAACGCGATGTTGATGAGCGGTCGTCCTGCGCGATCGATCAAGTCACCGGCGGGAAAGACACACAGGCCGGTCGTTCCGTCGCAGCTCATCGGGCTGGTGCAGCTTACGTTCTGACAGCGGCTCGGCGGAACTTCACACACGCCCGTCGAAGGATTGCAGACTTGTCCGGCGGCACAGACGGTGGTGCTGCACGGAGGCTGCGCGGGAACAACCGCGTCACAGCCGACGAAAAGTCCCAGCAAGGTCAAACAAAGTGCGCGCTTCATCGGGCTGCCCTCGCTAGTTGGTCTTCAGCTTCTTGTGCGTCGCGCCCCAGACCGACAGGATCGGTCCGCCTCGACTGAGCAGCGTGCGATCCACTTCCATCACCAGCGAAAGGACACTGCTCGACGCGTAGGTGTTGATCGACGGACTTGTGCCCGCCAGCGCGGTCTGAGCGGACGTCTTTCCTGCGCTCACCGGCAGTGCTTTGCAGCCCGCAGCGTCGGCAGTGACGCCCACAAGTGCCGATGTCACGGCGGTCTTGAAGTTCACAAGGTTCGGGATGCTGACAAAGCTTGGATCTTTGCGCAGACCGGCGAAGACCTTGAGCTTGCCGTTGGTGGACGTGATTCCGCTGGGGCTCGATGCATCGCCGCTGGCTGACGTCGACGGATCTCCGACGATGCATGAGATGCGCTGGCTGTCGTCGAAGCCGCAGTAGATATCGGTCTGGACGCCCGTGGTTGCGGTCAGCGACGTGCGACTGACGGTGTGAAACACGTACAGCGCGTCGGTGGCAAAGCGAGATCCGGCGCTGGCGCTCGGGAAAACGGTCATCGCCAAGATGACCTTGCTGCCGTCGCTCGACATCCACGAAAACAGGTCGGTGATGTCGGTGGTGGGCGCGGCCATCGTCGAAGCCGAGTCCGCATGATCGATCGCCCGCGCAGGCGGCGACGTCAGGGTCGAGAGCAGCAAGACAAAGGCGGGAGCGAGCTGTCTCATCGCAAACTCCGGGGGCAGCGAGGGTTAGCTTGGATACTCTGCTTGCAGGCTCACCAGACGGTCACGGCGCAGCAGATACGAAGGCGCGTCGTCGGACAGCACCAGGCCCGATAGCTCGCTTGTCAACAGCTTTGGACCGCCACCGGCAGGACCGACCAGCGCCGAGACATCGACTTCCACCAGACGGAAGCCGCGACGGAACAGCACACCGCGCAGGATCGTCGAGCAGCCCATCGGAAGGATCAGCGTGCCTCGGACATTGAGCGCTTCCGACGCAAACGCCGCCGTATCGTCGGAATCCATGATCAGCACATCGACTTTGTCCCCGAGAAATCGTCCCAGGTCTTCGGGCGTGTGCGACTTCAGCAACGGACGCGAAACCAGCAGCACGGGACGACCGCTCGACGGATTCAGAAACCCAATGGCGGCACTTCCTCGCGGACAGCTTGGGGCCAGCTCAATCGTCAGGATCTGCGCGCCCATCGGCAGCAGTGCTTTGACTTCTTCGACCGAAGCCGCCGACGAGCCACTGACGCCACCGTAGGTGATGACAAAGCGGTTGCGCTCGAGCGGAATCACATCCACTTGGCCTTGCCACGGCTGCGTCGCGACTCGTAGTTCCAGTCCAGCGTCGGCAATCGTGCGACCGATGGCGTCTTCTGCGACGGGCTCACCGTGATTGCTGCGCAGAAACACCGGCCTTGGCAGCTTGCCCGGCGACAGAAACGACGAGCCGAGCAGCGCCGCATACACCGACGACAGCTTGCCAACGTAGCCGGGATCGAGCACCAAGATGCGTCCGTGCGCACGATGAATCTCGTCAGCCAGCTTGAGCCACTGCGCAAAGGCCTGACTCGCTGCCGCTGGGTTTGCCTGCGCGCCGTGGGGAACGAAGGCTGTATCGGGATAAGACAGGATAAACGTCGCCATCGTATCCAGGCTACCATGCGACGCTTATTCGTTTTTCTGTAATTTGGAAAACTTAAAGATAGAAAATCGGTAGGCTTGCGACCGATTGTGCGGTGGATGTCGGACGACTGCCTACAGGCCGAACTTGGCCAGCTTTTTGTGCAGTCCTTCGCGCGTGATGCCGAGCGTCTCTGCCGTGCGCGTCTTGTTGCCGCCGTGGTCCTTCAGCGCCTGAATCAGCAGGAAGCGCTCGACCTCTTCCATCATGTCTTTGAGCTGTCCTTTTTGCGGCGCGATGCGATCCATCAGCCCTTCGGCCTGACGCATGCGCGGCGCGAGCAGATCCGGCGTGATGAACGACTCGGGATCGACCTGAATCACCAGCCGATGCACTTCGTTTTCCAGCTCACGGACATTTCCTGGCCAGTTGTACGCGATGAGCTGCGCCAGCGCTTCCGAGGTAAAGCCCGGCACCGGCTTCTTCATCTCGTTGCTGTATTTGTGCAAAAAGTGCTCCGAGAGCAGCCCAATGTCTTCCCGTCGCTCACGCAGCGCCGGCAGCCGAATCGGATACACCTTCAGGCGATAGTACAGATCCTGACGGAAGCGACCTTCGGCGACTTCCTTTTCCAGCGAGCGGTTGGTCGCGCACAAGATCCGCACATCGACCTTGCGTGGCTGGGTCGCACCGACGGCGCGCACTTCGCCTTCTTGCAGCACGCGCAGCAGCTTGGCTTGTAGCCCGAGCGACATCTCGCCAATTTCGTCGAGAAACAGGGTTCCACCGTCGGCGACTTCAAACAGACCTTTTTTGTCGGAGTCCGCGCCGGTAAACGCGCCTTTTTTGTGACCGAACAGCTCGGATTCCAGCAGCGTATCGGGCACGGCGGCACAGTTTTGCGCGACGAACAGCTTGTCGCGACGGCTTGACTGCGCGTGGATGAGCGACGCGATCAGCTCTTTGCCGGTTCCCGTTTCGCCTTCGATGCAGACGGTGGCGCGGGTGTCGGTGACTTTTTGAACCTGCTTTAAGACCTCGCGAAAGGCCGGGCTGTGACCGATGGGCTCGACGGTGCGACGCTTTTCTTCGCGGCTCTTGAGGTAGCGGTTTTCGGTGCGAAGCTGCTCTTCGGCCAGTCGCAAGCGCTGATGCAGTCGCGCGTTTTCGATGGCCAGCGTCGCTTGTCCGGCGAGAACCAGCAGCAGCTCCAGGTCGCGCTCTCGGAACATCGCCGCTGAGCTGCGGTTGTCACACTGAATCACGCCACGAATCTCGTCGCCATCCCACAGCGGAACGCCGATGATCGACTGAATGCGAGCACCCATGATCGACGCGGCTCCGGCGAGATCTTGCGGCGCATTGGCACACAGCACGGCGGCACGCTCGGACAGCACGCGGCGAATGACGGCACGCGACGCACGAATCGGAGACGCAGGCTTTCCGTCGGTCGCTTTCGGATCGGGCTTCGGTTCACCTCTGCGGGCCGAGCCAAACACCGTCGCCATCTTCGCTTCGCTACCGTCGGTCAGCTCAATCGCGATGTGCGTCCCGAGCGGCAGCAGCTCGAACACCGACTCTGCGATGCCTTCAAACACCGCTTGCAGATCGAGCCCTCGTCGACCGAGCCGCTTCGACAGCCCGAGCAGTCCCGACGCCAGCACCGGATCTCGCTCGACCTTGCCCGCGACTTCTTCGGCTTCCGTGAGCGGACGACGAGCCAAGATGCGATGCTCGGGCTCTTGTGCTTCGGCGGGCTCGGGCTGCGCGCTCTTTCCCGTCACCGGCGCTTGCGCACTGCGGCCAAGCTGCATCGCTGGAACCGTCGGAGAGCTACTTCCAGGCACCGGCGAAAGTGGCTCCAGCTGACTGGACGACGACGACAGCGCACAGCCGATCATCACCGGCTCGACGGGATCTCCAAGTAGCAGCTTGTCTCCGTCGCAGAGCACCGATTCAAAGCCGGTCGTTCCATCGACGTAGACCAGCGATCCGTCTCGTCGCTGAATTCGTGAACCGTTGGTCGATTTCAGATCTTTGAAGATGTACTTGTCGTCTTCGCGAAAGATCTGGGCATGCTCGCTCGACAGGTGTGCGTCGGGCAGCACGATGTGGTTATGCGGAGCGCGTCCGACGGTAAAGCTCGGCTCGCGGACCAAGAATCGCTGTCCACGCTGGCCACCCGACAGAACCTCGAGCGCGATCGTCATTGCAGAAGCCATGTCAACTCGGTTTGCCCCAGGGGACCGGCGACGCGCAAGCTGATCTTGTGGGTTGAGGGTTGCGGAAACGGTTTTCCGTCGCTGGCATTCACCGGAAAGTGAACGCTCCACAGCTTCGTAAACGCGTCGGTTGGCTCTCCGAGCAGGGTCTGTTCGACCGCTTGGCGCGTCGTCAGCGTATCGATTCGGTCGGCTTGCACTTCGCGTCCTTGATCATCGAGCAGCGACAGTCGCCACTTGCCCGCCGATAGCCGCAGCTCATTCCACGTCGGTGCGTGCGTCTTTGTCAGCACAAACAGCGACAGCCCGTTTTGGGTCTGCTCGGCTTGCTCTTTTTCGATCCGGGCGCGTTCCCACGGATCGGCGACGGAATACGTCTTCAAATATTGGTCCACGTACGCTCGCTGAAACGATCGAGAGCGCAGCGTCGCAAACACCACCAGCTGGGTATCAAACTCGGTGTTCGACAAGACGCGACCGTGACGGCTCCAGCGATCGCGTGACTTTTCATAGCTGGTTCCCGTCGGCTCGGTCTCGCTCTGAAGGCTCAAGACCGGCGGAGCGCAGCCAGACATCGAGCCCAGCGCAATCGCCAGGCCCAAGACTCGCGCGTGTCGCAAACAAACCCGAGCAAGCGGCATCACGTGATTCTATCGCGGCCTATGGTGCAACCTGCGTGGCCTTTTTGTGTGGACGCAGGTGTTTTCGTATCGGCTCAGCGCTTACGCCACGGTCCAGCCGCCGTCGACAACCATTGTGTGTCCCGTCAGATATTGCGAAGCGTCACTCGCCAGGAACAGCGCGGCTCCGGCGATGTCATCGGGCTGACCGACGCGCTTGAGCGCCGTTCGCTGCAAGACCATGTTCAGGATTTCTTCGTTCTGCGTCAGCGCCGCCGCGAACTTGGTATCGATGAGCCCCGGTGCGATGGCATTGATGCGGATTCCGGCTTGGCCCAGCTCCATCGAGAGCGTCTTGGTCATGCTCACCACCGCCGCTTTGGTCATCGCGTAGACACCTTGCAGCGGCGAGCCAATCAGTCCGACGACGCTGGCGACGTTTACAATCGAACCCGGTGCGCCACGTTCCATCAGGTGCTTGGCGACGGCGCGCGTGGCTGCAAAATAGCCTTTGACGTTGACATCGAAGGTCTTGTCCCACGCCGACCACTCGATCGACATCATCGGGCCGAAGTGAGGGTTCGTCGCTGCGTTGTTGACGAGCACATCGACCTTGCCAAACTGGGCGATGGTGTCCGCGACGAGCTTTTCCACCTGCTCGGGCTGTCCGGTGTGGCAGGCGAGGGCGATGGCTTCTCCGCCGCTCTCGCGGATGGACGCTGCGACGCGCTCCAGTCCGTCGAGCTTGCGAGAAGCGAGGACGACTTTGGCACCGTTTGTGGCAAAGCCGCGCGCGATGGCTTCTCCGATGCCTCGGCTGGCACCAGTGACAATCGCGACCTTACCGTGAAGGGACAGGCTGGGAGTCGAAACGGGCGTGCTCATGGCTCAGCATCCTAGCCCAAAACGGGCGCTAAAACGGGCGGTGACTGCGACGTCCGGGCGGCAGGCTGCGAACATCCAGCGCGTGCAGCACCATGCCAAGCTGGCTCCAGTCGAGATCGGGCGAAGCGAGCAGCTCTCGCACGGTTCGCAGCGTCACAAAGCAGCGCTCTCCGACGTTGGCTCCGTTTGACTGTCCCGACGCCGCCATTTCCTGAAGCGCGCGAAGCTGATCGTCGCGCAGCAGCACGCGGAACAAGTGACAGTGATAGCTCGCGAGCGAAGCAGCCACTTGACGATCCCCAGCGTCGACGGGAACAAACTGCGTCGGATCGATGTGCAGTCCGGTTTCTTCGGTGACTTCGCGCTGCGCCGTCTGACGTGGATCGTGAGAGCGCTCACTGGCCATCGCCGCTGATCCACCCGGCAGCATCAGGCCAAAGCCCAGCCGATTGCGTACCGCCGAGCGATACTCGCGAACCAGAACCACCAGCGTATCGAGCACATCGCCGCTGTCGTCGGGATAATACAAGACGCTGGCGCTTACGTCGGTGCGACCGATGACGACTTCGCCGCTCTTGTGACGACGCTCTCCGACGACGAATACGCGCGGACGCAGTGCCCACAGCAGCGGCGGACGTCCGGCGGCACGACTGCGATAAGACCACTCAAGCTGCGCGTCTTCGAGTCGGTGTCCCGCTTTGCGCAGCGCGTGATACCAAGCGGCAAAGCCAGGACTTCGCCACAAAAGCAGCGGCACACTGCGCTCTCCGGCTCGTCGCGGCTGGCCTGGACGCAGCATATGGAGCGACTGCTCGACGGCCTCTGCAACCGTTCGCGCAATCGGAATGTGCAGGCGTCCCGCCGAATCGGGCACTGGCTGCTCTTTGGGTACGCCGAGCACGATGCGCGACGAGCGCTGCCACGCACCCCACAGCTCAAACAGCCATGGTTCGCTGTGACCGCCGTCGCCTAGCCAGAGCAAAACGCCGTCGCTGTGACGCAGCGCTTCATCTCGCCAACGGGCAAGTTCGTTTCGTTTGCTGGCGTCTCCTTCATCCGTCGGCGTGGGCAAAAAGACCACACCATCCCACCCGGCTTGACCCAGGGCCGCGACCACAGCATCGGTCCACGGACCTGGAACACCGGCCACAAACAGCGAAGCCGAAAAAGCGGGCGGAATGGGCTGGAGCGGGAGGACAGCTTGAGTTTTCGAAGCTGGCATCTCGGGATCTGTCAGCGCGCTTGCTCGAGCGATCCTTGCGGCTTCACTTCGGCGAGGACGGCAGCGCAGCCCTGACGCATGATCGGCGGACAGACCACCAGCGCCATCACCGACGAAGTGGCCGTGTTCGCTCCCTTGGTTTGATAGGTAAACACCACCAGCGTCGACGACGAACAGCCTGCGAAGCCACACTGACCTTCGAGCGGAATCTGTGTCACTTTTTCGTCGAGCTGCGCCGACGGCTGATCGCTGGTTGGGTTCATCGGACCGCTGCGCGCTTGGCTGATGCGCTTGGCAATCTCTGGGGTCTTGCGCGCGACGCTGACCGGATCACGCGGATTGTCCATCGCTGAAGGGCTCGGCTGTGGCCGTTGCGCAGGCTTGGGCGGCGTCGGCTTGCGAGGCGCTGGAACCGAGACATGAGGCTGCGGCGCAGCGATGTCGGCGCGGGCACTCGAAGCGAGCAAAAGCACAGCGCACAGGGCGAGCTGAAGAAGCGTCATGTCCGCGATGCTAATGGGGATTTTGGGGCAGCGCCAGCTTGGCGTATCGCGCGGTCCGGTTTGCGCTCGATTCAGACGAATCAGCGACGACGCGGAAGTCGAGTGGTCAGCATCAGCCACAGCAAGTATCCACCGAGTCCCATGCTGACGTAGAGCGCGACATCGGCTTGCTCGGGCTGGTTGCGTGCGTCGAGGATGAGCCACGTCACAAACGAGGTAATGCCAAGCGCGGTCACGATGAGCTGTCGTGCGACGGCGTGAATCAAGATCGCGGTGTCTTCTTGGCCTCGGAAACGGACTTCGATCTGGCCTCGCTGGGCACGGTGCAAAAACTTGCGAAGCTCGCCGGGAAGCTGCGCAGCTTGGCTGACGACGTCGCGGGTGGTCTCGACGATCAGCTTGGACCAGTCGCGATCTTGCCCGAGCACCATCTCCTCGACGTAGGGACGAATCACCTGCATCGGGTTGAGGTTCGGTGCCAGATCCGTACAAAGCCCGAGGAGAAGCAGCAGCGTTCTCTCGAGCAAAATCCACTCCTTGGGAACGTGAAAGTGTTCCATCAAGTCGCGGAGGTTTACGTCGAGCTTGCGCAGATCCGCGAGGTCCGCCAGCGCACGCTCGGGCGACAGCTTGACCTCGGACAGCGCCAGCGAGTCGAGCTTAAACTCGGCCTGAAACTTGTCGTGGAAGAAGTCGACGACGCGCTCGAAGATCTGCGGATCGGCGCCGCGTGCGATAAAGCCCATGTCCTTCATCGCGACGATCAGCTTCTGGGTGTCTCGAGTGAGCCCAGCTTGCAGCACATCGACGATGCCGCGACGCATTTTGGGGGAAAGCTCCGCGACGGCACCAAAGTCCAAAAAGACCAGCTTGGCACCACCGAGGGTCAGCCATGGCGTTGGAACAGCGTCGGACTCTGCACCGGACTTGGCTTCCCCAGTTTCCGTCGGTGGCGGCAGGACCAGCAGGTTTCCTGGATGCGGATCGGCGTGATACAGCCCGTCGCGAAAGATCTGCTGACAGTACGCGGTCACAACCGTCCGCGCGAGCTTGTCACGGTCTACGCCCAGCTCGTCGAGCCGCGTCAGGTTGGACACTTTGATGCCATCCATCCACGTCGTGGTCAGCACGCGCGGCGTCGATAGCTCGCTGATGACTTTGGGAAACTCGACGGGCAGCGGCGGCTTGTAGCGTCCAAAGTTTTCGCTGATGCGCTGCAAGTTGCTGGCCTCGGCGGAAAAGTCGAGCTCTTGCATCACCATCGCGCGAATCTCGACGAACACCGCGTCAAGACCGTGGGCCGGGGCAATCCAGTGCAGCAGCCAAAAGATCCGTCCGAGCGCGGCGAGATCGATGCGAACAATCTCGTCGATGTCGGGATACTGAACCTTGACCGCGACTTCTTGTCCGCCTTGAGTGAGCGCGCGATGAACCTGACCGATCGACGCGGATGCGACGGGCTCGGGCGTAAACGATGCGAACACTTCACTCGGGACGCGACCGGAAAACTCTTCGGCAAAGCGCTGCTCGACGTCGGCGTAGGGACGGGCCGGAACGCGATCCTGCAGCGTCTCTAGCTGGGCGCGAAAGGGCTCGGGCAGCACGTTGGTCATGATGCTGATGAGCTGCCCGACCTTGATAAACAGACCGCCGAGTCGTTCGATCGCGAGGTGAATTCGCTGTGCGTTCCGTCGGTGCGTATCGAGCAGCAGCCGACTTTGCGCATCCGGTCCGGCGAGCCGCAGACGCAGTCGCAAAAAGTAGTACGACAGGATCACGCGAATCGTGACGGAGTACGCGCGAATCAGCCGGGAAAAGCCTCGGGGCAGTGGCTCGCTAGTCGTTGTCGTCGGCGGAGCCATCGTCCGAGTCTCCCTCTCCATCCGCCGCGCGCCCCGCTTCTTCCAGCTTGCGATACAGCGTCTTTCGGTCGAGCCCGAGTCGCTGCGCCGCCCGCGTCTTGTTGCCGCCCTCGTCTTTCATGACGCGCAGAATGTACTCGCGCTCTAGCTCCTCGAGCGTCATGTTGCGAGCCAGCGCGTACGAAAGAAGGTCTTCTTTGCGCTTTTCTCGAAGCTGGGGCGGAAGATCGTGCGCCAAGATCTGCGAACCTTCACACAGAGCGACGGCGCGCTCGATGCTGTTTTCCAGCTCGCGGACGTTGCCCGGCCAGCCATGCGCCAGAAGCAGCTTCGTCGCCTGCGGATGAATTCCCGTCACACGCTTGCCTCCGCGCTCTTTGGCTTTGGCCAGGAAGTGCTCGGCGAGCGGCAAGATGTCCTCGGCGCGCTCTCGCAGCGGTGGCAGGTGAATCTGCAGCACGTTCAGACGGTAGTACAAGTCTTCGCGAAACGTCCCGGCGCGCATCCCTTGGCTTAGGTCTTTGTGCGTCGCGGAGATCACGCGGACATCGACTTTTTCGGGTCGCGACGAGCCGAGCGGACGAATCTCACGCTCGGCCAGCACACGCAGCAGCTTGGCTTGCAGCGCCGGGGACAGATCGCCGATCTCGTCGAGAAACAGCGTGCCTTGATCGGCTTCCACAAACAGTCCTGCGCGATCGCTGCGTGCATCGGTGAATGCGCCGCGCTTGTAGCCAAACAGCTCAGATTCGAGGAGCTGATCGGGAATCGCTGCGCAGTTGACCGCGACGAACGGCTGCTTGGCCCGCGACGAGTGATAGTGAATCGAGCGCGCGGCCAGCTCTTTGCCGGTGCCACTTTCGCCGGTGATCAGCACGTTCACCGACGAACCAGACAGCCGACGAATCAGCCCAAACACTTCCTGCATCAGCGGCGAGCGTCCGATGATGTTGTCGAACTGATACGGGCGCTCAACCTCGCGTCGCAGACGAGACACTTCATGCCGAAGACCGCGCTCAGCCAGCGCTTTCTCGACGGCAAGAAACAGTGTCTCCATGTTAAACGGCTTGGTGATGTAGTCGTACGCGCCGAGCCGAACCGCTTTGATCGCGGTGTCAATCGAGCCAAACGCGGTGATCACGATGACGTGCGGCGGCTGATCGAGAGGAGCGCTCTTGATCTCGCGCAGCATATCCAG
>ERZ724512.612-NODE-612-length-16601-cov-4.013296_pt1 | contig 16601 bp, 15 predicted proteins | sample MGYA00376045_ERZ724512 | MGnify/ENA primary metagenome ERZ724512 (study PRJEB28724, sample SAMN07190883) | activated sludge metagenome | isolation source: activated sludge of sewage treatment plant in Hong Hong | place: Hong Kong | collected 2016-03-17 ... | reverse complement strand
ACGAGGTGTTCAAGGCCAACAGCGCCATCCTCAACGCGCTGCTGACGCTGCTCAACGAGCGCGTGTTCGACAACGGTGCCGGACGCCAGGCCTGCCCGCTGGTCAGCGCCATCGGAGCCACCAACGCCGTCCCAGAGGACGAGGTGGCCGAGGCCTTTTTCGACCGCTTCCTGCTGCGCCTGCCGGTAAGCGCCGTCAGCGGCAACGGATTCGGCGCGCTGCTGGCCGCCGGACCGGCCCGCGAATGGACGCCGCCGCCGCCCGAGCTTGCACTCGACGCCGCCGATCTCGCCGTGCTCGCGGAAGAAGCCGGTGCCGTAGCGGTCCCAGCGGAAGTCGTCATCGTGCTCGCCGGACTGCGTGACTATTTCGCCGGGGTTCCGCTTTTCGTTTCCGACCGGCGCTGGGTGACGATCGTCTGGCTCCTGCGCGTCGCCGCGGCGAGCGAGGGGCGTAACGTCATCGCCCTGTGGGATTTGCTGCTGCTGCCCTGGCTTACCGCCCCCGATGCAGAGCGGCAGGCCTTGGTCGCCGACTGGCTCACGGCAAGGCTGGGAGTGCGCGAGGCATTTTCGCCGGCGCGGCTGACGCGGGTGGTGGAAGCCTTCGAGGCGCAACTGGAGGTCGAGGGCAAGGCCAATGACCTCGACTACGACGAATCCGGGCGGCTCAAGTTCTCGGCCACCGATCTGGCGGACGAAATCGGCGATGCGAAGGGCGGCGCCAGCGCCCCGCGCCTCAGCTACAGCCGACGCCGGCGCTACGGGCCGCGTCATGTCGCCGCACGTACCGAACAGATCGACGCGCTGCTCGCACGCATCGCCGGCTACGCCGGGGAGATTGCCGGCCAGCGCGCCTCCCTGACTGGCTATGCCGCCCAGAGCCTGTGGCTCGACGATGCGGCACTGGCCCGTGCCGAGGGCAACCTGGCCGCCACGGCGACTGCGGTGGCCGTCCTCGCCGAGCGGGCGCGCCGCGCCCGCGCCGGATTCCAGGCCCTGCCGCGCCTCGAGACGGACGATGGCGCAGTGCCGGACCCGATCGCGCACGAGACGCTCGACGCCGCGTGAGCGCACCCCTGCCACGGCCGCTGATGTTCGACGTCGCCGAGCAGCGGCTGGCCTCCCTTGACGCACTGGCACGCTCGCTATGGCTGGGCGGGCTCACCCATACCCAGGGCTCGCTTGAACCCCGCCTGTCCACCCTGGCAAGGCTGCGCGCCGCCCTGCGCGACGGGACGCTGCCGCCCGGCGCCGAATGGGATTGGCCGCCCCCGCCGATCGCCCAGGCCGTGCATGCCGCGATGGTCTCCCTGGAGCTTCCGCGCTATTGCCGGGACGAGGACAACCTGGCCGACACCGTAGTGCAAAGCCTGCTGTTCCACCTCGACCTGATCGTCGACTATCGCGACCGCGGTGCCGATGAGGCACGCGCTGCGGCGATGGCCATCGACGCCTTCGCAGCCGAGTGGCAGCGTCATTGCGGCGAGATCGACGAACTCGTCGCGGTCTTTGGCCTGGTGCCCGATGACACCAATCACGCACGCTGGGACCAGATGCGCGGCCTGCTGCAATCCGCCGGCTGGCAGGAAGTGCTGAAGATCCGGCGCCTCATCGACCGCCTGCCGGAACTTGCCCGCGTGATCCGTGAACTTGGCCGGGCACGCCCGTCGGAACAATCCGCAACGGAACTGCAAAAGCTGGTCGAGGTGCCCACCGACGCGATGGCCCTGCGCGCCGAGAAGCGCACCGTGCGCGTGCCGGACATGCCGGGCGAAACGCGGGCAATACACCGCTCCGACCGCGTTGCCCGCATGCTGCCGGCCGAAGCCATGCTGCTCGGCCATCCGCGCCTGCGCCTGGTCTGGCACGCGCGGCGCGCCGAGCGCACCCTGCTCTGCTACGAAGACGACGACCGCATGGAGGAAGTACGCCTGTACCTTGCCCGGATCCCCCAGCCGCGGCCAGGCCTGGTGCCGGAACGCCGACCGGAACTGGGACCGATGCTGGTTTGCGTCGATACCTCGGGGTCCATGCAGGGCGGCGCCGAAGCCGTCGCCAAGGCCGTGGTGCTCGAGGCGATGCGCACGGCGCATGCCCAGGGCCGCCCTTGCCATGTCTTCGCCTTCGGCGGCCCCGACGAACTGGTGGAGATGGACCTGCCGGTGGACGCGCGCGGCATCGAACGCGTGACCCGCTTCCTCGGCCAGGCCTTCCGTGGCGGCACGGACATCTGCGGACCGCTCGAGCGCGTCATCGCCAAGCTGGGCGAGGCGCGCTGGCGCCAGGCCGACCTGCTGATCGCCACCGACGGCGAATTCGGCGCAACGCCCGAAATGGCGGCACGCCTCGCCGATGCAAAGCGCGACCTCGGCCTGCGCGTGCAGGGCATACTGATCGCAGATCGTGAAACGCTCGGCCTGCTCGAGATCGCCGATGCGATCCTGCCGGTGCGCGACTGGCGCCGCTTCGGCGGCAGTCCCGCCGATTCACCTATCCACAGCCATAGGCTGACTGCGCTCTACTTCCCCGGCGCCATCCGCAACCAGGCCAACCAGGAGGCCACCGTGTCCGGCAGCGACGCCTCGGCGGCCGTGCGGCGCGGGCTTCACCGCGACGCGCCATGAGCTTTGCCGCCGACTACCTGGCGCAGCTCGCCGCCTTCGCCGCCCGCGGACCGCTGACGCGCGTGCGCCGGCTGCACCTGCCGCCGCCGGCCGGCGGCGACCCGGCCGACAACAAGGGTGAGTTCTGCGCGGTCGAACTGGAGGACGGCGCCATCGGCCTCGCCTATGCGCTGCTCGACGACACGCTGGACCGACTGCGCGGCATCGCGGCCGGAAACACGCTGGCCGGAACGGATGCCCTGCAGCTGGCGCAGGGCTATGCCGGTACCGGGGCCACGGGCCGCACACTGGGCTTTGCCGCCGCCAACGCACTGACGCGCAGCCTGTTCGACCGCGCCGGCTACCGGCCGGACAAGAGCGGCGACTCGATCGGGGGCATGGACCCGCAGCCGGGCGAACGCATCGGCATGATCGGCCTGTTCCGCCCCCTGCTGGGCCGCATCCTCGAACGCGGCGCGCAACTCACCGTGGTCGAGCTCAAGCAGGAACTGGCGGGCGACAACCCGGGCTATCGCGTCACCCTCGATGCAAGCGAACTGGCCGGCTGCGCCAAGGTGCTGTCGACCAGTACCCTGCTGCTCAACGACACGCTCGACCGCATGCTGGCGGCCTGTCACGATGCGCGCTGGTTTGCCATGGTCGGCCCGGGCGCAGGCTGCCTGCCCGACGCCCTGTTCGCACGCGGCGTCACCCTGCTCGGCGGCAACTGGATCGTCGATGGCGCCGCCTTCCTCGATGCCCTGGCGCGCGGTGCCTCGACGAGTGAATGGAGCTACAAGTTCGCAGTGACGCACGCCTCCTACCCCGGTTTCCCCTTGTTGCTCGAACGCGCGGCGGGACGCAGCAGCGATGGCGCTTAAGGCGACGATTTTCAAGGCCGAGCTCCAGGTTGCCGACCTGGACCGCAACTACTACCAAAGCCACTCCCTGACCCTGGCCCGCCATCCCTCGGAAACCGACGAGCGCATGATGCTGCGACTGCTCGCCTTCGGCCTGTTCGCCGACGACGCGCTTGCCTTTGGCAAAGGCCTGTCCGCGGATGACGAACCCGACCTTTGGCGTCGGGACCTGACCGGCGTCATCACGCTGTGGATCGACCTCGGCCTGCCCGACGAGAAGCGCGTGCGACGGGCATGCGGCCGCGCCGAGCGGGTCGTCGTCCTGGCCTACGGCGGACGCGCCGTCGAACTCTGGTGGGAGCAGAACCGGAGCGCGCTGGGGCGCCTCGGCAAGCTGACGGTACTGCGCATTCCGGCCGAGGAATCCACCGCACTCGCGGCGTGCGCGGCACGCGGAATGCAGGTGCACTGCACGATCCAGGAAGGCGAGGCCTGGCTCAACATCGACGGCGCCGAAGTTCGCGTCGTGCCGCAGGTGATGTGGTCCGCGACCGGCTAGGCCGTCACCCGCGCGAGCGCTGCCAGCGCCGCGTCGAGCCCGCCGGTAACGAGGCGCGCCGGCACCGCCAGCATCAGGTTGAAGGGTAAGCCAAAGTCTTCGACGGCGTTGCCGGCCGTGTCGCGCCATCCGCCCCGGCCATCGGGCGCCGCCCGCAGCCGCGCGCGCAGCTCGGGCAGCGCGTCGGCATAGCCGACGACAAGCTTGCCCCGTGCCAAGGCGTAGCCAACCTCGACGCAGGTGCCGGAATCCGGCTCGTCGCCGCGAAACGGGTTCAGGTTGGCGATGACGACGTCGGCGGCGTCAATCAGGCGCAGGTTGTTGCGGTAGATGCCCTCGGCACCGGCATCGTCGCCGTCGAGCGGAACCAGCGCCTCGTGCCCGGCAGCGCGACAGAGATCACGCGCGACGTCGGCCCAGGCGCGCGCATCGGGGCGAAACACGTCCGGTCCGGCCAGGTAGAGCTTCATGCCGACGCGAATGCGACGCCGGTCAAGGACATCAGTCGCGTTCTTCCTGTCCGAGCATGATGAGTTCGTAGATCGGACGCGGCGTGCCCGGCAACTGTGCGACGTGCACGGCCGTCATGCCGTCGAGGCGGGCAATGTCCATGTCGGCGCCGACGGCGAGCAGGAGCTCGACCGGGCCGGCCTGCCCCTTGAGGACCGCCGTGATCAGCGGCGTGTTGCCATCGGCATCCTGTGCATCAATGTCGGCGCCGGCACTCACCAGCGTGGCTGCGGCATTGGTATGCCCGCCCGCTGCCGCGGCGTGCAACGGACGCTGGCGATGCGGGCCTTCCACCTCGAGATTCGTGCCGGCCTCGGTCATGACCCGCACCGCCGCCACGCAGCCAAGCTTGGCCGCCACATAGAGCGGCGGTCCGTCGCGCGCCAGCATGGCCTCGGTGAGGCTGATATTCACCCAGTCGGCCGGTGTCAGGTCGGGTGTCGTCATGTCAGCCCAGTGTCTTTGCGAAGAATCCCAGGGTGCGCTCCCAGGCCAGAGCCGCGCATCGGGCGTCGTAGACCTCGGGCCGCCGCTCGTTGCAAAAGGCATGCGCGGCGTCGTAGCGGAACACGTCGGGGTGCTGCCCGGCGGCGCGCATGGCCGATTCCAGGGCATCAACGGCCTGCGGGGTGCACCAGTCGTCGCGATTGGCGAAGTGTGCGAGGAAGGGAATGCGGATCGCCGCCGGATCGGCGAATTCCCTTGGCGGAATGCCGTAGTAGCAGGCGGCGGCGGCAACGCCCGGCACATGCACGGCAGCGCCGATGGTCAGGGCGCCGCCCATGCAGAAGCCCATTACACCGACCTTGCCGGCACCCACGGCACGCAGGTGGTCGACGGCTCCCCGCACGTCCTGGTGCGTGGCACCGGGGAAGTCGAGTCCGTTCATCATGTGGCTGGCCTCGTCCGGATCCTGGGTCACGCGCCCCTGGTAGAGGTCGGGCGCCAGTGCGTTGTATCCCGCCGCGGCAAAGCGGTCGGCGATGCCGCAGATCTGCTCGTTGAGGCCCCACCACTCCTGGATCACCACCACACCGGGCCGCTCCTGTCCGGCCATAGCCAGCCAGCCGCGGCAGTCGCTGCCGTCGGGCCGCTTGAAATCGATCATCTTGCCCATGTGTCCTCCTCCTTGGCGCGGAATCGGGAATGTACCGGATTTCGGCCCCTGTCGACGGCAAGTGCCTCTCGTATAATGGTTCGTCGCACTCCGTCCATCGTGCCGTGAACCCTGATCTCGACCGCCTGCAGCCCTACCCCTTCGAAAAGCTGCGCCACCTGTTTGCCGGCATCACGCCGCCAAGGAGTCTGGCCGAAATCAAGCTGTCGATCGGCGAGCCGCAGCACGCGACGCCGCCGTTCATCCAGCGCGCGCTGGCCGAGCGGCTCGACGGACTCGCCAACTACCCGACGACGCAGGGCAGCGATGAACTGCGCCAGACCATCGCGGCCTGGATTGGCCGGCGCTACGAGGTAACGCCGCCCGACCCGGCGACCCAGGTGATCCCGGTCAACGGGTCACGCGAGGCCTTGTTCGCCTTTGCGCAAACAGTCATTGCGCGCCGCACCGGCGCCAAGGTGGTTTGCCCGAATCCCTTCTATCAGATCTACGAGGGCGCCGCCCTGCTCGCCGGTGCCGAACCCGTCTTCCTCAACACGCTGCCCGAGACCGGCTTTGTCATGGACTGGACGGCGCTGCCCGAGACCACCTGGCGCGACGTCCAGCTCGTGTACGTGTGCTCGCCGGGCAATCCGACGGGCAAGGTGATGGACCTCGCAGCCTGGAAGGAATTGTTCGAGTTGTCCGATCGGCATGGCTTCGTGATTGCCTCGGACGAGTGCTACTCCGAGATCTATTTCGACGAGGCGCACCCGCCGCTGGGCGGTCTGGCCGCGGCCGCGCGCCTTGGCCGCGACGACTTCCGGCGTCTCGTGGTCTTTTCCAGCCTGTCGAAGCGCTCCAACGTTCCGGGGCTGCGCTCGGGTTTCGTCGCCGGTGATGCGGCGGTGCTCAAGCGCTTCCTGCTTTACCGGACCTATCACGGCAGTGCAATGAGCCCGGCCGTGCAGGCCGCCAGCATCGCCGCCTGGAAGGACGAGGCGCACGTGCGCGACAACCGCCGCCTTTATGCCGAGAAGTTTCACGAGGTCACCCCGCTCGTCGCGCACCACCTGGATTGCACCGTGCCCGATGCCGGCTTCTACCTGTGGGCAAGGACCCCCGTCGCCGACACCGAATTTGCCCGCGAACTGCTGCACCGGCAGAACGTGGTGGTACTCCCCGGCAGCTACCTCGCACGGGAGTCGGCAGGACGCAATCCCGGCGCCAACTTCGTCCGCATCGCCCTCGTTGCCGGGCACGAGCAGTGCCTCGAGGCCGCGCGGCGCATCAACGATTTCTGTCAATCCCTCTGAAAGAGTTACCCATGAACGAATTGCAGCAGACCATCGAGCAGGCCTGGGAAGACCGTGCCAACCTCAGCCCGGGCAGCGCCCCGGCCCGCATCGGCGACGCCGTCGCCCATGTCCTCGGCGAACTCGACGCCGGGAGGCTCCGTGTGGCCGAGAAGCTCGACGGCAAATGGGCCACGCACCAGTGGATCAAGAAGGCGGTGCTGCTGTCCTTCCGCCTCGAGGACAACGTCGTCATGGACGGTGGCGCGCAGCGCTGGTTCGACAAGGTGCCGACCAAGTTCGCCCACTACGATACCCATCGCTTCCAGACCGGCGGCTTCCGCGTCGTTCCCGGCGCCGTGGTGCGCCGCGGATCCTACATCGCCCCCAACGCGGTGCTGATGCCCAGCTTCGTAAACATCGGCGCCTATGTCGGCGAGGCCACCATGGTGGATACCTGGGCAACGGTGGGTTCCTGCGCCCAGATCGGCCGGAACGTGCATCTTTCCGGCGGCGTCGGCATCGGCGGGGTGCTCGAGCCGCTGCAGGCGAATCCGACCATCATCGGCGACAACTGCTTCATCGGTGCGCGATCCGAAGTGGTGGAAGGCGTGATCGTCGAGGACAACTGCGTGATTTCGATGGGCGTGTTCATCGGCCAGAGCACCAAGATCCTCGACCGCGCCACCGGCGAGATCATCTATGGCCGCGTGCCGGAAGGCTCGGTCGTGGTGAGCGGCAGCCTGCCCGCGAAGGACGGCAGCTACAGCCTGTACTGCGCGGTGATCGTCAAGAAGGTCGATGCGCAGACCCGCTCGAAGACCAGCATCAACGAACTGCTGCGCGACTAGTCACCACCTACCGGGAGACTGCAAATGGGTACGATGGACAAGCTGTTCCGCCTGATGGCGGAAAAGAAGGCGACCGACCTGTTCCTCTCCGTCGGCGCGCCCATCACGATCAAGATGCAGGGCAATGCCGTGCCGGTGAACCCGCAGATCGTGGACATGCCGACCATGCGCAGCCTCCTGGCCGAAGTCCTGAAACCCGAGCAGATCGAGGAATTCGACCGCGAAAAGGAGCTGCAGACACGGGTCGTCGCCTACGACATCGGCGTCTACCGCCTTTCCTGCTTCTACCAGCGCGGATCGCCCGGCATGGTGGCGCGCTACATCCCGGTCGACATCCCGAAGTTCGAATCGCTGCAGCTGCCGCCGGTGCTCAAGGACGTGATCATGGAAAAGCGCGGGCTCGTGCTGATGGTCGGCGCCACCGGCAGCGGCAAGTCGACGACCCTCACGTCGATGATCGATTACCGCAACGAGCAAATCTCAGGCCACATCCTCACGCTCGAGGACCCGCTCGAATTCCTGTTCAAGAACAAGAAGTCCATCGTCAACCAGCGCGAGGTCGGCACCGACACGAAGGCCTTCCAGATCGCGCTCAAGAACGCGCTGCGACAGGCTCCCGACGTGATCTTCATCGGCGAAATCCGCGACAAGGAGACCATGACGCAGGCCATCGCCTACGCCCAGTCGGGTCACCTCTGCCTTGCCACGCTGCACGCCAACAACAGCTACCACGCAATGAGCCGGATCATCAGCTTCTACCCGCTGGAGAATCGGCCGGCCCTGCTCGCCGACCTCGGGGTGACGCTCAAGTGCGTCATCTCGCAACGCCTGGTCAAGACGCCTTCGGGCGGCCGCGTCGCCGCCGTCGAGGTGCTGATGAACTCGCGCTACATTGCCGAGTTGATCGAGAAGGGCGAGCTCAACGAAATCAAGGAGGCCATGGAAAACAGCATGGTGCCGGGCAGCCAGACCTTCGAGCAGGCGCTTTACCAGTTGTACCGGACCAATACCATTTCCCTCGACGAGGCGCTGGCCAACGCCGATTCCGCCAACAACCTGCAGCAGGTCATCAACAACGCCAAGGCGGAGGCCGAAGGCAAGCCGGTCAGTGACGAAGCAGCGCAGAATCCGACCAAGTCCGTGGCGCCCGGCTCGTTCAGCGAATTCAAGCTGAACATGGATGGCTAGCGAGTCGCCGTGTCCGTCCTCGACAAGGCACGGGCGCTGATCGAGCGTCCGTCGGTCACACCCAACGATGCCGGCTGCCTCGACCTGATCGCGGCCTGGCTCGCCCCGCTCGGCTTTGCCTGCGAGCGCGTCGACCGCAATGGCGTTTCCAACCTCTGGGCACGCCGCGGCAGCGGCGGGTCGCTGATCTGCTTCGCCGGGCATACCGACGTCGTCCCGCCGGGACCGGAGTCGGCCTGGTCCTCCCCTCCTTTCGTTCCGACGCTGCGCGATGGCCGCCTTTACGGGCGCGGCGCGGCAGACATGAAATCCTCCATCGCCGCCTGGGTGGTCGCCATCGAGCGTCTGCTCGCGAGGCGCCCGGCGATCGCCGATTCGCTGGCACTATTGCTCACGTCGGACGAGGAAGGCGATGCGATCGACGGCACCGTGCGCGTGGTGGAGGCGCTGAAGGCGCGCGGCGAGCTCATCGACTTCTGCATCGTCGGCGAACCGACCTGCGTCGCACAACTGGGCGACACGATGAAGAACGGACGCCGCGGCTCGCTTTCCGCCACCCTCGTCGTGAATGGCGTACAGGGCCATGTCGCCTATCCGGACCAGGTGCGCAACCCGGTGCACCTGGCAGCACCGGCGCTGGCCGAACTGGCGGCAACCACGTGGGACGCGGGCAACGAGTACTTTCCACCTACCAGCTTCCAGATCTCGAACGCGCATGCCGGGACCGGGGCCGGCAATGTGGTGCCGGGGCGCTTCGAAATCCAGTTCAACTTCCGCTTTTCGACGGCCAGCACGGTAGAGGACCTGCAAGCGCGCGTTCATGCCCTGCTCGACCGCCACGGCCTCGACTACGAGATCCGCTGGACGCTGGGTGCGAGGCCATTCCTGACGCCGCGCGGCGACCTTTGCGCCGCCCTTGTCGACGCCGCCGCATCGGCGGTCGGCGTCAGCACGGCACTGTCGACCACCGGCGGCACTTCGGACGGTCGCTTCATCGCCGATATCTGCCCCCAGCTGGTCGAGTTCGGCCCGGTAAACGCCAGCATCCACAAGATCGACGAGCACATCCTCGTCGACGACCTCGACGGGCTTGCCCGCATTTACGAGGGCGTCCTCGACCGGCTGGTGTCCGGATGATCAACGCAGCCACCGACGAACTCGTCACCGTCCGCGACTGGCTGCGCTGGGCGGTGAGCCGCTTCAATGAAGGCGGACTGTTCTACGGCCACGGCACCGACAACGCATGGGATGAAGCCGTCTGGCTGGTGCTCGCCACTCTGCACCTTCCCCGCGACCACCTCGAGCCCTGGCTCGATGCCCACCTGACCAAGAGCGAACGGCTGCTCCTGCTCAACAACCTGCAGCAGCGCGTGGTGCATCGCGTGCCGACGGCCTATCTGGTGCAGGAGGCCTGGCTGGGCGAGTTCCGCTTCCACGTCGATTCCCGCGTGATCGTTCCCCGCTCCTATTTCTCCGAGCTGCTCGCCGATGGGTTCTCGCCCTGGGTGAACGACCCGGAAGACATCCGCGCCGCCCTGGACCTGTGCACCGGGTCGGGATGCCTGGCCATCCTCATGGCGCATGCCTTTCCCAATGCCGAGGTGGATGCGATCGACATCTCCCCCGACGCGCTCACGGTCGCGCGGCACAACATCGACGACTACGGACTGGGTGAGCGCGTGCGCGCAATCGAATCCGATCTTTTCGCCGCAGTCCCGGACCGGCGGTATGACCTGATCGTCTGCAACCCCCCCTACGTCACCGCTGCCGCCATGGCCGCCCTGCCCGCCGAATACCGGCACGAGCCAGTCGGCGCCCTGGCTGCCGGGGACGATGGCCTCGACGTCGTGCGGCGAGTGCTCGCCGAGGCACGCAGGCACCTGAACCCGGGCGGATTGCTCGCCGTCGAGGTAGGACACAACCGGGAACTGGTCGAGGACGCGTTCCCCGAGCTTCCTGCAACCTGGCTGGACACCTCCGGTGCCGAGGGAACCATCTTCCTCGTGGCACACGACGACCTGCCTGCACCACGGCGCAATCGCTCGTGACGGCGGTGACCTTCATCCTGGCCGACGGCAGCCGGCGCACGGTGGCCGCGGGCAGCGAGGAAAACCTCATGCAACTGGCGACGTTCAACGGAGTTCCGGGCATCGAGGGCGCCTGCGGCGGCTTCTGCTCATGCGCCAGTTGCCATGTCTACGTGGAAAGCAGCCATGCATTGCCGCCGCCGTCGGCCGAGGAAAAGCAGATGCTGGGCGGGACGGCCGCCAAACGCACCCGCCAGAGCCGGCTGGCCTGCCAGATTCGCATCGGCGGCGGCGTCGACGGCCTCGTCGTGCGCATCCCGCCCGCACAATAGGAGCGTCGGCTAGGACAGCGTGATTTCGTCGCGGTGGCCGAAGCCGCGGCTGTTGTCCACGAAGCAGACGCGGCGCGGAACGAGCCGGTACCAGCTGACCCGTGACAGCGCATCGGCGATGGCCGCGGGGACTCCGGCGCCGGCATTGACCACCGGGAACTTTTCGCCGTAGCGCTCGCGCGCACGTTCCGCCTCGGCTCCGGCCAGGCGCATCACGCGGCCTTCCATCTGTATGCCTTTGACGTGTGCCCAGTCCCCCACGTCATCCTGGATCGTCGCAGCGCAGCGAGCGTCGAAGGCCAGGTTGCTGCCGTGGCGGCTTGCCGGCGACGAGAGAAAGACCAGGGCGTTTCCGTCCATCGCATAGAACACCGCCGACGCCCAGGGGCCGTCACCACCCACCGTGGCGAGCGTCATGACGTTGTGGGCGGCGAGATAGTCCCGGATCAGCTGAGGCAATGCAGCGCTCACACCGGCCTCCCGGCGGAACCGCCATCCATGGCCTCGAACTCCGTGTCGCCGACCGGATCGCGCCCTTCGTGCAGACGCTTCAGGCGATACGCGATCTGCGGTCGCGTCAGTCCAAGCATGCGGGCTGCCGAGGACAGGTTGCCGCGCGCCTTGTCCACCGCTGTCTCGAGCAGCATCGCCTCGACCTGATCGAGCGTCAACGTGCCGTTGAACACCGCTTCGCGCAGGTCCTTGCCGGTTTCCCAGCAATTGATGTCTACGCTGCCCCTGGCATCGAGCCCGAATTCCTGTGGCTGCACCTCGCCGCACGACATGAACAGGTGACCGACTTCGATGCGCGTCCCGCTCGGCGCGAGGATCACCCCGCGCTCCACGGCATTCTGCAGTTCGCGAATGTTGCCGGGCCACGAATAGGAGAGCAAGGCGCGCTTGGATTTGTCCGTGAAGCCGCGCAGCTTCTTGCCATGGATGGCCGAATGCTTTGCAAGGAAATGCTTCGCCAGCAGCGGAATGTCCTGTTTGCGCTCGCGCAGGGGCGGAATGACGATTTGATAGGCGTTGAGCCGGTAGTAGAGATCCGAGCGAAAGCGCCCCTCCTTGACCAAGTCCTGCAGGTTGGCGTTCGTCGCCGCCACCACCCGGACATTGATGCGACGTGTCTTCTGGTCGCCGAGGCGCTCGATCTCGCCCTCCTGCAGGGCGCGCAGGAGCTTGGCCTGCGCCGAGGCCGGCAGGTCGCCGATCTCATCGAGGAAGAGCGTGCCGCCGTCGGCACGCTCGAAGCGGCCCGGACGCGATACCAGGGCGCCGGTGTAGGCACCCTTTTCCACACCGAACAATTCGGACTCGACCAGCTCGTGCGGGATCGCCGCGCAATTCACGGCGATGAAGGGCTTGCCGGCACGGGGACTCATTTCATGCAGGCTGCGCGCGAACACCTCCTTGCCGACTCCGGTTTCGCCGCGCAGCAGGACGGCGATATGGCTGGTTGCCGCCTGCTTGAGCAGGTCGTACGCGGAACGGAATCCGGGCGACGCGCCCGTGACATCCTCTGGCAACTGATCCCTGTCGCCGATGGACGAGCGCAACTGCACCACCTGCGTCTGCAGGTCGATCAACTGGTCGGCAATCGATTCGCCGTTGAAGTAGCGCATCTGCTCCGCCGCATCATCCCACTCCTCGGCCGGCTTGCCGACGATGCGGCAGTTGTTGTGTCCCATGCCGGTGCATTCCACCTCTTTGTAAAGGATGGTGCGGCCCATGAATGCCGAGGTGTAGCCGCAGGCGTAGCCGATCTGCGTCCAGCATACGGGCTCGGAATGGATGCCGTAGTGGTGGCGGTGCCATTGCCCTTCCCACGAGTGCTCCCAGAGAAACTCGCCGTAGAAGCTGCCGGCATGGCGGTTCAGCTCGAGGCGCACCGGCGTAACGCGCACGATGCCCTCCAGCGTATGCAGCTGCGGCCCGGTCATGAAGGCCTCGAGGTCGCTCGCCGCCTCCGCCCGGGTACGCGCCAGCTCGGCATCGCGCACGCCGGAGGCATACCCCATGCGAATCAGCAGGCCGCGCGCCCGATCCATGCCCAGCGTATCGATCAGCTCCTTGCGCAGGGCCGCCTGCGCTTCGGCATGCACGAGCAGCATGCGATGCTCATGGAGCCAGATCTGGCCCGTCTCGGCGCAGAAATGCACGCGCGCGCGCAAGTCCTCGCTGGTGGTGCGTCCGACGCTGCGGAGTTTGGTCATGGCCGAACTCTCACCCTGTCTTCTCCTCAGCCTGCCTTTTTACGGCGGCGCCTGCGCGGACTCCTTGACGATTATCAAACATCCGCAGCAGGCGCTCCGCCGTGCCCGGTGCGTGCGGCTTCATCGAAAGCTCACATTGTGACCCAATGCCCCCGCTGATTTGATCAATTGGTGAAGTGTCGCTCCCGGCTGCTTCCCGTCGCCCTGCCCAAAGCGCAATACGCCGGCTTCATAAATGCTGCAGGAGCAAATTCCGTCGCTGCCGGCTGGCCCGGCATCGACGTCAGGCGCCCGCCGCGGCGCCGCAACGAATGCTGCGCCGCGCCACGCGCAACTGGCCCGGCGCTTGCGTAGTGCACTCCATTCCGGCGCAGGCACCGGGACTACGACAACCCGAAGACATCGACAGGAGGAGACACGACATGAAGTTTCCCGTTCCGCACGACGTAAAGGCCAAGACCATTCCCGGCACCGAAGGCTGGGAGCGTATGTACCCGTACCAGTACCAGTTCGTCACCGACGACCCCGAGCGCAACCAGTACGAGAAGGAAACCTTCTGGTTCTACGATGGCCTGCACTATCCGGAGCCCCTTTACCCGTTCGACACGATCTGGGATGAAGCCTGGTTCCTCGCCCTGTCCCAGTTCAACAACCGCATCTTCCAGGTCCCGCCCGTACGCGGCGTCGACCACCGCATGATCAACGGCTACGTCTATATCTCGCCGGTGCCGGTGAAGGACGGCGCCGAGATCGGTGGCCGCGTGCCCAACTTCATGGAGCGCGCCGGCTACTACTACAAGAACTGGGATGCGCTCGAGGCCAAGTGGAAGGTCAAGATGGAGGCCACGATCAAGGAACTGGAAAACCTCAGGATCGATCCGTTGCCCGACCTGGAGGACATCTCGGTCGTCACCGACGCGATCGGCGAGTCGAAGGGCTTCCACCTGGTCAAGAACTACGACGACCTGATCAACCTCGGCATCAAGTGCTGGCAGTACCACTTCGAGTTCCTCAACCTCGGCTACGCGGCCTATGTCTTCTTCATGGACTTCGCGCAGAAGCTGTTCCCGAGCATTCCCTTGCAGCGCATCACGCAGATGATCTCCGGCATCGACGTCATCATGTACAAGCCCGATGACGAGCTCAAGGACCTGGCCAAGAAGGCCGTGGCACTCGGCGTCGATGCAGCCGTGGTGGGCAACCGCGACTGGGTCGCCGTCAAGGCCGCCGTCGAAAAGCTGCCCAAGGGAGGCGAGTGGCTGGCCGCCTTCGAGAAGGCGCGCTACCCATGGTTCAACATCTCGACCGGCACCGGTTGGTTCCACACCGACCGCAGCTGGAACGACATGCTCGACATCCCACTCGGCGGCATCCAGACCTACATCGCCAAGATCAAGTCCGGCGCCAACATCGATCGTCCGATTGAGGAAGTGCGTGCCGAGCGCGACCGCATCACGGCCGAATACCGCGGGCTGATCCAGAACGAGGCCGACCTCAAGCAGTTCGACGAGCTTCTCGGCTGCGCCAAGACCGTATTCCCGTACGTCGAAAACCATCTGTTTTATGTCGAGCACTGGTTCCACTCAGTGTTCTGGAACAAGATGCGCGAGGTGGCCGCGATCATGAAGGATCACGGGCTGATCAATGACATCGAGGATGTCTGGTACCTGCGCCGCGACGAAATTCGCCAGGGCTTGTGGGATCTGGTCACTGCCTGGGCCACCGGCGTCAAGCCGCGCGGCGCCAAGACCTGGCCTCCGGAAATCGAGTGGCGCAAGGGCGTCATGGAAAAGTTCCGCCAGTGGAGCGCCCCGCCGGCTATCGGCACCGCCCCGGAGGTGATCCAGGAGCCCTTCACCATCGTGCTCTGGGGCGTCACCAACAAGTCGCTGGCCGACTGGGCCTCGGTCCAGGAAGTGGCGGATCCGGACAGCATCACGGAACTCAAGGGCTTTGCCGGCAGCCCCGGCATCGTCGAGGGCAAGGCCCGTGTCTGCCGCAGCGCGCAGGACATCCGCGACCTGCAGGAAGGCGAAATCCTGGTGGCGCCGACGACGTCTCCGTCCTGGGCCCCGGCCTTCGCCAAGATCAAGGCCTGCGTCACCGACGTTGGCGGCGTGATGAGCCATGCCGCCATCGTGTGTCGCGAGTACGGCATGCCGGCAGTCGTCGGCACCGGGCACTCGACCAAGGTGATCAAGACCGGAATGATGTTGCGCGTCGACGGTTCGTCCGGCGCCATTTCGATCAGCCGGTAGTCGCGGAAGGCTGGCGATCATGGGCGGCATTCCGGCCATCGCGCAGGTCCGCGGGGAGACAGGCATGAGGCACTCCGAGCCGATCATCAGCTGGTTCGAGGAGGTGAACAAGGAGTCGATCGCCCTGGTGGGAGGCAAGTGCTCGTCGCTGGGGGAACTGATCAACGCCGGTGTCAGGGTGCCTCCGGGATTCGCCCTGACCACCCACGGCTTCCGGCAGTTCATGGATGGAGCGGGAATCCGGCGCGAGGTTGCGCAACTGCTGGCCGACGTTGACCACCAGGACATGGACCGCCTGGATGCCGCCTCGGCCGAGATCCGAGCGATGATCGAGTCACGCCCGATCTCGCTGGAGCTCGAGGATACGATCGCCGAAGCCTACCGCAAGCTTTCGGTACGCAGTTGCGTACCTGCGGTCCCGGTCGCGGTGCGCTCGAGCGCCACGGCCGAGGACCTGCCGGGCGCCAGCTTCGCCGGACAGCAGGATACCTACCTCTGGATCCGGGGCGTGGATGCGGTTCTGCACCATGTGCGGCGCTGCATTTCGAGCCTTTACACGGCTCGGGCCATCGCCTACCGCATCAAGATGGGCTTCCCGCACGAGCAGGTGGCGATCAGCGTCGGTGTGCAGAAGATGGCGAACTCGCTGACTGCCGGGGTGATGTTCACCCTTCACCCAACCAACGGCGACCGCTCGGTCATCGTCATCGACTCCAACTTTGGCTTCGGCGAATCGGTCGTATCCGGCGAGGTCACGCCGGACCATTTCGTGGTGAACAAGGTGGCGCTGGACATCCTGGAACG
>ERZ724512.610-NODE-610-length-16605-cov-4.804048_pt1 | contig 16605 bp, 18 predicted proteins | sample MGYA00376045_ERZ724512 | MGnify/ENA primary metagenome ERZ724512 (study PRJEB28724, sample SAMN07190883) | activated sludge metagenome | isolation source: activated sludge of sewage treatment plant in Hong Hong | place: Hong Kong | collected 2016-03-17 ... | reverse complement strand
CGAGGCGCGCGTCGCCGCGATCCTTGCATCCCGCGCGTCGGCGCCGGCGCGGTAGAATCGCGGCAAGAAGAATTCCTAGCCCGGGTGAGCATTGCAATGCCGCGCCGGGCCCCTGTCCCCCGATGAATTCCCCCAGATCCGAACGCAACGAAATCCTCGTGCGCCTGCCGTCCGGCGCACCGCGCTACCGCCCGCTCCTCTTTGTCCACGGCGCCTACGCGGCGGCCTGGTGCTGGGAGGATCATTTCCTGCCTTTCTTCGCCGAGGCCGGTTACGCGTCCCACGCCCTCAGCCTCTCCGGGCATGGCGGGTCGCCCGGGCGCAAGCACCTCGACAGTTTCTCGATTGCCGACTACGTGCGCGACGTCGCCGCCGCCGCGGCTGAACTGCCGGTGCCGCCGGTGCTGATCGGGCACTCGATGGGCGGCTTCGTCGTGCAGAAATACCTCGAGGATCACGTCGCGCCAGGCGCCGTGCTGATGTGCGCAGTCCCCCCGCAGGGACTAATGTCGGCGGCGCTCGGCCTGATGTTCGCCAAGCCGGGCATGATGAGGGACCTCAACAACCTCATGCGCGGCGGCCGCAGTTCGCTGGAAACGCTGCGCGAGGCCCTGTTCGCCCAGCCGGTTGAGATCGACGACCTCAAGCGCTACTACCGCCTGTCGCAGTCGGAGTCGCACCGCGCGATCTGGGACATGTCGCTGTTCAACCTGCCGCGTACCGCGCGCATCAGCCGCACGCCGCTGCTGATCCAGGGTGCCGAACTGGACCACCTGATTCCGGCCTCGCTGGTCGAGATGACGGCGCGCAGCTACGGCGCCGATGCGCACATCTTTCCCGGCATGGGGCACGGCCTGATGCTGGAGCGCGACTGGCGCAAGCCGGCGCAGCAGATCCTCGACTGGCTGGAGCGGCTGGAAAGCGATGCGGAGGCCGGTTCATGATCGTCACGTTTCAATCGCCCGCATCGGGCGACGTGATCATGTTCGGCGACGTCGCCCGGCGCATGATGAAGCTGATGGGCAAGGACGAGACCGAGAAGGGGATCGTCACCGTCGAGCAACTGCCGGACGCGATTGCGCGCCTGAAGGCGGCTATCGACGAGGACAAGCGCCAGCGTGCGGGGCGCAGCCCCGAGGAACTGCCGCAGACCGAGCGCGCGGAAAACGGCAGCGCGCGGCCCTACGTCAGCCTGGCGCAGCGTGCGCTGCCCCTGCTGGAACTCCTCGAGTGGTCGCTGAAGAAGAAGAAGCCGGTGGTCTGGGGCGTATAGGGACGGACGCCGGGGGCTGACGCCGGCCGCTTCAGAACAGCTCGATCCCGCCGCCGCTGTCCTCGACTTCCTGCATGCGCGTGGTCATGTAGTTTTTCAACGCTTCCTGCACCGGCATCCCGGCCATGACTGCGTCGAACATGGCGCGCTCCTCTGCCATGGTGTACTTCGACTGGATACGCTCCTGCAGCGCGCTCCATTCCTGCGGGCTGTACAAGCGGGCAGTGTTGCCGACGAGGTTCGACAGATCGCTCAGGCTCTGGCAGACATGGTCGAGCCGCTGCACCAGCTTGTCGTAGAACTGGAAGGCAATGATGGCCTGATTGACCTTCTGCGACACCTGCCGCGCGCCGCCCTGGATCTCCGACTTGACCATGCCGTTGCCGATCGTGTCGGGCAGGGTGTCGAGCGCGGCGTCGATCATGCCCAGGGTGTCGGCCATCGAGGTGAAGGTGTCCATCAGCGTGTCCACCGAGGAATTCGAGTCGCGCATTGCCGCATCGACCTGGCCGGCGGCCAGCTCGAGCATCAGCACGGTTTCGCGGACCTGGCTCCAGTCGAGGTCGGGGGCGCCGGCGCGGCTGCCGCGCGGGTTATCCTGGGTCATCGTCGGGCTTTCCTCTGCGAGCCGCACCGGGGCGGCGTGAAGCGGAGCGACGGCGCCGTCAGTGCGGCTTGTCGCGACCGACGAAGGATACCGGAAACACGGCGTCCGGTCCGGCACCCTTGGCCGGCATCTTCTCGTAGTCGGGCATCTGCTGTCCGCCTCCGGCGGCGTGCGAGAGCTTGCCCAGCAGCACTTGCAGCTGGTCGTTGAGCCAATCCTCTTCGCAGCGCGTCGGCAGGAACAGGAGTTCGCGCACGCGTTCGGGAATTTCGTCGGCGGGAATCACGTCGTTGGCGGCGTAGGCGGCCGCAAAGAAAGGCCCGGCGATGAAGCGCAATACCCAGCCTTCATCGGCATCCGGCAGCAGCAAGAACAGGCGCGCTCCCTCGGCGGTAGCGTTCTCGTCATCGCCATCGTCGCCGAACACCGGCATGGCGGCGAACGCGGCCTTGCCGGTTTGCCGCACGTAGGCGACGGCTTCGTTGAAGCTCAGGCGCTCGGGGAAGTGGGTCGACGTTGCCTCCATCGTGGTCTCCTTGGGGTCATAGCAGGGGGGCGAGCCATTTGCTGGCTTCTGGTATCGAATACTGGGCGCGTCGAGCCCAATCTTCAAGCTGGTCCCGATCGATCTTGCTGATGGCGAAATAACGCGCTTCCGGATGGGCGAGATAGAAGCCGGCCACCGAAGCCGCCGGCGTCATGGCGAAGCTTTCCGTCAGCCCCATGCCGGTGTTGCCCGGGGCGTCGAGCAGCCTGAACAAGCCCCCCTTGGCGGTGTGGTCGGGACAGGCCGGGTAGCCCGGCGCCGGGCGGATGCCGACGTACTTCTCGGCAATCAGCGCTTCGTTGTCCAGTGCTTCGCCGGCGGCATAGCCCCAGTACTTCGTGCGCACTTCGCGGTGCAGCCACTCGGCAGCGGCTTCGGCAAGGCGGTCGGCCAGTGCCTTGAGCATGATGGCGTGGTAATCGTCGTGCGCGGCCTCGAATTCGGCGAGCTTCTTCTCGATGCCGAGGCCGGCGGTAACGGCAAACGCGCCGGCCCAGTCGCCGCTCGGGGCGACGAAGTCGGCCAGGCTTTGCTGCGGCTTGCCGTCCGGGCGCTCCTGCTGCTGGCGCAGGCCGTGCCAGGTGTAGGCCGGCTGCCCATCGCGCATCTCGGTCAAGTAGAAGCGGATGTCCTCGTCCTGGCGCGTGACGGGGAACAGGCCAAAGACGGCATTCGCCGTCAGCCACGGGCTTGACGACTGAGCTTCGATGATCTTGCCGAGCATTTCCTGCGCATCGCGGAATACGTTGCGCGCGGCTTCGCCGACCGTGGCATCGTCGAGGATGGCGGGGAAGCGTCCGGCCAGGTCCCAGGTCTGGAAGAAGGGCGTCCAGTCGATGTACTTGGCGATCTCGGCGAGGTCCAGGTTCTTCAGCGCCGTGACGCCGGGCTGCTTCGGTGCGACCGGTGCGTAGGCGAGTTTCGCTGCATTGGCACGCGCCGCAGCCAGCGACACCAGCGGCACGCCCTTCTTGTTGGAATGCTGGGCACGGACCTTCTCGTAATCGGCGGCGATCTCGGCGACGTAGGCAGCGCGCATGTCCTGCGACAGCAGGCGGGTGACGACGCCGACGGCGCGCGAGGCATCGGGTACATAGACCACCGGCTGGTCGTAGTTGGGTGCGATCTTCAGCGCGGTGTGGGCGCGGCTGGTGGTGGCGCCGCCGATCAGCAGCGGCATGTCCAGTCCGGTGCGCTTCATCTCGGCGGCGAAGTGGCTCATCTCTTCGAGCGAGGGCGTGATCAGGCCGGACAGTCCGATCGCCTGTGCGCCATGCTCCTTAGCGGCGTGGAGGATTTTCTCGGCCGGCACCATGACGCCGAGGTCGACGATCTCGTAGCCGTTGCAGCCGAGCACCACGCCCACGATGTTCTTGCCGATGTCATGGACATCGCCCTTGACCGTGGCCAGCACGATGCGGCCCTTGCTGGCGGCGCCGGTGCGGCGCTTCTCCTCCTCGATGAAGGGAATGAGGTGGGCCACGGCCTGCTTCATCACGCGGGCCGATTTCACCACCTGCGGCAGGAACATCTTGCCGGCGCCGAACAGGTCGCCGACCGTGTTCATGCCGTTCATCAGCGGGCCCTCGATGACGGATAGCGGCGGCTTGCCGGCGGCGGCCAAGCCAGCGCGGCATTCCTCGGTGTCGGCCACCACGTACTCGGTGATGCCCTTGACCATGGCGTGCTCGAGGCGCTTTTCGACCGACCATTGGCGCCAGGCCAGGTCGACCACCTGCTCCTTGGCGGCGCCCTTGACCCGCGTCGCCAGCTCGATCAGCACGTCGCCAGCCCCTGGTTTGCGGTTGAGCACCACGTCTTCCACCGCCGTGCGCAGCTCGGGCGCCAGGTCGTCATAGACGCCGAGCTGGCCGGCATTGACGATGCCCATGGTGAGTCCGGCCTTGACCGCGTGGTAGAGGAAGACGGTGTGGATCGCCTCGCGCACCGGTTCGTTGCCGCGGAAGCTGAAGCTGACGTTGGAAACGCCGCCCGAGCTGTGCGCATGCGGCAGGTTTTCCCGGATCCAGCGCACCGACTCGATGAAATCGACGGCGTAGTTATCGTGCTCGGGGATGCCGGTGGCGATGGCGAAGATGTTGGGGTCGAAGATGATGTCCTCGGCCGGGAAGCCATCCTCGGTGAGGAGTTTGTAGGCGCGGCCGCAGATGGCGATCTTGCGCGCCAGCGTGTCGGCCTGGCCCTGCTCGTCGAAGGCCATGACGATCACCGCCGCGCCGTAGCGCCGCGCCAGCCGCGCCTGCTCGAGGAACTTGGCCTCGCCTTCCTTCATCGAGATGGAATTGACCACGCACTTGCCCTGGAAGCGCTTGAGGCCGGCTTCGATCACCTCCCACTTCGAGGAGTCGAGCATCAGCGGTACCTTGCAGATCTCGGGCTCGGAACCGACCAGGTCGACAAAGCGGGCCATGGCCGCAACCGAGTCGAGCATGGCCTCGTCCATGTTGATATCCACGATCTGGGCGCCGTTCTCGACCTGCTGGCGGGCAACGGCGAGGGCGTCGTCGTAGCGGCCTTCGAGGATCATGCGGGCGAAGGCCTTCGAGCCGGTGACGTTGGTGCGCTCGCCGACGTTAACGAACAGGCTGCCCGCGCCGATATTGCAGGCTTCGAGGCCCGACAGGCGCAGCTTCTTCTCGATCTGCGGCGTCTTGCGCGGCGGCAGCCCTTCCAGCGCGCCGGCGATGGCGCGGATGTAGTCGGGCGAGGTGCCGCAGCAGCCGCCGGCGATGTTGATCAGGCCCGATTGCGCCCAGTCGCGGATCTCTGCCGCCATGGCCTCGGGCGGCTCATCGTAGCCGCCGAAGGCGTTGGGCAGGCCGGCGTTGGGATGCACCGAGACCATGCAGTCGGCGAGCTTGGAGAGTTCCTCGAGGTGGGGCCGCAGGTCCTTGGCGCCCAGCGCGCAGTTGAAGCCGAAGGACATCGGCCGCGCGTGGCGCAGCGAGTTCCAGAAGGCCTCGGCGGTCTGCCCGGACAGCGTGCGCCCGGAGGCATCGGTGATGGTGCCCGAGATCATCAGCGGCCAGCGCCGGCCGGCATCGTCGAAGAACCTGGCGATGGCGAACAGCGCGGCCTTGGCGTTGAGCGTGTCGAAGATGGTCTCGACCAGCAGGATGTCCACGCCACCGGCGGTCAGTCCGCAGGCAGCTTCGTAATAGTCGGCCACCAGCTGGTCGAAGGAGACGTTGCGCGCGCCGGGGTCGTTGACGTCGGGCGAGAGCGAGGCGGTGCGCGAGGTGGGCCCGAGCACACCGGCGACGAAGCGCGGCTTGTCCGGCGTCGAGTGCTTGTCGGCCAGGCCGCGCGCCAGCCGGGCCGCGGTAACGTTGAGTTCGTAGGCCAACTCGGCCAGGCCGTACTCGCCCTGCGAGACGCGCGTGCCGTTGAAGCTGTTGGTCTCGATGATGTCGGCGCCAGCCTCTAGGTAGGCCTCGTGGATGCCGCCGATCACGTCGGGACGCGTCAGGCACAGCAGGTCGTTGTTGCCCTTCAGGTCCTTGTCATGCGTCGCAAAGCGCTGGCCGCGATAGTCGGCTTCGACCAGCTTGCGGCGCTGGACCATGGTGCCCATGGCGCCGTCCAGGATCAGGATGCGTTGCGCGAGCAGTCGGCGCAACTCGTCGCTGCGGTCGGCTTGCCAATGCTGGCGCTGCGCGGAGTCGAGGGAAGGGGCGGTCATGCGTCTCTCCAATCCATGACCGGGGCGGGAGCGCGGCTCACAAAGCGGCTCACCAATGGCCCCGGATCATCCAGGTCAGGTGAGCGCCGTTAAACGGGTTCCGAGCCTGGGGCGGTGTGCCGCCTTGCAGCGCTCCTCGGAAGCGAACCCGAATTATAGCGCCGCGGCCGTCGAACTGCCCCGTGGCTGGGGTTTCAGCACTGCGACGCGCAGGTATCCACCGGCAGGCCGCGCTTGAGCCAGCCCGGCCCGGCCGAGCTGCCGGCCATGCCTTCGCGAACGTTATAGACCTGCGTGAAACCCTGGCTTTGCAGGTAGCGCTGCACCTGAGTGGAACGGTTGCCGGTGCGGCAGACCAGCGCAATGGGCGCGTTCCGGTCGCCCTTCACCTGCTCCAGCAGCGCGCTGGTGAAGCCGGACGCTCCCTGCGGATGCAGCATGTTGATGAGCTTGGCACCCTTGGCGACCCCGGTTTCCTTCCATTCGGGCGGGGTGCGGATGTCGACCAGAGTGACCTTGCCGGCGGCCACTGCCGCGGCGGCTTCGGGCGCAGTGAGTTCGGGATTGGCGCGGGCCGGAGCGGCGAGCAGGAGGGCAATACCGGTGGCGGCAAGCAGGTTGCGAAGGCGAGGCTGGATCATGATGGACGTCGTATTGAAATGCATGGAGCGGAGGGTGTGACACCGTCGTGCGACGAAGGTTCAGCCCGGGGAATCCTCGCGTCGCGAGGTTCCCGTGACGAGGCCGTCGGGGCTGAAATGCACGTGGAAGAACGCAAGATTGCCCGGCGCACGCGATTCGATGCGCCACTCCCAGACCGCCTCCGGCTTGAGCGGGAACGGCGTCTCGCTGGCCGGCCGGCCAAGCAGGCGGCGCACCTGTTCGGCACGCCAGCCCTTCTCGATGCGGGCGAAGTTCTCCTCCGTGAGCGCCTGCTCGATCCTTTGCAGTACGCCGCGCGCATCGACGGTCAACATCCAGCACTGGGTACCCTGCGGGCCGCGCGGGTATTCGAGCGTAACGCTGCCGTCGTCGTGGGGCCACTCGGCAGCGGGCGTGCCGAGGCGCGCCCGCACCTCCTGCACGCTCGACGCGCCCGGCTGCAGCGCCGCCAGATGCTGGCCGTCGCAGCCGTAGAAGCCGACGATGGATGCCAGTGCCGCCAGCGCGCGCGAGAACGGGTTCATGTTGCGATCATAGCGCAGCGCAGCGCGCTAAAATCGGCACCGCCTTGCCAAGGAGCCGCCATGGAGCACCTCACCCCCAAGGAAGCCGCCAGCTTTCTGCACGACAACCCCAACGCGCTGTTCATCGACTGCCGCAGCGAAATGGAGTTCCTTTTCGTCGGCCATCCGGCCGGTGCATTGCATGTGTCTTGGAACGACGGTCCGGACTGGGAGGTCAATCCCCATTTTGCCGGGGAGGTGAAAAAGCTTGCGGGCCACGTCCATGACCGCCCGATCGTGCTGATCTGCCGCAGTGGCAACCGTTCGCTGGATGCCGGTGCGGCGCTCGAAGCGGCCGGCTTCACGCGCGTCTTCAACGTGCTGCACGGATTCGAGGGCGAACTCGACGACAACCATCATCGCGGCTCGCTGGCGGGTTGGCGTTTCGACGGATTGCCCTGGGAGCAGTGCTGAGCGCATCGATTCGCGAACGTCTGCGCGGCGTCCTCACTTGGCGTCGCGGACTGGAGGCGGCCCTTATCGTCGCGGTGATCGTCGGCGCGCAGTACTGGCAGGCGCGTGACCTGCCCGAGGGCACCGCTCCTCCGCTCGAAGGCGTGCGGACCGACGGCGTCCGTGTGCAGGTCGGCGGCAGCGGCGCGGCGACCCTGGTCGCTTTCTGGGCCACGTGGTGTCCCGTGTGCAAGGCCGAGGAAGACAACATCGTCGCCGTGGCGCGCGACCATCGCGTCGTATCGGTGGCCATGCAGTCCGGCGACGCCGGGACCGTGGCGAAGCACCTGCGCGAGCGCGGCATCGATCTGCCGGCACTCGTCGACGTCGACGGGCGCCACGCGGCGAACTGGCGCGTGCGCGGCGTGCCCACCCATTTCATCGTCGATGCCAACGGGCAGATCCGCTTTCGCATGGTCGGCTATGCCACCACCTGGGGGCTGAAGGCGCGCCTGTGGTGGGCCGCGCACGTGCCGGCATGACAGCAGCCGGGCTGCCTTCCCCCGCAGCAGGACGGGTGCATCCGGCCGCGCTGCTCGCCTGGTCGGTATGGGGACTGGGTGCGCTGCTCTACCTGATCGGCTTTTACCAGCGCGTCGCACCTGCGGTGATCACGGACCAGTTGATGGTCGAATTCGCCATCGGCGGCGCGGCGCTGGGCAATCTTTCAGCGTTCTACTTCTATTCCTACGTGGCGATGCAGATCCCGACCGGAATGATCGCTGACCGCTGGGGCCCGCGCCGCCTGCTGACGGCGGGCGCCGGAGTCGCCGCGCTGGGTACCGCGGCCTTTGCGTTTGCCCCGGACATCTTCTGGGCCAACATGGGCCGGCTGCTGATCGGTGCCTCGGTGGCGGTCGCTTTCGTTTCGATGCTCAAGCTGGCCAGCCACTGGTTTGCGCCAACACAGTACGCGCTGGTTTCCGGCATGGCGCTGCTGATGGGAGTCGTCGGCGGTGTCGTGGCGGGGGTGCCGCTGCGCTACCTCGTCGAGGCGTTCGGCTGGCGCCCGGTGATGGCCGCTTCGGCCGCGGTGACGGCCATCCTTTGCCTTGCCACCTGGCTGCATGTGCGCGACGATCCGACCGAGCGCGGGCATGTGAGCCACTATCCGGGCGAGCATGGCGCGGCATCCTCCACGTCGCTGCTGCAGGGGCTGGTCGAAGTGCTTTCCTATCGAAACATCTGGATACTCACCGCAGTCCCGATCGGCTTCTCCGGCGCCGTGCTGACCTTTGCCGGGCTCTGGGGCGTACCCTACCTGCGCCAGGTGCATGGACTGGACCCGAAGTCGGCGGCACTGGTGACGTCCCTGCTGCTGGTCGCCTGGGCGCTGGGCGGGCCCCTGCTGGGCAACTGGTCGCAGCGCGTGGGCCGCCGCAAACCGCTCTATGTCGGAGCGGCCGCCGTGGCGCTGGCCTGTTGGGGCGCCATCATCTTCCTCCCGCTGCCGCTGTGGGCGTTTGTCGTGCTGCTGGTCCCGGCAGGCTTCGCATCGGGAAACATCATCATCGGCTTCGCCTGGGCCAAGGAGTCCGTGCCACTCCGTCTGGTGGGAACGGCCAGCGGCTTCTGCAACATGGGGCCGCTGCTCGGCGGCATGCTGCTGCAGCCTGCTGTCGGCTGGATTCTCGACCGGCACTGGACGGGCGCGCTGGCCGGCGGTGCGCGCACCTACGACGCCGCAGCCTACGGCGCCGGTTTCGCCCTGATCTTTGCCACCATGGTGATTGCTGCCTTCGTCCTGCTCTTTGCCGGGGAAAGCCATTGCCGCCAGATGCATGACGAAGGCCTCGTCCATGGCTAGCGGGTTTGGCTTGCTGTTGGTCGGGGCCACGGGTGCCGTCGGCCAGGCGGTGCTCGAGCAGGCGCTGGACCGACGCGACATCCGCCGCATCACTGCGCCAACCCGGCGCCCGCTTGCGCAGCATTCGACCAAGTTGTTCAATCCGGTGCTCGACCTCGCCACCCTGACCGGCAAAGAGGATTTCTGGACGTGCGATGCGGTCATCTGCACATTGGGCACCACGATCCGTGCCGCCGGTTCCCAGGCCGCGTTCGCCCGCATCGACCGCGACCTGCCGGTACAGGTCGGGCGTTTTGCCAAGGCGGCCGGCGCCACGCGCTATGCGCTCAATTCCTCGCTCGGCGCCAGTGCGAAGGGCAATTTCTACCTGCGTACCAAGGCCGAGGCGGAACAGGGCATAGTCGAATTGGAATTTGCCAGCACCACCCTCGTGCGCCCGTCGCTGATCGACGCCAAGCGGGACCGGTCGCGCCCGGCCGAGCATTTGGGAGTCCTGCTCGCCCGCGTCCTGAAGCCGGCGATCCCGAAGAAGTACCGGGTGGTGACGCCGCAACAGATCGCCGCTGCCCTGCTGCAGGGCGTGCTGGCTGGCGAACCCGGCGTACGCATCGTCGAATCGGACGCCCTTTGAGGCGCCCGCTGCCCAACGGAGCAAACCCGATGGAACCGGACATACTCTGCGAACGCGATGGCGCCCTGGCCACCGTCACGCTGTTCAATCCCGACAAGCTCAATGCGCTGAATGCCGCCATGTGGCGGCGCTTGCGTGAAACCATCGATGCGCTCGCCGTCGATGCCGCGGTGCGCTGCGTGATCCTGCGCGGCGAGGGAACCGCCTTCGCGGCCGGCGGCGACCTCGAGGAATTCCGCACCGCGCGCGCCGACGTCGACAGCGCGCTGGCCTACCACGAGTCGGTCGGCGCGGCGCTGGCGGCCATCGACGCCTGCCCGCACCCGACCGTGGCCGCCATCCTCGGTCCCTGCGTCGGCGGCGGTCTGGAGATCGCCTGTGCCTGCGACCTGCGCATCGCCGGGAGCGGTGCACGCTTCGGCGCGCCGATCATGAAGCTGGGCTTCTCGATGTATCCGGGCGAACTGGCCGGCCTGCTGCGCGTCGCCGGCGAGGCGACGGCCAAGGAGATCCTGCTCGAAGGCCGGCTGCTTGGCGCCGACGAGGCCTATGCCCGACGGCTGGTGACGCGTGTCGTACCCGATGCCGACCTGATGGCGGAGGCCCGCGCCACCGCGCAGCGCATTGCCGCAGGCGCGCCGCTGGTGGCGGGTTGGCACAAGCAGTGGATTGCCCGCCTGCGCAGCGAGGTGCCCCTCACGGATGCGGAAAAGCGCGCATCCTTTGCCTTCCTCGACTCCGCCGACTACGCCGAGGGCGTGGCCGCCTACCTCGAAAAGCGCGCGCCGCGCTTCAGCGGCCGCTGACAGGCACCTCGTCCAGCGCGATCTGCGCGACGTGCTCGGCGAGGGTGAGGCAGGACGTGAGGCCGGGCGATTCGATGCCGAACAGGGACACCAGGCCGCGCACGCCATGCTGCGCGGGGCCGGAAACCAGGAAATCGCTGGCCGGCGCCCCAGGCGGGTGCGGCTTCGGGCGTATGCCGGCGTAGGCGGGCTGCAGTGAGTCGTCCGGCAGTGCCGGCCAGTAGCGGCGCACTTCCGCGTAGAAGGCGTCGGCGCGACGCGGATCCACTGTGTAATCGATGGCCTCGATCCACTCGACGTCGGGGCCAAAGCGCGCTTGTCCGCCGAGATCGAGCGTGAGGTGCACACCCAGCCCCGCCGCCTCCGGCACGGGATAGATCAGCCGCGAAAACGGGCTGCGGCCGGCCAGCGAATAGTAGTTGCCCTTGGCGTAGTGCAGCGGCGGCACGCTTGCGGCAGGCAGCCCCTGCAAGCCGCGCGCCACCGCCTGCGCGCCGAGTCCGGCGCAATTGACCACGTGTTTTGCCTGCAGCACCGTCTCGCCGGTGCCGGTGCCGGCTTCGATCACCAGGCCGCCGGGCTCGACCCGGCCGCCGCGCACCGGCACCCGCGGTGCCAGCACGGCACCGCTGCGTTCGGCATCGCCGAGCAGGGCCAGCATCAGGCCGTGGCTGTCGATGATCCCCGTGGCGGGTGAGAGCAGCGCCGCCGTGCATGCGAGTGCCGGCTCCAGCGCGCGCGCTGCGTCAGCGGCAAGCCACTCGAGGTCCGTGACCCCGTTGGCGCGGGCAGTGCCGGCGATGCGCTCGAGCTGCGCATGCTGGTGTTCGCCGGTGGCAACGACGAGCTTGCCGCAGCGCCGATGTGCGACGCCGCGCTCGGCGCAGTACCGATACAGCTGCTCGCGTCCGGCCACGCACAGGCCTGCCTTGAGCGAGCCCGGAGGGTAGTAGATTCCGGCGTGAATGACCTCGCTGTTGCGGGCGCTGATGCCGGTGCCGAAGCTGTCCTCGCGCTCGAGGATCAGCACCTCGCGGCCGCGCGCCGCCAGGGTGCGGGCCACGGCGAGGCCGACGACGCCCGCGCCGATCACGACGCAGTCGATTCTTTCCATGGGGTTTTGTGGCACAGTAGGAAACGGGCAGCAACGAGGATAACCGATGCCCGGCAAGGAGGAGGAGGATGCTGACACGCAGGCTCGCTACGATCGCCGCGCTCGCAGTACTGGCGCTGCCAGCCGCGGTTCCCGCCGCGGAACCGGTGCCGCGAGGATCCGCGCGGCACCACGTCGTGTTCCAGGTCAATGAAGACGATGCGCGCAAGTGGAACACGGTGCTCGTCAACATCAACAACGTGCAGGAGGAACTCGGCAGCGTCGAGGTTGCCGTGGTGGTCATCGGCCCTGCGCTGGGCATGCTGAAGGCCGACGCGCTGACGGCGAACCGCGTCCAGGACGCGATGTCGGCCGGCGTGCGCTTCGTTGCCTGCGGCAACTCGATGACCGCCCAGCACCTGAACAAGGACGACATGATCGACGGCATCGACTACGCCAAGGCCGGCTACGTCGAGCTGATGCGGCTGCAGCAGGCCGGTTGGGCCTACCTGCGTCCTTGATGCAGGATCCGGTGCCGGGCTGGTATGCTGCGCGGACTGCGCGATAGACGCAGCCTGCTACCCGACGAGGAGAACCCGATGAAGATGAACCGCTTTGCTGCGGCGCTGCTTTGCGCTGCCGCCGTCCTGACGACGCCCCTGGTCCGCGCTGCCGATGCGGCGCCCGCAACCAAGGAACGGGTCGTGATCCAGGTATCGGATGCCGATCCGAAGAAGTGGCACCTGGCCCTCAACAACGCCCGCAACATCCAGACCGATCTCGGCGCCGATCGCAGCGAGATCGAGATCGTGGCCTACGGCCCCGGCATCGGCATGCTCAAGGCCGACGCGGAAACGGCGAACCGCATCGACGATGCCGTCGCCGCCGGTGTGCGCGTGGTCGCCTGCGAGAACACCATGAAGGCGCAAAAAATCAGTCGCGACGACATGCACGGACGCATCGCCTACGTGCCGGCCGGGGTCGTCCAGATCATGCGCCGCCAGCAGCAGGGCTATGCCTATCTGCGTCCCTGAAGCGCGCAGCGCCGGCCTGATCGACTGGTCGCGCATCGATACCGTCCTGCTCGACATGGACGGCACGCTGCTCGACCTGAATTTCGACAACCACTTCTGGCAGACCCACCTGCCGCGCCGCTACGCGGAGGCGCGCGGCCTCGCGCCCGAAGCGGGGCGCGAGGAACTGATGGCGCGCTACCACGCGCTGGCCGGAACCCTCGCCTGGTACTCGGTCGATTTCTGGGAGACCGAGCTGGAAATGGACATCATGCGCTTCAAGGAGGAAGTTGCGCACCTGATCGACATCCATCCCCATGTCGTCGAGTTCCTCGACGCCGTGCGTGCCAGCGGTCGCCGCGTGGTGCTCGCCACCAACGCGCACCACAAGAGCGTCACGCTGAAGATGGCGCGTACCGGGCTCTCACCCCGCTTCGATGCCATCGTCAGCTCCCATGCGCTGGGCGCGGCGAAGGAGGAGCAGGACTTCTGGCGCCGGCTGGCGCAGATCGAGCCCTTCGAGCCGTCGCGCAGCCTGCTGGTGGACGACAGCCTGCCCGTGCTCGACAGCGCGCGGCGCTACGGGATCGCCCAACTCGTCGCGGTGAAGAAGCCGGATACGCAGCGGCCGGCGAAGGATACCGGCGACTACCCGGCCATCGACGACTTTTCGGAGTTGATGCCACGCTGAGGCATGCGTTCTCGCCACCCGGACGATTCGTCCGGATCGCAGTAGACTTTCGCTTCCAATGAGCCTCGAGCTCAGCAAATAAGACCAGGAGGAGATTCGATGACAACCCGCCGTTCCCTGCTCAAGGCCGCCATCGCCGTGCCGCCGCTGTTCGCCCTGGGTCGGCCGCTGCTGGCTGCCGAGCCGATCAAGATCTCGCACCAGTTTCCCGGCGGCACCCTCGACGCCGGCGATTTCCGCGACAGGCTCTGCCGCAAGTTCGCACTCGAGGTGGAGGCGCGGACCAAGGGCGCGCTCAAGTTCCAGATCTACGCCGGTTCGTCGCTGATGAAGACGAACGCGCAGTTCTCGGCCCTGCGCAAGGGCGCGCTGGACATGAGCCTGTATCCGATGCCGTATGCCGGCGGCGAGGTGCCGGAACTCAACCTGGGACTCATGCCCGGCCTGGTGACATCCTACGAACAGGCGGCAACCTGGAAGAATGCCGAAATCGGCAAGGCCCTCACCGAACTGCTGGCGGAGAAGGGCGTCGTCATCGTCAGCTGGGTCTGGCAGGCCGGCGGCGTGGCCAGCCGTTCGGCGCCGCTGGTCAATCCCGAAGACGCCAAGGGCATGAAGGTGCGCGGCGGCAGCAAGGAGATGGACATCATCCTCAAGGCGGCCGGCGCTTCCGTGCTGTCGCTGCCTTCCAACGAAATCTACGCGGCGATGCAGACCGGTGCCGCCGATGCGGCGATGACGTCCTCGACGAGCCTGATCTCGTTCCGCCTGGAGGAGGTCTCGAAGCACCTGACGACGGGACGCGGACGTGCCTACTGGTTCATGCTCGAGCCCCTGCTCATGGCGAAGAGCGTGTTCGACAAGCTGCCGCGCGACCAGCAGCAGGTCATCATGCAGGTCGGCGCCGAGATGGAGAAGTTCGGCACGGAGCAGGCCCGCGTCGATGACCGTCAGGTGGCGGACATCTACCAGAAGGCCGGCGCCAAGGTCTATGACCTCGACGACAAGGCGGTGAAGAAGTGGCAGGCGCTGGCGCGGGACACCGCGTGGAAGGATTTCGCGGAGAAGTCGGCCAACTGTGCCCGTCTCCTGAAGCTGGCCGAAAAGACCATCTGAGGCCGGCGTGAGCCACGGCTACGATCCCCGTCCGCCGACGGCGGACGGCCCGGTCCTGCGCGGAATGCAGCGCGCAATGGACCTGGCCAACCGTGCGCTGATGGTGCCCTGCATGCTGGCCCTGCTGGTCGCCTCGGGGATACTGACCTACAGCGTCTTCGCGCGCTATTTCTTCAAGATTCCCACCGACTGGCAGGACGAGGCGGCGGTATTCCTCCTCGTCGGCGCGACCTTCCTCTCCGGCGCCTTCGTCCAGGCGCAACGCGGCCACATCGGCATCGAGGCGCTGGCAGGCTATCTTTCGCCGCGCGCCAACCAGTGGCGCCTCGCCGTGGTTGATGCCGCCAGCGCGGCGTTCTGCCTGTTCTTCTGCTGGAAGTCCTGGACGCTGCTGCACGAGGCCGTGGTGGACGGGCAGACGACCTCCAGTTCGTGGGGACCCCCCTTGTGGATCCCCTACTCGATGATGGCGGTGGGCATGACGCTGATCGGCCTGCAGCAGCTCGTCCATGCCGCGACGCGCTTTGCCGCCCTGCGCCGGGAGCGGACGTGAGCGTCGCGACCATCGGCATCCTCTACGGCGTTGCCACGTTAGTGGTGATGATGTCGGGCATGTCGATCGCCTTTTCCCTGGGTGCCGTGGCCCTGGCCTTCATGTACTTCTTCATGCCGGCGTCCAGCCTCGATACCGTGACGCAAAACGTTTACGAGGAACTGGCGAGCATCACGCTGCTGTCCATTCCGCTGTTCATTCTGAAGGGGGCGGCGATCGGCAAGTCGGCGGCGGGCCGCGACCTCTACCTGGCGCTGCACGCGTGGATGCATCGCATCCCCGGCGGGCTCGGCATCGCCAACGTGTTCGCCTGCGGCCTTTTCGCCGCGATGGCCGGCTCCAGTCCGGCCACCTGCTCCGCGATCGGCAGCGCAGGCATCCCGGAAATGCGCTCGCGCGGCTACTCCGGGGGCTTCGCAGCGGGCATCATCGCCGCCGGCGGCACCCTGGGCATCCTGCTGCCGCCGTCGATCACGATGATCCTTTATGCGGTCGCCGCCGAGCAGTCGCTCGGACGTCTGTTCCTCGCCGGCATCGGTCCGGGAGTGCTGCTGGTCGCGCTGTTCTCGATCTATGCGACCTGGCAGTACCGGCGTGAATACCGCGCCGCCGAGGCCGCGCATGCCGCCGGGGGCGAACGGTCCGCCTACCTCGACCAGCGGGCCTACTCGCTGGGCGAGAAGGTGGCCATGCTGCCGCGCGTGCTGCCCTTCGTGATCCTGCTCATCGGCGTGATGGTGGCCCTCTATGGCGGCTACGCGACGCCTTCCGAAACGGCCGGCCTGGGCGCCGTGCTCGCGCCCCCGCTGCTGGGCGCCCTGGTGGCGGGCTGCGGCTGGCAATCGGCATTCCTGGTGCCAGGTGCCGTCGGCCTGCTCTGGCTCTGGCTCTGGCTCTGGCTCTGGCAGCGCAACTATTCGCTGCCCGAGGCGCACCCGCGCATCACGGCTGCCGAGCGCTCGCTCATCCTCGCGGGGCGTGGCGCCGAAGAGGCTGCGCCGGCGGGCGGTTCATGGCGCACGCTCGCCGGCTATCTGCGCCATCGCCAGGTGTGGGGGCTGGTGCTCAGCCGGTTTGCCAACGATG
>ERZ724512.608-NODE-608-length-16621-cov-6.265363_pt1 | contig 16621 bp, 14 predicted proteins | sample MGYA00376045_ERZ724512 | MGnify/ENA primary metagenome ERZ724512 (study PRJEB28724, sample SAMN07190883) | activated sludge metagenome | isolation source: activated sludge of sewage treatment plant in Hong Hong | place: Hong Kong | collected 2016-03-17 ... | reverse complement strand
TTCGCCACTGAGCTCGGCTACACGAATCTGCTGACCGCACTGGACCTGGCTGGCATCCCGCTGCACAGTGCCGATCGCACAGACGAGGACCCGATCGTGCTGGCCGGCGGGCACGCCGCGTTCAACCCGGAGCCGATCGCGGACTTCATCGACGCCGCGATCGTCGGCGACGGCGAGCAGGCGGTGCTCGCCCTGTCCGACCTGATCGCGCAGGGCGGCACCCGGGCCGAGATCCTGCACCGAATCGCCGCCTCCGGGGTGGCATATGTGCCCAGCCGCTACGAGGTCTCCTACCTGCCCGACGGCCGGATCCACCGGGTTGCTCCCACCTCGCCGGACGTCCCGTGGCGGGTGTCGAAGCACACAGTCAGCGACCTGGACGAATGGCCCTATCCCAAGGCGCCGCTGGTGCCGCTGGCCGAGACCGTCCATGAGCGCGCCAGTGTCGAGATCTTCCGCGGCTGCACCCGCGGCTGCCGGTTCTGCCAGGCGGGAATGATCACGCGGCCGGTCCGTGAGCGATCCAAGGCCACGGTCGCGCAGATGGTCCAGACATCCTTGGCCGCTACCGGCTTCGAGGAGGCCGGGCTACTCAGCCTGTCCAGCGCCGACCATTCCGAAATCGCCGAGATCACCCACGGGCTGGCTGACATCTACGAGGGCACGAACACCGGGCTGTCGCTGCCCAGCACCCGCGTGGATGCGTTCAACATCGACCTGGCCAACGAACTGGCCCGCAACGGCCGCCGTTCGGGACTGACGTTCGCACCCGAGGGCGGCAGTGAACGGATGCGCAAGGTCATCAACAAGATGGTCTCGGAGGAGGACCTGATCCGCACGGTCGCGGCGGCCTACGCTGCCGGCTGGCGGCAGGTGAAGCTCTACTTCATGTGTGGGCTGCCGACCGAGACCGACGAGGACGTCCTGCAGATCGCGGAGATGGCCAAGAACGTGATTCGCACCGGGCGCGAGGTGTCCGGCCGCCGGGACATCCGGTGCACGGTGTCGATCGGCGGCTTCGTGCCCAAACCGCACACCCCGTTCCAATGGGCGGGGCAGCTCGGTTGGGAGCAGACCGACGCCAGGCTGGCCAAGCTGCGTGACGCGATCCGCTCCGACCGCGACCTCGGCAAGGCCATCGGCTTCCGGTACCACGACGGCCGGCCGGGGATCGTCGAAGGGCTGCTGGCCCGCGGGGACCGGCGGATCGGCGCGGTCATCGAGCAGGTATGGCGGGACGGTGGACGGTTCGACGGGTGGAGTGAGTTCTTCTCCTTCGATCGCTGGATGGCGGCCGCCGGCAAGGTCGGCATCGATGTCGACTGGTACACCACCCGCGAGCGCGACCTCACCGAGGTGCTGCCCTGGGACCACCTGGATTCCGGACTGGACAAGGAGTGGCTGTGGCAGGACTGGCAGGACGCGCTGGACGAGGTAGAGGTTGAGGATTGTCGCTGGTCGCCGTGCTTCGACTGTGGGGTGTGCGACCAGATGGGCACCGAGATCCAGGTCGGGCCCACCAGCTTGCCGATCGTGCAGGTGAATTGATGGCACAGCGGACGCCGGACCGGGAGTACATCCCGCCGGTTCAGACTCTGCAGCTGCGGTACGCCAAGCGCGGCCGCATGCGGTTCGCCTCGCACCGCGACTTCCAGCGGGCGTGGGAGCGGGCGCTGCGGCGCGTGCAGGTACCGATGGCGTACTCCGCCGGCTTCACGCCGCATCCCAAGGTCTCCTACTTGGGCGCGGCGCCGACCGGGGCAGCCAGTGAGGCGGAGTTTCTGGAGTTCTCGGTGGTGCACAAGGTGGACCCGGCAGAGCTGGCCAGCGCGCTGGACGCCGCGCTCCCAGACGGCCTGGACATCGTCGGGATCGTGGATGGGCAGTCGCTGTCCTTGCAGGCCAGCCGGTGGCGGCTGGAGTTCCCGGTGTCCGTGGCCCAGGCGGTTACAGCGTTCGAGGCGGCCGAGTCGGTCGAGGTCGAGCGGATCACAAAAGCCGGCCGGCGGGTGATCGATGTGCGCGCGTTGTGCAGCGACCTCGAGTTGGACGGGCAGGTGCTCGAGGTCACCGTCACGCATGCCGAACCCACGCCACGGCCGGCTGAGGTCGTCAAGGCGCTGGGATTCGAGGACTTGCCGGTGCTCGCTACGCGACTGGCCCAGGGGGAGCCGGTGCCGGGCGGGGTGCGCTGCCCGTTCTGAGCAGGCTTTGTGACTGACAGACCAGAAACTGGTCGCTGAGTCACAAAGCGTCTCGAACGACTCCTGTGTCCGACCCGCTCCGTAGACTCGACCCCGTGGCCAAGCGACAGTTCTCCAGCGAATCCGTGACCGAGGGGCATCCCGACAAGATCGCCGACCAGATCAGCGACAGCATCCTCGATGCGATGCTGCGCGACGACCCGGATTCCCACGTCGCGGTGGAGACGCTCGTGACCACGGGGCTGGTCGTGGTGGCCGGTGAGGTCGACACCAAGACCTACGTCGACATGCAGCGCACCGTACGCGAGGTCATCCTGGACATCGGCTACGACTCCAGCGACAAGGGGTTCGACGGCCGCTCCTGTGGGATCTCGGTGACCCTGGGTGAGCAATCCCAGGACATCCGGCAGGGTGTCGACGACGCGTATGAGGAGCGCGTTGACCACAGCGCCGATCCGCTGGACTCACAAGGTGCGGGTGACCAGGGGTTGATGTTCGGCTACGCGTGCAGCGACACCCCGGAACTGATGCCACTGCCGATCCACCTCGCGCACCGTTTGAGCCGGCGGCTCACGCAGGCGCGCAAGTCCGGCGAGATCTCGTACTTGCGTCCGGACGGCAAGACCCAGGTCACCATCGAGTACGACGGAGTGCGGCCAGTCGCGGTGCGCACGGTGGTCGTCTCCAGTCAGCACCAGGACGACATCGACATCGAGACCTTGCTCGCCCCGGATGTCGAGGAGCTGGTCATCCGTCCGGAACTCGAGGGACTGGACCTCGACACCAGCGACGTGCGGGTGCTGGTGAACCCCACCGGACGGTTCGTCGATGGCGGTCCGAAAGCCGACGCCGGCGTCACTGGCCGCAAGATCATCGTGGACACCTATGGCGGCATGTCCCGGCACGGTGGTGGGGCGTTCAGCGGCAAGGATGCGTCCAAAGTCGACCGCAGCGCCAGTTACGCCATGCGCTGGGTCGCCAAGAACGTGGTGGCCGCGGGGCTGGCCACGCGCTGCGAGGTACAGGTGTCGTACGCGATCGGCACGGCGCATCCGGTCGGGTTGTTCGTCGAGACGTTCGGGACCGGCGTGGTGCCCGACGAGCAGCTTGAGGACGCCGTGCTGTCGGTGTTCGACCTGCGGCCGGCGGCGATCATCCGTGACCTGGACCTCAAGCGCCCCATCTTCCGGCAGACCGCGGCCTATGGGCACTTCGGCCGGGAGGAACCCGACTTCACCTGGGAGCGCACGAACCGGATCGACGAGTTGAAGGCGGCACTGAAATAGGCGAGGTCGCGCGGGTCGCGGTCGAAACGCCACTGCCGCACCTGGACCGCCTGTTCGACTTCGCGATTCCCGACGAACTGGACACTGCCGCGCAACCCGGCTGCCGCGTGCGGGTGCGCTTTCACGGCCGTCGCGTCACGGGTTGGCTGATCGAACGCGGCGAGGCGCAGTTCGACGGCAAGCTGCAGCCGTTGCTTGCGGTGAGTGGGCCGCCCGTACTTCGCGCCGACGTGGCGGAACTGGCGAGGCTGGTGGCGGATCGCTACGCGGGCAGCCTGACCGATGTGCTGCGGTTCAGCGTGCCTGCGCGGGTGGCGGCCGTCGAGGGCAGTGAGCCGCCGGCGCGTCCGGAGATTGTTGCCGGGAACGGCCTATGGCGGGACTACCCACTGCCAGCATCCGGGGCGGCGAGCTGGATCTGCCATCCCCACGACGAGCCGTTCGCGATGCTGGCGGACCTGGCGCGAAACAGTACGGGAGCGATCATTGTCGTGCCCGACGCTCGTGATGTCGCCCGGCTCGCGTCCTTGCTGCCTGAGGCGGCGGTGCTGACCGGGGAACTCAGCAATCGCGTGCGCTACCGCACGCATCTGGAGATCCTCGCTGGCAGCCGCCCGATCGTGATCGGGACACGCTCGGCCGTGTTCGCCCCGGTGCCCGACCTTGGACTCATCGCCGTCTGGGACGACGGTGACGACGTGCTGGCCGAACCGCAAGCGCCGGGTTGGCATGCCCGCGAGGTGGCGGCACTGCGTGGGTGGCAGACGGGGGCGCGCGTCGTCGTCGGTGGTTACAGCCGCACGGCCGCCACCGCGCAGTGGATCGCTGACGGGACCGCTGCCGATGTCAGCCTGCCGCGGGAAGTAGCTCGCGCTCGCCGGTATGTGGTGGACGCGTTGCACGAGCCGGACCGGGATCGCCGACGCATTCCGGAGCCTGCGTTCGCGGTGCTTCGCAAAGGGCTCGAGTCCGGCGTTGTGCTCGTGCAGGTGCCGCGGGTCGGTGGGGCACAGGGACTCGTGTGTCAGGCATGCGGTCATGTCGCTCGCTGCGGCCGTTGCGGCGGGGGAGTGCGCCCTGATCGGCAGGGCACGGCTCGCTGCCGGTTGTGCCACCAGGTGTTCGACACGTGTGAATCGTGCGCCGGTCGGGAGTTCGTGGGAGTGGGGGCCGGGTCCCAGCGCAGCGCCGACGAGTTACAACGGGCCTTTCCCGGGATCCCGGTCTTGCGCAGCGACGCGCAGTCGGGAGTGCTCGAGGCGATCGACGTCGAGCGCGGGATCGTGGTGGCGACCCCGGGGGCCGAACCGCCCGGGCAGTACAGCGCCCTGCTGATCCTGGACACCGAGGTGCTGCTGGCCGTCCCCGGGCTGCGCGCCCGGGAGGAGGCAGTGCGCCGCTGGCTGGCCGCGATCGCCCGCACGGCCCCCGAGGCTCCCACGATGATCGTCGCGCCACAGGATCTGCCGGCCGTCCAGGCGCTGGTGCGCAACGACCCGGGCAGTTTCGCCCAGACCGAGCGCGCCGAACGGGAAGCCGCACACATGCCGCCCGCCTTCCGGTGCGTGCGAATGCGTGGGGAGTCGGCAGCGGTCGCGTCGTGGATCGAGGCGTACGGCGCCGATGTGCTCGGGCCGCTGGAGACGACCGCCGGCGCGGAGGCGCTGATCCTGGTGCCCAGACCCGGGACGGCCACCTTGCGCCGGGTGCAGGAGATCCAGGCCGCGCGTTCCAAGGCGGGGGAGCCGGTGGTGGAAGTGCGGGTGGATCCGGTGGACCTCGGGGCGTGAAGTGCAGCCCTTATGTCGCGAAGTTGCCCTCACTGTCGCAATGTCGACACGACACGCGGAGATTCTCGACGACATCGCGACAATCCGGCCATCGGAAGCCGAGATGAACCCGCCCGTAGACTCGAACCCGTGTCCGTGGTCGATATTCGCCTGTTCGGCGATCCTGTCCTGCGCACGCCCGCGGTCCAGGTGACGGACTTCGACAAGCAACTGCGCCGGCTCGTCGAGGACCTGACCGACACGATGATGAAGGCTCCCGGCGTCGGCCTGGCGGCTCCGCAGATCGGCGTGGGCCTGCGGGTGTTCACCTACTACGTCGACGGCGAACTGGGGCACCTCATCAACCCGGACCTGAGCCTGTCGGACGAGACCGAGGAAGCCGACGAAGGGTGTCTGTCCATCCCGGAGATCCGGATGCCGACCCCGCGAGCACTGACGGTCGTTGCGAAGGGCTGGAACATGTACGGCGACCCGGTCACGCTGGAAGGCAGCCACCTGCTGGCCCGGTGCGTGCAGCACGAGACCGACCACCTCGACGGGGTGCTGTTCATCGACCGGCTCGACGCCGCCCGCCGCAAGGAGGCCATGAAGATGATCCGCGAGGCGGAATGGTTCGGTCCGGACGTGGTTGTGAAGTCCAGCCCGCACGCGGGGGCGTGGCGATGAGGCTGGTCTTCGCGGGCACGCCCGAGGTTGCCGTGGTCAGTCTGGAGGCCGTGCTGGCGTCCCGGCACGAGGTTCTCGCCGTCGTTACCCGGCCGGATGCCGTCGCCGGTCGCGGGCATCGGCTCACCCCCAGCCCGGTCAGCCGGGCCGCGCAAGAGCGCGGAATCCCAGTGCTCACGCCAGCCAAACCCAGTGACCCGGAGTTCATCGCGACGCTCACCGAACTCGCGCCGGACTGCTGCCCGGTGGTCGCGTACGGCGCTCTTGTGCCCCAACGTGTGCTGGACATCCCCGCTCGTGGCTGGGTGAATCTGCACTTCTCGCTGCTGCCGGCGTGGCGTGGGGCGGCACCCGTGCAGCGGGCGATCATGGCCGGCGACGACGTCACCGGTGCCGCGGTGTTCCAACTCGAGGCGGGGATGGACACCGGACCGGTCTTCGGGGTTGTCACTGAGGGAATCGGACCGAAAGACACCGCCGGCGATCTGCTCGGACGGCTGGCCGAATCCGGCGCCGAACTGCTGGTCAAGGTGCTCGACGGGATCGAGGACGGCACGCTCAATGCGGTGCCGCAGCTCAATGACGGCGTGAGCATGGCCCCGAAGATCACGGTCGAGGATGCCCGCGTCCGCTGGGACGAACCGGCGATGGCGGTCGATAGGCGCATCCGTGGATGTACGCCAGCGCCCGGTGCCTGGTCCATGCTCGATGACCTCAAAGTGAAGCTGCATCCGGTCACGACCACCGACGAGGTGTTGCCGGCCGGTCAGGTTCGGGTCGAGCGCAACCGCGTGCTCGTCGGCACCGCCACGACCGCAGTCGAACTCGGCACTGTGCAACCCGCCGGCAAGAAGGCCATGAAGGCCGCCGACTGGGCCCGCGGCCTGCACGGCGACGGCCTGGCCTTCACATGAAAGGCGCCCGGCGGCTCGCGTATGACGTGCTGCACGATGTGGGCTCGAAGGACGCGTACGCCAATCTCGCGCTGGCTCAAGCTCTGCGCGGCAGCGAGTTGTCGGCTGCCGACCGGGGTCTGGCTACCGACCTCGTCTACACGACGTTGCGGCGCCGGGCCACCGTGGACGCAGTGCTGCAGGTCTTCGCGTCCCGGCCTTTGAGCAAGACCGATCCGCGGGTGCTGGACGTACTGCGGATGGCGACTGTGGAGCACATGTACCTCCACAAACCCGCTCACGCCGTGGTCGACAACGCGGTCAAGCTCACCGGTTCGGTGGGCGCTATGGGGGCCAAGGGGTTCGTCAACGCGATCCTGCGGAAGGTGACCGCCCGCGATTCAGAAGAGTTGATGGCCGCCGCGACCAAGGGGCTCACCGGCGATGACGACCTTGTGGTCCGCTACTCCCACCCAGGCTGGATCATCCGGTCGCTGCGAGACGTGCTGGGAGCGGCGGAACTGCCCGCGCTGCTGGCCCGGGACAACGAGCCGCCGCGGGTGACGCTGGCTGCGCGCTGGACCGACGACTTGCCTGGAGAACCGACACCGTGGTCCCCCTGGGGACGGTACGTGCACGGCGATCCGGGCGCGATCGCCGCGGTGCGAGACGGCCGCGCCGGCGTGCAGGACCTCGGGAGTCAACTCATGGTGCTGGCTCTGTCGCGCGCGGAGGCGCCCGACGGCCCGTGGCTGGACATGTGCGCCGGGCCTGGCGGCAAGGCTGCGCTGCTGGCCGGCCTAGCACCGCAGGGGTTGGTCTGTGTCGAGCAGCACGAGCACCGCGCGCGCCTTGTGGAGCAGGCGGTCCGCGGTCACGCGCAGGTGGTGGTGGGGGACGCCACCCAGGTCGAGGGCGACTTCACGCGGATCATGCTGGACGCACCGTGTGCGGGCCTGGGCGTGCTGCGCCGCCGGCCAGAGGCCCGCTGGCGCCGGCAGCCGGCGGACATTCCTGACCTCACCGCGCTGCAGGCCCAGCTGCTGGAGCACGCGCTGGATGTGTGTGTCGCCGGCGGAGTGGTGGCCTACGTGACCTGCTCGCCGCACCTGGCTGAGACCGACCTGATCGTGCAGCGTGCCCTGCGCCGCGACGACGTCGTGCAGGAGGACGCGCCGGCATTGCTGCCGGAGGTGCCGGACTGCGCCGACGGCCGGGCGATCCGGCTGTGGCCGCACCGCCACGACACCGACGGAATGTACTTCGCGCTACTGCGTAAGGTCTGACGCCGCCAGTAGCGTGGCATCCGTGGGTATCCAGATCTCCCCGAGCATCCTGTCCGCCGACTTCGCCAGACTCGCGGCCGAGTGTGAACGCGTCGCCGGCCACGCCGACTGGTTGCACGTGGACGTCATGGACAACCATTTCGTGCCGAACCTCACGCTCGGACTCCCAGTCGTGGAGGCGCTGCTGAAGAAGGTCAGCACGCCGGTCGACTGTCACCTCATGATCGAGGACCCGGACCGCTGGGCCCCCGGGTACGCCGAGGCTGGCGCTGGCAGCGTCACGTTCCACGTCGAAGCCGCCACCGCACCGATCAAGCTCGCGCGGGATCTGCGTCGGCACGGTGCCCGGGCGGGCTTGGGGCTGCGTCCGGCAACCCCGGTCGAGCCCTACGCCGAGCTGCTGCCGGAGTTCGACATGCTGCTGATCATGACGGTGGAACCCGGCTTCGGCGGTCAGAAGTTCCTCGATGTGGTGGTGCCCAAGATCCGACGCGCGCGGCAGCTCATCGGCGATGCCGATGTCTGGCTGCAGGTCGACGGTGGAGTCGACGCCAAGACGATCGAGATCTGCGCGGAGGCCGGCGCGGACGTCTTCGTGGCGGGATCGGCCGTGTATGGCGCGGACGATCCGGCGGCAGCCGTGGACCGGTTGCGTGACCTGGCTGCGAATGCCTAAGTACCTCACCGCGCCCGGCACACCTCCGGAACTCGCGGCCGGCTTCGAACGGATCCGCGAGGAGCTTGAGGTGCCGCAGCAGTTCGACCCGGCGGCACTGGCCGAAGCTCAGGCTGCTGCCTCGAAACCACCACGCGCCGATCGCGACGCCACTGACTTGCCGTTCGTGACGATCGATCCCGAGTCCTCGATGGACCTCGACCAGGCCGTCTTCCTGCAGCGGGTCGGTCCCGGCTTCCGGGTGCACTACGCCATCGCCGACGTACCCGACTTCGTGGTCTGGGGAGGTGCATTGGATGCCGATACCCAGCGCCGTGGTCTGACGATGTACAGCCCGGACCGCAAGGTGCCCCTGCATCCCGAGGTCCTCAGCGAGGGCGCGGCCAGCCTGCTCCCGGACGTCACCCGGCCGGCATTGCTGTGGACGATCGACCTGGACTCCGAAGGGGCGATCGAGGCTGGGAACGTGCGCCGGGCACTTGTCCGCAGCCGGGCGAAACTCTCCTACGAGACGGTCCAGGAGCAGATCGACGGTGAGGTGGCCGACGAGAATCTTCAACTGCTGGCCGTGATCGGCGAGCTGCTGCAGGCCCAGGAGCGAGCGCGCGGCGGTGTCAGCTTGCCCGGCGCTGAGCAGGAGGTCCGGGTCGAGGGCGACTCCTACGACTTGGTGTTGCGGACCCCGTTGGCCGTCGAGGGCTGGAATGCGCAGATCTCGCTGCTCACTGGCCGGGTCGCTGCGCAGATGATGCTGGACGGTGGAGTGGGAATTTTGCGGACGATGCCCGACCCGACCCCGGCTGACATCGGCCGGGTGCGTGCGGTTGCTCGCTCGTTGGGCATCGACTGGCCACGCGAGGCCTCCTACGCCGAGGTGATCGGCGCCCTGCACCCGAACGTGCCGGGAGAGGCGGCTCTGCTCAACGCCGCCCCGGCGTTGTTACGGGGGGCGGCCTACACGGCGTTCGACGGGCAGCACCCGGATCTGACGACGCACTCAGCCGTCGCTGCGCCATATGCCCACGTCACTGCTCCCCTCCGGCGGCTGGTCGACCGCTGGGCGCTGGAGGTGTGCGTGTGCCTGTGCGCGGGCGAGGAGATCCCAGAATCGGTGCGCGCAACGTTGCCGGCTGTGCCCGAACTGATGGCCACGAGCGGTCATCGGGCGAAGGCATTGGACCGGGCCAACGTGGATCTCGTCGAGGCCTTCGTGCTGAAGGATCGGGTCGGCGACTGCTTCGACGCCGTCGTGCTCGATAGCCGAGAGCGCTACTCGCTGATCCAATTGCAGGAGCCGCCGGTCATCGCCCGGGCGTCGGCTGGACTGCCGCTGGGCGCGCGGGTCGAGGTGCGGTTGCTGTCCGTGGATCTCGATGCCCGGACCGTCGCATTTGTCCCGGCCGATCAGTCGGGTGCCGCTGTCTGAACGGTTGATTGTCGGCGTCGTCGGTTGCGGTGCCGATGGGCTGCGACATACAACTTCAGTACACGTTCGGAACCGAAAGGAGCGGCATCGGAAGAACCGCACAAAGGTCGAACCAGTGAGGACAGAGCCAACGCATCTGCCAACTAGAAGGAGAGATCCGAAAACGACCACAAGCGGGGAAACCACCACTGAGAGTCCAGTGAGAATCGCAGTTCATGCGAAGAAAGTGATCTCAAAGTCACGCAAAAACGGACACTCACAACTGATCGCCGACCTGACGAAACCGAACGTCTGAGGGGCTCGTCCCACCCATACTGGGACGAGCCCCTCGTCCATGTGCGCGGGCACGGCCTGGCCGGGTCGATCCGTTTCGCAGCAGCACGTACGCGCGTCTCTTCGACACCGGGCACGAGCAGCGCCTCGCACATGCCTCCCGATGGGGTTTCGAGCCTCCGATCCCACGGTCGACGCCTACTCGCTGAACTGCGGGTGGTTCCGCCAGCGTCACCTGCGAGTCTCACGGACGCGGGCTCGGGGTGCAGGGCCGCTCGCGTACACTGAACGCGGCGAGTCGGTCGGGCGGCCGCGGCGCGTAAGTGTCGAGGAAAGTCCGGACTCCACAGGGCAGGACGGTGGGTAACGCCCACCCGGGGTGACCCGCGGGCACGTGCAACAGAAAGTAGACCGCCAGCGTCGAGCTGGTAAGGGTGAAACGGTGGTGTAAGAGACCACCAGCGCCGGTGGTGACATCGGCGGCTAGGTAAACCCCGTCCGGAGCAAGGCCAAGAGGGGACTCCGGTCCCTGCGCAGACGAGCTGCCCGCTCGATGTCTGCGGGTGGGCCGCAACGAGGTCAGCGGTGACGGTGGCCCCAGACAGATGGTCGTCGGTTCGGGAAACTGAACTACAGAATCCGGCTTACAGACCGACTCGCCACCTTCGGTCTGGTGATGACCAGTTCACTCTCAGGTAGACACGGGGTATGCGCACTGGCCGGTCGCCTTGTGGCCGACCACGTTCACCTGACCGGGGTAGAAGCCGAAGGACAGGTTGGGGCCGATGCCCCAGCAACTGAGGTTGCGCCCGATCGTGTTGCGCACGACGTACGCGCTCAAGCTGGCGTCTGGGTGATCCTCGGTCACGGTGATGTCCCACAGCGTCGCGTTGCCGGCGATGCTGTTGAACAACACCCCGAACCAGTTTGCGGTCACATGGCCCACGGTCAGGTTGCGCCCGATGGTGTTGTTCTTGATCGACCACGGGATGTCGGCGCCGCCACCGATCACCGTGACGTTCCCCTTCACCGTCGTTCCGTTCAGCAGGACGGTGTTCGCGCCGATGGCGGTAACGTTACCGTTCACGGTGATGGTGGAGTGCCCGTCCGCGTACGGGTCGAGGCACGGATGTCCGGACTTTCCGGGGACATCGGGTTGGCAGCCCAGACCCAGGAACGAGCTCGGCGCCGCGGTGACGTTGCGTCCGACCGTGATGGTCGATGGCGCGCTCTGAGCGTCGAACACGGCACCTGGCAGGACGTTGATGTTCCCAGCAATGCTGTACACGCCGCCGGGCTCGACGTCGCAGGCACCGGCGACCGTGAGGCTTGCGTAGTTCCCGGGCGGGATGCGCTTCATGTTCAGTGGGAACTCCCCACCTGTGCAGGTGTAGGCCCTCCCGCTGTGCGCGCCAGCCATCGCCGGGGACGCGATCACACCGGCCGCGAGAAGGCCCGCTGTTCCAATCACTGCCATGAATCTGCGCATTTCGGGGGCCTGCCCTTCTCGAGACGGGCTCACGGCTGGTAAGCCCTGCGGCCAGAGTAGGCTTGCCTAAGAGACCTGTATACGGGCGATTCTGTAGTCGCCCGAGCACCTACGGTGAGGTGACTCTTCCCAGACTGACTCGCGGGTTGAGCGTTGGGGAGGCCGGCCCCACCGGCTGGCTGAATTGACTGATGTGGACCTCGAGTCCACTATCGAGGTCGCCACCGCTTCCACGTGGCGCTGCCCTGGACGCGCAGCTTGCCCTCCGCCCACAGTTCGACGTCTACCTCCATCGCGGACTCGTCCGCCTGGCTCACCCAGGCGCGCAGCCGCGTGGACCCGGCCAGCGGCGTCGGGCGCAGGTAGCGCACGGTCAGGCCCGAGGTCACGAACGGCAGGGGTACGCCACCGGACGTCAGCCCCAGACGCTGCGCCTCGAGCAACATCGGTGTGGCGCTGTGGCAGTCGAGCACGGTGCAGATGATCCCGCCGTTGAGGAAGCCCAGGCCGTTGTCGTGTTCAGGCCAGGGGACGAAGTCGGCCACCGTGCCAGCGTCGGCCGCGAAGCTGCGCAGCCGCAGGCCCTTGGGGTTGGCCGGTCCGCACCCGAAGCACGTCATCTCGGGGAAGAAACGTTCCTGCAGGCTGATGTCGTTGTTCACCGGCCTACTCCGTTCGCGCTGAGGGCCGCAGTGGTCACTGCAGCGGGTTGATCCACGTGCAGTCCGGGAAGCGGGCGAAGTCACTGTCGTTGGACGCTACAGGCACTCCGTATTCGATCGCCAGCGCCGCCAGCTGGGCGTCCGGCACCAGATTCGCCGTGATCTGCGAACGGGCGATCAGCTGCCCGAGGATCGCTGCGGTGTCCTTGGACGCAGCCGGGATCCAGACGTTGTCCAACGCCAGCCAGTCGCTGACGAACTCCCATGCCGCCCCGGGGGACAGCGGGGTGCGGCTTGCGCGGGGGTGGGTAGCGATGCGCAGGAAGGCGCCGAGTGTCTGCCATGGCAGCCCGATCCGGCGGGGACTGTTGAGAGTGTCTTCGAGCCACTCGCTGGACCGCGTGTGGAGCGGGCTCGTCTGATCCACCGCGTAGAGCAGGATGTTCGCGTCAACGATCATCGTCGTCGAGGGTGTCGAGGACCTCGGCAATGTTGCTCACGTCCAGACGCAAACCCAGAGACGTGCTGCGCTGCTGGAATCGGCCCGGCTGGCGGCGGCCCGCCATCCCGGCCCTGGCCAACTCGTTGAGTGCCTCGCTGACACCCAATCCCCGCTGCTTGCGCAGTCGCACAAGTTCCGCAGCAACGTCATCGGCAAGAGTGACCGTCGTACGCATGCTGTGATAATAGCATCATGATGCCCTACAGTTGATGCTCTGATGAATGGACTCGCAAAGTCCTGGGGCGTGAGAAAGGTCCGGCCGAAACTCCTTGACATGAGGGATTGTCGGTGCCGCGCCGGTGCGCATGATCATCAGCAACATGCCCATGCCTTGGGGATCTGAAGGTGGGGTCTGCGAGGGTGCCGGTCCGACGGCACTTGCGTGCGCCGTTATGGCAACTGCCGCCATGACCAGTGGGCGAGGCGACATGATCTTCCCTGCAGTAGGGGGTCAATGTAGTGCCAGCCGACGCGGAGGAGCCAGCGCGATCATAAACCGCCGCGCCGCGGGCAACACTGCGCCCGTACCGTTGATCCGTGGGCCATGTGGACGTCTCCGGCGTGCGCTACGACCTGCCGGACGGCCGGGTCCTGCTCGACGAGGTCTCTTTCCGGGTGGGCGACGGGCAGAAGGTTGCGCTGGTCGGCGCCAACGGATCGGGCAAGACGACGTTGCTGCGCATCATCGTCGGCGACATCGCACCGCACGAGGGCGGGATCGCGCGCTCGGGTGGCCTGGGCGTGATGCGGCAGTTCGTCGGTCAGGGGGTGGTCGCGGAGGGGTTTGACGATCCAACCGTGGCCGACCTGCTGCTGTCGGTTGCGCCGGATCGGGTGCGGGTTGCCGCCCGCGCCATTGAGGGTTACGAGTTGGCGCTCATGGAAACCGACGACCACGCGACCCAGATGAAGTACGCCGCAGCCCTGGCTGAATACGCCGATGCCGGTGGCTACGACGCCGAAGTGACGTGGGATGTGTGCACGACCTCCGCCCTCGGGGTGTCCTTCGACAAAGCCAAGTACCGGTCGCTGCGCACCTTGTCGGGAGGGGAGCAGAAACGGCTGGTGCTCGAGTACTTGTTCGCCGGACCGGACGAGGTACTGCTGCTCGACGAACCGGACAACTACCTCGACGTACCGGGCAAGATCTGGCTCGAGCAGCGCATCAACGAGTCCGACAAGACGATCCTGTTCATTTCCCACGACCGCGAGTTGCTGGCCAACACCGCAACCCGGGTTGTCACGGTGGAACTCGGCGCCGCCGGCAATCAGACCTGGACACATCCCGGCGGTTACGCGTCCTACCACGACGCGCGGCGGGACCGGTTCGAGCGACTTGACGAGTTGCGCAGGCGCTGGGACGAGGAGCACCAGAAGCTCAAGACGCTAGTGACGACCTTGCGGCAGAAGTCGGCCTACAACGACGGGATGGCCAGCCGCTATCAGGCCGCCCAGACCCGGTTGCGGAAGTTCGAGGAAGCCGGGCCGCCGACCGAACAGCCGCGGGAGCAGCGGGTGGTCATGCGCCTGGCTGGAGGCCGCACGGGGAAGCGGGCGCTGGTCTGCGAGAAGCTCGAGCTGCGGCTTCCCGACGCGGAATTGATGCGGCCCTTCGACCTCGAGGTCTGGTACGGCGAACGGGTGGCTGTTCTGGGCAGCAATGGGTCCGGCAAGTCGCACTTCCTGCGGCTGCTCGCCGCAGGCGGCTCGGATCCCGACCTCGAGCACTCACCCGTGGGCGAGGGCGACATCGCGCCCGTCGCGCACGCCGGCGTCGCGCGGCTCGGCGCTCGGGTGCGGCCGGGCTGGTTCGTGCAGACCCACGAGCATCCCGAACTGGTGGGGCGCACCTTGCTGGACATCCTGCACAGGGGCGATCGCACACCCGACGGTCGCGGCCGGTCCGGTGTCGGGCGGGAACAGGCCGCGCGGGTACTCGACAGGTACGAACTGGCGCATGCGGCTGAGCTGACGTTCGACGCGCTGTCGGGCGGTCAACAAGCGAGATTCCAGATTCTTCTGTTGGAGCTGTCCGGCGCCACGATGTTGCTGCTCGACGAGCCGACCGACAACCTCGACGTGGAGTCCGCGGAAGCCCTCGAAGCGGGTCTGAGCACCTTCGAGGGCACGGTCCTGGCAGTCACCCACGACCGGTGGTTCGCGCGCGGCTTTGATCGTTTCCTCGTGTTCGGCAGCGATGGGGACGTGTACGAATCAGACAAGCCGGTGTGGGACGAGGCGCGGGTGCAACGCCCGCGCACATGATCGGCCTGCAGCGATTGCGGTCAGGTCAGCAGTCCGATAACGCCCTTGCTCACGAGCACGACGGCCACGATGCCGCCAGTTGCGTAGGTGACCCCGCGGCTGTGCTCGATGAGCCATGTCCGCCAGTTCGCGTACGTCGCCGTCGACTCTCGCCCGCGGATCACTCGCACTCCCAGTGGGGCGGCGACCCCTGCTGAAGCCAGCAGCACGAAGGTGACACCGAGGCCGATCAGGACTGCGTTCGACTGGTTCAGCTGGAGAACTTGGCCAGCGGCGGCAACGACCACGATGTAGTTGGGTAGGAACGCACCGAGGGCGAAGGCGAGCAGCACCGGCATGGTGTCGAGCTTGGACATCCAGGCCGGCTCCGTGACGGGGCCGTTGTCGGTGGGTCTGCGCCAGCGCCACCATAGGACGAATCCCAGCAGGAATCCGAGCACGATCTCGCCCACGTGCAGCGGCACCTGGGCGGTGGCGTCACCCGGGGTGGCGGGATACACCAGCACCGACAGCACGAAGACGGCGCTCAGTGCCAAGACCCAACCGAGCACGTAGAACAACTCCTTGGTGACGCCCCGCTCCGCGGTGACCAGCAGGATTCCGGCCAACACGGACCACGGCTGCGCGGCCAATGCAAATGCCAGCAGCAACAGCGTGAGCAATGACGCTACGTCCACTTGTCCGGCCTCATCTCGAAGGGCTTTCCGATCATGTCAGGGCCGCGATCATCGGAACCCTCGGAACGCTACGGGTCTTCGAGTTCGCTTCGGTATTGATGGCCGCGGGGGCTGGTCCAGGTGAGGCTGCCGTCGGGGTTGCGTTGCACTTGCCAGGCGGTGTGGGTTTTGAGCCGGTGGTGGTAGCGACATAGACAGTGGAGGTTGTAGGCGCAGGTCGGGCCGTGGGGGTGTTCGATGGTGTGGTCGAGGTCGCAGTGCATGGCGGCTCGGCGGCAGCCGTGGAAGCGGCAGTGCCGGTCGCGGGCTTTGACGTATTTGACCAGTGCCACGGTGGGGGCGTAGGACAGCGTCGGGGCGGGCACGGTCAGGTTGATGCGGGGCGCCCCGTCGCACAGCTGAGCGGCGTGAACTTGTGACAAAGGTCCGTGGCCGGCGAGTTCCGGTCCGCCCGGGGTGATGATGACTTGGACCGGGATCTTTTCGCCGGGGGTGATGCCGGTGAGGCGTTCGACGAGGAGGTCGG
>ERZ724512.605-NODE-605-length-16636-cov-7.573367_pt1 | contig 16636 bp, 10 predicted proteins | sample MGYA00376045_ERZ724512 | MGnify/ENA primary metagenome ERZ724512 (study PRJEB28724, sample SAMN07190883) | activated sludge metagenome | isolation source: activated sludge of sewage treatment plant in Hong Hong | place: Hong Kong | collected 2016-03-17 ... | reverse complement strand
AGCCGAACACAAAGGTGCCGGGCACGTACGTGCCCGGCACCTTTGTGTTCGGCTCAGGTCGGCGTGCGAAACGCCGATCGGGCGGCGACCGTGGGCAGGTGGCGGGTCAAGACCGCCTCGGGGATGACGGCGGTGGCGCGCGTCAGACCGGCGGCCAGCACCGCGGGCCGGGCGTTGAGCAGGGTGCCGATCGTCCGGGACTCCCGCACCACGGCGCGGACCCGGGGCCGTCGGAATTCGACGAATCGCGCGAACGCCGTCGCCGGGTCGGCGCACAGGTTCATGAACTCGGCCAACAGCGCGGCGTCTTCGATCGCCTGACAGCCGCCCTGGCCGAGATGTGGCCGCATCGGATGGGCGGCGTCCCCGACGAGTACCACCGGGCCGCGGGCCCGACGCCGGGCAGCGGCCCGGTCGTAGAGGTCGTTGCGCAGCACCATGTGCTCCGGGGTGGCCGCCAGGATGGCGGGCACCGGATCGGCCCAGGCGGCGAACTTCCTCCGCAGGTGACGGAGTTCTCCGGTCACGGCGCTCGCCCCCTCGGCGACCCGTTCGGTGGCGAACCAGTAGGTCTGGTTTTCGCCCATGGGCACATGGCCGACCTCGACGCCGAAGCCGAACGTCTCACCCGCCAGGTCGGAATCGAGCCGGTAGTCGGCCACCCCACGCCAGGCGGTGTACCCGACGTAGCGCTGGGGCAGGTCGCCGTTGAGGTGACGGGCCACCATCGAACGCGTGCCGTCGGCCCCGATGAGGGCGTCGGCGTCGCGGCGTGAGCCGTCGGACAGTTCCAGCCGAGCCCCGGTCGTGGTGCCGAGGATGTCCGTGATGTCCGTGGCGGCGACGCCGTGTTCGACGGTGCCGGCGGGCAGCGCGCCGGTGAGGATGTCGCGCAGCGTCGCCCGGTGGATCACCACCAGGGGTTCGCCGAGAGCGGTGACGATGCGTTCCGGCGAAGGCCGACGAATCCAGCTTCCGTCGCGCCAGCGCACCGCGCCCGCGCTGATCCGGCCGCCGGCGTGGCGCACCTGGTCACCGAGGCCGATCCGGTCGAGGGCGGCCAGCGCGTTCGGCCAGATGCTGATTCCCGCGCCCGAGGACGTGTCCCGGCGTTCTTCGATCACCGACACGGTGTGACCGTGGCGGTGCAGGGCGACGGCGGTGCTCAGGCCGGCGATTCCGGCGCCCACGATGACGATCCGGTACGTCATGGCCTGACCGTACGCGACGGCCGGGATGGGCCCGGGGACTCAACCGGGGTTGAACGTCGTCACGCCCGGATCCGGACCGGCACCGGGCCGGTGGCCGGATCCGGGCGCAACAGGGATCGGCTCACCGGCCGGCGGAATTGCGTCCCTTCATGACCGCTCCGGCAATCGCCGACAGCACCGCGCCGACAACGCCGCCACCGGCGAGTTGTCCGACGATCGAGCCCACGTCGAGCCCGCTGCCCATCACCGACTGCAGGATGGCGCCGGTGGCGCCGCCGCCGATCGCTCCGGCGATGCTGTTGCCCACGACGCCGAGGTTGTTCTTGGCGCCCGCGGCGTTACCGCCGATCAGTCCGCCGAGTAGACCCAACAACCATTCCATGTTGTCCCTCCTTAGGACGTCCGCACCCTGTGCAACCCGAAAACCTGCACAGGTGTGCAGGTATGGACGATACCGAGCGGACGGCGGTGTGAACCCGTTTTGCTGATGTCTTTTTGGGAGCGACGTATTGGCGTTATCTTTTGGTGACCAAATATAGGGCTCAAGCTGGGAAGTTGTGAATTCGATCGGCGCTGTTGAATTCTAACGGCGATGCTTTCTGCGAAATTGCCATAAGAATTCACCATCCTGCGGTCGCGTAATTGTCAGTGGTACCCGCCATGGCCGCGTTCGCGGCGGCGGGTAGGTTCGGCGACATGTCAACAGCACGGCGAGAATTCGACATCGTCATCTACGGGGCGACGGGATTTGTCGGCAGGCTGACCGCGCAGTACCTGGCGGGCGCGGCCGGGGGTGCCCGCGTGGCGCTGGCCGGCCGGTCCCCGGAGCGTCTCGAAGGGGTGCGCGAAACCCTCGCGGGCGCCGGCCGGTCCTGGCCCATCCTGACCGCGGACGCGTCGGCTCCGTCCACGCTGCAGGAGATGGCCGCGCGGACCCGGGTGGTGGTGACCACCGTCGGTCCCTACGCCAAGTACGGGCTGCCGCTGGTGGAGGCCTGCGCCGCCGCCGGCACCGACTATGCCGACCTGACCGGTGAGCCGAACTTCATCCGCGACAGCATCGACCTTTATCACAAGCAGGCCGCCGACACCGGCGCGCGCATCGTGCACTCCTGCGGATTCGACTCCATCCCTTCGGATCTCACGGTGTTCGGGTTGTATCGGCGGGCCGAGGCCGACGGTGCCGGCCAGTTGCTGGACACCACGATGGTGGTCCGCTCCATGGTCGGCGGGGTGTCCGGCGGGACGGCGGCCTCGATGCTCGAGCTGCTGACGGCCAGCTCGCGGGACGCGACGCTGCGCCGGGCGCTGGAGGATCCCTACACCCTGAGCCCGGACCGGGGCGCCGAGCCGGAACTCGGCGGCCAGCCCGACGTCCGGTGGCGGCGCGGCGCCGACGTCGCCGCCGAACTGCGCGGCCATTGGCTGGCGCCGTTCGTCATGGCGATGCCGAACAGCCGAATCGTGCGCCGCAGCAACGCTTTACTCGGTTACCCGTACGGCCGGCGGATGTCCTACGGCGAGCAGATGACGGTCGGGACGTCGGTGGCGGCGCCGGTCGCGGCCGCGGCGCTCACCGGCGTCAGTGCGCTGACGATGAACCTGGGCAGCCGGTTCTTCAGGTTCGTGCCGCGCCGGCTGGTGGACCGCGTGGTCCCGACGCCGGGCACCGGCCCGAGCGAGGAGACCCGCGACAACGGGCACTACCGGATCGAGACGTACACCACCACGACGTCGGGCGCCCGGTACCGGTCCACCATCGCCCAGCAGGGCGACTTCGGCTACAAGGCGACCGCCGTGCTGCTCGGTGAGAGCGCGCTGGCGCTGGCGCTGGACCGCGACCGGCTCTCGGATCTGCGCGGCGTGCTGACTCCGGCCGCGGCGATGGGCGATGTGCTGTGGGAGCGACTGCCGGCCGCGGGCGCCACCTTGACCGTCGACCGCCTGGGTTGAGGAGCGACATCTCACACCCGCACCCGCAGCCGTTCGGCTACTGTGGCGTCGGAGTTCAACCATCGTCAGCAAATCAAAGGAAGTGACACCATGGCCGGTCTCGACGATCTCATCGCGCAGATCCCGATTGCCGACATCGCGAGCAAGCTCGGTGCTGATCAGGGCGAGGTGACCAGCGCTGTCCAGCAACTGGTGCCGGCGCTCGTCGGCGGGGTGCAAGTCAACGTCCAGGACGAGAACATCGACTCGAGCAAGCTCGAGGAAGCGGTCAGCAACCAAGCCGCCAGCGGCCTCCTCGACGGTGGCGTCAACGTCGACGACGTCGACCCGGATGCGGGGGACAACATCGTCGCGAGGATCTTCGGCGGCAACAACAGTCAGTCCGTGGCCGCCGCCCTCGGCGGGGGTGGCGCCGGCAACAGCAGCCTGATTCAGAAGCTGCTGCCGATCCTGGCACCAATCGTGTTGGCCTACATCGGCAAGCAGTTCGCCAACCGCAACGCCGCACCGCAGGCCGGCGCGGAGGCGCAGGCGCAGCCTCAGGGTGGTGGCGGCCTGGGCGACGTGCTGGGCAGCATCCTGGGCGGCGCCACCGGCGGCGGCAGCAATCCGCTCGGCAGCATCCTGGGCAGTGTGCTCGGCGGCGGCCAGGGCGGCAGCAACCCGATCGGCGACATCCTCGGCGGGCTGCTCGGCGGCAAGAAGTAGCGGCACCGCGCACCAGACGCACGGCCCCCGGTCCCCAGCGGATCGGGGGCCTTCGCGTCAGTGCGGCGTGCTCAATAGACTCGACGGGTGACCGCCAGCGCGCAGCCCGATTCGGCCGAAACCACGAACGCCGCGAATACATTGCCGAAGTCGTGGGACCCGGCCGCGGTGGAGGCCGCGCTCTACCAGGGCTGGGTGGACGCCGGATACTTCACCGCCGACCCGGCCAGCGCCAAACCCGCGTACTCCATCGTGCTGCCCCCGCCGAATGTCACCGGCAGCCTGCACATGGGCCACGCGCTGGACCACACCCTGATGGATGCGCTGACCCGCCGCAAGCGCATGCAGGGATTCGAGGTGCTGTGGCTACCCGGCATGGATCACGCCGGCATCGCCACCCAGTCGGTGGTGGAGAAGCAGATCGCCGTGGACGGCAAGACCAAGGAGGACTTCGGCCGCGAGCTGTTCATCGAGAAGGTGTGGGACTGGAAGCACGACTCCGGTGGCACCATCGGCGCGCAGATGCGCCGTCTCGGTGACGGGGTGGACTGGAGCCGCGACCGGTTCACCATGGACGAGGGGCTTTCCCGGGCCGTCCGCACCATCTTCAAGCGGCTCTACGACGCCGGTCTGATCTATCAGGCCGAGCGGCTGGTCAACTGGTCACCGGTGCTGCAGACCGCGATCAGTGACCTCGAGGTCAAGTACGAGGACGTCGAGGGCGAACTGGTGTCGTTCCGCTACGGCTCGATGGACGACGCGCAACCGCACATCGTGGTGGCCACCACGCGGATCGAGACGATGTTGGGGGACACCGCGATCGCCGTTCATCCCGACGACGAGCGTTACAAGGATCTTGTCGGGAAGACGCTGCCGCACCCTTTCACCGGCGGGGAGATCGTTATCGTCGCCGACGGGCACGTCGATCCCGAATTCGGCACCGGCGCAGTCAAAGTCACTCCCGCGCACGACCCGAACGACTTCGAGATCGGGCTGCGGCACAACCTGCCGATGCCGTCGATCATGGACACCCGGGGCTGCATCGCCAACACCGGGACGCGGTTCGACGGTCTGGACCGCTTCGAGGCCCGCTACGCGGTCCGTCAGGCGCTGGCCGACGAGGGCCGCATCGTCGAGGAGAAGCGGCCCTATCTGCACAGCGTCGGGCACTCCGAGCGCAGCGGCGAGCCCATCGAACCCCGGTTGTCCCTGCAGTGGTGGGTCAAGGTCGAATCGCTGGCCAAAGCCGCGGGTGACGCGGTTCGCAACGGCGACACGGTCATTCATCCCAAAGCCCTGGAGCCGCGTTGGTTCGGCTGGGTCGACGACATGCACGACTGGTGTATTTCCCGGCAGCTGTGGTGGGGGCACCGCATCCCGATCTGGCATGGACCGGACGGCCAGAAGGTGTGCGTCGGGCCCGACGAGACCCCGCCGGAGGGCTGGGAACAAGATCCCGATGTCCTGGATACCTGGTTCTCCTCGGCGCTGTGGCCGTTCTCCACGATGGGCTGGCCGGACCGGACGCCCGAGCTGGCCAAGTTCTACCCGACCAGCGTGCTGGTCACCGGATACGACATCCTGTTCTTCTGGGTGGCCCGGATGATGATGTTCGGCACGTTCGTCGGCGGTGACGACGCGATCACCCTCGGCGGGGAACGCGGCGCGCAGGTGCCGTTCCGTAATGTGTTCCTGCACGGCCTGATTCGCGACGAGTTCGGCCGCAAGATGAGCAAGTCCAAGGGCAACGGCATCGACCCGCTGGACTGGGTCGACATGTTCGGCGCGGATGCGTTGCGCTTCACGCTGGCACGCGGCGCCAGCCCGGGTGGCGACCTGTCGATCGGTGAGGACCACGCCCGGGCGTCGCGGAACTTCGCCACCAAGGTGTTCAACGCCACCCGGTTCGCGCTGATGAACGGCGCGGCCCCGGCGCCGTTGCCGGCCGACCTGACCGACGCCGACCGGTGGATTCTGGGCCGGCTGGAGGAGGTCCGGGCCGAGGTGGATGCCGCGCTGGACGCGTACGAGTTCAGCCGAGCCTGTGAATCGCTCTACCACTTCGCCTGGGACGAGTTCTGTGACTGGTACGTCGAACTGGCCAAGGTGCAACTGGGCCAAGGGATTTCGGGGACGACCGCGGTGCTGGCCACCGTGCTGGACGCGCTGCTGAAACTGCTGCACCCCGTGATGCCGTTCGTCACCGAGACCCTCTGGAAGGCCTTGGACAAGGGCGAGTCGGGTGTCGATTCTCTGGTGATCGCCACCTGGCCCACCGCCTCCGGGATCGCGCTGGACACCGTTGCGGCACAACGTATCGCCGATATGCAGAAGCTCGTCACGGAGGTGCGGCGGTTCCGCAGCGACCAGGGTCTGGCCGACCGCCAAAAGGTGCCCGCCCGACTGTCGGCGATGACCGAGGCCGATCTGGCACCCCAGGTCCCCGCCGTGACCGCACTGGCGTGGCTGACCGACGCCGGCGACGGTTTCACCCCGACCGCCTCCATCGAGGTGCGGCTTTCCGGCGGCACCGTGCTGGTGGAAGTCGACACCTCCGGGACCGTCGACGTCGCCGCCGAGCGTCGCCGGCTGGAGAAGGATCTGGCCGCCGCGCAGAAGGAAATGGCGGGCACCACAGCCAAACTCGGCAACCAGGCCTTCCTGGGCAAGGCGCCCGAGGATGTGGTGGCCAAGATCCGGGAGCGGCAGCGGGTGGCCGGCGAGGAGGTCGACCGCATCACCGCCCGGCTGGCCGCGTTGCGATGACCACCGAACCCACCCCGGACGAGATCGCCGCCCTGCTCCAAGTCGAGCACCTGCTCGATCAGCGTTGGCCGGAGACCCGGATCGAACCGTCGACGGTCCGCATCGCCGCGCTGATGGAACTGCTGGGCAATCCGCAGCTGACGTATCCGTGCATCCACATCGCCGGCACCAACGGCAAGACGTCGGTCGCGCGCATGGTGGACGCGCTGTTGACCGCGTTCAGCCGCCGCACGGGCCGAACCACCAGCCCGCATCTGCAGTCCGCGGTCGAACGCATCGCCATCGACGGAAAGCCCATCAGCCCAGCCGTTTACGTCGACACCTACCGCGAGATCGAGCCGTTCGTGGAACTGGTCGACGCCCAGTCCGAAGCCGACGGTGGACCCCGGCTGAGCAAGTTCGAGGTCGTCACCGCGATGGCGTTCGCCGCGTTCGCCGACGCGCCCGTCGACGTCGGTGTCATCGAGGTCGGGCTCGGCGGCCGATGGGACGCCACCAACGTCGTCGACGCACCGGTTGTGGTCATCACGCCGATCGGCCTCGACCACGCCGACTACCTGGGCACCGACCTGGCGGCCATCGCGGCCGAGAAGGCCGGCATCATCAAGAAGCAGCCCGAGGAGCCGGTGCCGTCGGGGCACGACCTGAGCACCGTGGCCGTCGTGGCGCTGCAGGCTCCGGAAGCCATGGAAGTGATTCTGGCCCAGACGGTCACGGCCGACGCCGTGGTGGCACGGGAGGGCTCGGAGTTCGCGGTCCTGAGCCGCCGCACCGCGATCGGCGGTCAGGTCCTCGAACTGCAGGGCCTCGGCGGGGTGTACTCCGAGGTGTTCCTGCCGCTGCATGGCGAGCACCAGGCCCACAACGCGGCGGTCGCGCTGGCCGCCGTCGAGGCGTTCTTCGGCGCCGGCGCCGACCGCCAACTCGACGTCGACACCGTGCGGGCCGGTTTCGCGGCGGTCGCCAGTCCCGGCCGGCTGGAACGGATGCGCAGCGCGCCAACGGTTTTCGTCGATGCCGCCCACAATCCCGCCGGCGCTGCCGCGTTGGCGCGGGCCCTCGGGGACGAGTTCGACTTCCGGTTCCTCGTCGGGGTGGTCGGCGTCATGGCCGACAAGGACGCCGCCGGCATCCTGTCCGCGCTGGAGCCGGTGTTCGACCAGGTGGTCGTCACGCAGAACGGATCGCCGCGGGCGATGGACCTCGCCGAACTGGCACTGCTGGCCGAGCAGCGCTTCGGGCAGGACCGCGTCGCCACGGCCGCCAGTTTGGCCGACGCCATCGAGACCGCCACCGCGCTCGTCGAGGAGGCCGGCGCCCAGGAGGGTCTGTCGGGCGCCGGCATGGTGATCACGGGGTCGGTGGTCACCGCCGGCGCGGCGCGCACGCTGTTCGGAAAGGATCCGAAATGACGGAAACCCCGCAACCGCAACCGCCGGATCCGTGGAAGAGCTTCCGCGGGGTGATGGCCGGCACCCTGATCCTCGAGGCGATCGTGGTGCTGCTCGCGTTGCCGGTGGTGGCGACGGTCGGCGGCGGGCTGACCGGGCTGTCGACGGCGTATCTGATCGGCTTCGCCGTGCTGCTGGTCCTGATGGCCGGTGTGCAGGGCCGGTCATGGGCGATCTGGGCGAATCTGGGCGTCCAGGTGCTGCTGATCGCCGGCTGGCTCATCTACCCCGGAATCGGTTTCGTCGGCCTGTTGTTCGCGGTGGTGTGGCTGATGATCGTGTACCTGCGCGCCGAGGTGCTGCGCCGCCAGAAGCGCGGGTTGTTGCCGGGGCAACAGATGGATCGTTAGCTGATTCTCAGGACCTCCGCCTGGATGGGCTCCCATCCGAAGATGCTGCTCGGCCCGGTCAGGAACACCACGTGGTCGCCGTCGGCGCTCACCACCACCCCGCCAATGGACGCCCTGGTGATGGTGTTGCCGAGCTGACGGCCGGCGGCAGTGCTGAGGACCGCCAGTTTCGTGCCCGTCGAGGTGACCACGATGCTGCCGTCGCCGCTGACCTGGCTTCCGCTGCGGACCTCATCGAAGAGGGTGAGCGTCGTACCCAGCTGGAGCCCGGTGGCCGGGTTGATGATGGCGACCTCGGTGGTGGACATGCGCTGACCATCGACATATTTGGAGCCCATCGCCGTGACGACGGCACGGTTCGTGTCGGCATCGAAGCGCACGCCACCGTCTGGGAAACCATCCAGCGTTGTGGTCGAACCGATCCGTACGCCGGCGGCAGCGTCGATGACGGTCAGCCGGGAGAGGTAACCGAGGTACGGGCCGTCGGCGTAGGCGTTCGTGATCAACATGGCGCGGCTTCCGTCGTCGCTCACCTCGAACCCACCGTACGACCAGCCGCTCAGGGCGATGGTATCGCCGATCTGGACTCCGGAAGCCGTGTCGATGACCTGCGCCTCGATGCTCGGGTATGACGTCGACAGATCGAGGCCCCTGATGATGACGGCACGACTCCCGTCGTCGCCCAACGGTCCGGTGAAGTAGGGATAGTCCCACGAACCCGAACGCAACGTCGTGGTGCCGATCTGGTGACCGGTGGTGGTGTTCAGCGATGCGAATCGCGTTGATGTGACACCGGTTTGCTCGTCGGTTTGGACGGCCCGCAGGACGGCGCGGGAGCCGTCGCGGCTGACGTCGACCGAGCCCTCGCCGGGCAGCGCGAGTGTCTGGCCCACCTGTTGGCCGGTGACGGTGTCGAACACCGCCGCCTGCACCAAGCCACCGGTGGTGGACGTCACCAGCGACAGTGTGCTGGATGCGCCGCCGGTGGTGGCGTTGCCGACCGGTTGAATCCCGGCGCCGGTGGCCCGGGCGCCGGTGTTCAGGTCGACCGTCGTCGTTTGGAGCGTTGTGACGTAGCTGCTGTCGGTGACCGATGTGGTGATGGCCACGCGGGTGCCGTCGGCGCTGTACTGCGGATCGGTGTAGCTCGTACGGCCGGGCACCGTCAGCGTGGTGCCGATCTGCTTGCCGGTGGTGGTGTTGATCACCGTTACTTGCGCGGTTGCGCCGATCAGCACCCCGTACTGCGAGTCGGTGATGATTACCGCCCGGGTGCCGGCCGGGTTCATTGTCGCCGTGCGGGGCTGGACTATCGAGCCGGGCAGGGTGACCGCGCCGACGACGGTCAACTGCGTCGGCCCAACGGTCGGCAGGATCGGCACGGTCACGTTCACCGGGATGCTGCCGGCATTTTCGGTGACGTTGACGGTGATGTTCGTGCTCGTGGGGCCACCGCGGGCGGCGGCGTCGCGGGCGGCTTGATTGGGGGTGAATACGAACCTGGCGCCGCCGCCGGTCCATTCGTTGTCACTGACCGTGCCGGTCGAGGGATCGCTCCAGCCCCAGTTGAGCACATCTCCGTCGGGGTCGCTCATGCTGAGCGCTACGGTGACCGCGCCGGTGTCGGTGTCGGGACTGCCGATGCTCGGTGTGCCGACGACGGGTGCGGTGTTTCCGCGGGTCAGGGTGAGCACTCGCACGGTGTTGTCGGCGGTGTCGGTGACATAGACGGTGCCGTTGGGTCCGACGGTGACGGCGTGGCCGCCCGTCTTGTCGGTGTCGATCACGCCCGTGCCGATCACGGTGTTGGTGGCGGTGTCGATGATGAAGACGGTGTCGTTGCCGTTGGCGACGAACGCCCGGTTGGTCGTGGAATCGAACGCGATCGACGTGGGCGCCGTTCCGACCGAAATCGTTGTGGCAGCAACGGTGTTGGCGATGGTGTCGATCACCGACACGGTGTTGGCGCCGGTGTTCACGACGTAGAGCCGCCCGTTGGCGGCCAATGCCATGGCCGACGGTTGCTTGCCGACGGCCAGCGTCTTGGTGACGCGGTAGGTGGCGGTGTCGATCACCGAAACGGTGTTGCTGTCACGGTTGGCGACGTAGAGCTGACTACCGCTCAAGGCAAGCGCGCTGGGTGCGGATCCGACCGCGATGTCGTTGGAGAACCAGTTCGCCGGGTCGGTGTCGATGCGCTTGTAGGTGGTGGTGTCGACCACGGACACCGAGGCGCCGCCGCGGTTGGCGACGTACAGCCGGCCGTCGGGGCCGAGTGTCATCGCGCTGGGATTGAATCCGACGCCGATGTCGTTGGAGAACCAGTTGGCCGGGTCGGCGTCGATAGCCTTGTACGTCGTGGTGTCGATCACCGACACGCTCAGCCAGCCGGTGTTGGCGACGTAGAGCTTCTTGCCGTCGGGACTCAGCAGCAGTGCGCCGGGCCAGGGTCCCACTCCGATGTCGTTGGAGAACCAGTTGTTGGGTTGCGCGTCGATCTGTTTCCCGGTGGCGGTATTGATCACCGACACCGACCAGCTGCCGGTGTTCGCCACGAACATCCGGCCGTCCGAGCTGACGGCCGCCGCGGCGGGCGCGGGACCTGTCGCCAGCGATGCGCCGGTTGAGTATTGCAGCGGCGAAACATACACGGAAACCGATGCGTTCGTGGTCTGCTGGCCGTCGCCGACCGAGACGGTGAAGGAGTCCAGGTCAGGGCCGGCCGTCGCCCCGGCGGCCAGTCGCGCGAGCTGGGTCGGTGTGTAGGTGTATGCGCCCGTCGCCGGGTCCAGCTTGACGGTGCCCTTGGCCGGACCGGTCACCATGGTGTAGGTCAGTGGGTCGCTGTCGGCGTCGCTGGCGTTCACCGACCCCGTCACCACTCCGGTCGCCGGATTCGGCACCCCGATGGGTTGCTGTGGCACGGTCGGCGCCGAGTCCACCGTCGCGAGTGCCGTCGCTGCGAATGTGCTTGCTCCAGAGCTGGTTTCGTCGACGAGCGCGGCGGCGACCACCGAGGAAGCGGGCTGTCCAGCCGTCGGCTCGCCCGGTGTGCGCAGGCGAGTGCCCACCGCCAGCAACGCCATTTCCACCGGTGAGTCGACCGGGGTGGCTGGGCCGCCGGATGTCAGCGGACCCAGCGTGGCAGCAGCCAGCACCGTGAGCGCTGAGTGGTCGATGGTTTTCTCCGGGCTGGTCTGCTCATCTGGTGGCATCGAGATCAACTGTGCGGCAACGGCATCAGCGGAAACCGGCCGGACTGTCACGGCGGCATCCGCCTGCTGCGCACTCTGCACCGCACCGGCGAGCTGGATCCCGGCAGGTTCGGCGACCTCACGCCGAGCGGGTTCGGTCTGCCGCGGCTGCACCTTCGTACCCACGGCCTCGGCGCCGTCGTCGATCTGCTGCCGGCGATGCGCGGCTGCGCGCGGTGCCCGCGAGGCGCTGCCGGATTCCGCCGAACCCGTGTCGGGTTGCGTTTCGCCGGAATCCACCTTCGTCGTCGCATCGGCGACCTCGGGCGCGTGCCGGTCCGGCTTCGCCGGGTTCCGCTGTGACGCGGGTGCGTCCGTCGGCTCCGGATCTTCCGATTCCGGGGCGTCCGCGTCGGAGTCCGGTTTCGCGTATTCCGCTGCGGTATCGCTGTTGTCGTCACCAGATGCCCCGTCGCCCGCACCCGCGACGCTGTCCGGTGCCGCCGGGGTGTTCGGGTGCGGCGCCGTACCAGTGGCGGGCGGCGAGGCCGCGGCCGCATCGGTATCGGGGGAGCCGCCATCGTCGGCCCACGCCACCGATTGCCCGCTTGCCAACGCAACCCCGACCCCCAGCGCAACTGCCAATCCGCCGATGCGTCCGACGAAACGCCCACCATTCACGACAGCCTCCCAACTCGGTGTTGACGAATGTGCCCTCATCGTCGGTCCGGATGCCCGGGACCGGTTCAGTAGCGCTCTACTGCAAGTTCGGCGACATCGGCCCGCCGCCACTTAGTCGCGTCGGTTGTGCGTCATTCCCAGCCCGGTGTCGGGATCAGCACTCTGGTGATGTTCCCCGTGACGACGACCTCGTTCTGCGGGTCGTTCAGGTCGACGCTGCCGTAGGTGAGGTGCAGGTCGTTCTGTCCCCGCGCGGAGCGGCTGTCACCGGGTATCCAGTAGCAATAGCCGTCCCACTTCACGCATCCGTCGACCACGTGGTAGGGCGTGTCGGCCGGAATGTCGAACCCCGCAGCCCTGCGGTAGGCGTACATGTTGTTGGGGTCGGTGTATGCCAACCCGGTGATGCTGCGTTCGGAGGAGCCCAGCGTGATGAAACTCAACTCGCTCGGTGGCGGCGCCGTCGGATCGTTCGAGTACTGCCGCAACCACCGGTAGATGATCGCGGAGCCCAGCGAATGGCCCATGACGATCTTCTTGCCCGGGGTGCTGCGTATCCATCGGTCGAGCTGTAGCACGCCGTCATCCATGCTCTTGGCGGCCAAGTCCTGGCCGAGGAACTCGCCGGTGTTCATGTAGCTGATCGGGACACAGACGTTCGGTGCGGCGCACAGCGCCCCTTTCAGATAGGCGAAGACCGCCTCGCCCTTGCCGAACGCCCCCGGGATCATCGCCACCTTCGCCCCCGACTTGATCCCGAGGTCGATCGTGGCGTGCGCCTGTCCCGGTTTGAGCGACAGCACCCGCACGATGTTGTCGTCGGTGTCGGCGACGTAGACCGTGCCGCTGGGAGCGACCGTTATGGCGTGGCTGCCGGCCGTGTCGGAATCGATGGCCACAGTGTCGGTCACCGTGTTGGTGGCGGTGTCGATGATCGACACGGTGTCGTTGCCGTTGGCGACGAACACGCGGTTGCCCAAGGCGTCGAAGGCGATCGAACCGGGTGCTGGGCCGACCGAGATCGCCACGGCCCGAACGCTGTTCGTCGTCGTGTCGATCACCGACACGGTCTTGCTGGCGGTGTTGACGACGTAGATCGATCCGTTGGGCCCGAGCGTCATGGCCGACGGTTGGGTGCCCACGGTGAGGGTCTTCGTCACCTTGAAGGTGGTGGTGTCGATCACCGAGACGGTGTTGCTGCCGCGGTTGGCCACATACAGCTGGGTTCCCTGGAGTACCAGTGCGTTGGGCGAGGAGCCCACCGCGATGTCGCTGGAGGACGGATTGGCCGGGTTGGCGTCGATCCGCTTGTTGGTGGTGGTGTCGATCACCGAGACGGAAGCACTGCCGCGGTTGGCGACGTACAACCGGCCGCCCGCGGCGAAGGCCAGTGCGCTGGGGTTGGACCCGACTCCGATCTCGTTGGTGAATATGTTGCCCGGGTCGGCGTCGATGACCTTGTAGGTGGTGGTGTCGATCACCGACACCGACATCCAGCCGGTGTTGGCCACGTACAGCCGCTTGCCGTCCGGGCTGAGCGCCAGCGCGCCGGGCCAGGGACCGACCGGGATGCTGGTGGACAGCCAGTTGTCCGGGTTGGCGTCGACGAGCGTGGAGGTGGCGGTGTTCATCACCGACACCGACCAGCTGGCGGTGTTGGCCACGTACATCCGTCCGTCTGCGCCGACGGCGACTGCCGCGGGGGTCGTGCTCGCCGGCAGTGACGTCGTCACCGCATACCGCAGCGGCGAGACATACACCGCGACCGGAGTGTTCGTGGTCTGGGCGCCATTGCTGACCCCGGCGGTGAAGGTGTCGATGTCCGCAATGGTCGTCGTCCCGGCGTCCAGGCGTGCGGCCCGCGTCGGTGTGTAGGTGTAAGCGCCGGTTGCCGAGTTGAGCACCACCGTGCCCTTGGTCGGGCCGGTTACGACCGTGTACGACAGCGCGTTGTTGGCGGAACCGGTCGCGGTCACCGAGCCGGTCACGGAGCCGGTCACCACCCCGGTCGCCGGATCCGGCTCACCGATGGGTTGTTCCGGGGCGAGTGGCGCCGCACTGCTCGCGATGAATGCCGTTGTGGCAGATAGCGGTTCGGCGGTGAGCAGTGCGGGTGCCACGGTGTTCCCGGCTCCGCCGAGCGTCGACCGCTCGGAGGTGCGCAGCCGGGCGGCCACGGCCAGCGCCGCCAGCTCCAGCGGCGGGCCGGCGGGAGCCGCGGGACCGTCCGGCGCGAGCGATCCGAGTCCAGGCGCCGTCCGGGCGGCGAACGTCACTTCGTCGACCGTTGGTGGGTTGTCCTTGGGAACCGGAGCGGCGGTCGAAATCATCTTTTGTCCGGCCGGGTTGTCCGGCGCCACCCGGTGCGCCGTGACGGTGACGTTCGGCTGGGTCGACGCCGGCGGTGCCGCGATCGCCTCGACCGCGAGGCCTACCGCGGGCCTCTTCTCCGGTTCCGGGTCGGCGCCTTCGGCGTCCCCCGGCGCCGCGGGGGCGCGGGTGGGCCTGCCATGTGACCCGTCGGGTTCATCCGCGGGTTGTCGTCGACGCTTCGGTGCGTGGGTGCTCGGCGAATCCGCGTCGCCGTCGTCGATCACCGAAGACGCCCGATGTGGTCGCTTCGCGGCCTGCGGCGGCAGCTCCGCCTTCTCCGGGTCGCGGCCGGGCTCTCCCTGCTCGGCGCCGTAGGACACCGCCGGGCCGGTGCTGGGCTTCTTCTTGTCATCAGCCGTGGAGTCCGCCGGCGCCGTCGACGGCCTGTCACCCGCCCCGGCGGTGGACGGCGGTGGCGCCGAGGCCGACGGCGCGCTCGGCGAACTCCCCTCCTCGGCCCACGCCACCGCTTGATGACCACTGGCCAACGCGACCCCCACGCCCAGCGCGACGGCCAGTCCTCCTACCCGTCCGACAAAACGACCACCATTCACGAGAGCCTCCCCAACTCGTCGTCAACGTTCGTGACCTCATCGTGGGTCGGGGCGCCCGGGACCGGTTCAGTAGGCAACTACTGCAAAGTTCGGCGCCATCGGCCCGCTGCCACTTAGTCGCGGTCGCGGGTACGCTGTCGCCGTGACTGAGCGGACCCTTGCCCTGATCAAGCCCGACGGCGTGGAGCGACGGCTGGTGGGGGAGATCATCAGCCGCATCGAGCGCAAGGGCCTGACGGTCGTGGCGCTGGAGCTGAAGAACGTCAGTGACGATCTCGCCCGGGCCCATTACGCCGAACACGACGGCAAACCGTTCTTCGGCTCGCTGCTGGAGTTCATCACCGGCGGTCCGGTGGTGGCGCTGATCCTGGAGGGTCCCCGCGCCATTACGGCGTTCCGCCAACTCGCCGGTGGCACCGATCCGGTGGAAAAGGCCGTCCCGGGGTCGATCCGCGGCGACTTCGGACTGGAGACGCAGTTCAACCTGGTACACGGGTCGGATTCACCGGAATCGGCGGCCCGTGAGATCGGGCTGTGGTTCCCGAACTTCGCCTGACCGTCGTGGCAAATCTTCGGCCTGGTCTTGGAACCGGCCGCGGTATGGGATACTGACTCCGGGTGTATGTCGTCACACCGGCGGCAGAACCCCGGATGAAAACTTCGACGAGCGCGACCACCGCTTCCCGCGATGCGGCGCCGACCGTCTTGGCGATCATTCAACCCAGGCACCGGGTGTAGTTCCTCGGAACCCTCCGAGAGCAGCCCGGGGCGAGACCATGAAAAGCTCGGCGACCCCCGCCGGGTTAAAAGCGGAAGCCCTTGCGCGGCCGCGTCCATCAGGACGCGCCCGAGGGCTCGAGGAGACTACGTGGCTGACGATGCCCCATTCCAGGACCACACCGAACATCTCGCCGAACCGGGCGAACTGACCCCGGACGGAGCCGGTGCAGACCTGCCCGAACGTCTGCGGGTCCATTCGCTGGCGCGGGTGCTCGGAACCACCAGTCGCAGGGTGCTCGACGCGCTGAGCGAGCTCGACGGCCGCACCCGCAGCGCCCACTCCAGCGTCGACCGCACCGATGCGCTTCGGGTCCGCGACGTGCTGGCGCAAACGGCCGAAACGGACCAAGCGGTGGTCGACGACGTGGAGCCGGAGTCCCGGTTGCTGCTCGAGACCCCGGAACCGGCGGCCTCCGCCGAGGAGTCCGGTCATCCATCCGACTACCTGCCGCTGTTCGTCGCACCGACCCCGGTCGCGGCACTGCCGGCCGGCACGGCCGACGAAGACGATTCCGAGCCCAACGACGACGCCGAATCGGACGAGTCCGACGAGACCGAGGACGGCGACCAGGACGAACAGTCCGAACGGCCGGCCAACCGGCGTCGCCGCCGGGG
>ERZ724512.602-NODE-602-length-16675-cov-6.233273_pt1 | contig 16675 bp, 19 predicted proteins | sample MGYA00376045_ERZ724512 | MGnify/ENA primary metagenome ERZ724512 (study PRJEB28724, sample SAMN07190883) | activated sludge metagenome | isolation source: activated sludge of sewage treatment plant in Hong Hong | place: Hong Kong | collected 2016-03-17 ... | reverse complement strand
GTTCTTCACTGGAACGGCGTCTTTTGTGGGATCTTTTCCTTTGAGATATTTGGAGGCCCAGGCCATATCGTCGAAGCTGAGCCGGCCCGTTGTCCCGCCAATCTGGACCAGCACATGATCCTTCGCGATTTTCGTCACCACCCCTTCCATCATATCGCCCTCGGCGAGCTTCACAGAGGGATCGGGTGCCGGAACTTCCAGGGTGGTCACATCGACGGTGCGGAGCGGGCCGCGCCAACCCTGGCGCTTGTCCACTTCACGCAGTCCGTTGAACACGGCAGCTTCTGCCGCTTTCTGCATGTCGGCATTCAGAGTGGTAAAGACTTCCAATCCGCCCTTGTAGACCATGGCTTCGCCGAACTTGGCCACGAGGAGCTGACGGATGTATTCCACAAAGTACGGGCCAAGATGTTCGCTGCCGGGACGGCGGAAATTCAGCTTTTCGGCAATGGCCTGATCCCGGTCGGCGACACTGATGAACCCCGCTTCCGCCATGCGGCTGAGCACATGTTCCTGCCGCTTCTTCGCACGATCATAGGCTTTGAACGGTGAGTAGTGGCTGGGTGATTTGGGAAGCCCCGCGAGGAACGCCGATTCAGCTAATGTGAGTTTCGAAAGTTCTTTCCCGAAGTAGGTCTGCCCGGCCGCCGCTACACCGTACGCGCCCTGGCCGAAATAGATCTGGTTCAGATACATCTCCAGAATCTGTTCTTTCGTCAGCACCAGCTCCATTTTGTAGGCCAGGATGAGCTCGCGCACTTTGCGATCGAACGTCCGCTCGGCCGACAGAAAGAGCGACCGCGCCAGCTGTTGGGTAATCGTGCTGGCGCCCTCCACCTTTTTGCCGCCGTGGCGCAAGTTCGTCCAGGCCGCGCGAAGAATGCCCACGATGTCCAGGCCGGGGTGCTCAAAGAACCGCGTATCTTCGGTCGCAATGACGGCCTGCGTCAGGCTCTTCGGCATTTCCTGGATGGGTTTCAGAAAGCGTCGTTCAATGAAGAACTGCCCGATGACCTGCCGGTCGTCGGAATAAACACGCGTGACCAAACTCGGCTGATAATTCTGGAGTGGATCGAGCGAAGGCAGATCTTGAGAAAAATACCAGAGAGTCACCGCGGCCCCTCCCCCGCCAAGGACAATGGCGAGCAACAGGCCGATGAGGATAATCTTCCACCACCGCCGCTGACGACGTGGCTTTTCCGGCTTATCGAGCAAATGATCGAGTTCGGACATGAAGTTGGATGGTTGCGAGGAAAGAGGTCAACCCGCGACAACCCCACCATACAATGCGCACCGGACAAACTCAAGCAAGGCGCGAATCGTCGTCGAAAGAAGTTTCCTTTCCACATTCCACAATGAGCTTGCGGGAAGTCGTTTGAATCAGGTATAGTCCATAGGCTTAGACGCCTTCGTAGGAAGGCGTCTTTTTTTTGGCACTTTCACGGCATTGGAGATTATGAACAGCTCAGCGCCCTCATCCACCTCAGGTTTGCACGCGCCGAAAGGCCGCCGGACCGACATTCGTAACATCGCCATCATCGCGCACGTCGACCATGGGAAAACCACGCTCGTCGATGCGGTGCTGCGGCAGACCCACGTGCATCGTAAGATCGATGACATGGGCGAACGCATCATGGACTCGATGGATCAGGAACGCGAGCGCGGCATCACCATCCGTGCCAAGAATGCGAGCGTCATTTATAAAGGCGTGAAGATCAACATTGTCGATACGCCGGGACATGCCGATTTCGGCGGTGAAGTCGAGCGCACACTCCGCATGGTGGATGGCGTGCTGATCCTCGTCGATGCGAAAGAAGGCCCCATGCCGCAGACCACGTTTGTCTTGCGAAAAGCGTTGGCCCTCGGACATAAAGCGATCGTGGTCGTCAACAAGATCGATCGCCCTGACGCCGTGATCGACGATGTCGTCAACCGGACGTTCGACTTATTCGTGCATTTGGGCGCCAACGACGAACAACTCGATTTCCCCATTGTCTACGCCTCTGCCATCAAGGGCATCGCGACCCTTGATCTCAAACAGCCGGGGACGGACATCTCTCCGCTGCTGGAAACCATTCTCGACAAAATCCCTGCACCGGCCATTAACCGCGACGATCCGTTCCAACTCCTGGTACTGGCTCTTGCGCAGGATTCGTATAAAGGGAAAATGGGAATCGGCAAGATTCAATCCGGCTCGATCGCCCGACGTCAAAATGTGGTGACGCTCACCAAGGACGGCGGCCAGGTTCCCGGCAAGATTTCCGACCTTGCGGTGTTCTCCGGCCTTGAACGCAGTGACGTGGAGTCGGCTGAAGCCGGTGAAATCGTCGCCATTTCCGGACTGGAAGAAGTGAACATCGGCGACACGATTGCCGATCCGGGCAGTCCCGTCGCGCTTCCGCGCGTCACGATCGATGAACCGACCGTGCAAATGACCTTTTCCGTGAACAATAGCCCCTTCGCCGGCCGCGACGGCAAATACTTGACGTCACGCCACCTGCGCGAACGATTGTTCAAGGAATTGGAAACCAACGTTTCGTTGCGTGTGCAGGAAACCGATAGCGCCGACCGATTCCTGGTGGCAGGACGTGGAGAACTTCATCTTGGCGTGCTCATCGAACAGATGCGGCGCGAAGGGTATGAACTTCAAATCTCACAGCCCGAAGTCATTCTGCATCGGGATGGAGAGACCGTCACGGAACCGTTTGAAGAGCTGACGATCCAAGTCCCGTCGGAATATCAGGGTCCGGTGATCGAGGAAATCGGAAAACGGCGCGGCGAACTCCGCCACATGAAACTCGTGAATTCCGAAGGCACCGCCAGCGAAATGCATATCGAGTATCACATCCCGACACGCGGCATCATCGGCCTCAAGAACATTCTGCTTGCGAAGACGCGAGGCACGATCATTATGCACCACGTTTTTTCAGGCTATGCTCCAGCGGACGAAAAGGCGTTGCTTGTGGCGCCCCATGGCTCACTGGTGGCCTTCGAAGCTGGAACCAGCACTGCATATGCGCTGTTCATGACTCAGGAGCGCGGCGAACTGTTCATTGGCGCGTCGGTTGAGGTCTATCAGGGAATGGTCGTCGGGCAAAACAGCCGCGACGAAGATCTAGACGTCAATGTCTGCAAGCAGAAACAGTTGAGCAACATGCGCGCCGCCGGCACCGACGAAGCGCTGGTGCTCACGCCGCCACGGGAAATGTCGCTCGAATTCGCCATGGAGTATATCGGCCAGGACGAATTGGTCGAGGTCACACCGAAATATTTGCGCCTCCGCAAGCGGATGCTCAACCCGGACGACCGCCGGAAGGCCAAGAAGAACGCGAAGTAGCGTCTAACGATTCTCGCCCTGCTTGCGCGGACTGCATGAAGATTCGGAAAAAGGCCCCGAAACCTTCTCCCGCAAAGCCTCCGCTCTACGTGATCGGGTATCGAGGGATGCCGCCGTCCCTCGGTGAACTGAAGGTCTGGTACGACCTCCACTACGGAGGGCCCCTGACCTGGCTGGAACCGGTCGCAGAAGGCCGTGCCAGTGCGAGCCACGGTCCCTGGCGGGCACATGTGATAACCAGTCTCCCGGATACCGAAACTGCACAATGGCAGCAGGTCCTGTCATGGGATCATCAAGAACTGGGTGTCGTTTCTCTCTCTTCCGCCACGCCAAGCACCATCGCAGACACTGTGTTGGTCACTGCCCGACTCGCTCGCGGCCTGACGCTGCTCACGCAAGGAACAGCGTTCGATGTGGCCTGTCATGACTATCTGAATCCCTCGGATTGGAACGACCGCCCGCTGGATGTGTTTATCACCTCCGACCATGTCACCGTCCAGCACGGCGAGACCGACGATCATTCTTCCGAATGGTTGTATACACTCGGTCTTACGAAATTTGGCTTGGACGAATTGGAAGTGATCCAGCCGCGAGGTCTCCCGGAGCGAGAAACCATCGCGCTGCTGCACTGTGCCGCCGACGCCGTTTTGCGGAAGGGGCAAAATCAGAAGGTGGGAGGCACAATGGATCTCCATGCCGTCGCTCACACCATTCGATTCGTCAAGCATCGCACTGCCGCACCAACCGGCCGCATGATGGCGTTCCGACAAATCAGTACCGACCTTCTGTGACCTGCTTTAGTTCTCCCCTAAGCCATTGCGAAACCAATCGATTGTCGCCGTTCACCCTCTCCGTCTAGGCCTTCTGGCCCCGTTGACAAGGTTTTTCCAGGCGTGGTACCACGAATGAGTTTGCGCAGTTCCGCAGGTCTAACCTAGGAGGATTTCAATGAGTGATGTGGCTGCAGAAATTAAAGTCGGCGATACCGCGCCGGATTTTACATTAAAGGATCAGGATCAGAAGGACGTCAAGCTGAGCGATTATCGGGGGAAGAGCAATGTGGTGCTCGCGTTTTACCCGCTCGACTGGAGCCCGGTCTGTCAGGGCGAGAACAAGTGCCTGACCGATGACTTCCCCAAGTTCCAGGGCGCCCATGCCGAACTGTTCGGCATCAGCTGCGACAGCTTCTTTTCACACAAGGCCTGGGCGGATTCGCTCGACCTGAAGCACCGCCTCTTGTCCGACTTCAACCGCGAAGTGGTCAAGAAGTACGGATTGTATTTTGAGCCGTTGAATTGCGGCAAGCGCGCCACGGTCATCGTCGACAAGAATGGCAAAGTGGCGTACGTCAAGGTTCAGGAAATCAAGGTCGCGCGGGAAGATAAGGACATTCTCGCCGCCCTCGCGAAACTGAGCTAAGCGATAAACGGGGACCGAGGGGATAGGGCCATAACGAGGCCCTCCCCTCGATCATCTGTCCTAGACGAGGAGAGCCCATGACCGGCACAGTCCAAGATGTTCGGGATGAGAACTATAAAGAATTCACCGAGAGTGCCGGTGCAGTGGTGGCCTATGGGCTGGCCACCTGCGAACCCTGCAAGCAGTACGATCCCATCTTGGAAGAAACCGCCGCAAAATTTCCCACCATCAAGATCGGCAAGGCCAAGATGCATGTCCCCGGCCGTTGCCGCGAGATCAAGAAAGCGCATACGTTTGAAACGTACCCCACCACACACTTCTTCGCGCAGGGCAAACTGTTGCTGACTCGCGAAGGAGTCGTCGAGCCGGCCGAGCTGGCCGCGTTAATCTCCGACCATCTGCTGAAGTAAACTACCCTCGCGGCCACACCCAGCTCCGATCGCAGGTCGTCGACGCGACAATACAGCTCCCCGCGTTCCATCCATCCCACTTCCCGACGCAGACGCGATACAATAGACGTGTAACGAGCTGCTGTCTGAATGGAATGACTGCGGATTAGCCTTCAACCGATGCGCGCATTGGCTTTGCTCTCGTATGTTTTCACCTGGCTGCTCTGGCTCATGATTCCTGAGGCCAGCCTCGGCTATGACACCCCGCCAAGTGCCTTTCCCGCCAGCCAAACGGAATTCCACGCCGTCACAATCAATTCTTCAAAGAGCGCTCCCATGGCCTTCATCCCCGCCGGCGAGTTCGCCATGGGAAGTGATCGCGGCCAGGACGACGAACAGCCGGTACATCGCGTCTTGGTCAAGGCTTTCTATCTGGAGACACACGAAGTGACAGTCGCTCGGTATGCCGCGTTTCTCATGTCACAAAAGGCAGACCCGCCCTTCAAATGGAATGAGGCGACCAGCGGTGCCCACGAGAGCAAACCGGTGGCCGGCGTCAACTGGTATGACGCGCGCGACTACTGCCGATGGATCGGGAGACGATTGCCTACGGAAGCGGAATGGGAGCTGGCTGCACGGGGCACCGAGGGACGGATGTACCCCTGGGGAGATGCTCAGCCCACGAGGAGCCACGCCAACGCCGGGCACACTAAATGGCATGGCTACGACACACTGACCAACGTGGGGCAATTTGAATTGGGAAAAACGCCGAACGGGGTGTACGACCTGGCCGGGAATCTATGGGAGTGGGTCGCCGATTGGTACGACGCCACCTACTACCAGTTTAGCCAGAGAGAAAACCCTTCCGGCCCCTCAGCAGGCCCCCTCAGGGCATTACGCGGCGGGGCTTGGAACAATGATGCCAAGACCATTCGATCCGCCAATCGCGCCGGGTATGCGCCCGATGCGCGAAGAAATGATGTCGGGTTTCGCTGCGCCAAGGATGCGCCGCCATCGAACGCGCGCTAGAAGAGGCGGGAACTGAAGGCAGGAGATTCAAGCTGCCGCATGGCTTGACTCATTTCCCCCGGTCGATCCCCGGAGCGTAAACGGATCTTAAAGACCACCCGGCGGCTTTTGTCCCGATCGAGCGCCCGGGAGTGATCCATCACCAGATCCTGCCGGCCTCGTCCACTGGCGGACGTCTTTTCATGAAAGCAGCGATAGGCCCAGGGCGCCGAGTCTTTAATCACCTCAAGCCCCTTCACCATCACATTTAGTGATCGTTCCTGGCTGAGCTTTAAATTGTAGATGTCCGACCCGCGATCATCGGTATGCCCTTCGATGACCAGCGAGTCGATACGGTCCCGCATGGCGCCACAGAGAAGCGCCGCGTAGGTGGGCATCGCATCCACCAGAAACCGATCCGCGACGGACGACAGCGTTCCCTTACCAAATTCGAAGTTCAACAAGGCATCGGGGACGACAATTCGTACGATATTGGGATCAGTCGGGTCGGCATCCAGCGACAGATCGAACCGCTGAAAGTGATCGCGAAGCATTCCCTTCATATCCTCGGTTGTGCTCGTCGCGACGTTCCGCTCGGGCGCCTGAACAGGAGCCTTCACTTTCGTTTGTGGTTCCGTTTCGGACACCTTGGTCACGTAGGCGCTGAACAGCAGGATAAAAATCACGGCCAGCGACGTCATCAGGTCTGTGACCCCGATTGTCAGGACCGAAGACTGCTCGGTGGATTCCGGCGAATGATTGGCACGCATGTCAGGCCGCCCCCTTCATAGAGGCCCCTTGTCGCCAATTCGCAAACCACCGTAACCCGAGCATGCTATCATCAGGCTCGACCTCCTGTTGGATATCCTGCTCGCTCTCCGCAGTCGGCACCTCGTCCAACGAGTCGAATTCAAACTCGTCCGAAACCTCTTTGACGCCTCGATCCTGCTTCAGTTCTTCTACCGATCGAGCGAGTGTCTGAATAGCCTGATTCAATTCCTGAATCGGCGCGGCCATGGTCTGTTGCATCACCCGAGAGAGTTCCTCCGCCAGACGATCCGGAGATCCTGTACGTCCTCCGGGGTCACGCCTGCTCAGCACTTCTACCGCTTCCCTCAGAGCGGCAACCGTCGGACTGAGTCGATCGCTGAGGCTCCCGGCCAGACGATCACCGAGGTCACCGGGCACCGCGCCCACGGCAGCAGGTGACTGTGCCGGCGTCGGACCGGCTCCGGGCGTGAAGTTTTCCAACATCTGTTCCATGGTTTTGCGGGGAAACAATTCGTCCACCATCGTGACGAATTGCTGTTGAGTCGTCGCCAATCGATGCATCGCCGACTTCTCAAGCAACACGAACAGATTGGCGCAGAGCAATCCCACGATCGACGTGAGAAACTTTCCAGCCAATCCGTTGATCAACCCCTGAATCCCCACGATATGGGATCCGTCGGCATGGAGCTTACTTAAACCGATCAGGATGGCCAGAAAGGTGAGCAGCAAACCGCCGCCCGTGATCAATGATGGAAATTGATGATAAAACGCCAGATTGAGGCGGCTGTTCAGCAAGTCGCGGGGGAAAAATTCGGCTGCCGTTCGTGTGGCAAACACTTTCGGTTCGATAAACCAGGCTGTACGTTCGACGACGAAGGTCTTGCGAAAGTGCAACCAGGCCTGTTCAAGGCGCGGCTCACGGCGCATGGCCTTGTCCAGCGTATGGAGATCGTCCAGATCAATGCGCTCGGGTTGGGCGCCGGATTGGTTGGCGACTCTCTTCACATCGCTCAAACTGGGCACCGTCAGCCACTCGTTCTGAAGGCTTTTTCGACTGGCCGCCAGACCCGTCAAGGTCGGCCAGACACGCGTATAACACGTCTGCACACTGGAAATGGCCGTCGAGAGCCGCCCGGCGTGCCACATGAACAATGCGATCAGCCCACCAGACCCGAGCCAACTTAACATCGGGCTATGGAGCTCTCCCAGGAGAGTCACGTCCTGGCTTAAAAATTCCCAGAGAGACATCATGGCGCAGCACCTCCCGCTCGAAACACGCATGGCCCACTGCTTCAGACCATGTGTGTTATCAAGTTTCGGGCCAGGATGTCTGTTGAAGAAAAACCCAATAACTCAGGGAAATTGATCCGCCGAAGTCTCTCACGACGATGCTCGAGACCAATCGGCTCGGCAAGAATTGCCGACCTGATGAATCTTTTTGCAGTGCTCTGTTCCCCTTAGCTTCCTTCGTCTACTGACGGACCAAGGCCGAGTTGTGCCCGCAACAGATCGTGGCGGGTGATGGATCGAACCACTTTCCCGTCTTGCACGACGGGAAGGATTTGAAATCCCATCTCGAACATGCGCGCGACACAACCCAGCGACGTATCCTCTTTGACTCCCACAAATGCCGAATTCATGATGTCTCCGGCTCTCGCCTGCTTCAGATCCATGCCCTTATCGATCGCACGGATCACATCGCCCTCATTGATGAACCCGAGAAATTCGTAATCTTCTCCTACCACCGGGGCGCCACCGACATGACTGGTCACCATTTCAATGGCCACATCCATCGCGCTATCCCCTGGCTTGAATTGCCGGATCGTGGTGCCGACAATATCCCCCACGACTTGATATCCCTCCGCCGGATTGCCCGCGACGCCTGTAATAACCTTCATGATCGCCTCCCTTGTTACTCGGACGAATCGTCGTTTCCGGCAATCTAATGCCTTTCATTCGAGACGCGACACTGGGGAGATCCCTATACGCCGCCATCGTGCTGCGACCGTATAGCTTTCAACATCATGGCTATGTCATGAATAGAGCGAGTGGGCTCTTTCAGTCAGACACACAACACCCATGACTATACCCTGGACCACAGCTCTCCAAGTTGCCAGAAAGCTTCTGCCGGTGGTCATTGAGAAGGCCCCGGAGTTGATCAGGACTTTCGAACGGTTTCGTGGGGCTCCCCCGGCGGCGGAGCCTTCCGCTTCCGATTCCGCACTCTCAGCACTTCAGCTACAGATCGACGCTCAGCAACGTACCATTGAGCAGCAAGCGGACACGATCGTCGAGCTCCGTGCCACAGTCAGTAGAATACAGCGCGCGTTGACCCTCGCTAGAACCTTCCTTGCCGCGACGATTTCGCTCAGCCTTGCCATAATCGCCTACTTACTTCTCCGGCCCTAATTGCGTTCGATAGCATAGGTTACGAGCCACACCGACGCTCTGATCGAGCCCTGGTGCAGGATGAATGTCGATGTAAGGAGCAGCGAAGCGGAAGAGAGGTAGTGGGAGGAACGTGACCTAGCCCGCGTATTCGTAGAAGAGATCGCGGGTTTGAACGAGTTTCACGAGCTGAAGACTGCCGGCAGGAACGGCCGACGCGATACGATCCCATACAGCCTTGGCAAGGTATTCCCCTGTGACGGACGGCGTCCCTAACACCACGCGAAGATCTCGTCCCTCGAATGGAACCAACACGCGTTCCTTTACCAGCCGATCAAGCGCGACGATATCGGTCACCATCCCGGTCTCAGGATGAATCGGCCCATGCACCGACACGAACAGGTCCCAGGTATGGCCTCGATGGCCCTCGTGCACGGCCGTAAATGAATACCGTCTGGTCACAGAGGCCACATCCAGGCCGGCCTCTGCCGTGAGGTCTGCACAAAGATCCTCATCCTCATACAGAGACAACCGCTGAAGCGTACCGATGTCCTGCTGGGCTTGCAGCTTATCCCAGAGAACACGCGCGAGGTTTTCGGAAGTGGGAATCTGGTGATTGAAGTAGGGCAGGTCCAGGTTCAGATGCTTGTGATCGAATTCCTCCAGCACCTGCAGCAACACGCGCTTCAGATCAAAGAGGTTCACAACCATGCCGGTTCGCTGATCAACCTCTCCCGCGACGGTCACTTCCAGCATATAGTTATGCCCGTGCCCAGGGTCATTATTGCACGCGCCGAAGGTCGCACGGTTCTTTTCGGCATCCCACTCCGGCTTGTGATAGCGGTGGGAAGCACAAAACTCGATGCGCTTATTCAGGAGGACGGAAGCCATAGTCTCACATACACCGGATGTCACTGCTGTCTGTTATGTACAAGAGTTCCTCGTTGAATGCCAGTCTAAAACTCAGACCACCCGCTCGCTAGCCGCGGAGATCAGCCAACCATTCCTGCCGCATCGTCCAGGGCACCTCGGCATCCGCCTCGTATCCGGCATGGCGAACAGAGAGCGCCGCACGCACAGCCGGATCGGCCAGGGCCGTCACCATGGCAGGAGTCGGACGAAACCGCACGAAATGCACCGCGCTGATTTTCGTTTCATGGCTGTGCCCGCCTTCGAACTCACCGTAGACGATCTCTCCTCCGGCTCGCAGCCCAAGCTTCTGACCATGGTCCAGCCCCATAAACAGATCAAGCCAATGTTTCATGGTCTCCGCATCCGTCAGTTCGATCAAGAGGGTTGCGCTCAATTCACCGGGAGCCGGCAGCAGGGCATTGTAGACGTCTACTTCGTCCTGCACTTTTTGCGGATCGAGGATTCGCTCCACGCGGATCATTTCCTGGATCTGGAAGCGGAGCGTCTCCCGGTTCTCGAAAACCATCGTGATCTTATCACCGATACTAATCCGCCGTCGGCGTTTGAGATCGATAATGGTCTGCCGGTACGCCTCGCGTTGCCGCTCGTACTCGTCCGGTGGAAGTAAATCTGCTTGTGTCAGTTGGTTCATGTGCTATCCGGCCAACACTGGCTCAGTTACGAAGTCCGTGGATCTCTGGGCAACCCATAGGCGTCGCGCACCACTTGTATGGGATGCTGCGCCGACTTCCCGCCGACATGGGCTTGAGCGCCGGCTTGATCCAGCTGAAGGCCTGCGAGCGGACAATCGGATGCCACCACATCGGCTGGAACCTGCTCGACCTGACGAACGGCTTTCTGCGCAATCTTCATCGAGAGCGGAAAAAATTCTGTTTTGGCCGACCATGACCCGTCATGGCCGGAGCATTTTTCAATCACTTCGACCTGCGCGCCGGCGCATTCCATCAGCTCCTTTGATTTGAAACCGATATTTTGGTCTCGCAAGTGACAGGGCACCTGATAGGCCACCCGTCCGGGCTTCTGGATAAAATCCATCGCGAGGCTGCCTTCTCGCTTAAGCTTCATGAGGTACTCACAGACATCGTAGGTGCGCCCTGCAACCCGTGTGGCATCTTCTCCGGAAACGAGGTTCGCATACTCGCGCTTCACCATGAGACTGCAGCTGGGAGTGGGAATCACCACGTCATAGCCTTGATCGACCCAGGGCTTCAAAGATGCGATGGTATGTTCAGCCGCCTTCACCATCGCGGTCGTATCACCGATATCAAAGGAGGGCATCCCGCAACAGGACTGATCTGGCAGCACCACGTGAATACCGTTTTTTTCCAGCACCTGCACGGTCGCCTTGCCGACGTCGGTTGCCTGGTAGTTGACGAGACAACTAGCGAACAAGGCGACTTTTTTGCCAGTGGCCCCTGCATTCCGGGACGGCCGCCTGCCCCACCACCGTGCGAATGTTTCTTGTTGATAGTGCAGCACCTGCCGCTCTTGGTGCACACCCAGCACCATTTGCATGAGGCTTCTCACCCACTTCTGACCCAGCCCCCAGTTGACGAGCGGTGCGAGGGCGCTGTTGAGTCGTCCCAAAAGGTCGGTTCTGGTCAATAACCAATCCCGCCATCTAATTCCCCTCTCAGCGGCCAACCGTTTTTTCCATACGGCCATCAAGAGCGGAAAATCGATCGCGTATTGATGCGGTGGGGTATAGGGGCAATGGTTGTAGCAGAGTTTGCAATAATAACATTCATCGACGACGCGATGGTGATCGGCCGGCGTAAACTTCGTGACATCACTCTCGTAGTCATCGATCCGGTCCAGAAGCGTGTTGAAGGACGGACAAAGATTGAAGCAGCGGCGGCATCCGTCGCAGACATCATAGATTCGCAGCGTTTCTTGTTCGAGGGTGGCCGGATCGATCGGCTGGAGTAGGCGAAGTTCTTTCACGGAAGGGATTTCCTTATGACGCTGGCCCAGAGATTTCGACAGGGGGGTGAGGCGGAACGCTCCGCCCCACCCGATCGTGATGCGCCTAAAACCTGCAAGCAGGCTACTACTGCTTCAGGCTATCGAGGCCCTTGGTAAACCGGTTGGCATGTGACCGCTCGGCTTTAGCTAACGTCTCGAACCATTCCGCCAATTCCGAGAACCCTTCGTCACGCGCCGTCTTGGCCATCCCCGGATACATCTGGGTGTATTCGTAGGTTTCGCCCTCGATCGCGGATTTCAAATTGGCTTCGGTGTTGCCAATCGGCACGCCGGTGGCGGGATCGCCGACTTCTTTGAGGAAATCCAAATGCCCAAATGCGTGGCCGGTCTCTGCCTCGGACGTGTCACGGAACAGCCCACCGACATCGGGATACCCTTCGATATCGGCTCGGCGCGCAAAATACAGGTACCGACGGTTGGCTTGCGACTCGCCGGCAAACGCGTGCTTCAAGTTTTCATGACTCTTCGTGCCCTTCAAACTGTTTCCCATACTGTCCTCCTTCAATAAATAACGTGGCCTAGCTGCGACGTGGAGACACGTTGCGCTCTGCCTGCTGACAACTCACACAATATCCATGAAACTCGACTCGATGCCCCTGGACCTCAAATCCCCTCGCCTGCCCGCTCGACAGATGTAACTGATTCAATTCGTCGTCCATCACGTCTAGAATCTGGCCGCATCCCAGACAGATCAGATGGTGATGCATACTGACGTTCCCATCATACCGGGCCATGTCATGACCCACGTTGACTTCCCGAATCAAGCCGGCGTTTCGCAACACGCCGAGCGTGTAATAGACGGTATTACGCGACATCATCGGCTGTTGACGTGTAACCATCCGATAGAGATCATCGGCACTCGGATGGCTCGTCGTCTCGACCAACGCCGCATAAATCGCTGCGCGCTGGCGCGTGACACGCACCGCATGCCGGCGAAAACGGGTCTCGATTTCCCGCAGATCTATGCTCATGTCATTGTTCACTAGACAGGAATGATTCCTACATAGCACGGAGGTCTGCCGAACAGCAAGACAGAAGCAGGCCTTTTCAAAGGCGTATCACCGCCAGCGCTGGAGCTATTTGAAAGTGAAGCCGTGAAGGAGCAGCAGACGAGATGATGCGTCAGATCGAATCGATCAAGGGAATCATCCTAGCGAAGTGGGAGCAGCAACCCTCGGCTAGGAGGCCTCGTACCGTGGCAACTCCGCCGTCATGTCGGCGAGGCATTTGTAGGCTTGGTCTTTTGCTGAAAGGAGTGGGGCGGTGATGGGCCAGGCGATTGCCAATTTCGGGTCGTTCCAGATGATACCCCGTTCATCCGGCGGCGAATACACATCCGTGCACTTATACAGAAACCCGGCTTCCTCGCTGAGCACGCAAAACCCATGTGCAAAGCCCGGCGGGATGTACAGTTGCCGCATGTTCGCCTCCGACAATTCCACCCCGTATGATTGTCCGAAAGTGGGTGAACCTTGCCGAATGTCGACCGCCACGTCATACACCGCCCCTTTCACCACCATGACCAGTTTCCCCTGGGGTTTGGCCAATTGGTAGTGCAGGCCTCTCAACGTGCCGCGAACGGACCAGGAAAAGTTATCCTGCACGAAGGGCTTGGTGATTCCGGCCGCTCCATACCGCGACTCACGAAAAATTTCCACAAACTTTCCACGCGCATCCCCGAAGACATCCGGCTCGATCTGAAACAGGCCGCTGAGCGGCGTCGCTGTAATCTGCATGACCCCTCTTGAATGGAAGGACGTTCGTCAGGCGCATCATACCCTCTTCTTCTCATGGGGAAAAGCTGATCGCGTGTTGCGCACGCCAAGGGCGGGAGGCGACGAAACCTATGCGACTAATTGCGGGTGGAAGGATCCGATGTCGGTGGAGGATCGGGATAGAGTTTCTGCAAACGGTCAATCAGCGGTTCTGCGGCAGGACTGCTGGGGCGCGTGGGCTCGCTGGGCGGATGATCCCAGGTCAAAGTCGAAATGCCCGCCTCCATAAAGAGCTGTCGAATCGTCGCAACCAGGGCGTCCAGCGTGAGCTCTGTGCCGGACCGCAAGTCCAGCACCCGTTCCCGCTCGTTGGTCGGGGGAGGATCAGTGCTGACCAGCGCCCAACAGGCATCAAACACCTGGCGCCGGAGGTCTTCCGGCACATTCAACGTTTCAAGACCTGACGTGCACAAGGCCGAGACTACCAACACAAATTGAAGGTCGGGCATCCCCGGACGCTGGATATTGAGGGATTGCATAATGGTAATATTAGTCGCGCCCGCGAGAGGGAGTCAATTTGCATCCACACCCAAGCGGCGCCCTCAGGAACAGTTGCATATCATTAAGAGGATAGGCGTCGCATGATTACGATTACGCTGATGGGACAACTTCAAACGACGGATGGGGAACGCGACCTGGCTTGCGAGTTGCCGACTCCCGTCACGGTTCGGCAAGTAATTCAACGGCAGGGCCGCGGCCTTCGGCACATGCTCCAACTCCTGCGGGAGAAGAAGGTGCTCGTGACCATCAACAAACGCATCGCCAGCGAAGATTCGATGGTCCAGGATGGAGACGCGGTGCGGTTCGTGGGACATGACGGGGCCGGAGGAAGCGGCTTGGCTCCGTCATTCTAAGACTAGCGTGCAGCACTGAGCGCCGGTCCGTGGCGGCTGCTGATAATGCAAGGGCCGGTGCCTTACAGAAAGCACCGGCCCTGGATCGACAGAGGAACGAGATCTATTACTTCTTTCCGAGGATCGAATCTTTGGCCATCTTCGCGACCCGGAACTTCACCACGCGCTTGGCAGGAATCTTGATGGGCTCACCGGTCTGCGGATTCCGGCCCATGCGCGCCTTCCGATTGGCAAGCACCAGCTTCCCGATGCCGGGAACCACGAAGGCGTTCTTCGCTTCGCGATAGGCGAGGGCGGCGAAATCGTCCAGAAATTGGACGGCCGTTTTCTTCGTAATTCCCGCCTTTCCAGCAAGATGGTCAGCAATCTGCGATTTGGTCATCGACTTGGCCATGCGTTCCTCCCTTTGAACAACGAATGAAAGTGAACTGACTTGTGCGGTCTACGATCTATAAACTCGTACGTACAGAGGTGGAGCCGGAAATCTGCGCGTGGTCTGCAGAATCAGTCCGAAAACAGGGCGAGAGTGTATCCAAAGCCCTAGGGGCTGTCAAGAGCCGACAGATGGAAACATGCGGCCCAGACTGGCGACACGCGTGTTTGACGCCCTTGCGCGCCAAGCAGATCACAGAGTACAGTACACGGACGCATCGCGGCGCAGCGTCATACTTAGGAACAAGAGGCGTTTTCATGGCCAAAGAACTTCCCATTCTCCCCTCGAATGCCCAACCTGCGGAAGGCACCGCACCTGAAGCGGTGATCTACTCCCGGGTCTTTTGTAAGAATGAGAATGCCCCTCCCCTTCGTCTGTTGATCGAATTTTTAAAGTCGCGCGGGCAATCGCCGATCCTTCCCCCCGACATGGATGATTCCATGCTCGATGAATGGGCCTGGGTGCAGGTGATTCTCGGCTATGCACGCGAACGCAAACCAATTCAGGTGTTTTGCATCCGGGACCGCGGGACGTATCAGGATCTCTTCGAACAGGAGCAGAAACAGTTTCGAGAAGACCTGTCCTCCCATGACGATCTGGAAGCCACGCTCGCGCAGGAACATGTCACGCGCGCGCGCTTCATTCTAACAACACGCATGATTGAAGCGGACGTGACGGAGGACGGCTACGATTTCAACGGCTGGATCCTGGAGTTTTTCCAGGAACACTGCAACGGGATCGTGCAGATCGATCAACAAGGGTTTTTTTCTCCAAAGGGAGAACTCATCGTCGATCTTTCGCTGCCTGAAGAGTAGCCTGATGGGGACCGATGCATCCGCCCCTGCCGCTGTTTCAGCAAGCCTCACACTGGTTCCGACGCGCTCAGGCCTCGTTGCTTGAGGCCCTCCCCTGCAGTCAAGGCTGCTGCGACTGCTGTATCGGCATCTTCCCCATTACACAGCTCGATGTCCTGGAATTGCACCGAGGGCTCGACCTGTTACCCTTCGACCGCAAAGCCGCCATTGTCACGCGCGCTCGAGAACAAGTCGCCTCACTCGAACTGGCGTTCCCAGACCTTCGATCCACACCGAATCTTGATGAGTGGACAGATAGCAGCATCGACGCCATCGTTGAACGCTTTGCGGACCTTCCCTGCCCTGCCCTGGCGGCAGACGGACGATGCAGCGTCTATGCATTCAGACCCATCACGTGTCGCACGATGGGTGTGCCTGTCGAATCTGATGGCGTGGTCCAGGGCGCCTGCCGGGTCCAGACCGCCGTCCCCATTATCCGGCCCTCCCCCAGCTTACGAACAGATTATGACCTGCTGGCCAAGGATGAGGCCGTTGCGTTATCGATTCTGCGGCAAGCTCAGCCGGAGG
>ERZ724512.601-NODE-601-length-16693-cov-4.520615_pt1 | contig 16693 bp, 17 predicted proteins | sample MGYA00376045_ERZ724512 | MGnify/ENA primary metagenome ERZ724512 (study PRJEB28724, sample SAMN07190883) | activated sludge metagenome | isolation source: activated sludge of sewage treatment plant in Hong Hong | place: Hong Kong | collected 2016-03-17 ... | reverse complement strand
GGGCGACGAAACCCTGACAAGGCTTGGCGAGTTCTGGTTTCGGCCGTGCCTCAGCGCCACCGACCCCGAAACCAGCCCCGAACAGCCCGGACGCGAGCCGGAGCCCGCGGATCGTGGCTGAGCTCTTCGCGGCAATCGACTGCGGCACCAACTCGGTTCGGCTGCTGATCACCCGCTTGGTGGACGGCCGCCTTGAGGAGGTGGATCGTCGGCTCCACATCACTCGACTCGGTCAGGGTGTGGACGCCACCGGCGCCTTCCACCCCGACGCGCTCGCCCGCACTCTCGACGCCATGGCCGACTTCGGTGCTCAGCTGGACGGGTCGGGCGTCCAGCATCGCCGGGTGGTGGCCACGTCCGCAGCCCGGGATGCGGCCAACTCGGCCGAGTTCTTCGAAGGTGTAAAGGCACGGGTCGGAGTGCCGGCCGAGATCATCTCCGGCGCGGAGGAGGCGTACCTGTCGTTCACCGGTGCGGTCACCGCGCTGCCGCACCTGCCGCAGCCGGTCCTGGTCATGGACATCGGTGGCGGCTCGACGGAATTGGTGGTGGGCTCACCGCACGGCACGGACGTCGCGATCTCGCTGAACATCGGCTCGGTGCGGCTGCGGGAGAGCCACCTGCATTCCGACCCGCCGTCCACGGCTGAGGTTGCGACCGCGTCCGTCCGCATCGACGAACTGCTGGACGGCAGCGGCATCGACTTCAGGATGGCAGCCAGTTGGGTGGGCGTTGGCGGCACCGTGACCAGCCTCTCGGCGCTGGCGCAGGGCCTCCACACCTATGACCGGACGCGTGTGCACGGCTCCGTGCTATCTCAGCCAGCTCTTTCAGCCCTCACCGCGCGCCTGCTCGCGATGCCGATCGCCGAGGTCGCAGCACTGCCCACCATGGTGCCCGGACGCGCGGACGTGATCTGCGCCGGCGCCCTGATCTGCGCCCGCGTCGGCGCACGCATGTCGCGGACCGACTTGACCGTGAGCGAGGCCGACATTCTCGACGGAATCATCGCCAGATTGGCTACCGAAGCCGGAATGTGAGCGTTACGCAGCGAACTGCAAGAAGCGCCAAATAGGTGGCCAGTCGCGCTTGATAACGATGCGGTAACTTCTAGGGGAAACTGATTGTTAGGGTTCACATGTGAGCCCTAACAGCTTGCGTACGGCCAAGGGCGGCCGTCCGGTCCGGAGAGTCTCCCTCCCGTCCAGGGACGCACAAGGAGGTTTCACACGTGAAGAAGACCCTTGGTCTCTGTCCGGCCACGCGCTCACCGCGGTGGGTACCGAGATGGACGCGATCGCGGCCGTGGTGATCGGCGGCACGCTGCTGACCGGTGGTTACGGCTTCGTGCTGGGTTCGGCGCTGGGCGTACTGGTGCTGGGCCTAATACAGACGATCATCAGCTTCGAGGGCACTTTGAGTTCGTGGTGGACGAAGATCTTCATCGGGGGACTCCTGCTGGTGTTCATCATCCTGCAGAAGGTGCTCACATCCAGGAGAACTTGAGCGATCGAGGACGGGAGCATCAGCGCCCGAGGGATCCACCACGAGGAAGCCAGCGGGCGTGCACGAGGACGAACGCGCAAGAGCCGCGACGATCTTCGATGTCGCGCGCCTGGGGGGTGTCCCACCAGACTGTCTCCAGGGTGCTCAACGAGCTGGCGAACGTCCGTCCGGCCACCGGGAGCGGGTGGAGCGAGCGATCAAGCAGTTGCGCTACATCCCGTCCCCGGCTGCTCGGGCGCTGGTCACCCGGCGTTCGCGGACGATCGGGCTGATCACCACCGACTCGCCCGACTTCGGCCCTTCGACCTCCGCTGTGCATATCAACGAGGCGGCGCGCGACGAGCGCTATGCGGTGATCATGGCGAGCCTCCGCCGAACGGACGCGCCGGCGCTGCGTCAGGCCGCTGAGGTGCTGGTGCGGCAGAACGTGGAGGCGATCATCCTGATCACGTCCAGTCGTTCGGTGCTCGGCATCCTGCAGGGCATGGAGCTGGGCGTGCCCTTTCTTGCGGTGGCGTCGCAGGGCTCCGGGCTGCATCGGGTGTCGCTCGACCAGTACCAGGGCGCCCGGCGTGCGGTTCGGCACCTGATTGAGCTGGGGCACACCGACATCCGCCACGTGAGCGGACCTTCCGACTCGATGGACGCGATCGAACGCATCCGCGGTTGGCGCGACGCCCTCGGCGAGCACGGCCTGGTGGCCCATGAACCGTTACCCGGGGATTGGTCGCCCGACAGTGCTTATGCGGCCGGACGGCACCTGCTCACCGAGACGTTGACGGCCGTGTTTTGTGCCAACGACCAGATGGCGCTCGGCCTGATGCACGCGCTCACCGAGGCGGGCCGGTCCATTCCGGGACAGGTGAGCGTGGTGGGCTTCGACGTTATTCCCGAAGCGGCGCACTTCTCGCCCCCCGCTGACCACCATGCACCAGGACTTTGCGCAAGTGGGCAGGGACGCGATGGAGCTGATGCTAGCTGTGCTCAACGACTACGACACCCCAACCCGCTGCTCCGGTTGCCGCAGTTGATCGAGCGCGGAAGCGCGGCGCCACCGCAGCGGCGCTGATCCCAGTCTGCTGATCATTCGGTGGGCGATGACCGCCCGCCGCGCGGACAGCCGAATCATCCCTTCACTCAAGCGGGTGAACGAGGATCGATTTTCGGCCAAGCACCCGGTTTGCGTTCCGAGCGGCTTCGCGCCGACCCCGCCGTAGACTCATGCCGCGGCCCCCATGGCCCAACCGGCAGAGGCAAGCGGCTTAAACCCGCTCAAGTATGGGTTCGAATCCCATTGGGGGCACGGTTGAAAGTCACACCGAGACGCATGATTTGGTAGCCCGCCACGGCCAGACCGTCGTGGCTTACGCCACCAAAGCTGAGACTCTTGGCCTACCCCACCCCAGCTGGAACACTAATCCGAGCCTGTCGAGACCCGACCGAAATTCAGGGTTGCGGATCAGGGTTGGCCCGGGGCGGAACACAGCAGCCTCTCAGGAGCGTTATCTACCATGGAACCCGACGACGGTCCCCGCGCCTGAAGATGGGAGCATCCGTCGCCCACCCAAGGAGGAACACCCAATGCGCAGCACCAACCCGGTCCTGTCCAAGCCGGACACCTGGCAGGTCGACCCGGCACAGACCCAGGGCCAGTACCAGGCTCAGTACGGCCAGCCGGGCCAGTACGCCCAATACGCCCAATACGCTCAGCCCGGGCAGCCGGGTGGCTACGTCCAGGATCCCTACCAGCAGGCACCAGTCGTGCCGCAGGCTCCGGGACGGATGACCATCGACGACGTAATCACCAAGAGCGCCATCACGATGGGCACGCTCATGGTCGTCGCGGCACTCACCTTCGTGTTCATGCCGGCCCAGATCCTGTTCCCGGCAGCTATGATCTCGGCAGTGGTCGCGTTCGGCACCGTGCTGCTGGTCAGCTTCCGGCGCGCGCTGAACCCGGCCTTCGTTCTCGCCTACGCGGCCATCGAGGGCGTGTTCATCGGTGCGATCAGCAAGGTGTATGAGGACGCCTGGAATGGCATCGTGCCCGCGGCACTGATGGCCACCCTGGTCGCTGCTGCCGCCACGCTGGGCGCGTACAAGTTCTTCCGGATCAAGGTCACCAGCAAGTTCCGCAAGATGGTGATGATCGGGACGATCGCCTACGCCGGCGTGCTGTTCGTGAACATGATCCTGTCCTTCTTCGGCATGGGCTTCCTGTTCTCCAGCGGCAACCTCGGCCTGCTGTTGCTGATCTCGGCGCTCGGCGTCGGTCTGGCCGTGTTCAACCTGATCCTCGACTTCGACTACATCGAGCAGGGGATCGCCATGGGCGCCAGCGACACCGAGTCCTGGCGTGCGGCGTTCGGTCTCACCGTCACGATGGTGTGGCTGTACATCGAGATGTTGCGGCTGCTGTCGTACTTCCGCTCCAACTAGCTCGAACCTGAACGAGGGCCCCGGTGTGCCGCCGGGGCCCTCGTCGCGTTTCGGTTCGGTCGATCAGCTGACCAGGTCGGGCCAGGCTTGATCCAGGTCCCGCAGGTGCCGCTCCAACAGCGACTTCGCGCTGGCCGACCACGGAGTTTGCGTCCACTGCTGGATCGGCACCCACTTCGCGGCCGCGGTCGTCCCGCCCCAGTCGTGTACCACCGGGTCGGACGGTTCGACGCAGCGCGCGGCGTAGATGATCCGCACGGCATGGAAGTCCTCGACCACCCGCGACGGCGAGCGGCCGATCCAATGGTCGGTCTGCACATCGATCAGGTGGGAGATCTCCGCCTCCTGACCGGTCTCCTCGGCGATCTCGCGGATCAGCGCCTGGCTTGGTCCTTCCCCGAAGTCGATGCCCCCGCCCGGCAGCCCCCACAGCCCGCTCACCGCGGTGAGGTCGGAGAACTGCGTCGCCAGCAGCCCGCGCCGCGACAGCACGATGCCGTACGCGGCCAGCCGCTGCCGCACGACCGGCGGGTCGGCGTCCGACAGTTCCAGATCGGGATCCATCGAGCGGGTCTTCGCCGAACGCAACTCACTGCTGCGGCCGTGCCGGCCAACCTGAACGGTGAGGGTCAGCTCGGGCGCGCTGCCGGTTGCCGAGAGCGGACGGACGATGCGGTAGCCCAGTTCCCAGGCGAGGCGGTGCGGGTCGACCCCGTGCGGCAAGGGTCCGGTGAACACCGGGGTACCCCCGGCCACCTCGACACCGATGATCCGCATCTGTCCATCATGGCACCAAGTCCGCGGCAACCAAGCCGGCCACCCGCCCGGCAACCCAGCCGCGCTAACCCGCGGTGGATATGCTCATCCTGGCGTCTGGAGTCAGGAGTCAGTTATGCAGTACAACGAGAACGCACGGCTCGACCCGTCCCAGATGGGCTCCGGCGGCGGCAGCAAGCGCGGCGGCACGATGGCCATCGGTGGTGGTGTCGGCATCCTGGCCATCATCCTGGCGATGGTTTTCGGCATCAATCCGAGTTCGATCCTCGGTGGCACCAGCGGCGCTGAGCAGGCCCAGACCTCGACGAACGAGTGGGCCAAGTGCCAGACCGGCGCCGACATCGCCGCCGATCGTGACTGCCGCTTCGTCGCCTACACCAACTCGATCCAGTCCTACTGGCAGCAGGCGTACCCCGGTTACGAGGTCACCCAGACCAAGTTGTTCAGCGGCCAGCAGGCCACCGGTTGTGGCACCGCGACGTCGGCCGTCGGGCCGTTCTACTGCCCGGTGGACAAGGTCGTCTACCTCGACCCGAGCTTCTTCGACCAGATGTTGGAGGGCCAGCTCGGCGCTGCCGGCGGCGATGCCGCTGAGGCCTACGTGATCGCCCACGAGTACGGGCACCACATCTCCAACCTCACGGGTGTGCTCTCGCAGGTGCAGTCGGCTGGGCTCTCCCAGGCCGGCGCCAAGTCGGGCCAGGTACGCCTTGAACTTCAGGCCGACTGCTACGCAGGGGCGTGGCTGGCCAACTCCACCAAGGACCCGAACTCGCCGATCAAAGCCATCACCCAGGATGACCTGAGCCGGGCCGTGGACGCAGCCCTCGCCGTCGGCGACGACCGGATCCAGATGGCCTCCACCGGTACGGTTTCGCCGGAGTCGTGGACGCACGGCTCGTCGCAGATGCGCAAGTACTGGCTCGCCCAGGGCTTCAACAGCGGCGACCCGAGCAAGTGCAACACCTTCGCGGCGGACGCCAAGCTGAGTTGATCAAATACCTCGGCTCGAAGCGCCGCCTGGTCGGCGAGTTGGGCCGGATCTTCGAGCATTGTGGCGCCACGACCGCGCTCGACCTGTTCACCGGCACCACCCGGGTGGCCCAGGAGTTCTCCCGGCTCGGTGGGTTCGTGACCTGCGTCGACACCGCCGCCTACGCCGAAGTGCTCGCGCAGTGCTACGTGGTCACTGACTCCGGCCAGGTCGATGCCGACGAGTTGGCCGAGGCGCTGGCGCGGCTGGCCGCGCTGCCGGAGCGGCGTGGCTACGTCACCGAGGTGTTCTGCGAGCGGGCCCGCTACTTCCATCCCGACAACGGTCGCCGGATCGACGCGATCCGGGCCGGTATTGACGATCTCTACGGCGACCACCCACTGCGTCCGGTGCTGTTGACCGCGCTGCTGGAGGCCGCCGATCGGGTCGATTCCACCGTCGGACTGCAGATGGCCTACCTCAAGGAGTGGGCTCCCCGCGCTCTGCGTCCGCTGCAGTTGGTCGCCCCGAAGCTCACGCCCGGCACTGGTCGGGCGATCCGCGGGGACGCGGTCGCGCTGGCCGCTGAACTTGGGCCGTTCGACCTCGCCTATCTCGACCCGCCCTACAACCAGCACCGCTATTACACCAACTACCACGTCTGGGAGACGCTGGTCCGCTGGGACGCCCCCGAGCACTACGGGGTCGCCTGTAAGCGCTCGGACGCGCGCGAAGCCGCCAGCCGGAGCCCGTTCAACTCGCGGCGCACCATCGCACCGACGCTGGCCCAGGTGATCGCTGAGGTGCAAGCCACCCACGTGGTGGTTTCGTTCAACAACGAGGGTTTTGTGCCGCTCGACGACCTGATCGACATGTGCGCAGCGCGCGGGCACCCGGTGCAGGTCTTCGCCTTCGACACCCGCCGCTACATCGGGCAGCGGCTTGGCGTCTTCGGTCCGGACGGACGCCGGGTCGGCGAGCCCGGACCGGAGCGCAACGTCGAGTACGTCCTGGTCAGCAGTCCGGCCGGCCAGGTCGGCTGAGCCGGTCGAAGCCGATCCTCCGCAAGCGGGAAACGGCTTCGCCTACCGCGATTCCGACGCGCGAGCACTCCGGACGGGGCGGCGGGCTCACGGCCAAGTTGGCCCGCCAAGGCACGAATTGCGTCATGCGTCGGCCACGGCCGCGTTTCCCCAGCCGACGCTTGGCGGGTGTGACCGGCCTGGATTGTCGCGATCTCGCGATGATCGCGCCGGGCTACAGCTGGCTCCCGGCGTCGGCTTCGTAGCTCAGCTTCGAGATTGCGACAGCCCGCCGCCGCCTCCGTCCGCGAGAGGTGGCCTGAGCCTCGGCAAGTTCAGGGGTTCGTCCAGACTCAGCTTGGTTCAGCTGCTGACCACGTTCCCCGCAAGATCGGTGACCACAACTTTCGGGCCGATCGTGAAGTGCATCCGCGGGACGCCAAGTGCGTCCCGGTCATCGATGACGACGCTCCACTTCGACTGTTCCGGGATCTCGGACGTGCCACGCAGCCCGTCAACCACCCGCCAAATGGCGGCCGCGTCGACCGAGGCGGCGTTGAACATGGGGAGTTCGAGCTTCTCCGCGCGGACGTTGGTGGTCACCGGCACCTTCTGAGTGCGGGTCCGCCTGGTGGTCGTTTCAGTGTCCGCGGGGAAATCCACCCAGGCACCCTGGTCAGATTCCACAGTGATCGATGCGACCGTGGACCGCGTCCCGATCGCCTCCTTCAGGCCCTGTGCGATTCCGCCGGGGGTGTCGAAGTCGAGCACTGGCAACAGGCTTCCGTCCGGGTTGAAGAACACCGTTCGGGACTCCGGCACGGTCGAGACCGACATCACCACCTCACCGCCGGAGTAGTCGACGATGGTCAGGCTCTGGTCCTGCTCGGAACCGGCCATGCCGGCTGCGGCTCGGAAAAGGGCGCCGACATCGTTGATATTGAACCTGGAGATGCTGAACGTCGACTGGTCCACGTAAGCCAGGTCGCTGGGCACCTGCGCGATCTCGCCGCCGCGGTACGCCCAGGTCGTGGGCTGATGGGCGTCGTCCAGCACGCTCACCTGGACGGTCGATTCGGTGATCTCCACCATCAGCGCTGCGGTGCTGTTCGCCTTCGCCATCAGTTGCTTGACCATCGCGGTCGCAGACCCGGGCTCGGTGAAGTCGGAGGCGGACGGGCTCGCGGTCGCCGAGGGTGCGGTTGGTGACTTGGAGGTTTCGAGCTGTGCGCACCCCGAGACCAAGATCGCGGCCGCAGCGATCCAGGCGGTCGCGAGTCGAGACGGGGTGCTCACCTGTCGAGCTTACCGTCAGCCCGATTGGCAGACTGGGGGCGTGCTCGACCTCACCCTGGACTCCGCGGCCCTGGCCCCGCTGCTGATCGGGGCCACGGTGCGTTTCGGTGAGGTGACGATCGAGCTGACCGAGGTGGAAGCGTACGCGGGGATGGATGATCCGGCCGCGCACGCGTTCGCCGGGCCGCGGCCACACAGGTTGGACCTGTTCGCGCCGCCCGGAACGCTCTACTGCTACCTCTCCCACGGCCTGCACATCTGCGGCAACATCACCTGCGGCGACGGCTCGGGTGCGGCGATCCTGCTGCGTGCCGGACGCGTGCTGGCCGGGCTGGAGGTAGTGCGCGCCCGCCGTTCGGGGGTTGCGGACGTGGCGCTGGCCCGAGGCCCGGGCAATTTCGGGCGTGCGATCGGCTGGACGCTGGCTGATTCGGGACGCCGCTTCGGCGAGGGCGAGCTGGAACTTCTGCCTGCGACCGAACCACGGACGGTTGCATCCGGCCCTCGGGTCGGGGTGACCGTGGCGCACGTCCGCCCGTGGCGCTTCTGGGCCGACGGCGATCCGACCGTCTCGGCCTACCGGGCGAGCCCCCGGATCCCGCCGGGCAGCCAGAACTGGTGACCGGCGGTCTGAGCACCGGGGACGGTTCCAGACCTTCGGTGTCCAACTAAGGGCCGGCTGAACTCATCCGGCCAGTTGTGCAGCTCAGGGACCGGCTTGCGTCGGCGGCTCGTCGTCCTGGTCGGCGGCCAACTCGTCGATGACGGCGTGCTCGGCGTCCCACTGGTCGATGCGATGGGCGGTCCGGGAGACCAGGTGGCCGGACACCGGGGCGGTCATCACCTGCATCAGCACGGCGAAGGTGAGCAGGGTGAACACTTTCGGGTCCCGCAGGGTGAGGGTCACGCCGAGCAGCACCAGCAGCAGTCCGAAGACGGAGGGCTTGGTTGCCGCGTGCATCCGGGTCAGCGGGTCGGGGAACCGCACCAGGCCGATCGCGGCGGCCAGGCAGAACAGGGCGCCGAAGGCCAGGCTTAGCGCCCCGAGATAATCCAGCACCAGTTCAACGTTCATCGTCGTCCTTCATGGCCTTCCGGCGGCTGACCAGCTTGCGGACGCCCGCCGACGAGGTGATCAGCCGGGCCACTCCGACCGCCCCGGTGAATCCGACCAGCGACAGCCCCAACAGGATCGGCAGGCCGGTCGCGTTGCGGGCGAGCACCGAGTAGAGAGCCGCCGCGGCGATGGCGATCGCGACCATCACGTCCGAGGCGATGATGCGGTCGAGCCCGGTCGGACCCTGCACCATGCGCCAGAGTGTGAGCACCGCGGACGCGAACAGCAGCAGCGCCGCGATTCCGATGATGACGATCATTGCCGCACCGCCTCAATGTCCGACTTGCTGCCGAACGCCTCCACCACCCGGCGCTCGAGCGCCAGGGCGTGCTTGCGTTCGCGCTTTACCGCGGCCGCGTCCGGCAGGTCGAAGACGTGCAGGTACAACAGGCGCGGGTGCCGGCTCACCTCCACGACCAGGGTGCCGGGGACGATCGAGATGAGTTGCGCAACCATCACCTGGTAGAGGTCGCTGTTGCTGCGTAGCGTGACCTTGACGACGCCCGGACGCAACTCCAGTCGCGGCCGGATCGCCACCATCGCCAGATGAACGGACGCCACCGCCAGATCCCGCAGCTGTGTGAACAGCAACAGCAGCGCCCGGCCGACATGCACCCGTCCGTAGTACCGGATCGGGGCCAGCCAGAACACCACGGTCACCAGCCAGCCGAGCAGCGCGCCGTAGAGGATGTTCAGCAGGGACGCATCCCCCCAGAGCAGCACCCAGACCAGGGCCAACAGGACGATTGCACGCCACTGGAAGCGGAACCGAAGCCGATTGGAGGCGTTCATCGCACCCCCTCCGGGAGCACGGCGGTGATGTAGCTGCGGTCGAACAACGCGGAAGCGGACCGTTCCACGTAGTCATACATCGGCCCGGCGGCAACCGTGAAGGTGAGCGTGAGCGCGATCAGCCCCACGGTCGAGCCGACCATCAAATACGGCAGCAGCCGGCCGCGAGCGGGTGAGTCGTAGCTGCGCGCCGACTCCACCACTGCTTCCGGTGCGGTGCTCCAGAACGCCCGGTTCCAGACCTTGGCCATGGCGTAGAGCGTCAGCAGCGAGGTCACCACACCGGTGACGACCAATGCCCAGGCCATCGGCGTCCCGTCCGCGACACCTGCCTGTAGCAACGCGAGCTTGGCCACGAAGCCGGACAGCGGCGGGATGCCGGCCAGGTTCATCGCCGGTACGAAGAACAGCGCCCCGAGCAGCGGCGAGATCCTTGCCAGGCCACCCAGCCGATCCAGCGACGTGGATCCGCCGACCCGTTCCATCAGCCCGGCCACCAGGAAGAGGGTGCCTTGAATGGTGATGTGGTGGGCGGCGTAGAAGATCGAACCGGCCAGCGCGCGCGGGTTTGCCAGCGCGATGCCGAACATCATGTAGCCGATGTGGCTGACCAGGGTGAACGACAGCATTCGCTTGATCTCGACCTGTGCGATCGCGCCGAGGATGCCGATCAGCATCGTGGCCACCGCGGCGAAGCCCAGCACCACGGTGAGCGGCTCGGCTTGGAAGAGCAGGGTCTGCGTCCGGATAATCGCGTAGACACCCACCTTGGTGAGCAGGCCGGCGAACACGGCGGTCACCGGAGCCGGAGCGGTCGGGTAGGAGTGCGGCAGCCAGGCAGAGAGGGGGAAGACCGCGGCTTTGATCGCGAACACCGCCAGCAGCATGACCTGCAGCACTCCGCGCACCTCGGGGGCCAGTTCGCCGAGCCGGATGGCCAGCTGCGCCAGGTTCACCGTGCCGGTCGCCGCGTAGGTGCTGGCGATCGCCACCAGGAAGATCGACGACGAGACCAGGTTCACCACCACGTACACGCTTCCGGCGCGGATCCGGTCCTCGGTGCCGCCCATGGTCAGCAGCACATAGGACGCGAACAGCAGCAGTTCGAAGCTGACGAACAGGTTGAACAGGTCACCGGCGAGGAACGCGTTCGAAACGCCGGCCACCAGCAGCAGGAAGGTGGGGTGGAACACCGAGACCGGGGTCTCGCGGCGCATCTCATCCTCGTCCTGGCCGGTGGAATAGACCAGCACCGCCAGCGAGACCAGCGCGGCTACCAGGAGCATCAAGGCGCCCAGCCGGTCGGCGACCAGCACGATGCCGAGCGGCTGCGGCCAGTCGCCGACCCAGAGCACCAGCGGCGCGGTGTCGGTGGCCCATACCAGGACGCCAGCGACCGCGCACACCGCGGCCACCGCGGTGACTGAGATCGCGCGCTGGACGGCAGGATGGCGGCCGGCCAGGAAGGTGATCGCCGCGCCGAGGAGGCAGAGCAGCGTGGGCACGGCAAGCAGATTGTTCATTCGCTCACCACATCCTCACCGGTGTCGGAGAAGCCCAGGTACTCGTAGGTCTCCGACGTCTGGTCGGCCTTGGCCAAGGCCGCGATCCGGGCGTCCTCGACGTCGTCCTGAACCTCGTCCTGGCCGTTGATCTGGAAGCTGCGGTAGGCCATGGTCATCACGAACGCGGCCACGCTCAAAGTGATCACGATCGCGGTCAGCACCATCGCTTGGGGCAGCGGGTCGCTCATCTTCTCGGGCGGGGTGAGTCCGATGATCGGAGCTCCGCCGGCCGGCCCGGACGCCACCAGGAACAGGACGCTGACCCCGTTGCTGGCCAGCACCACGCCCACCAGGATGCGCGACAGCGACCGCTCGGTGATCAGGTAGACCCCGCAGGCGATCAGGATGCCTGCAACCACCGCCAGGGTGAGGTTCGCCGGCATCAGGCCCATTTCCTTCCGGGGATCGCATGCGTGGAGTCGGGCAGGGGAGCGGGGGTTAGTTCATCGCGGGCGTGCGAATCGATGCCGGTGCCGAGACTGCGGCCCAGGTCGAGCATCATGCCGATCACGACCAGGTAGACCCCGATGTCGAACACGGTCGACGTGACCAGGTGGATGTCCCCGAACAGCGTCCACTCGCCAAAGGGCGTAGCCAGCGACTCCCAGCCTGGAATGCGCAGATGCACGTCGTAGCTCTGGAAGATCAGGCCCCCGAAGGTGAGCGGGAAGACCGCGGTCAGCACCGACAGCACCAGCCCGGTGCCGAGCAGGACGCCGGCCGGCACCGGCAGGGCTTCGTCCAGTTCCTGTCCGCCGCCGGCGAGGTAGCGGATCAGCAGCGCCGTGCCCGCCACCAGGCCGCCGGCGAACCCGCCGCCGGGAAGGTTGTGCCCGGCGATCAGCAAGTAGAGCGAGACCAGGATCATCACCGGGAAAAGCAGCCGTGTGACCACCTCGAACACCATCGAACGCTGCTCGGCGGGTAGGGCTCGGCTGCCCTGCAGCCAGCCCCGGGTCGGCCCTTCAGGGGGCAGCGACGGACGGTGCAGCGGCGTCACCCGTCCGCGCAGGAAGATCAGGCTGGCCACACCGGTCGCGGCGATGCTCAGCACCGCGATCTCGCCGATGGTGTCCCAGGCCCGGGTGTCCACCAGCACGACGTTCACGATGTTGTTGCCGTAGCCGAACTCGTAGGCGGTCTTCGAGTAGGGCGCCGAAACCGGGGTTGCCGTCCGGGAACCCAGCATCAGCAGGGCGACCAGGGTGAACGCCAGACCGGTGCCGGCGGCGATCACGACCCGCCACCAGCGTCTCGAGGTGAGCGGACGCTCGGTGAAGAACTTCGGCAGCTTGCGCAGCACCAGCAGGAAGACGAGCAGCGACACGGTCTCCGCCAGCACCTGGGTGAGTGCCAGGTCGGGTGCGCCGTGCAGCAGGAACAGCACGGCCGTCCCGTAGCCGGTCACCCCGAGCAGCAGGACGGCGCGCAGGCGTCCGCGGGAGAAGGCGACCAGGAGCGCCGCAGCCACCATCAGGGAGCCCACCGCGACCTGCCCCCAGTTGTCGGCGAGCCGGACGGCTGGCCATTCGCGGATGCCGGAGAGCGTGAAGAAGATGGCGGCGGTGAGCACCACCAGGATCGTGCCGACGTAGTGCGCCAACGAGCCGCGCTGGGTGCGGGCGGTGACTTCGACCGCGAGCCGGTCGAGCTGCGCCATGGTCAGGCGGTAGAAGTCGACGGCGCCGGGCACTTCGGGGAAGGTCTGCTGGACGGCAGCGATGCGCTTGCGCTGCCAGAACAGGATCGCGCCGCCGACGATCGCGACCGTGCTCACCAGCAGCGGCAGCCCGAACGCCGGGATCAGCTTGAGGCCGTGGCTGGGTTCGCCAAGCCCGAGCGACTCGGCGTACGGTGCGAGCGCCTGGGTGAGCGGTCCACCAAGGAAGCCGCCGACCAGGCTGGCGAGTCCCAGGAGCACCGGGACGGCGACGAAGCCGCGCTCGGGGGCGTGGCTGAGTTCGGCGTCCGCTACGCCGCGCTTATTGCCGAACGCACCCCACCAGAAGCGCAGCGAGTACGCGACCGTGATCGCCGAGCCGACCATGATCACTGTGGTCAGGGCCCAGGCGGGCACCGGGGCGATGCCGGTGCCGTCACCGGTCAGCGCGAGGTTGGTGATGCCCTCAAGCCCTGCTTCCTTGGCGATGAAGCCGAGCGTTGGCGGGATGCCGGCCATGGACGCAGCGGCGAACGCCGCGACGGTCGCGGTGACCGGTAGCTTGCGGCCGAGTCCGCTGAGCTGGCTGAGCTGGCGGGTGCCAGTGGAGTGGTCGACCACGCCGACGACGAGGAAGAGGGTCGCCTTGAACAAAGCGTGGGCCAAGACCATGGCCAGGCCACCCAGGGCTGCCGCTTCGGTGCCGGTGCCCAGTAGCAGCACCAGCAGACCGAGCTGGCTGACCGTGCCGTAGGCGAGCAGCAGTTTGAGGTCGTCCTGGCGCAGTGCTCGCCAGCCACCCAGGAAGAGGGTCATCGCGCCGAGCGTCCAGACCGCCGGACGCCAGCCCGGCGACCCCGCGAGGACCGGGGCCAGGACGGCCACCAGGTAGACGCCGGCCTTCACCATGGCTGCGGCGTGCAGGTAGGCCGAGATCGGGGTGGGCGCGGCCATCGCGCCCGGCAGCCAGAAGTGGAACGGAACGAGCGCCGACTTGCTCAGCGCGCCGACGAGTATCAACAGCGCAGCCAGCGTGACCAACGGCCCGGACGGCTGCGCGCCCAGGATGGCGGCGAGGCTGAAGGTGCCGGCAGCTTGACCGAGCGCGAGGAACCCGACCAGCATCGCGAGGCCGCCGGTCGTGGTGACGATCAACGCGGTGAGCGCGGCCGAGCGGTTGGCGCGGCGGGTCGGGTCGTGGCCGATCAGGAGGTAGGAGAAGACCGTGGTGGCTTCCCAGAAGACGTAGATCGCGATCAGGTCGTCCGCGGTGACCAGACCGATCATGGCCGCGCAGAAGGCGGTCAGCAGGCCGACCACCCGCCGCTGCGGCGCGTCCGCGATGAAGTACCAGCGGCAGTAGGCCAGGACGAGGGCACCGATGCCGGTGACGATCAGGGAAAGGACCCACTGCAGCAGGCCGAGGTGGAAGTTCACCGAGACACCGAGGGCGGGGATCCAGTCGGTCTTCTCGACCAACGGCACGCCCGCCAGCACGTCGGGGGCAAGGCTCAGCAGCCAGGCGAAACTGATGGCGGGAGCCAGCGCTGCGACCCAGAAGACGCGTTGCCCGAACACTCGCGTGAGGATCGGGGCGACCACGGCGATCACGAGGTGAGCGCTGATCAGGGTCATCAGCATCGGCTCACCTCCTGCACGGTTGGTGTGTCTGGGCCACCACCCTAGCGGGACGGCGAGTTCGGCCGCGCGGTGATCCCCGTCCCCATTTCGTTCAGGTTCGGTGCGCAGACAAAGGCGAAGGCCGGACCAAGTATGAGTTGGTCCGGCCTTCAAGTTGTTCAGGCCTGGACGCCTCCCGAACCCAGTTGCCCGACTGGCCCAACCCCCGTCCAGGGAGTTCCTGTGGATTGCTCCTCAGGCTGCGAACCGCGATTGCAACTATCCGCTGATCCGGTGTCCCTCCCCTTTCGGTTCTGGCTCCGTGATCTGCGTAGAACTTTTCTACGCCCGCCGGATGCGGGCGCGCAAGAGCCTTTCCGAAAGATCTGCCACGACTTTTCCGCTGCTTGTCTCAGCTGTCTCAGCTGGTACAGCAGCACCGGTTCGGGCGACCCGCGGAGTTCGAAAGCCGGACCAACTCATACCTGGTCCGGCCTTGGCCATATGTCTACTGGGCGCGCGTCCGCTGGCGGCGCAGCGACACGCGGGTGTGGCGAAAAACGGCGTCAAGAGCTCCGGTGAACACCCTTCCGCCGGCCCGGATCCTGAGTAGGGTGAACTTCAATCCGGACCCTCCGGAACCTTTGGAACCACTGAGTGGAACGAGGTAGCTCATGAACGAACAGAGCCAGGGCGACACGATCGTGAACCCCGTGGACACCACCGTCACTGTCAGCCGGTCGGTGTCCCAACCCATCAAGCAATTCTGGAAACTCCTGGTCACCCGCGAGGGTGCAGAGGCCCTGCTGGGCCCGGGCGGCGAGCTCGGCGACAAGGGCGACAGCTGGCACGCGGCCGACGGCACGTACGGCGTGATCCGCTCCTACCACCCGCTGGAGCAGATCCGCTTCAGCTGGCACGCGGCCGAAGAAGCGCCGAAGACGATCGTCGAGGTCGATCTGGCCGCCGCCGGTGAAGCGGAGACCACCGTCGAGATCCGCCATGAGCACATCCCGGTCTACTTCGACGCCGCCGCGATCACGCAGCGCTGGGAGTCGGCACTGGACAAGCTCGCGGCAGCCGCTGAGTAGTCGCGCACGACCAACGATCGGGCGTCATCGTGATCACGATGACGCCCGGTCGTGGTTCTCGGACCAGTGGTACTCGCAGGGCTCAGGCCGGCACTGCGTAGCGGGATGCCGAGCGAGCACGGGCCTTGGCGGCCTCAACGTCGCGGTTCTTCGGCGGCGCGGACGTGGTCAGGTGCTCCAAGAGATGCTCGGTCGCGTGCGCGATCGCGGCCACTGCTTCGTCGAACGCCGCCTGGTTCGCCTTTGACGGTTTCGTCGTGCCGGCGATCTTGCGGACGTACTGCAGTGCGGCAGCGTGCACCTCGGCGTCGGTGGCTGCTGGCTCGAAGTTGTGAAGGGTGTGGATGTTCCGGCACATGGCCTGGACGCTAGCTCGGCCACCGGGCGGCCGCCAGTGCCAAGATCTGCCACCAGCGGATGCCTGACGAACGGATCTGCTCGCCGGGCTGCCGCTTGCCCAACCACAAGGTGGACGCTTTCGCGTCCATTCAGCGCGGAACCGTCCACTCTGGCGCGGACCGACCGCCCGGACGCCCCGACGGGGGCGTTCGCTCAGCCGCAGGTCACCCCGGTCGCGTGGATGGGGCAGTAGCCGTTGGGGTTCTTCTCGAGGTACTGCTGGTGGTAGCGCTCGGCGAAGTAGAACGGGGTGGCCGGCACCACCTCGGTGGTGATCGCCCCGTAGCCGGACGCGCTCAGCTTCGGCTGGTAGTCCGCGATCGCGGCCCGCGCCGCGGCCTCCTGCTCGGCGTCGGTGAAGTAGATCGCCGACCGGTACTGGGTGCCGAGGTCGTTCCCCTGGCGCATGCCCTGGGTCGGGTCGTGGTTCTCCAGG
>ERZ724512.600-NODE-600-length-16699-cov-6.768325_pt1 | contig 16699 bp, 18 predicted proteins | sample MGYA00376045_ERZ724512 | MGnify/ENA primary metagenome ERZ724512 (study PRJEB28724, sample SAMN07190883) | activated sludge metagenome | isolation source: activated sludge of sewage treatment plant in Hong Hong | place: Hong Kong | collected 2016-03-17 ... | reverse complement strand
GAACCGGCAGTCCGCCGAGCCGGCGGGCCGTCGGGCCGCCGCGGCATACGACGCGCGCGAGGCGGCCTGGGACGGCACCGCGCGGGCGACCCATCAACTTCGGATGGCATTGCGCGAGAAGGGTTCCCGGATGCGGGACGCCGGCGTGGTCGACGCCGCCGACGACGTCTTCTACCTCACCCGCTACGAACTGCTGGCCCCACCGCCGGACGTCTGCGCGCTGGTTGTGCGCCGGCGGTCAGAACAGCAGCGGCTTCAGGGACTGAGCCTGCCGGAGGTGTTCGACGCCCAGTGGCAACCGGTGGAGCACATCACCGCCCCCGCGGTGGTGGTCACCGACCTCGCCGACCTGGCGGAGGCGGCCTCATGAGTCCAGGTCGATCCGCATGGTGAGCAGGTCGGTCCCCATCAACCGCACCACCGCGCTGTTGTAGGCCGGCTGGGCAGCCAGCCGGGCCTGCGGGTCGTCGTCGGGCAGCGGGGTGGCGCGGCCGGTATGCCAAACACCGCGCAGCCGGACGCGCACCGCGGGGTTGGCCTTGATGTTCTTGACGTAGTCGGCGTGCGAGCCGTGTTCGGACACCAGCCAGAACGTGTCGCCGTCCCGATACCCACCGACCGCGGTCCGGCGCGGCTGCCCGGATTTGCGGCCGGTGGTCTCGAGCAGGGTGACCGGCGAGCGCCGGCCCACCGGGTTGATCAGATGACGCTGGATCGCGTGAACCACAGTCCGCTTCAGGCTCATGCCGCGAGTCTAGAGCCGCGCCGAGTGTGAAACCTCGGCGAGATTCCGGAGGTTTCACACTCGGCGGTCAGGCGGCGGTCAGGCGGCGACCGTGGCAGCCCCGACGGCCGGCTCCAGTGCGGCCGCGACGATGTCGGCGACGTCGGTCATCGGCTTGACGTCCAGGGCTTCGAGCACCTCGGCCGGCACGTCATCGAGGTCGGCCTCGTTGCGCGCCGGGATGAAAACCGTTGACAGACCGGCCCGTTGGGCCGCCAGCAGCTTCTGCTTGACGCCACCGATCGGCAGCACCCGGCCGTTGAGGGTGACCTCGCCGGTCATCCCGACATCGGCGCGCACGTGCCGTCCGGTGGCCATCGAGACCAGTGCGGTCACCATCGTGACGCCCGCCGACGGCCCGTCCTTGGGCACCGCGCCCGCGGGTACGTGCACGTGGATCTTGCGGTCCAGCGCCTTCGGGTCCACCCCGAGTTGCCCGGCGTGCGACCGGACGTAGGAGAGCGCGATCTGTGCCGACTCCTTCATCACGTCGCCGAGTTGGCCCGTCAGGGCCAGTCCCGGTTCGCCGTCGGTGGCGCCGGCCTCGATGTAGAGCACGTCGCCGCCCATCCCGGTCACGGCCAGCCCGGTCGCCACGCCGGGCACCGCGGTGCGTTCCGCCGAATCCGGCGTGAACCGGGGCCGGCCCAGGTAGTCCACCAGGTCGGGCTCGTCAATGGTGATGGGGTCCGCTCCGGCGGCGAGCTTCGTGGTGGCCTTGCGCAACGCCTTGGCCAGCAGCCGCTCGAACTGCCGCACGCCCGGTTCCCGGGTGTAGTCGGCGGCGATCTTGCGCAGCGCGGTTTCGGTGACCTCCACTTCGTCGGCGGTCAGGGCGGCGCGTTCGGCCTGCCGGGGCAGCAGGTAGTCGCGCGCGATGGCGACCTTGTCGTCCTCGGTGTAGCCGTCGAGGGTGATCAGCTCCATCCGGTCCAGCAGCGCCGACGGGATGTTCTCCACGACGTTGGCCGTCGCCAGGAACACCACGTCGGAGAGGTCCAGGTCCAGTTCGAGGTAGTGGTCGCGGAACGTGTGGTTCTGCGCCGGGTCGAGCACCTCGAGCAGCGCCGCGCTCGGGTCGCCGCGGTAGTCGGAGCCGACCTTGTCGATCTCGTCGAGCAGCACGACGGGATTCATCGTGCCGGCCTCACCGATGGCGCGCACGATGCGGCCGGGCAGCGCGCCGACGTAGGTGCGGCGGTGCCCGCGGATCTCGGCCTCGTCGCGCACACCGCCGAGGGCGACGCGGACGAACTTGCGGCCCAGCGCCCGGGCGATCGACTCACCCAGCGACGTCTTGCCGACCCCGGGGGGACCGGCCAGCACCATCACCGCGCCGGAGCCGCGGCCGCCGACGACGGCCATGCCCCGCTGGGCGCGCCGGGCGCGGACGGCCAGGTACTCGACGATCCGGTCCTTGACATCCTCGAGGCCGTGGTGGTCCGCGTCGAGAATCTCGCGCGCCGCCGTCAGGTCTGTCGAGTCCTCGGTGGTGACGTTCCACGGCAGGTCCAGGACGGTGTCCAGCCAGGTGCGGATCCAGCCGCCCTCGGGGCTCTGCTCGCTGGCCCGTTCGAGCTTGCCGACCTCGCGCAGTGCGGCCTCCCGGACGGCGTCCGGCAGATCGGCCGCCTCTACCCGGGCCCGGTAGTCGTCGGATCCCTCAGACTCGCCTTCGCCCAGCTCCTTGCGGATTGCGGCGAGCTGCTGGCGCAGCAGGAACTCCTTCTGCTGCTTGTCCATGCCGGCCCGGACGTCCTCGGCGATCTTGTCGTTGACCTCGACCTCGGCCAGGTGCTCGGCCATCCAGTCGATGAGCACGCGCAGTCGCTCCGCCACATCCGCGGTCTCCAGCAGCAGCAGCCGCTGCTCGGCGGTCAGGTACGACGCGTAGCCGGCGGTGTCGGCCAGCGCCGAGGGATCGGTCAGCCGGTTCACGTAGTCGACGATCTGCCAGGCCTCCCGCCGCTGCAGCAGCGCCAGCAGCAGTTTCTTGTATTCGGCGGCCAGCGCCCGCGTCTCGTCGGTCGGGGGAACGTCGGCGACCTCGTCGACGAGGACCCACAGCGCGGCGCCCGGGCCGGTGGTCCCGGAATTGATGTGGGCACGCTTGTCGCCGCGCACCACGGCGGCGCTGCCGGCGCCGCCGGCGACGCGGCCGACCTGCACGATCGACGCGATCACGCCGTGGGTCGGGTAGCCGTCATCCAGGCGCGGCGCGATCAGCAGCCGGCCCGGTTCACCGTCGGCGGCGGCCACCCGGGCGGCTTCGATCGCCGTCTGCGCGGCGTCGTCAAGCTCGATCGGGACCACCATGCCCGGCAACACGATTGGGTCGGCCAGGAACAGCACGGGCAGGGGTGTGGACATGGCTTCAGCCATCAAACCTCCAGAGTTGATACTGTTGCGCTCAACCTTGGTGGAGGCGGGTTTGTTCCCGACGCCGCTCAGCCCGGATGGATCGCGGCCAGCACCCGGCGCAGATCACCGCGCCGCTCCTCGATCGCCCGGGCGATCTCCTGCAACAGCGCCGGGTTGTCCCGGACCAGGGCCTCGACATCCTCCCGGTCGACCTCGACGACGGTGACCTCGTCGAGTGCCACCGCATACGCCGTCACGGGTTCGCGGGTCAAGGCCGTCTGCCCGAGGAAGTCACCCTCCTCGAGGGTGCGTACCGTCACGGTGCTGCCGTCGGGCCCGACCGCGGCCAGTCGCACCTGTCCGGCCACCACGAACTTCATGCTCTGGGGCACCGCCCCCGATCCCTGGATGACCTCGTCCGCGCCGTACCGCAGGATGCGGACCCGGCCGACCAGTTCGCGCTGATCGGCCGGTGTCAGCCGCAGGATCGGCACGCTGTCCCGCAGCGCCTGCGCCCGGCGGTCCTCGGTGCCGAAGTCGTCGACGGTGCCGTCGAGGTGGTATTCGGCACGGCGCGCCGCGTACCACAGCCACCGGTTGAAGGTGGCGCGCGCGGCGCCGTCGTCGGCCGGGCTGCGCAGCGGTATCGAGGTTCGGTACCCGTCGCCGCCGAGCGCCACCGCGGTGGGCCGGGCGTCCGGGCGGCATTGCGGCAGGGCGGCCGCGGTCCTCACCAGCAGTGCGCACACGCCGTCCGGCGGATCGTCGGTCGAGAACGTGCTGTCGACGGTGATCTTGTGGTCGCCGGCCGGGCGGCTCAGGTTGGTGAACGACGCCCCGGCGAGCACCGAGTTGGGGGTGATCTGAAGTCCGCTGCCGGTCTCGATGTGCACGGCGCGCCAGTTGACCTCGACCACCCGGCCGCGGGCGGCCGGCGTATCGAGCCAGTCGCCGAGCCGGAAGGGCTGTTCGAACAGCATTAGCAGACCGGAGATGATCTGCCCCACCGAATTCTGCAGCGCCAGGCCGAGCACGATCGAGCTGATGCCCAGCGCGGTGAACAGCCCGCCGACGTTGGCGCCCCAGACGACCGAGAAGATCATCGCGAGCCCCACCGCGATGAGCACGAAGCGGGCCACGTCGAGGAAGATGGACGGAATCCGCTTGCGCCAGCTGCCTTCCGGCGCGCCCTGGAACAGGGTGGCGTTCAGGCCGGACAACAGCAGCACCATGACCACGAACCCGAAGATCGTCGCCACGATGCGCACCGGGGTCTCGTGCCCGGGTTCCTGACGGGCCTTGGTCATCATCAGCAGCAGCGCGCCGAGCGGAACGATGTAGGTCCGCAGCAGCCACACCGGCCGGGCCAGATTGCTGTCGCGTCTGCGCAACGCGTTGTGCAGTTCGGTCAGGACCACCAGCGTCAGTGGCAGGCCGACGGCGATCCCGACGGCCCACGGGAACCAGGACGACGAGAGTGCCGGAAGCATCAGGTGCGCTCCGCTAGCCGCCAGATCGGTTCGGTCGTGCTGTCCGGCGGCGAGCCGACGGTGACTTCGCCTGCGGCGGTGAACCTCTCGCTGTCCCGCAGGGCCTCGTACACCGACGTCGTCACGTAGATACCGGGCTGAGTCGAGCCGCTCTGCGCCTGGTGGGCGAGGTTGACCGCCGCCCCCCACAGGTCGTAGATGACCGCGGTGCGCCCGACCAGTCCGGAACTGACCGTTCCGGAGTCGATGCCGGCGCGCAACGCGACGGGATAACCGGTCTCGGAACTGAACCGGTCCACGATCTGATCCATCTCGACCGCGAAATCGACCGTGCGCCGCACGTTGTCGAGACGGGGCACGTTCAGTCCGCAACTGGCCAGGTAGCCGCTGCGCATCGTGCGGACCCGCTCCACACCGAGGGACTCCGCGGCGGCGTCGAACTGGCGCACCAGCTGGTTGACCGCGATCAGCAGCTCGTCGCTGGACAGCCGGGTGGACAGTTCGTCCAGGCCCACGATGTCGGCGTAGATCACCGTCACGTCGCGGTGTTCCTGCGCGACCATCTCCTCGCCCTGCCGGTAGCGCTCGGCGACGGACTGCGGCATCAACGACAGCAGCAGCCGGTCGTTCTCCCGGCGCTGCTCGGCGAGCAGCTCGTCCTTGACGCGCAGGCTGCGGCTCATCTCGTTGAAAGACTTTGTCAGGTCACCGAATTCGTCGCGCGACTCGACCGGGATGGTGGTGTCGTAGTCACCCGCACCGATCCGCCGGGCACCCGCCTCCAGCCGGTGGATGGGCTTGACGAACAGCCGCGACAGCAGCATCGAGGCCAGGCACACCAGGAAGATGATGCCCATCGTGGACAGCACCAGCTTCTTGGTGAAACCGGCCACCGGCGCGAACGCCTCGGCGGTGTCGATCTTGGCGATCATCACCCAGTGCAGGCTGGACACCGTCATCGGGGCATAGGACTGCAGCGTCTCCTGGCCCAGATAGTCCTCGGTGATGATGGTGCCGGATTGGCCGCGCTGGGCCAGCCGCACCGCCTCGTTGCCGGCCGGCTGCACCAGCGTGGTGCCGCCGAATCTCAGCGAGTTCTCGGCGACGTCGGGCGGTGTGCCCGCATCGATGACGTCGTGCTTGAACTGTTCGGGATTCTCCAGGAAGAGCCGCGAATCCGAGCGCATCAGATGGTCGGTGCCGACCATGCGTCTCGTCAAGTGATTCGGCCCCACTAGTCGTCGCGAATACTGGCCCCGGTAATGGGGCTATTACTTTGGCCGGAGCTCGGAGCACATGGCCCGAATGGCTGCAGCGGCGCGGCGGTGGAACTGAGAGTTGGAGTACTCCTGTTCGTCAGACGTTCATTTGCGCGGGGATTCGATCTTTGTCAATATCGACTCATGTCGAAGCAAGCGGCCGGTTGCTGTCCGGTGGTCCCGCTGGTGGCCGAGCCGTTGAGTATGGCTGCGGCCGTCGATCTGGCGGCGAAATTCAAAGCACTCGCCGATCCGGTTCGGCTGCAGTTGCTCAGTTCGGTGGCCAGCCATGCCGGTGGTGAGGCGTGCGTATGTGACATCTCTGCGGGGGTGGAGGTGTCTCAGTCGACGGTCTCGCACCACTTGAAGGTCCTGCGGGACGCCGGCCTGCTGACCTCGGAACGCCGCGCGTCGTGGGTGTATTACGCGGTGGTTCCCGAGGCGCTGGCGATGCTGTCGACGCTGCTGAACGCCGGGACTGATTCAGCTGCGAGGGAAGGGATTTCAGCATGACCGAAACTGTGAACGCCGACGCGCACGTGGCGGGTCGGCTGTCCACGCTGGATCGCTATCTGCCGGTGTGGATCGGTCTGGCGATGGCCGCGGGCCTGCTGTTAGGACGCTGGATTCCGGGTCTGAACACCGCCTTGGAGAAGGTGCAGATCGACGGGATCTCCCTGCCGATCGCCCTGGGCCTGCTGATCATGATGTATCCGGTGCTGGCCAAGGTGCGCTATGACCGCCTCGACACCGTAACCGGGGATCGCAAGCTGCTGCTCAGTTCGCTGGTGTTGAACTGGGTGCTCGGTCCGGCGCTGATGTTCGCCCTGGCCTGGCTGATGTTGCCGGATCTGCCGGAATACCGCACCGGTCTGATCATCGTCGGGTTGGCCCGGTGCATCGCCATGGTGATCATCTGGAACGACCTGGCCTGCGGGGACCGCGAGGCCGCCGCGGTGCTGGTCGCTTTGAACTCGGTATTCCAGGTCCTGATGTTCGCCGTGCTGGGCTGGTTCTACCTGTCAGTCCTGCCGGGCTGGCTGGGCTGGGAACAGTCGGGAATCTCCACCTCGCCGTGGCAGATCGCCAAGTCGGTGCTGATCTTCCTGGGCATCCCCCTGCTGGCCGGCTATCTGTCCCGCCGTATCGGGGAGAAGACCAAAGGCCGCCAGTGGTACGAAAGCGTGTTCCTGCCAAAGGTCGGCCCCTGGGCGCTCTACGGCCTGCTGTTCACGATCGTGATTCTCTTTGCGCTGCAAGGCGATCAGATCACCAACCGGCCCTGGGACGTGGCCCGTATCGCGCTGCCCCTGTTGGCCTATTTCGCGATCATGTGGGGCGGTGGATTCCTGCTGGGCGCCGCCCTGGGCCTGGGCTATGCCCGAACCACCACGCTCGCGTTCACCGCGGCGGGCAATAACTTCGAACTGGCGATCGCGGTGGCCATCGCCACCTTCGGCGCCGCGTCCGGGCAGGCGCTGGCCGGGGTGGTGGGCCCGCTGATAGAAGTGCCGGTCCTGGTCGCCCTGGTCTATGTGTCCCTTGCCCTGCGCCGACGCTTCCCGGCGACCGCCCGGACCTGACTCTGCCCACCCATCAGCCCCTGTTAAAGAAGAGAAAGGCGTTGCCCGATATGGCTTCTCGTCCGAGTGTGTTGTTCGTCTGCATCCACAACGCCGGCCGTTCTCAGATGGCCGCCGGCTTCCTGCGCTCGCTGGGCGGGGACGCCATCGAGGTCCGTTCCGCAGGCAGCGATCCCGGTGAGCGGGTCAACCCCGCAGCGGTGGAGGCGATGGCCGAGGTCGGCATCGACATCTCCGACCAGACACCGAAAATGCTGACCCACGAGGCGGTCGAAACCTCCGATGTGGTGATCACGATGGGGTGTGGGGACGCCTGCCCGGTCTTCCCGGGCATCAGCTACCGGGACTGGAAACTGGAGGACCCGGCCGGCAAGGGCATCGAGGCGGTGCGCCCGATCCGCGATGAGATCAAGACTCGGGTGCAAGCCCTGGTCGCCGAGCTCTTGCCCGCGAACGCCTCCAGCTAGTCGCGGTGATGACGACACCGAAGGTGCTGTTCGTCTGTAAGTCCAACAGCGGCAAATCCCAGATGGCGGCGGGGTTGATGCGCCAGCTGGCGGGTGACCGGATCGAGGTGCACTCGGCGGGCACCGACCCGGGCACGGCCCTTAACGCGCTTTCGGAGGAGTCGCTGCGGGAGGTGGGTGCCGACATGAGCGCCGAGTACCCCAAGGCGATCGACCCGGCCCTGGTCCGCGACGTTGACGTGGTGGTTGTCCTGGGCCGTCAGGCCCGTGTCGAGCCGGTGGCGGGAACCCGGTTTGAGACCTGGGACACCGACGAGCCCTCCGAGCGGGGCATCGGCGGGATCGAGCGGATGCGGCTGATCCGCGACGACATCGCCGCCCGCGTCCAAAGCTTGGCCCATGAACTGAATCCGGCTGTCGCCCAAACCGATAGGAGAAACTGATGAGCAAGATCGAGGTATTCGAGCCCGCATTGTGCTGTGCGACCGGGGTGTGCGGAGACGACGTCGACCAGCATTTGGTGACCTTCTCCGCGGACATGGATTTCATCCGCAGCCAGGGCGGTGACATCACCCGCTACAACCTGGCCAGCGAACCGCAGGCCTTCGCCGACAACGAGGCCGCCAAAGCCTTCCTGCATCTATCCGGATCGGCCGGGCTGCCTTTGGTCCTGGTCGACGGTGTCACCGCGATGACCGGCCGGTACCCCGACCGGAGCCAACTGGCCACCTGGGCCGGACTGGCCCAGGCCGCAGTCCCGGCCGGTGGCGGTTTGGGCATCACCGCCACCGGCTCGGAGGGCGGCTGCTGCGGCGGCGCCGCCTCCAGCTGCTGCTAACCCCGAACCCCGCCGACAGCGACACGAAAGACCTGCAGATGAACACCCAGCCTGTGCATGACGTCATCATCATCGGATCCGGCCCGGCCGGGTACACCGCGGCGATCTACACCGCCCGCGCCGAGCTGAATCCCCTTGTCTTCGAGGGCACCTCGTTCGGCGGTGCCCTGATGACCACCACCGAGGTGGAGAACTTTCCGGGCTTCCGCACCGGCATCCAGGGCCCGGAACTGATGGAGGAGATGCGCGAACAGGCGCTGCGGTTCGGCGCCGATCTGCAGATCGAGGACGTGGAATCGGTGTCGCTGGACGGGCCGGTCAAGGAAGTCCTCACCGCCGGCGGCCAGAACCATCGGGCCCGCGCGGTCATTCTGGCCATGGGGGCTGCCGCGCGTTACCTCGGTGTGCCCGGGGAGCAGGAGCTGTTGGGCCGCGGGGTCAGCGCGTGTGCGACCTGTGACGGCTTCTTCTTCAAGGACCAGGACATCGCCGTGATCGGCGGCGGGGACTCAGCGATGGAGGAAGCCACCTTCCTGACCCGGTTCGCCCGCAGCGTCACCCTGGTGCACCGCCGCGAGGAATTCCGCGCCTCCAAGATCATGCTGGAGCGGGCGCGGGCCAACGAGAAGATCACCTTCCTGACCAACACCACCGTCGTCGCCGTGGAGGGTGCGTCGACGGTGACCGGGCTGCGAGTGCGCAACATCGTCAGCGGGCAGGAGTCCACCCTGCCGGTGACCGGGGTGTTCATCGCCGTCGGCCACGACCCCCGCTCGGAATTGGTGCGCGACGCCGTCGAGGTCGACGCCGACGGGTATGTCCAGGTTCAGGGCCGCACCACGGCCACCTCCCTGCCCGGGGTGTTCGCCGCCGGGGATCTGGTGGACCGCACCTACCGCCAAGCGATCACCGCGGCCGGCAGCGGCTGCGCGGCCGCGATCGACGCCGAACGCTGGCTCGCCAACACCCACCACACCACCGAGATGATCGGAGCACACCCATGAGCCCGCTGACCGTCACCGATGATTCCTTCGCCGCCGATGTCCTGAACAGCACCACCCCGGTGCTGGTGGACTTCTGGGCGCCCTGGTGCGGTCCGTGCAAGATGGTCGCCCCGGTACTGGACGAGATCGCCGCGGAGAAGGCCGGGGTGCTGCGGGTGGCCAAACTCGACGTCGACGCCAACCCGGCCACCGCCCGGGAGTTTCAGGTGATCTCCATCCCCACCCTGATCCTGTTCAAGGACGGCAAGCCCGTCACCCGCATCGTCGGGGCCAAAGGGAAACCCGCGCTGCTCACCGCGATCGCCGAAGCCCTCTAGCGGCATCGGAAGATCCACTACCGCAAAGGGATTATTTCTGTGATGAAGTTCCTCGCCGATCCGCCGCGCTTTCTGTTCTTCACCGGCAAAGGTGGGGTCGGTAAAACCTCGGTCGCCTGTGCCACCGCCATCACCCTGGCCGGCCAGGGTAAGACGGTGCTGCTGGTCAGCACCGACCCGGCATCCAACGTCGGGCAGGTGTTCGGGTTGACGATCGGCAACACCATCACCGACATCCCCGACGTTGCGGGGTTGGCGGCGCTGGAGATCGACCCCGACCAGGCCGCGGAGGCCTACCGGGAACGCATCGTCGGACCGGTCCGCGGGCTGCTGCCCGAGGCGGAACTGGCCTCGATCACCGAACAGCTCTCCGGGTCGTGCACCACCGAGATCGCCTCGTTCAACGAGTTCACCGAACTGCTCACCGACTCCGACGGCCGCATCGGACAGTACGACCACGTCCTGTTCGACACCGCCCCCACCGGGCACACCATCCGGCTTCTGCAACTGCCCGGATCCTGGACGGACTTCCTCAACGAGGGCAAGGGCGACGCCTCCTGCCTCGGCCCGCTCGCCGGGCTGGAAAAGCAGCGCACCGTCTACGCCGCCGCCGTCGACGCACTTGCCGATCGGCAGCGCACCCGACTGGTCCTGGTCGCCCGCGCCCAGCAATCGACCCTGGCCGAGATCACCCGCACCCACCGCGAACTGGCCGCGATCGGGCTGACCCACCAGTACGTGGTGATCAACGGAGTCCTGCCCGCCCCGGCCGATGACAGCGACCCGCTGGCCTCGGCCATCTACCGCCGCGAGCAACAGGCCATCGCCGCCCTGCCCGACGAACTACGCGCCCTGCCGCAAGACCAAGTCGAACTCAAGGCCACCAACATCGTCGGCCTCGACGCCCTGGCCACCTTGTTCACCCCCGACGACACCACAGGTCAAACCGAGCAACCCCCGGTCGAGGTACCCGACGCGCCGCTGGCTGCGCTGGTCGACGAGATCGCCAACGGCGATAAGGGATTGATCATGTGCATGGGCAAGGGCGGGGTCGGTAAGACCACCGTCGCCGCCGCGATCGCCGTCGCGCTGGCCCAGCGCGGCCACCCGGTGCACCTGACCACCACCGACCCCGCCGGACACCTCACCGACACCCTGCACGGGACGCTGGACAACCTGACGGTGTCCAGCATCGATCCGGTCGAGGCCACTCGCGTCTACCGCGAGCACGTCCTGGCCACCAAGGGCGCCAGCCTCGATGAGCAGGGACGGCTGATGCTCGCTGAAGACCTGCGCTCACCGTGCACCGAGGAAGTCGCTGTCTTTCAAGCGTTCTCGAAGGTCATCGCCGAATCACGACGCCGGTTCGTCGTCGTCGACACCGCCCCCACCGGCCACACCCTGTTGCTGCTGGACGCTACCGGCTCCTATCACCGGGAAGTCGCCCGCCAACTCGGCGACCGCCACTTCACCACACCCCTGATGCGGCTGCAGGACCCCGAACTGACCAAGGTCATCATCGTCGCGCTCGCCGAGACCACCCCCGTCCTGGAAGCCGCCGGCCTGCAACGCGAACTCGAACGCGCCCAGATCCACACCTGGGCATGGGTCATCAACAACTCCCTGGCCGCCGCCGAGCCGACCGCACCGCTGCTGCGGCGCCGCGCGGCCGCAGAGGTTCCGCAGATCACGAAAGTCAAAAACGATTACGCCGACAGGATCGCCCTCGTTCCCCTGCTCGCCGTCGAACCCGTCGGAATCCCTGCACTCCAGGGGCTCTGCGGCGCGCAACGTACCTCTCGCCGATAAGCAGTCGAAGCCCTGGGCAGGGACCGCTCCACGATGCTGCCCCCCTTGGCCGGTGCCTTAGCGGACAGCGGTTTTTGAGAAGTCGTCGCCGATGGGCGCGACGCTCGGGGTTATCTGCTGGGCGTGACGTCGAGCTCGGTGTACATGCCCGAGCCGTAGTGCCCGGCGATGTTGCAGAGCAGTTCGTAGCGTCCGGGTGTGAGGGTGAGGGTGGTCCAGCTCATGGTGCCCGGTGCGATGCCGTCGCCGTCGCCGGCGCCGCAGGTTCGGGCGGCTTCACCGAGGCTGCCGGTTTCGTCGACTTTCCAGTCGTTGCCGATGAACCGTTGGCCGGGGTTCTGCCCGGGGCCTAGCGGCATGAGGATAACTTCGTGGGGAAGCCAGCCGTTGTTGGTGACCCGCACGGAGACCTGGCCGGCGGGCACTGAGGTCGGGTTGATGGTCAGGCGCATCATGCCCATCCCCATCCCGGGGCTATTGGGCCACCCACCTTGAGGACCCATCATGGGTCCGCCGTTCATGCCGGGCCCCATCATCGGTCCGCCGTTCATTCCTGGGCCCATCATCCCGCCTGGGCCCATCATGGGTCCGCCGTTCATGCCGGGGCCCATCATGGCGCCCATGTCGGAAGTGGTGACGTCCACGACCGCTCCAGCCAGGGCGGGCGGGGTGCAGGCCGGGGGCTGGGCGGGCAGGGGTCCGCCGAACCCTGGTCCGGCCATCGGGGCGAAGCCGGGTCCGGCTCCGGCACCGGCCATCGCGGCGGTGGTGCCGATCCCGAGGGCCAGGGAGGCGGCACCGATCAGCAGGCCGGTGCGCAGGCGGGGCTTCACTGGTGTTCCCGCAGCAGTGCGACGCGGCGACGGTATTCCTCGTCGTCGACCTCGCCGCGGGCGAAGCGTTCAGCGAGGATGTCCTCGGCGCGGCGGCCGGGGGTTGCCGCCGCGTGGTGGTGTGCGGGGCCGCCCAGGTAGCGCACCAGTGCCACGATCGCGGTGATCACCAGGGCGAAGAACAGGGTCATGACCATCGCAGTCAGAATCCAACCGCCCCAGCCCCAGCCGCCGTAGCCGTGGTGCCACATGCCGCCGTTACCGCACATCACCAACCCCCTTCGCGGGTAAACCCGGAGATGACCTCCGGTCTCTTCAGCATGCTCCGGTCCGGCCCAAATGTCACCAGATGCCGATAACATCGCCATGTGGCGATTCCTGTGGTGTCCGGTGCGGTGAGCAGGGTGGAGTTGGCGCCGGCGGCGGCGTTGTTCCGGTCGCTGGGTGATCCCACGCGGCTGGCGATCCTGCGTCGCCTGGCCCTTGGGCAGGCTCGGGTGGGCGAGCTGGTTGAGGAAGTCGGGTTGGCCCAGTCCACGGTGTCTAAGCATCTGGGCTGCCTCAAGGAGTGCGGTCTGGTCGATTCCGAGCCGGTGGGCCGGGCGTCGGTGTTCCGGTTGTCTCAGCCCGCTCTGGTCGATGTGTTGGCCGCCGCCGAGGCGGTGTTGCAGTCCACCGGCCAGGCTGTGGCGCTGTGCCCGTCCTACGGAATCGACAGCTGCACAGGCGATTCCGATGAGTGTTGACCACCAACCCGGCGTCGTGGTGACGGATGCGGGTCGACGGCAGGTGCTGGCGCGGCGGATCCGGATGCTGGTGGCCGCGACGATCAGCTACAACGTGATCGAAGCCGTCGTGGCGATCACCGCCGGGGCGCAGGCGTCCTCGACCGCGTTGATCGGGTTCGGGTTGGACTCGGTGGTCGAGGTGTCCTCGGCGGCGGCGGTGGCTTGGCAGTTCTCCAAGCCCGACCACGAGGCACGGGAGAGAGCCGCGTTGCGGGTCATCGCGCTGTCGTTTTTCGCCTTGGCCGCTTACGTCACCGTCGAGTCCGTGCGGGCGTTGTTCGGCTACGCCGAACCGCGGCCCTCGATCGTGGGGATCGTGCTGGCGGCGGTGAGCCTGGTGGTGATGCCGCTGTTGTCCTGGGCGCAGCGCCGCACCGGGCGGGAACTCGGATCCCGTTCAGCGGTGGCCGATTCCAAGCAGACCTTGTTGTGCACCTACCTGTCCGGGGTTCTGCTGGTCGGCCTGCTGCTCAACAGCCTGTTCGGGTGGTCGTGGGCCGACCCGATCGCCGGGCTGGTCATCGCCGCCGTGGCGATCCGTGAAGGACGCGAAGCCTGGCAGGGCCGAAACTGCTGCGGCCCAACACCTCTGAGCGACACACCCTGCTCATCAGAGCAGTGCTGCGATCCTCCCGAGTGATCGTCTTCTCCGGCTCAGCCGGCTTTGCTTCGCCGCGCAACGCTCTTGGACGTCCGCAGCCGGTAGGACTCGGTGCCGGTTTCCAGGATGTGTGCGTTGAAGGTGATACGGTCGACAATCGCGGCGACCAGCCGGGGGTCTGGGAACACGGCTCCCCATTCACTGAACGGCAGGTTGCTCGCAAGGGCGATACTGGCTCTTTCCTCCCGCTCGGTGATGATCTGAAACAGCAATTCCGCTCCGCGGTGGTCGATTTGGACGTATCCGACCTCATCGAGCAGCAGTAGATCCAGGCGGCCGTAGCGGGCCACCACCCGTGACAGAACACGCTCGTCGGCGGCTTCGACGAGTTCGTTGACCAGCTGGGCGCACGTGGTGTAGCGCACCCGGCGGCCTTGCTCGCACGCGGCCAGGCCCAACCCGATGAGCAGATGGGTTTTGCCGGTGCCGCTGTCACCGAGAAGGACCACGGGTTCCCCGGCGGACAGGTAGTGGCCGTGAGCCAGGGTGGCCAGCTGAGCCGCTTGAATGGTCTTCACCGCGTCGACGTTGAACTCAGACAGCCGCTTCAGGCGAGGAAATTTCGCATCGGCGATCCGGCGGGCGCGGCGGCGCTCGGCCCGGTCGTCGACCTCGGCGGCCAGCAACTCCGACAGGAAGACGAGATAGGACTGGCGCTCGCGGGTGGCGATCTCAGCCACCCGCGCCACCTCGGCACGCAAAGTGGGCAGCCGTAACTCCTTGGCGGCGGCGCCGATCGCCGCGAGCGCGGCTTCATCACTGCGGGTACTCATCGCCGGTCATCCCTCACTTCCGGTTAGCAACACGTCGTAGCCGGCCAGGGTCGGGGCCGGACGGTCATAGCGGGCCCACACCCCGATCGGCACCGCCCCAGCGGAGCGGTCCTCACCGTGGCTGTTTCGGCGGGCTTCGATGATCACCACCTGCGGATCGCACATCCCGCTGGCCACCGCCGTCCTCATCGCCTCCTGCAGCGCGGCGGCGGGCAGGCTGCGATGGGCCAGCAGGACCTCGATCAACGCCCGTGTGCCCGCAGCATCCCCGCGCGCCCGCCGGGCGGCATCCCAAAAGCGTTGATGCGCCGAGGTGAACACCCCAGCGGACTTGGCCTGCGCCAACGCGGTCGCCCCGGGCAGAGCCCCCGGTTTGGCAGCCAGCACTTCCAGGTAGTGATCCAACGCCAGGACCTCAACATGCCGACCGGCCGCTCGTTCATGGGCCGCAACAATTTTCGGTCCGTCGTGAACTTCCACGGTGGTGGCGCTGAGCCGTACGGTCAAGCGCCGCCCGGCGTAGCGGGCCGGCACTGAGTAGTAGCACTGACGCACACAGACCCGCGCCCGCAGATCCACCCGCGCCCGCACCACCAGAGCGGGATCGAACTCCTCGACCGGAAGATTCTGCAACCGCGGCACTTCGACGGCGAACGCCTCGGCGATCGTGTGCGGATGGCCGGTGATCACCCGGGTGTCATCGAGCAGATCCCCGGCCGCGATGAACCGGTTGAGCTCGGCCAGCGAAGCGACCTCGGGCACCGGGACCAGATGACGACGCCGGAACCGGCCGATCTCGCCCTCCACCCCTCCCTTCTCATGAGCGCCGTCCTTACCCGGCCGGCAGAAAAAGGAGTCGCAGCCGTAGTGGCTGCGCAAAGCGACGAACCGATCCGACTCGGTGCGGTTGCGGCCCTTGAGTACCTTGACCACGGCCGGTTTGAGATTGTCATACCGGATCCGGCCGGGCACCCCGCCGAAATGGTTGAACGCCAACACATGTCCCTGCAGGAACGCCTCCTGAGCCTGCGTGGTGAACGCGACATGGAAAGCCCGACCCGAGCACGACAGCCTCATCACGAACATCCAGCACTTGATCAACTCGCCGCCGATGCGTGCCCAGAACTCCCCGAAATCGACCTCGGCCTCAGCCCCCGGCTCATGGGTCTGCGGCACCGCCACCTCTACCCCCTTCACCCCCAATTCGCCGCGGCGGCGAGCCACGTACCGCGACACCGTCACCTCCGAGCACGACGCACCGTGCTCGGCGACCAGCCGCTGCCAGATCCGCCGGGCGGTGTGGCGCTGCTTGACCGGTGCGCTCTGATCGGCGATCAGCCACGCGTCGATGATCGCGGCATACGGGTCGATCGCCGGTCGCAACCGCGACGGGTACTGCTTACGCGGCGGCGGCACCGCCGAGGCCAACGCCTGACGCACCGTGCGCCGATGCACCCCATGACGGGTCGCCAGCTCCCGAATCGACAACCCCTCGATACGCCGATCCCGACGGATCTGTTCAAACACTTCCACCCGCGACCTCGCCACGCCCCGACCTCCGTATCACCAACACCGACACGAAGATCGCAACCAGGGTGGGGCCAACATTGATGACGACACGCCGTCCCACCATCAGGCGCAGCCACCACCCCTAAGTGGAGCCGACATTCACGACGACAACGGCCTCAACCGGGGCCAAGACAGGTGACCACACTCACGACCAGGATCGTTT
>ERZ724512.597-NODE-597-length-16731-cov-6.105781_pt1 | contig 16731 bp, 15 predicted proteins | sample MGYA00376045_ERZ724512 | MGnify/ENA primary metagenome ERZ724512 (study PRJEB28724, sample SAMN07190883) | activated sludge metagenome | isolation source: activated sludge of sewage treatment plant in Hong Hong | place: Hong Kong | collected 2016-03-17 ... | reverse complement strand
CGGGCCTCGGCCGTGCCGCCCAGCAGCAGCGCGCTCACCGGGAGCTCGCCCGGGTCAGACCGGCGGCCAGCCCCGCGGTCGCCAGGGCGGCCAGCGCTGACACGGCCAGGGCCAACCGGTTGGCTCTGGCCAGGTCGGCAGGGGTCGGCGCGGGTCCGGTGCCCAACTCGCCACGGTCTTCGGCGACGCCGCCGTAGCTGTTGCGGCCGCCGAGCGTGACGCCCAGGGCGCCGGCGAAGGCACCCTCCACCACGCCGCCGTTCGGGCTCGGGTGGCGATCTGCCTGCCGGCGCACCACATCGACTGCATCCGCCGGCCGTCCACCGACCAAGGGGGCGGCGAGCACGGTCAGGGCTGCGGTGAGCCGGGCGGGAACCCAGTTGGCCAGGTCGTCGACCTTCGCCGCTGCCCAGCCGAAGTTGCGGTAGCGGTCGTTGCGGTAGCCGACCATCGCGTCGAGGGTGTTGATCGCCCGGTAACCGAGCAGGCCGGGCAGGCCTGCGACGGCGCCCCAGAACAGCGGTGCGACCACAGCGTCGGAGGTGTTCTCGGCGACCGACTCCAGCGCGGCCCGGGCGAGATCGTCGGCGTCCAGGGTGTCGGGGTCTCGACTCACCAGGTTGCGCACCCGGTTGCGCGCGGCCGGCAGGTCACCGGCCTGCAGGTGGTCGGCGATCGCCTCGGCCTCGCGGGCCAGGGAACGTCCGCCCAGCACCGTCCAGGTCGCAGCCGCCACGACCAGCGGACGAAGGGCCGGATGCCCCTTCAGGGCCCGCTCGAGCAGAGCGCCGAGCCCGACCGCGGCCCCCACCAGGGTGGCCTCGAACACCGCCCCCCGCAGCTTGTCATCGCCGTACAGCCGCTCTTCAAGGCGCAACGCCAGGGCACCGAAACCGGCCACCGGATGCCCACGCCGCGGGTCGCCGAGACGCTGGTCGGCCAGCCAGCCCAGGGCCAGGCCGGCCGCCGATCCGACCCGCGTCAGCGACATTGGGTGACCTTTCAGGTTCTGCCAAACGACGCCGCCGAGTCTGCCAGACTGAAGGCCGCAGACAGCGGTGAGGAACACCGGTGAACCCCGAGCGGGGTGAATCCGGGGCGGTCCCGCCACTGTGACCGGTCGGCTGAACGCAGTCCCGGAAGCCAGGAACTCGTCGTGTCTGCCGAGCGACGACGTCAGGCGCGGACACCTGAGGAGGCTCTCTTGGCTTCGGCTGCCACGAGCATTCCCACCCTGGTCGGGGTGGGCGTGGGTCCCGGCGACCCCGAACTGATCACGATGAAGGCCGTGCGCGTTCTCGACGACGCCGACGTGATCCTGGTGCCCAGCACCGAAGCCAGCGCCGACGATGCCGGCCGCGCCGAGCGGCTGGTGCTGGCCGCCTGCCCGTCCGCGGAGGCGAAGCTGCGCCGCATCCCGTTCAGCATGGCGCAACGACGTGGGGTGGGCACCAAACGCCGCAAGTCGTGGGAGGCGTCCGCCCAGGCGGCCGTCGAAGCGTTCGAGGACGGCGCTCGCACGGTCGCGTTCGCCACCGTGGGCGACCCCAGCGTGTACTCGACGTTCAGCTACCTGGCCGCGCACGTCCGGGCGGCGGTACCCGACCTCGAGGTCGTGGTGGTGCCGGGCATCACCGCCATGCAGGCCCTGGCAGCGGCCAGCCTGACCCCATTGGTCGAGGGCACCGAGAGCCTGGCCCTGGTGCCGGTGACCGCCGGGCTGGACGGCGTGGCGGCGGCCCTGGACGTGGCCGACACGGTGGTCGCCTACAAGGGCGGCCGGCAGCTGCCCGAACTGCTGGAGCTGATCCGGCGGCACGATCGGCGCGGCGTGCTCGGGGTGAACGTCGGGCTGCCCGGCCAGACCCTGACCCCACTGGACCAGGTGGATGGCGAAGCAGCCCCCTACTTCTCCACCGTGCTGATCGCCCCGGCCCGCACCCAGACCGGAGGACGACTGTGAATCCCAGAGCTCAGGGCGAGGTGGTGTTCGTCGGGGCCGGGCCCGGTGCGTCCGACCTGATCACCCTGCGCGGCGCCCGAGTGATCGCCGAGGCCGACATCGTGATCTGGGCCTCCAGCCTGGTCGACGAGGGCATCGTGGCCGGCGCCCGACCGGACGCCCTGGTGATCGACTCGGCGTCCGCCTCGCTGGAGGACATCACCCCCCTCTACCAGCGCGCCCATGACGAGGCGCTGCTGGTGGCGCGGGTGCACACCGGCGACCCGTCCATCTACGGCGCCACCGCCGAGCAGCGGCGCATCTGCGAGTCGGTCGGCATTCCGCATCGCACCATTCCCGGGGTCTCGGCCTTCTCGGCCGCTGCGGCCCGCATGGACGCCGAGATCACCGTGCCCGAGGTGTCCCAGAGCCTGATCCTCACCCGGCTCGAGGGGGGCCGAACGCCGATGCCGCCACGCGAGACCGTCCGCGGGTTCGCCGCCCACGGCGCGACCATGGCGCTGTACCTGTCGGCGGCGCGCAACAAGGTGCTGCAGGCCGAACTGCTGGCCGGCGGCTACCCCGACGACACCCCGTGCATCGTCGGCTACCGGGTCAGCTGGCCGGACGAGTTGATGCTGCGCTGCCGGCTCGACGAACTGTCGGCGACCATGAAGGAGCACAAGCTCTGGAAGCACACGGTCGTGCTGGTGGGCCCTGCGCTGGCCGAGGAGTCGACCACCCGCAGCCACCTGTACCACCCCGGCTTCCGGCACGAGTTCCGGGCTTCCGACGGCACCCCGCTGATCACCAGGAGTGAGCAATGATCACCGTCCACGGCCTGCTCGGCGAACCCTCGCCCGACCTGGCCCGGGCCGCCGCCGCGGCCGACTGGGTGGTCGGCGGCAGCCGTCACCTCGACCGCCTGGCGGTGCCCGAGCAACGCCGCATCACGCTGGGTGCCCTCTCGGCTGCGGTGACCCGCATCGCCGCGCTGCCCGAATCGGACGACGTCGTGGTGATCGCCAGCGGCGACCCGCTGCACTACGGGGTGGTGCGTTCGCTGCGCGCGGCCGGGCTGCGTCCGCGGGTGGTGCCGGGTGTCGGCTCGATCGCCACCGCCTTCGCCCGCGTCGGCCTGCCGTGGGACGACGCGGTGGTGGTGAGCGTGCACGGACGCCCCTTGGCCCCCGCACTGGCAATGGCCCGCAGCCACCCGAAGGTTGCGGTGTTCACCTCGGCCGACAACGGCCTTCGTGAACTCGCCGCCGGGCTGGCGGGGCGCGACCGGACGTTCGTGCTGGCCGAGCGGCTCGGGGAGCCCGACGAGCAGGTGCGGGTGCTGGACGCCGCCGCTGCCGCCGGGGTCGAACCGGTCGAACCCAACGTGGTGCTGATCCTCGCCGCGCCGCCGGACGACCTCGAACCCACCACCCTGTGCGCCGACCTGCCCGGGGATCGCGAACTCGTCATCGGTCAGGTGACCAGCGGCCCGGCCAGCCTGCTACACGCCGACCGCATCGACGCGACGCTCGGGGTGCGAACCCGGCGCTACGCCGAGGGTGCCGTCGACGGTCTGCCGCAGGCCTGGGCCGACTGCGACCTGATCGTCAGCCACCTCGCCTTGGGCGCCACCACCCGCATCATCGCGCCGCTGCTGGCCTCGAAGAAGACCGACCCCGGCGTCGTGGTGCTCGACGAGGCCGGACGCTTCGCGGTGCCGCTGGTCGGCGGCCACGGCGGCGGTGCCAACGACCTGGCCCGGCGCATCGCTGACGGCCTGGGCGCGACCGCGGTTATCACCACCGCCACCGACGCGATGGGCCTGCCCGGCCTGGACACCCTTGGCTGGCCGTGGTCGGGTGATGTGGCCGGGGTCACCCGGGCGATCCTGGACGGCGAGCCCGTCGCCGTCGTCCGATCGCAGTCCTGGCCGCTGCCGCCGCTGCCGAAGAACGTGGCGGTGAGCACCGCCGACGCCGAACCCTCCGGCATCACCGCGCGCGTGCTGGTCACCGATCGGCTGGTCGAGCCTGCCGCGACCAGCGCAGTCCCCACGGTGGTGCTGAATCCGCCGAGCCTGGTCGCCGGCATGGGGTGCAACCGAGGCACCTCGGCGGCCGCCCTGCATGCCCTGCTGACCAGCACCTTCGCCCAGGCGGGCCTCGACCTGCGCTCGCTCGCCGCGATCACCTCGGTCGACGCGAAGGCCGACGAGGCCGGGCTCATCGAACTGGCCGCAAGGCTGCGCGTTCCGTTCGTCACCTACCCCGCTGCCGAACTGGCCGACCGTGACGTGCCCAACCCGTCCACCCACGCGGCCGAGGCGGTCGGCACGCCGAGCGTCGCAGAGGCGTCCGTGCTCGCCCACGGGGCGACCCTGATCGTCGAGAAGCAGAAGACGCCCGAAGCCACCTGCGCGATCGGACGGCTGCCCGCCCGCGGCCGGCTGACCGTGATCGGCCTCGGCCCGGGCTCGCGCGACCTGACCACGCCGCGCGCCCAGCAGGCGATCCGCGAGGCCTCGGTGGTGGTCGGTTACCGGCCGTACGTGGCGCAGGTGAAAGACCTGCTCGCGCCCGGCGTCCGCATCGCCAGCACCCCGATGGGCAAAGAGGAGGAGCGCACCGCGACCGCGATCGCGTTCGCCCGCGAGGGCCACAACGTCGCCCTGGTCTGCTCGGGCGACCCGGCGATCTACGCGATGGCCTCGCCCACCCTCGAACAGGGCACCGACGGCATCGAGGTCGAGATCGTGCCGGGTGTGACCGCCAGCCTGGCCGCCTCGGCGATCCTGGGCGCACCGCTGGGCCACGACCACGCCACCATTTCGCTGTCCGACCTGCACACCGACTGGCACACCATTCTGCGGCGGGTTCGGGCCGCGGCCGAGGCCGACCTGGTCACCGTGCTCTACAACCCACGCAGCCGCACCCGGCTGCACCACCTGCCCGACGCGCTGGCGGAGTTCACCCCGCACCGGCCGGGTGAGACTCCGGTCGCTGTGGTCGAAGAGGCCGACCGCCCCGACCAGAAGGTCACCCTGTCGACCCTGGCCGACTTCGATCCCGCCGTGGTGAACATGAACTCCCTTGTCGTGGTCGGTTCGTCGACCACCCGTTACCTGCCCGCCGGCGAGGGGCGCACCGTGATGGTGACCCCGCGCGACTACCACTGGATGAAGCCATGATCGATCCCGCCCTGCCCCTCGCGTCCGCAGGCCCGGAGGACCGCCACGTGCCCGCTCCCGACGACCCGGCGGCCGTTCCGCCGTCGCCGCCGCCGCTGATCATCGCCGGCCACGGCACGCGGGTGAACTCGGGTGCCGAGGCGGCCTACGAACTCGTCGACCGGGTGCGTGGGTTGCTGCCCGGTGTTCGGGTCGAGGCCGGCTTCGTCGAACTGACCCCGCCGACCATCGACGAGGCGCTCGGTGCGGTGCTGGCCGATTCGCCCGCAGCCGTGGTGGTGCCGCTGATGCTGGGCACCGGCGGCCACGTGCGCGAGGACATTCCCGAGGCGATCGACCAGGCCAAGGCGCTGCACACCTCCGCCACGGTGGTGCGCACCCGGCACCTCGGCTCGCCCCGCCAGCTGATCGAGGCGGTGCACGAGCGCATCGCTCAGGCCCGCGGCGACTGGCCGGCCGAAGAGACCGACGTGCTGATGGTGGGTCGCGGCTGCAGTGTCACCGAGGCCAACGCCGACCACGTGCGGTTGTCGCGGGTCATCTTCGAGAGCGGCGGCTACCACCAGGTGCTGTCGGGTTTCATCCAGGTGGTGCGGCCGTCGGTGCCCGACATTCTGAACCAGTACTACGCGTCGGGCAGCCGGCGCATTGTGGTCATGCCGCACTTCCTGTTCACCGGACGGCTGGACGAATGGGTGCGCGGCCACGTCGCACGGTTCCAGGACGCGCATCCGGACGCCGAGGTGCGGGTCGCCGATGTGATCGGGCCCTGCGACCAGCTTGCCCAGGTGGTCGCCCAGCGCTACAAGGAGGGCGCCCTGCGCGCCCGCACCACGATGGGGTCGCCCGCCTATCTGGCCGGGTTGCTGCTCAAGGGTCGCAAGGTGGTCGTGGTGGGCGGCGGTTGCGTGGCCCGGCGCCGGGTGCCCAAGCTGCTCGAGGCGGGCGCGCGGGTTCACGTGATCTCCCCCGAGTTGCACAAGTCCCTGCTCGCCCTCGCTGAGGCCGGCGCGATCACCTGGCACGCGCGCGACTACCGTCCGCACGACCTGCACGACGCCTGGTACGTGCTGGCGCTCACCGACTCGGCCGAGGCCAACGCCGCGATCGTCGACGAGGCCGAGTCGCGGCACACCTTCTGCGTGCGTGCCGACAACGCCGAAGCCGGGTCGGCCTGGACGCCGGCCACCGGCGACACCGCTGGCGTCACGGTGGCGGCGATCACGAGCCACGACCCGCTGCGCGCCCGGGCGATCCGTAACCGGTTCCTCGAGATCGTCAGCGAGGAGGGCCTGTGAGGTACGACTACCTCACCGACGGCACCGAGATCTATCGACGGTCGTTCGAGATCATTCGGGCCGAGGCAGACCTGTCGGGAATGCCCGGCGACGTCGCCGACGTGGCGGTGCGTATGATTCACGCCGCCGCCCAGACCGACCTGCCGGCGTCCATGGCCTGGTCGGACGGGTTCGTCACCGCCGCCCGAAACGCGCTGAACGCCGGCGCGCCGATTCTGTGCGACTCGCAGATGGTGGCCAGCGGCATCATCCGTTCGCGGCTGCCGGGCGACAACGAGGTGGTCTGCCTGCTCGGCACGCCCGAGGTCGCCGCCCACGCGGCGGATCGCGGCACCACCAAGACCGCCGCCGCCGTCGAGTTGTGGCTGCCGCGGCTGGCGGGTGCCGTGGTGGCCATCGGCAACGCACCGACCGCCCTGTTTCACCTGCTGGAGGTCGTTGAAGAATCGGGTGTGAAACCTGCGGCCGTGGTCGGCATTCCGGTCGGGTTCGTCGGTGCGGCGGAGTCGAAGGAAGCGCTGATCGCCAACGGCCTGGGGCTTGACTACCTGGTGCTGCGCGGACGCCGGGGCGGCAGCGCGATCACCTCGGCCGCGATCAACGCCCTTTCTCGCCCGGGAATCTGACCGGCCCTGGGTGACGATCCCGCGGTGACGACGCGGCAGCTATCGGTCGTCAGTGGCTTGCAACGGCGATCGGTGAGCCGCCTGGTGTTACGACTGAAATCGGATGGGCTGGCGGCGCATTGCGGCGGCCGTGACCCGACCGGTCGATCTGGGCGGGCCGCTGGGCGTGACTCGCTCGGGCGTGGCCTACGTCGTGGACCAACTGTGCGCGAAAGGACTCATAGCGCGGCACACCGGCGAGGTGCCAGGCGATCGTCGGGCCGTCGTGCTGACGATAACCGACCCAGGGCGGGCTGAGGTCGCTGAGGTGTGCGTCGATAGCAGCCACCCGATGGCAACTCGGTTCGGTGTTCGCGGCGGTGCGCGATCGAAAGGATCGGCAGCAAGACCCGCATGCGTCGCGACGCCATGATCGCCGACCAGGTCAGCGCCATCACCGCCCTGTCGCAGGAGCAGGCCTCGGCAGCCGACCCGGGGGCCGCCTTCTTCGTCTACTTCGCCGAATCGGTGGCCATGTCGCAGGGGCCGAAGCTGCTGGTGGACGCCCTTGACGCCCACGGCGGAAGCGACGACGAAGCACCCTCCTGGGTCAACCACGACCTCGATGCCAGAATTCTGGCGATCACCTTCGATGGGCTGCGGCCACGTCACGACAGCCGGGCCGGTGACCGTTCAGTCGGCGCGGTCCAGGCCGACGGCGGCTGAGCAGCGGGCGAGCTCATCGGGGGTGAGTTCGAGGTCGGGCGCCTGCGCAGAATCGGCAATGGAAGCGGCCCGGCGTGCGCCGGGAATGGGAATGACGTGCTCACCCAGCGAGAGTTCCCACGCCAGCACCACCTGCTGAGGGCTGACGTCGTGGGCGGTGGCGATCTCGCCGAACGCGCCGAACCTCTGCGTAGGTCTTCCAGCGGTCAGGGCGGTGGTACTGGTACAGGTCGATCGCCTCGACGCCGAGGTTACGCAGTGACTTCTCGACGGCGGTGCGCAGGTAGGCCAGCGAGCCGTCGCGTCCCCAGTCGCCCAGACCCACAGCAGTCTGGCGATGTGCAGGGCGCGGTGGAGCAGCTGCAGCCTATGCTGCGGCCATGGAGCGGCGGCACGAGTTGGCGCAGTTCCTGCGCGCCAAGCGCGAGCAGACGCCCGTGCCGCCCGATTCACTGTTCCCGACCCGGGGACGGCGCGTGCCCGGCCTGCGCCGCGAAGAGGTGGCCGAGCTGGCACTCATCTCAGACACCTACTACACCAAGTTGGAGCGGGGAAAGGTGCAGGGCATCTCGGCGGCGGTGCTCGACGGACTCACCTTCGCGCTCGCGCTGACTCCGCAGGAACGCGGCTACGTGGCCAGTCTGATTCCGGTGGCAGGCCACGCCGCTAGCGTTTCCGACCCGTTGATCGACCCGATGGTTCCGCTCCGCCGGCTGCTGGAAGCCCTGGGTGGCACTCCGGCGCACGTGCACAACGAACGCGCCGACATCATCGCCACCAACGCCGCCGGACGGGCACTGTACCCCTACCACTTCGAGCATTCCGAACGGCCGAACACGATCGCGTTCCTGTTTCTCGATCCCCGGGCGCGCGACTTCTTCGAGGACTGGAAACAGTGGGCCGACCAGGGCGTCCACTACCTGCGCAACGCGCTGGCCCGCGAGCCGGACAACCGGCTGGTGTCGAGCATGGTCGAGCGGCTGCGGGCCCGTAGCGCCGAGTTCGCCGAGGGCTGGGACAGCCATCACGTCGCGTTTCAGCAGTTCGGCACTCGGGTGCTGAACCATCCGCAGGTGGGCCGGCTGGCGATCGATTTTCAGGGCCTGCAGCCGATCGGTCACGACCGCATCCGCATCGTCGTCTACACCGCGGCCGACGACGCGGAGTCGTCCGAGCGCCTGGCCCGGCTGCTGAACCCCTGACCGACGCAGGTCGAGCTGGGTCGAGACCGACCTTGTCGAGACCTCGTTGGTGGTCCGGCAAGCTCAACCAGCGGGTTCGGCACTACATCTGGTGGTCGAACGACACGTGGCGCGCAATAGGAACCGTCCCCAACTCCCGCCAAAAACCCGTCATCCCGGTCACCCGTCGTCCCGGCGGACGCCGGGATCTCTTGTCCGCCCACACGACCTATTCCCGGCTGGGGGGTACAGGCTGTACCTTCCTCAGCCCGCCGATCGGCCGCAGGATGGAGTCAATCGATCAATCTGGAGAAACGTGCCTTCCGCAGTGACCGCCCCGTCGTCAGGCCGGAACCCGACCGCGCCCACGTCCGACGCACTGCGCCGCACCTTCGTGGTCGCGTCCGCCTCGCTGGTGGCGGTGTTCGCAGCGTCCGCCGCGCCGGTGCCGGTGTTCAACGTGTACCGCGCCGAGAACGGGCTGACCACCGCCGACCTGTCGCTGAGCGTGGTGGCCTACTTCGCCGGCACCATCATCGCCCTGCTCTGCCTGGGCCGGCTGGCACACCACCTCGGACGCCGCCCCGTCGGCCTGGCCACCCTGCTCACGATGATCGCCGGCAGCCTGGTGCTGCTGGACGTCACCGGCCTGGGCGCCCTGGTCGCCGGCCGGTTTCTGATGGGTGTCGGAGCGGGCCTGGCGTCCAGTGCACTGACCAGCTACATCGCCGACTCGGCCCCCGACCGTCCCGCATGGGCGGCCGGCGTGGTGACCTCGCAGGCACCGATGCTCGGCCTCACCATCGGTTCGGTGATCTCAGGCGCCCTGGTGCAGTATGTGCCCGGCGCGCGGGTGTGGGTCTACGTCGTGATGGCCGCGCTGCTGGCGCTCTGTCTGCTGCTGATGCTCGGCTGCCGCGAGACCGGCGAGCCGACGCCCGGCGTGTGGCGCTCGCTGCGACCGCGCGTCTCGGTGCCGGCCCGGGCACGTTCGCTGCTGCCCGTCGCGTTGAGCGTGTTCACGGCGACCTGGGCGCTGGGCGCCTTCTACCAGTCGTTCGTGCCGACCATCGCCCGCGACCAGTTGCACAGCGACAACGCGCTGGTGGTCTCGCTGCTGTTCGCCGCCTACATGGCACCCAGCGTGGCGGGCGCTCCCCTGGTCGGACGGCTGTTGCCCGCCACCGCCCAACGCCTCGGCATGGTCGTCTTCGTCGTGGGCGTGACCGGCATTCTGGTCGCCCTCGTGACCGCCTCGGTCGTGGTGATGACGACGGCCACGATCGTTGCCAGTGTGGGCCAGGGTATGGGTGTCAGCGCCAGCATGCGCGCCCTGCTGCTGGGGTCGACCGCGGCCGAGCGTCCGTCGCTGATGGCCGCCATCTACCTGGCCTGCTACACCGGCGCGATGGTGCCCAGCATCATCGCCGGCCAACTGTCGCACGTGCTGCCCACCGTCACCATCGCGTTCGGCTACGGGGTTCTCGCCCTGGTCGCGACCGCGATCACCCTCGTCTTCGCCCGCAACCCGTCCGGCGCCTGAACGGCGTCGCAGAGAGGAAAATCATGGAGAAGCTGCCCGTGAAAGACACCTTCAAGGGCCCCGGGTCCTGGTTCACCGGCGACGTGTACGGCTCGCCGATCTACTCCGGCACCGACCCGTCACGCATGTCGGCGACCCTGGTGCGGTTCACCCCCGGCGCCCGCACGCACTGGCACCGGCACGCGCTGGGCCAATGCCTGCACGGCACCGACGGCACCGGCGTGGTGGTCACCCGCGACGGCACCGTGATCACCATCACCGCCGGCGACACCGTCTGGACGCCCGGCGGCGAGGACCACTGGCACGGCGCCCTGGAGGGCCGCATGATGTGCCACCTGGCCATGCTCGAGCGCGACGGCGAGACCGACCCGACCACCTGGCTGGAGCCGGTGGACGACGCCGAGTACGCCCGGGCGATGAGCATCGCGGCCGTACAGCTGACCGACTGAACGACCTCAATCGAGCGGGTTGAGCTTGTCGAAACTCCAGACCGAACGAGGTCTCGACAAGCTCGACCACCGGAACCCAACAACAAATCCAGGTCTCGACAAGCTCGACCATCCGAATCCAACAAACAAAGGAGCATCCCCTCCATGCGCGCAACAGTCATGTACGGTCCCGGCGACGTACGGGTCGAGAACCGTCCCGAGCCCACCATCAAGCAACCGACCGACGCGATCGTGCGGGTCGTCCGGGCCTGCATCTGCGGCTCCGACCTGCACCCCTACCACTCGATGACCCCCGACTCGGCGGGCCAGACCATGGGTCACGAGTTCATCGGTGTGGTCGAAGAGGTCGGCTCTGAGGTGCAGAAGGTGACGAAGGGTGACTTCGTGATCAGCCCGTTCGCCTGGGCTGACAACACCTGCCCGATCTGCCGCGACGGCTTTCAGACCGCCTGCCCGCACGGCGGGTTCTTCAGCGCCGCCCAGGCCGAGTACGTGCGGGTTCCCCAGGCCGACGGCACCCTGGTGGTCACCGAGGCCACCGACGACGAGGCCACCCTGAAGTCACTGCTCACCCTGTCGGACGTGTACCTGACCGGCTACCACGCCGCCTTCATGGCCAAGGTGCAGCCCGGCCAGACCGTCACCGTGGTGGGCGACGGAGCGGTCGGGTTGTCGGCGGTGCTGGCCGCCAAGACCATGGGTGCCGAGCGCATCATCTTGATGGGACGCCACACCGACCGCACCGATCTCGGCCGCCGGTTCGGCGCCACCGACGTGGTGGCCGAGCGTGGCAAGACCGGCATCGCCCAGGTGCGGGAACTGACCGGCGGCGAGGGCAGCCACGTGGTGCTCGAGGCTGTTGGGCACCGCCCCGCCTATGACCAGTCGGTCGCCGTCGTGCGCGCCGGCGGCGTGATCAGCCGGGTCGGCGTGCCGCAGTACGACGAGGCGCCGGTCGGCTTCGCCAGCCTGTTCGGCCGCAACATCACTCTCACCGGCGGCCCGGCGCCCGTCCGGGCCTATCTGGAACAGGCCATCCCCCAGGTGCTCGACGGCACGATCAACCCGGGCCTGGTCTTCGACCGGGTGCTGCCGCTCGACCAGACCGCCGAGGGCTACCGGTTGATGGACGACCGTGAGGCCCTGAAGGTGATGATCCGGCCCTGAACCGACCCGGCTGGTCGAGCGTGTCGAAACCCCTGGCCACACGCGGTCTCGACACGCTCGACCAGCGAGACGTGACAAGCATTTGTTGCTGCAGGGTGGTCGAGTCACGGCCTCGGGTGGGTAAGACTGCTTACATCATTTCGGTCGTGCGGTCGGTAAATGTGGACTCCACACGGTGAGCCATCACGTGCTCGACGAAGGGAGTCTTCATGGCATCGACGACGACCAGAACCACGCAGGGGCGAGGGCGACTGTACGAGAGCATTCTCGAGACTGTCGGTGACACGCCTGCGGTGAGGGTCAACAACATCGGTGTCGACGGGGTCACCATCTACGTCAAGGCCGAGTTCTTCAACCCGCTGTCCTCGGTGAAGGATCGGCTCGCGATCAGCGTCATCGAGGACGCGGAGCGCCGCGGCACCCTCGCTCCGGGCCAAACCGTCGTGGAGGCGACCAGCGGCAACACCGGAATCGGCTTGGCGATGGTGTGCGCACAGAAGGGCTACCCGCTGGTGGTCACCATGGCCGACAGCTTCTCGATCGAGCGTCGGCGCCTGATGCGCATGCTCGGCGCCAAGGTGGTGCTGACTCCGCGCGCGCAGAAGGGGTTCGGCATGTACCAGAAGGCGGTCGAACTCGCCGAAGCCAACGGCTGGTTCCTGGCGCACCAGTTCGAGACCGAAGCCAACGCCGACATTCATGAGGCCACCACCGCACGCGAGATCGTCAACGATTTCGCGGGCTCACGGCTGGACTGCTTCGTCACCGGCTACGGCACCGGAGGCACCGTGACCGGCATCGGCCGGGTATTGCGCAAAGAACGTCCAGAGGTGCGCATCGTGCTGTCCGAACCGGCCAACGCTCAGCTGTTGGGCAGCGGAACCCCGCAAGAGCGGACGCCGGAAGGCGCGCCCGCGTCCAGCCATCCGGCGTTCGAGCCCCACCCGATTCAGGGCTGGACGCCGGACTTCATTCCGAAGGTGCTGCAAGAGGCGATCGACGAGCACCTGTTCGACGAGGTGGTGCCGGTGGCGGGCGCCGAAGGCATGCGCTGGGCACGCGAACTGGCCGCGAAGGAGGGCATCTTCACCGGGGTGTCGGGCGGTTCCACGTTCGCGGTGGCGCGTCAGGTGGCCGAGCAGGCCGAGCCGGGCTCGGTGATCCTGGCCATGCTGCCCGACACCGGCGAGCGGTACCTGTCGGCCCCGTTGTTCGACGACATTCCCGCCGACATGACCGACGATGAGCTGGCCATCTCGCTCTCGACCCCCGGCTATCACCTCTGACGAAGAGTCGATTCGGGCTCGACTGCACCGCGATGCCGGACGACCTCGCTCCACCCAGATGCCGCTGACCTTGCCGTCGGTGTAGGTGACCCAGACCCATGGGGTGTCGCTACCGCAGAGTGTGTAGCGCCCGTTCAGGCCTCGCGCACTGCGCGTTTGAAGCGGCCGGTCACAAGCGCACACAACCGATCGCGACGCTCACACAAACCACCACAGGACGGATCTCGACGGGCCTGACTCGACGGCCACGGTGACGCAGGTGTTTGGACGCGGGCTCGGCTCGTGGAGGAGGCGGGCTCACGCGACGGGATCGGTCGGCGTGAGGGGTGTATGGCCGCCGAACTCTGGAGCCGCCTTGGGGAGTCGAACCCCAGACCTATTCATTACGAGTGTGTTCAAGGCGCTTCTCGCGCTGGGCATGCAGACGATGGGCGGCGTTGGCTTTGGCTATTTATACTAGTCAAAGCAGAATTGCGCCTTAGGTGTCCATCGGCCTTCTGCCACTCCAAACACCGGCCAACGGAACCTCAACTGTGTTATGGATGTGTTATGCGCGGTACAGCGCATGGCGAACCAGACGTTCGCTAGAATCCCCGCCGTTGATCGTCCGGACCGATGAGGCGCGGCGCGGCCTTTGGTTTGTGGATTTCATGCAGTCCTCGTGTCTGACAGCGTCTCCAGGTCTAGCGACTCGCTACGGGCAACATCCCGATGCGTGAAGTCGAGGTCATTGACAACATCAACGACGATCTCGACCACTTCGGAATCTAGGCTGGGCTGCAGGAACGCGGAACTCATCGACTGACCAAACTCATGCCACAGATGCATCAGTGAAGTCAGATCACCACGTTGGTTTGCGAGGATGAGTTCGCAGATGCGATCAACGGCTAGTCCCCCGGGCGCGTCCGACGTGCGCCAGCCCTGAATCCTGTCCCAAGCCCAGGCGGGGTCAGCGTCCTCGGCCGGGATCAACTCATCACTCGACACGATCACGTGAACGTGGAGTCTGCGGCCCGGCATCTCCCATTGGTCCGCCGATACGCGGATCTCTTCGACCAGATCGATGACCTGACCGAGGTTGCCGCTCGTGCCAGCCTTGTCGCGGAGCTTGCCCTGGAGCTTCGAGAAGACGGGAAAAACCTCGTTGGGAAAGGGGAACCGGCTGAAGGCACGCCCGATGCGTGCTCCTAGTCGTCGAGCCTGCGTGCTGCTGGCTGAGTCAACACACCGTGCGATGACCTCGGCTCCCATAACTCGGGACTTCGGCACGGACAACGCGCGGCCAATGTCTGCGACCCATGGTCCTCGGCCCTCACTGTCGTCGAGGAACAGCGACAGCGGGCTCTTGCCCTTGCGAGCGGCTGAGATCTCGGCCGGAGAGGCATCGATGATGGGCGCAACCAGACAGTAGTGCTTGCTCGCCTGTACCAGGTCGCACGTTTGGCTGAGCAGGACGACGCGGTGCTTGGAGTCGCGCGCCAGACCGATGCCCTCTCCCTGACGACCGAGACAGAGCAGGACGAGGTCCCCCTGGCGCAAGTCCGGATCGCCGGCGGAACCCGTGGCCTCCTTTCCGCTCATGTCAGAACTGCTCGCTAGCGTCGAGAGGGTTCACCTGGAGGATGGAGTCATTGGGTACTTGGGCAAGCAGCTGATGGAAGACGCTCGGTCCACCCGAAGAGTCGAGCAGTTCGGCCCGTCGCTCATCGGGGCTCGTCCCGGGGAGGCTCGTGATCGTCGAGAGCAACATGGAGAGGCGTTCCTCATGCTGGACCGCCATTGGCTTTCCAGCCAGCCAGTGGTTGACCGACCGTCTTGAGACGCCAAAGAGCCTCGCGACTTGCGATGCGGTGAGGCCTGAGAGATCGCGCAGGTCACCAATGCTGAGGCGAGATTCCTCGACGGGATAAGCGAAGGTGTCGCTTGCGAAGAGTGGAGTCTGCCCCACTGAGGTATCCAGGCGAAGACCGCCCGGCACCGACTGCGTCCCAACGGATACCGCTGGACACAGCCACGCTTGCTGTGTCGGCAACGTGACAGCGCTCACTGAGCCGCTCAGCATCAGTGCGGCCGCGCCCAGCCGGACCCCGAACTTCTGGCTTCGCCCCCCGGAGCTAGTGTTCATCGGGCAGCGCCGAAGCGTTCCACGAATCCCTCGGTGACCACCAGCTTGAAGTAGTCGTAGGCGATGTCGGACAGGTGGCTAGCCTGATCAGCAACTGCTTTGGAGTCCAGAATCCACCGACGATCGTTCGATGCGTCGAGGTCCAGCACCCACGATGGTCTGCCCTCCAGCGGCGGAATGGCAGGATCAACCGTCTCCCCCGAGGCGACCATCCCTGAGCGCACCTGGAGATGGCAGTCGTCGACAGCGTAGGTGGCCTGGTTATTCGATGCCTGGAGCGTCGCCAGACCCGTCGCAATTGGAAGGCCCTGGTATCCCAGGACTTGAGGGCTGATCAATTGTGGGAGTTCTGCGAGTGTTGCGTCGTCTGAAATCCGGTTGACGTATCGCACGCCAACTCGCTCCACAACAGGCACCTTCAACAGTTCGCGCACGTTCTCAAGGACGCTCCGGAGTCGCTCGTCGAACTCCGCGTAGTTGGTGTAAGTGGTTGCGTAGAGGGTCACAAACCGTCGGGCCAAGCTAACGTGCCAACACTGGTCGACCGACGCCCACTGGAACACGCTGCCTACGACGTTCTGCGTGACACCCTCGGGCGTAATCGCGTAACTGATCTCCTTAGCCTCCGAGAAGATCGGATAGTCCAAGATCGCTTCGCCAAACTGCAGCGCAATCGGACGCAGTCGTTCCTCTTGCAGGAATGAGAGCTCCGGCCAACGAACCTGGCATAGCACAAGCTCAAGCGGCGCTGCGTCGAGCCGGATCGACTGTTCGCCGTCCCCAGTGAACGGGCGGTACTTCACGCGTTCTGTCATGCTTCACACCATACTTCACACATCTGACAACTGCTGAGAGCCAGAGCAGCCGTCCTTGGCTCGACTGGGGAGGTTGTAGTTGGACGTTTGGAAACTTTCCCTTAATTAGATAGAATCCAAGAATGAAGTCGCGTGCCGCGCTTAAAGCACTAGCTGAGGTGACCGAGTCCCAATGGGGCATGGTCACCTCGGCTCAGGCAATCGCGCGCGGGGTCAGCCATCTGAACCTCTCCCGCCTAACTGAGTCGGGGGACCTTGTCCGGCTCGCACACGGGGTCTACAAGGATGGTGGCGCACCGAGCGACGAACACAAAGCGCTACGTGCGGCGTGGCTCGCTGTCGAACCCGAACGACCAGCGTGGGAGCCAGTCCAGGATCGACCGGGGGTCGCGGCGGTCTCTGGC
>ERZ724512.593-NODE-593-length-16759-cov-13.253412_pt1 | contig 16759 bp, 17 predicted proteins | sample MGYA00376045_ERZ724512 | MGnify/ENA primary metagenome ERZ724512 (study PRJEB28724, sample SAMN07190883) | activated sludge metagenome | isolation source: activated sludge of sewage treatment plant in Hong Hong | place: Hong Kong | collected 2016-03-17 ... | reverse complement strand
CATTTTTTCGTGAGCATCTCACGAGCTTTTCAACGTATGCGCTCTCAAAGCATGAGACCTAGGCTGTAAGCTCTCACGTCAAGGCGACACTGCCAATGGAGAACTTCTGGCTTCCAGTTGGGCCCGATACCGCGTCGGCGGAAGCCCCGCCAGCGCGTCATGGGGCCGCTCTTCGTGGTAACTCTGGAACCATTCCGCGCTGATCTCCCGGACCTGATCCAGCGACTCGAACACATAGGCATTGAGGACTTCAGTGCGGTACGTTCGATTGAAGCGCTCGATGAAGGCATTCTGATCCGGTTTTCCGGATTGGATGTACCACAGTTCGATCCCGCGCTCCGCACACCAAGTCATGAAGCGCTCCGCGACGAGCTCGGGGCCATAGTATAAGCGGAACAGGCATCATCGTTCGTTTAGATCTCCCCTAGAATGCGAACAGCAACTCACTCTAGGAGGAGGGCATCCGATGATTGCGAATTCAGCCGCCGCTCCGCGAGGCACCTTCGTGGCGATTGATGTGGCGAAATTGGTACATGAAGTGTTGGTGGAGCCATCGACCGGACGCCGACAACGATGGCGAGTCAGAAACTGCCTGCCAGACTTTGTGGCATTACGCGACCGGCTCCACGCTTTTCAGCCGCCGGTCCTCATTGGGTTTGAAGCCACGGGCAACTACCATCGCCCCCTGACCTATTATCTGAGCCAATGCGGCTTCGAGCTACGCCTGCTTTCCTCCCTCGCGGTGGCGCGCACGCGGGATGCGCTCTACAACTCCTGGGACAAGAATGATCCGAAGGACACATACGTCTTGCTCCATTTGCTCAAAACCGGTGTGACCCAGCGGTATCACGATCCGCTCGTGCACGCCATGAATGATCTGCAGGAACTCGCCCAGACCCACTATCAGATCTCGCTGCGGAAGGTGCAGGTCCAGCATAGCATCATGACCCATTACCTCCCGTTGTACTTTCCCGAGGTGGAACGGTACTACACGAACTCGCGCGCGCAGTGGTTTACGCAACTGCTGCACCGCTTTCCCTGTCCCACCGCCATTACGCGGTATTCCCAGGACGCGTTTGAGCAGGAGGCGTGGACCGTGGTGGGCCGCAAGGTGAATACACGCGGCTTTCTCGCCGATCTCTACGCAACGGCCAGTCAGAGCATCGGGCTTGCCGTGGCGGAAGACTCCGAGGCCATTCAGATGTTCCGCGTGATGTTGGCGGAGCATCAGCACTTGTGCGCGACCCGGGCCGCGATTGAGCACCAGGCCGACCAGGCGCTTCAGTCCCATCCCGACTATCACCGGCTCCGCACCTTACCGGGCGTGGGGCCGATTCTCGCCCTCACGATTTTGGCCGAAGCCGGGGACCTGCGTCGGTTTCCGCATCACCGACAATTCCTCAAGTTCTGTGGATTCGATCTCAGCACGCAGCAGTCGGGGCAGTTCCGCGGGACAAGTCGGCTGTCGAAGCATGGGAATGCGCGGCTCCGCTATGCCTTCTGGATGGCGGCGAATGGGGCGGTCCGGATGCGGCAAAATACGTTTCGGGAAAAATATGCGCGGTATATCAAATCCGATCCTCAGAATCCGGATCGCAAACGCAAGGCCCTCTGCGCTGTCGCCGCCAAGGTGGCGCGCGTGGCGCATGGCCTGATTAAGACCGGGAGCGATTATCGACCGTACTTTGAGGCACTCCCTCCCAGTGGAGTACTCCGTTCGCGAGGGCCGTCGAGGCAGGTACTGACCTCGTAGATAATGCTCGGAGCTTCCACTGGGGCTGCCTGCTGTGTGGAGTACGGTCAAGGCCTGAAGGGAGACCTTGTATCACTATGGTGAGCAGCGCCTCACACCACGTGGAAGACCATTGGGAGTGTTTGCCGACTCGTGCAGAGTGGCCGTTCCGACGGCACAGGGGAGAACTGTTCGCACGGCCTGCTTGTGTTCCGTATATAGTACGTTGTCGAGCCGAATCGCCTGTGGTCGTCCGCGCCAAGCCACCACTTGCTCCAGGACGCGAATGACGCGCTCGGCCGGTAACGACGTATCCACTTCGATGGCCAAGCCTTCCCGCACGCCTTCGTCCAGCACATTGAAGGTGTGAAACCGGCGGCCGCCATAGAGCGTGTCGCTCATGAAGTCGACGGCCCACGTGGTAGTCGGCTGGGGCACCACGACCAGCGGTTGGCACAGGCGAACTGGAAGCCGATTCTTGGTTCGCCGGGGAAAATTCAGCCGCAACTGACAGTACACGCGCCAGAGACGCTTAGGGTTCCAGGGATGGCCGAGGTTCCGCAGCCGATCGCAGCACTTCCAAAATCCCCAGCGGCTCTTAGCCGCCACGAGCGTCGTCAACGCCGCGATCACTGCCGCATCTCGCCGGGCCCAATCCACGAGCGGCCGATAGTAGGTGGCTCGATGCAATCCCACGGCACCACAGGCCTGTAGTGCTCCCCTGAAATCAAGCCACCTGGGTGAGTTGTTGCGCCCGATATTGAACCGGGCTCTGATAGCCCAAGGCCTGATGCGGGCGCTCCTGGTTGTACCACTGCATCCAGTCCCGAATGACGCGGCGTGCGTCCTCGAACGTCCGAAACACGTGCTGCCAGACACACTCTTCTTTGAGACTGCGGAAGAACCGTTCGATAATCCCATTTTGTTCCGGCGTATAGGGCGTGATGAACTCCTGCGTCAGCCGATAGTCCCGGCAGGCTTGTCGAAACCGTCGACTCTGAAAGATGAGGCCGTTTTCGCTTCGCAAGACTGGCGCCCCCACGGGTCGCAGCGTCCCAAACCGGGCCAGGCAAGCGGCTTCCACGGCGCGCTCGGCCTCCTTCGCCCGACTCCGTAAGGCGAACTCGTAGCCGATGACCTCTCGATCGTGACAGTCGATCACCGCCGCGAGATGGGCCCAGCCATCTTGCCCACAGGGAATATGCGTCACATCCATGGCCCACCGTTCGTTACTGCGACTGGCCCGACTGACCCAGCCCTGTACACGAGGACGTGGGGTAGTCACGCGTTGGTGCACGAACCACCTCTTCTGTTTCAGCACACGATAGACCGCTTTACGGTTCACGATCATCCCGCCCTGATATCGTAGCAACACCTGCAGGCGGCGATACCCGAACGTGGGATGCTGCTGGATCAGCTGGTGAAGCCGTTCGGTCCAGGGCGGCTCGGTTCTCCGCCCTCGTCGCTCCGGCCCGGCCGGCCGATGCAGCCCCGCTCGACTGACGCCGAGCACCTGACAACTTCGTCGTTCTGAGACACCCGAGACGGCGGCCGTCACGCGTCGGATGTCTTGCGGTCCAAAGGGTAGGGTTTCAAGGCCTCCCGTAAGATATCGTTGTCGAGGACGAGATCCCCGATCTTCTGTTTCAGCTTCTTGATCTGCTCGTCCTTCACGGCCTCTTCGTCGCGTGGCCGGCTCCGCAGCGCATTCTCCGCACCGAGCAAAAACTTCTCCCGCCAGTCCTCCACCTCGGCCACAGTCAACGCATGCTGGCGGGCGGCCTCGGCCACGGAGGTCTCGCCCTTCAGAATACTGACCACCAACGCGACGCGTCGCTTGGCCGTCCAGCGTTCAATGGGTTCTGGGAATTCGGATGTCATCGCCACCTCCTTGGTCCACTCAGGACCATGTCTTGAAGGTGGTCTCACTTTCAAGGGGAGCATATATGGACCCATCCCTCCTGCCAAGGGCTTCCCAGCTGATGACCATGAAGGACGGACTGCAGGCATATATTCGGCCTTCGGGTGAACTGATCGGTCAGTTCGGACCGTGATGGAATGTGCGCTCTTTCGCCTTATCAGGATATCGGCCTTCGATGGCCTGCTCCCCTTCCAGGGTTTGAAAGAGCTGGTCCGACCCATCTCGCCATCAACCGGTCTTACCTTGTGCAGTGACAAGTCGCATCGCCCTCTGCTTCGTTAGGCCGCGTGTCGATAGCTGGTGCCTTGAGCCAAGAGCGCCCAGATGATGCGTGCGTTCTTATTGGCCACCGCCACGCAAGCCCGGTTGGTACCTCGCTGATAGCGTTTGTCGGCAATCCACCGACTGCGGGCGTCCGACTTTGTCGCCGCCCGTGCCACGACAGCCCGAGCCCCGTGAATGAGGATCGTGCGGACATAGCGGTCGCCTCGCTTACTCATGCCCAGCAACCGTGGCTTGCCGCCACTGGAGTGCTGTCGAGGCACGAGGCCGAGCCAGGCCGCGAGATGGCGCCCATTCTTGAAGGCATGGGGATCGGCCACGGCGGCGATAATCGCCGTCGCTGTGAGTGTCCCGATGCCTTCAATCGCGACCAGGCGTCGGCAGCGCTCATCGCCGACACAATGACGTGTGAGCTCTTGGTCGATCGCGGTGATTCGGGTATCCAGCCCTCGCAGTTCTTCGTGCAGTGACATAAATGTCATTCGAGCAAGAGGCGTGAGGGTGTTCGTCGGATCATCGAGGAGTCCGGGAAGGGCTCGTCGTAACCGGCCAACCTGCTGGGACACGACGATGCCATATTCCGCCAGGAGCCCGCGAATCTGATTGACCAGCGCCGTGCGCGCCCCGATCAGGCGTCGCCGCACCCGATGCACATTTTGCAGGTCTTGCTGGGCGACGGTTTTCGGTGGCACGAAGCGCATGGTCGGGCGGAGGACGGCTTCACAAATGGCCTCGGCGTCATTGAAGTCATTCTTGTTACTCTTCACGTAGGGTTTGACGAACTGGGGGCTGATCAGCCGTACATCATGCCCCAATGCCTGCAATGTGCGGCTCCAATGATTCGCCCCACTACAGACCTCCAGCCCGACGCGGCAGCGGGGGAGATTGGCCAGGAACGTGACCAACGCAGCCCGCGAGAACCGCTTCTGGAACACGGGTCGCCCAGCGACATCCCGCCCATGCACATGAAAGACATTCTTCGCGAGATCAATCCCCAACGTTGCAATGCTCATGATTGCCTCCTCCTTGAAGTGGTGGACTCACATGATCGCCACCATGCCAAAGTCAGAGGGATGGGTCCATTCCATTAGGATACGCCCTCTTTCAGAATCGACACAATCTGCGTTTCGGTGAACTTCGACTGGCGCATCGGAACCTCCTGGCTAGGGTGACTATTGTGCCAGAACGTGCTCCTTACTGAGTGTCGTGATTTACGGGGAGCTTACAGAAGAGCCGTCTCAGAACGGGGGCAACGTCAAGACTGGCCGACATCAGGATGAGGAATATTGGGATTTTGGGGAACTTCGATTGACGGACGAGAACCTCTGCTCGTGAGGGTATTATGAGGATGGGCAATTTCTAAGTCTCTTGGCACTCGCGGCCAAATACGCCTCTCGTAACCTTTCCCCAATCACCTCCCACGAATAGGTACTCATGACAATCTCACGGCCAACGCTAGCTAGCTGAACCCGTTGAGCCCTATTCGACAGTAGCTGAACGGTCTTGTTCGTAAACGCTTCTGACGTGTCGGCCATGAGCAAGTGTTGTTGATCGCATAACCCCAACCCAGATGCAGCAAACGTCGTGCTCACAATTGGCATCCCCATTGCCAGTGCGTCCAGGATTTTCAAGCGTGTGCCTCCCCCATCAGTGATGGGACAGACAAAGACTGTGGCGTTCTGAAAGTAGGGACGCACATCATCCACAAATCCTGGAACATGGACCCGTTGATCACGTTGCGACAATTCCACTAACCAGGCTGGCGGATTCTTACCGACCACGTCGATTTCCAGATGCTTTATTCTCGTGGACAGTTCGGGCCAGATTGACTGGAAGAAATAGGTAATGCCTCCCCTGTTCGCCAGTTGATCAAGACGACCACAGAATAGCAGACGCGCACCTCCAGGGTCTGGGCGCGGAGTAAAATATTGGACGTCGACACCGTTCGGAACCACGCAAATTGTGCTGTCGGCACAAGACGCCTTCACTAATTGCCCTTCATCCTCAGACACGACCACATTGATATCAAAGGCGGGACACCACCGTCGCTCGGCGGCAAATAAGTTGGCTGACTCCTGTAGCCAGAATGCCCGCCAGATGAAGTTTCGCTCATGTGACGCACGTCGTCGGACAAGCGCGGACTCGATATCGTGATGATTCAAGACCGTACCAGCATGGGGAATAAGCGGCACATAGGGGGATAGCCCGAGCGTGTCTGCGTGCACAACATCAAACTGAACACGACTGACAAGCCTCTGAAGACGGACAACCATTTCCTTGGAGCGCAACCATCTGAACTCATACGGCATGCCTGTGACCAATCCAGCAATTGCCCGCCAATAACGAGCGACCCCGAATGAATCTGTGGATAGCGGAACCCAATCGACACTCGCGCAAAACTTCGAGAGCGCTTCCACGCAATCTTGTGGCGTCACCCCCTTTGGCCGCGATGCCGGCTGATCGAACAGAAGAGCGTGCACCTCATGCTCTTTGGCCGCCTCCCTCAACAAGTTGTAGTTCCGCTGAAGCGGTCCGCCCTTGGGAGGATAAGCAAGATTATGACCTAGCCAAAGAATTCTCATTTCAACTAGTACAGAGTGACCGATACATTTCCGCAGTACGATTTGCCATGGTATTGGCGCTATATTCCTGTTCGACTTGTCTACGTCCTTCCATTGCAAACGCTCTGGCCCGATCAGGCATCTCAATCAGTTCCTTCAGGCCTTTCGCGAGGTCACCGGCATCGCCAGATTCCACCAATTTCCCACAAATATCGTGAGAAATCACCTCAGGAATTCCACCCACCCGGCTGGCCACTACTGGCCGCTGTAGCGCAAGAGCTTCAAGCACAACCATCGGAATACCTTCGTGTAACGACGGGAGTACAAAGACGTCCATCATGTTCATAAAGTCATAGGACTGATCTTGCTGCCCTGCGAAAATGACAGACTTTTCCAGTCCCAACCGCTTCGCGTTCGCCTCCAGATCCTTTCGCAATGGGCCATCCCCAACCAGGACGAGCGCCACGTTTCCTATGGATGCCTGAAGGATCCTGGTTGCTTCCAAGAGTATGGCATGCCCCTTCACTGGAACAAGACGGCCGACTGTTCCAATCACCACCGCATCCTCCGGAATCTGCCATTTGCGCCGAAAAGCCTCTCGCGAGGTAGTAACTCGAACCGCCTCCAAATCAATGCCGTTGTGAATGCACGACACTCGATTCGATCCATACAACCCTATGAGGACCTTCTCAATATCCGAGGACACCGCCACCACTCGATCTACAAGCCAATCTGTCATCAGCCGATCAGCTGCTGTATACGCTACCATCTTCGCATTCCTCAGGCCCATAAATGGTTCGGGAAGACCGTGCACGATTCGCACGACGTATGGAATCCCCAGGCTCCTCGCAACCAGCGTCCCAATGAATGAATCCTTATATTTATGTGTATGAACGACGTCAGGCCTGATTTTCAGAAGTGCCTTGGCGAGACGATAGGCGATACCCATTGGGCTGAAGGTTTCCTCGGAAATAACCGTCAGTGACACCGGCAACTTGCGAAGTTCTTCGGCCAACCGCCCTTCATTGAACAGAATCACCGAGCATTCAAACTCTGGCAATCGAGCGAGATACCGCATGAGCGAGAGCAATTGGACTTCAGCTCCAGCCCACAAATCCCCCATTGCCACGTGACACACTCTCACGTGACTCTCTCATATCCAATTTTCATTGATTGTAAGCCGTAACGATGTCCGTGAGATTTGAGGCCATATCCAAACGAGAGCGTAGAATCCCTAACGTCGCGCTTCAATACATTGATCATAAATGGCCTGATATTCTCGCACCATGGTCCGCAAACTAAACTGTCCTTGCGCACGGAGTTGTCCGACTTTTCCAAATTGAAGAGCACGATCTCTGTTCATCAGCAAGGATATCAATCGATCGGCCAATGCTTGGCTATTTTGGGAAGGAACGAGATATCCGGTTTCGCTATCTTCAACTAATTCAGGATTTCCGCCAACATCCGTAGCAATCACAGGCTTACCAGCGACCATCGCCTCAAGTATCGCCATGGAAAGCCCCTCTGATAAGGAAGGCAACACGAAGGCATGGAGCACAGCCAAGATTCGCGGAATATCCTGTCTTAATCCAAGAAATCGCACTTTTGGGGCTACACCTAACTGATGAACTTGCTCTTTCAACTCGCCTTCGAGCTGACCACGCCCTGCAAAGATGAACGTCGTATTCGGGCATTTCGCCAAGACGGCGGGAATTGCCGCAATAAGATATTGATGACCTTTGACTGGATACAAGTTCCCAACGACGCCCACAATCTGATCGCTTGTCGGCAGATCCAGTTCTTTTCTACACTGATCTATGTCGTCAGGGCCGCAGTGAGGCAGGAGATCCACTCCGTTGTAAACAACCTTGACATGCCCAGAATCAACTCCGACCTTCTCCACAATGAACTGTTTCAAGTTTTCAGAAACGGCCACCATGGTTGCATTACGACTGACCCACTGATAAGCCAGTCGCCGTCTGAGTTTTTCCCAGAAGTAATTTTTCCCATGAACGGTGGCGACTAACGGGACCCCGGACAAGGCGGCTACAAAGGTCCCTTGCACATTGGCATCAAACTCGTGGGCATGAATCAAATCGACATGTTCGTCCTTTAGCAAGCGCTTGACGCGCAGCACCCATCGCCAATCGAACATACCCTGCGTTGGAATGACATAGGTACGTACTCCTCGATTCTCGGTATGCTCCTGAATCCAGCCAGGACGAAACAAACACAGAATCGCCCGATATCGTGCGGGGTCGAGCGAGGCACTCAAATTGCTGATGACTCGTTCAGCACCACCAGGGCCACTACTGGTTGATAAATACAAGATCGTTTGAAGTTGACCTTCACATGGCATGTCCAGCACCCATCCGGCAACGAGACCTTTCCTGAGAAACGCCTACCGCCCATGGCTTAGTGACGGGAATGTCTCCACAGCGAGGATGTCGTATGAACGAGGACTAGATCTCTAAGCTCATTTTGCAGGTCGCTGCCTCAGCAGTGATGGACCGGCGTAATTCGCCCTCTCCTCAATGACTACGGCCTCAGCAGCGACATATCGTTCCGTTGTGTTGCGTAGGGCGACAGCAAGAGCCATCATGATCCAAAAGGTAGGGTAATATAACGTAGAGATAAACGCACTTGTCGCCAAATACCCGATCATTCCTCCTGAGATTGCCTTACCAAATAGAACAGCTCGCGCAAATTGTGGATCATTCGCTCGATCCACTTTCCTGCTGGGACCGGACCAACTGCTTAGTACTTTGATTCTCGCATCTCTCAAATTGAAATATACCATTGATCCGAAGATAAGCACTCCAACCAGACCTAGTTCTGGCAACAGCGTAAAGTAAAGCGAATGTGCCTGGCGACCAGCCAGCGACTTAGTCTGCCATGTCCGTCCACCTAAATACTCACCGATCGTCCAAGCAAAGTTTCCTTGACCTACCCCCAGGATCGGATTTGCCAAAAACATCTCCCACCCAATTCCCCAAGTGAACATGCGTTGGCCAGCCGTACCTGATTCCGTAGTCTTATCGTCCGTTATTGTGCTGATTCGATCCCAATACTCTTGAGGTGCGGCAACAAGAACGAGACCGACCAAACATACGCCCAAAAAAAGAGACATAAGTTTTCGTGATGAAAACAACCAACAGTACGCACCCACCGCAAGCAGCCCAAGAAAGCCTCCGCGCGATGAGGTGGCTACCAAGGCCATAACAAATAGCCCTAGTGAGCCCACATATATAAACTTATTTCCCTTCCCCACCGCCCCTTGCGACATGAAGAAAGCGACGGGAATCGCCACATTCATTTCCATCCCGAAATCGTTCTCGTCTCCCAACCAGCCACCAACACCACGTCCTTGATGCAGAATGCCATTGACCGCAAGCACAAGATGCACCCCCAGCCAAACAAAAATCAGTGTTTGCATCCTGCTCGTCGTATTAACAAACGTCACGATGCCGAGATAAAAGAAGAAATACAGGGTCATGTCCTTGAAAACCATCAAGGCCCAAAAGTTATTATTTGCAAACGGCACCCACATCGCCATGAAAGCCAGCAATACCATCCACAGTCGTGTTTGTGTATTTGAATATTTGCCAATCCCTGAAACAAACACCGCCAGAGCGAGACTGATATCGAGCAGTGAGGGTATCGGAACCACCTTCAATGGAGGGAAAAAGTCCTGTGGTCGTCCAAACTCGAAGAGAAGCGCCAGCAACACAAGACCAAATCCAATCTTGGTAGGCTTTGGCTGCAAACTTCCGGCTTGTAAAGCAGAGCCTCTGCTTGATGCAATGGACATTGGAGATTTAGGCTGTAGCATGTCGCGTAGGATCAAAAATGTTTTGAGAGGACTTTTTGTCTGCCACCAGCCTATGCTTCAATCTCAAAAACGGCAGTTCAATGAACCAGTAGGAACACGACGCTATGAGGACACACAGCACCAGACTAACCATCACCTTCGCACCTACCTGGTGTGGCGCAAGCCGGGATGCAATTCCCAGTGCCAGGACGTGGTAGAGATAAAGGGAGTAAGATATCTTTCCGAGGTAAACCATGGCGGGATGATCAAGCCAATGCCAGGCTGGCTGCCGACTCAATATTAAAAGTTGAACCATGAACAAAGCCAGAAGCAATGAGTCAATGGTGAACCCAACTGAATAATGATAGTCGGTTGACCCCCATATACGTGAATAGCAAAGCAATAGCAGTGTGATTGCAGGACTCAGTGCCGACTTTGAAAGCACCGTTGCCAACATCACAAAGCGTCGCTGATTCGAAACAATAGCGACCAAACATCCAACGGCAATACTGTCAAATCTGGTCTCAAACGCGTTATACAGATAGGAATGATCAACAGCAAAACCAAAATACATCAGAGACCGAATCCCCACCACGCAAGCAATAATCCCTGCGAGTGCGCATGCTGCGACGCGAGTCCCCTTTCTCATTAACAGATTCAGAAGTATCGGCCAGAGAACATAGAATTGTTGTTCTACGGATAGGGACCACGCATGCGCGATCGCGGTATTTGGATGGCCGTGCGTACCATTGTAGTAGTTCACGAAATAGCCAAAGCCCGAGATAGTCAGCCACGGATCCCACTCGTATCCTCTGAGATGCTCTTGTACGTACACCAGCACTAAAAACACATAGTATGCCGGCACAATTCGGAGTGCCCTTCTTGCATAAAACTGCTTGAAAGAAATTCTCCCCGTACGCTCAATTTCTTGCAGGAGTAGCCAGGAGATGAGAAATCCACTCAAGACAAAAAACGCGCTGACTCCAATATCCCCAGGAATTGACTCAAAGCCAAGATAGTACACGATGACCACCGTCACGGCCATAGCCCGCAATCCGTCCAGCGCGGGAAGATGCGCCGATGCGAGGATATCTTTTATTGTAGTCTGACGACCCACAGAACGTGCTTTCAAATACAGCTCCCTGTAGCACCTGATTCGCCCGCATACACGATTATTGCGTTGGCACTCACACATTCGCCAAGCGCGTACACTTCAGGATGGCTTTCTTAGAGCGACGATTAAATTGGTCCTATATCCTCTCATTAAATCTGTCATTAAGACTCTGATCCAGATGAGCTCCAGTATTGCCAACGGTGGCAACATGGCAAAAATGGCGTCAGTCGGAATCAGATCAAGCTGAAGCACCTCAAATCCATTGGCTTGAGCGAGCGCTTTAACTTGAGCCTCGGTATTGGCCTTGTAATGGGTAGGAAACACATCGTGTTCCTGACGTCCCTCCAACAAGTGAATCAGTTTGCCCTTCAGCCTTTCAGGCACGAATTTGGATAGTATGACGCCATAGCCATACGCATTGGGAGTGTGAAACAGAAACACTCCTTTTGGCTTGAGAATGCGGCTGATCTCCCTGAATTGTTCGTCCGGTTTATCGAGATGCTCGACCACCATGTTGGCTGTTACCAAATCAAATGCCTCGCTTCTAAAAGGCAATCTCGTCACGTCTCCACGTAGCTTTTTAGAAATGTTCGGGTGTGCTTTTAGCGAAAATAAATCATAATCAATGCCGAATATGGCCTTGCAGGTCTTCACCAACTGACGTTCTTCATTCGCCCGCCAGCTTGGTAGAATTGCGTGCCCGCAGCCAATTTCCACCCATTCGACGGATGGCGTCACATATCGCTTCAGCGCCTCCTCATACCAATATTGAGAGTAGCGTAGGGAGGGCGCAATGGCTCCTCGTAGCGTCCAGTAGATGTTGAACAGTCTCGTTCGCAAGCTCATACCGGTGCCGGACCTCCCTTGACTATTACCATTCGTATGTTCTTCGCACTGCACTCCGCGAGTGCTATCCCTGGCGGCTGCTGGCCGCCAACATCTGCTTCACGAGCACATCACAGGCCTGCTTCATCATAGAAAAACACGTCTGAAAGTCCGCTATGGTTCCACTGTACGGGTCAGCAACCTCTAATACCGATTGGTCGTAAAATTGACGCAGCAGAAATACTTTCGCCTTGGCTTGCGGATACAACTTGACGACACGATTGCGCTGCTTCCACTCCATCACCAAAATTATGTCAGCCTGTTCCACCTGATTCTTGTGCAACGGTTGTGTCGCATGCTTGTCGAGAGAGAGGCCTCCTTGTCTGCCCACTACCTGAGCAAGGGGGTGAGCAGGTTTTCCGAATGATGTCTCAAGCCCTGCTGAGTGGACAGTAATCGGCAACCCGTGTTTCTCCATTTGATACTTCAGATACGCTTCCGCCAAAGGACTGCGGCAAATGTTACCTTTGCATACAACCAAAATCGCCCCTGCAGGCTTAGGGAAGACCTGTTGCTTCAGCAACACGTGGTGACGCCAGTGATTCAACACGCCATGCACGGCATGCTTCATTGAGCGAGCGAGACCGCGCACCGACACAGAATCAGTCTGGGACATTGCAACTCCCTACGCTAACTTGAGATACCGCATAATTTCAAAACGACTTGGTCCCAGATCCGTAAACTGCTCAATTTCGTAAAACATGTCTCGCTCGAAAAACCGGCAAAACGACAACAAGGCCTGAGGTCGCGATGGAGCGCCTGGAGGTAGGTTGAGCTGGCGATCCCTCTTCCGGAATCGCATCAGCAATTGATCCAGGTCACCCAACAACCATCGCGACTTCACTCCTGTCCGATATCCGTTTTCTGGCAATACCTCTGGTTTCCCCATTGACATGTTGAGTAGACGAAGGGGGAAATTCACTCCTGCATCTATGGCCAGTTGTAAAGAGCCCCAAAAACGCCCGTTGATTTCCATCAACAGTGGACGGTGGCTGACTGCGTCCACCTTAAATTCCACCATCGCAACACCATGCCATTTCACAGGCTGTAACAGTTTTAGAGTAGCGTCAACCATGGTTTTGGGCAAGGCAATACTCTCGCGCAACACACTCACCCCTCCAGAAGGTGGCCGTTCTCGCAACCGCCTATGCGCGAACATCCCTAAAGGAAGCCCTTCGTTCATCAAGACAAATAGGCCTTGTCCTTCTCCGATCACTCGTCGCTGGATCAAAGAAGGACTTCGCAAGTAGGGCGTCTCCTTGTACAGGCGCACGAGTGCATCCCTGGACTCGGCATAACACACGCTTGTCTTTTTCCACTGGCGTCCGTCTCTCACTAGAGAACAGCCAGGCTTTACCACCACTGGAAACTCCGAGACCTCTTCGAGAACTGACTCCAGCTTTCCATCAGGGACAAAGATGGTCTCTGGAATCGCCACTCCCTGAGTTACTGCCCGTTGCATCAAACGGTATTTATCTGAGATGTCACCAAACGTCTCGGCGTTCGGTGCAGGGATGCGTGTAAACTCAGAGAATCTGGTCTTCTCCGGCCCCAGCACGTGCATAGCAATATCCGATACAGGAAATAGCGCATCGACGCGTTGTTTCTGAACGACGTCCAAGAGAGTATCCACGAATCCCTGAGGATCTTGGTACGGAGATGGGTAGGCGAAACTCTCACTGCAGTACCGCGACGCGCCTGCAAGGGAGGGTCGAGCCTCTGCCCCGACAATCACCTCGATCGCCTCACGACCTAAAGCCCTTGTCACGGCAAGAGCCGCACGCTCGTTCCCGTCAGTCACCAACACTTTCACTTGGGGTCTCGCCTCACGATTCCTCCTGACACTGAGCCTAGTTGTACCTAGTTTGTTCGAGACAAAAGTCCGCACAACCGAAGCGAGAACAAGGGAATAGAATGCGTGACATCATTGTGGATCCCCACTCGCCGAAGGGCAAAACGATTCCCAGGCTGCGCCGCCTCGACCCCCGCTTGCACCGATACCGCAGCCTCGTAGCCGTGAGCTTTTGCCTGAGCTTGGATCTCCGCATTGCTATTCCCGTTGGGATAACAAAAAACGGGAATGTAGTTAATGCCTGCTCGCTCAAGTATCTGCCCAGACTGTACCAACTCCTGTGAGACCTCAGAGGACGTAATGGTGGTCATGATACGATGCGAGCAGGAATGGGATCCAAACGATATGCCCCCCTGAGACATTTCGCGCACCTCATCCCAATTTACAACCACCCGACCAACAGGCAAGGACACACCCAGGTCCACAGCCAAGGTGTTGACGAGCGTCTGGATTTGATCCTTCCGTAACGTCTTGCATCGGTCGATCAATTGATCCGCAGCCCCCTCTTCGTGCAACACGACTTCCATCAAAGATTCACCACTGACACCTAACAACTCGAATAGCAAACCTTTGATCCGTTCGACCTGTTTGACGCCCAACGCATCGACGTGAGCAGTTCTCAGGAGATACGCAATTTGGTCTGGCCAGAACCACTGATCACTCCCCACATAGTCAGTTGGCAGAAAGATGGTTGCCGGCAATCCCAATCGCTTCAGCACCGGATAGGCATGTCGATAATTGTCCAACCAACCGTCATCAAACGTGATGACGCAATACCGTGCATGCTCATCCCACATCCCGTCTCGCCATAGAGCGAGAAGCTCTCGAAAAGAGAGCACGGTGAAACTCCTTTTCAAAAAATCCATTTGCTGGGCAAATATCGTATCCAGCACATACATGCCTGGCTGTACGGCTTGGCTGGCAACCTCTTCGCTCGTTAGTACCCGATGATACATCAGTATCGCGACTTTGCCGCGAAGGTGCTTCCGATAACTCGATGAGACATGGAAGACGCCGGCAAGACCTGAACGCACTATTGAGACTATTTTATCGCGCAGTGATTTCAATTAATTGCCACCGCTACAAGACCTGCGATCAGCAGTCAACGTATCCTGAGGGCATCCTGTAAACGTCCCACTAAAAAGACGTCGATAATTGATACCCGCATGGCTTCCAATTGAGCAAAGTCCTTACCAGGGGTAAACCACCACCTACGGCACCAGGCACCGATCCAGCTTGTAAGGCTGCGACCACCACTCAGCGTTTGTCCCACTCGGGGATATGCTTGACCTCCCAAACCAATCTTCGACATGACGACATACCTCGGTCGGAACTGTAGCAATACCAGCGGCTGTATCATTCACACAGGTCCCTATGCACCTCAACGAAAATACGATGAAGCCCTTTCAATTGTTTGCAACGCAGGCCGTCTCCCCTAAGACAAATCTATCGACGACTTGGAGGGGACACGGCAAACAGTGACACTTTTTAAATATATTTGGAGATGGCTCCCCTAAATCGAACACGTTGTGCGTCGAGGCTTAATTCTGTCTGGCAACGCGTCCGACCACGCTGACCATACTCCGCCGCAAGGGTGGGATGCTCGAGAAGTGATTCGAGACAATTGGCGAGCTCCATAGGATCACCTGGAGCAAAGAGTAATCCCGTTTGGCGATCCAAAACAGCTTCCGGAAGTCCCCCCAATCGAGATGCCACAACTGGTAGACCCGAGGCCGCCATCTCAAGAGACGTCCGAGGATAGGAGTCCCAGCCAGAGGACGGAATAACTCCGGCAAAGCAACTTTGATAGAGCTGAACCATGTCTGATCGGTATCCCCCGAACTTGATGTACTGATCAATCCCCATGCCCTCATACATGCGCTCATACTCTCGACACTCATCCGCATTGCGGTTTCCACATATGAGAATGATCAGATCTTTTCGGCGACGGCTGACGAGCAGGTCTATCGCTGCTTTGATTAAAACATGTACTCCCTTTCTAGCCTCCATGTGTCCCGAATAGATCACGATTCGGCGCTCGCGAGGGAATCCAAACGCCTCATACGCATAATCGGACTTCAAGGGATGAAACTTTTCTGCATCCACCCCAAGCGGCACAATACTGATCATCCGCTCAGGTACACCTCGTCCAAATACCGCAAGGTCTGCCATGGCTCTCGACTCGAAAATCATGCCGTCAAGTTTTGAACGCGACATGGCAACCTGCATCCGTTTGAGCATCAATTTCCACGGCGGCATGAGGGACGAGATTGGAGCGCCTATATATGCAAGTATTGCAACTACGCCGGCACTTCGAAGAGATCTAAATAATGGAAGAACAGGCTGTGCATCAAAAATGAGGACGAAGCGAATGTCGTGTTTCCTAACATACGTTGCAATCATCTCATCATTTTTTTTGTCCTTGGCACGGACGTCAAACGCTACCAAATTCGGAAAGTTTTCGGGCAGAAACCTTGGATATCCTCCAGCAAAACTTTGATATCCAAAATGCACACAGCTGGAATCACCGCCAGCCAACTCGAGGCCGGCTTCGTAAAACAGTGTCTCCAGGGGGGAAATCGCATAGCCAGGATTTGAAAC
>ERZ724512.591-NODE-591-length-16780-cov-7.389357_pt1 | contig 16780 bp, 17 predicted proteins | sample MGYA00376045_ERZ724512 | MGnify/ENA primary metagenome ERZ724512 (study PRJEB28724, sample SAMN07190883) | activated sludge metagenome | isolation source: activated sludge of sewage treatment plant in Hong Hong | place: Hong Kong | collected 2016-03-17 ... | reverse complement strand
CGGCCAGTGTGCCGGCCAGCGGGCGCAGCGCGGTGCGGGTCGGTGGCAGCAGGAGCATCAGCCCGGCGACGCTGGTGACCAGGCCGGGAACGATCATCAGCAGGCTGCCGAGCGCGACCAAGACGCCGTCGGTGACCTGGGCGCCCGGCTGGCGGATGCCCCGGCTGAGCACCGCGACCTGCCGTTTGATCTGGGATCCCGCCAGGAGCAGTCCCAGCACAAAGGCCCCGGCCAGCAGCAGCACCGTCCAGCCGAAGCCGATGGTGGCCACCAGGGCGACGATCACCGCCATCTCGATGACCGCGTACAGGACGAACAACCAGCGGATCCGCATGTGGGTCCAACGTTTCAGCGCCGGCCGGGGTTCCTCGGCACGTCGCACGGGTCAGGCGGGGCTGACCTGGATCGCACTGTGCACCTTGTCGACGCCGCCGCGCAGGATCGAGTGCGGCACGAACCACCAAGCGTGCCACCAGTAGCGCCGCACGACGGCACGGTAGACATCGCCGGTTTCCGAGTCCGGCAGGTTATGGGCGATCGCGTCGACGGGTTCCCCCAGCGGCTTGCCCAGCACACCGCAGCGCTGGATGGTGACCCGCGGCGTGTTGCGGATCCGCTTGGTCTTCCAGGACCCGTCGTCCGTGATGATCCGCAGGATGTCGCCGTCGGGCGCACCCCACACCGGAGTCGGTTTGGGCCGGCCGTCCTTCGTGTAGGTCGTCAGCAGCACGTATTTCGACTGTGCGACCTCGGCGAATGTGGTCACATCACCGCCTTCAGTTCGAGCGCGACGTTGTTCTTCATGCCGCCGCGCAGTTTCGAGAAGAAGTTGAACGTCTTTCCTATTACCCCGTATCGGCGCCCGATAGCGTCGTAGGCGTCCTTGGTCCTTGACGGGGCGACGGCCGCAATCGCTTCTATGGCCTCGCCCTTGGGATTGCCGCGCATATCGCACCGGGCAATCGTGACGCGCGGGGTGTTGCGGATGCGCTTGACCTTCCAGGAACTGCCCTGGGTGATGACGATCAGACCGTCACCATCGGGGGCGGCCCAGATGGGCGTCGGCTTGGGCCGGCCGTCCTTGGTGAACGTGGTCAGCAGGACGTACTCGGAGCCGGCGATGTCGGCGAAGGTGGGAGCCATGGGGCCACCGTAGTCGGCGTGGGCGAACATGCGGTTTCGTCGGTGACACGCCGCGGCCGCCGCAGAATCGGCACGCTCGGCACGGCTGCACCGGAAACTAGCCCTCCAGGTCGCCCTCGGTCTCCAGCAGCACCTGGCGCAGCCCGGCCAAGGTGTCGGCGGCCGGGTCGGCCCACATGCCCCGCTCGACGGCCTCCAGCAGCCGCTCGGCCATGCCGTGCAGCGCCCACGGGTTGGACTCCGACATGAACTTGCGGTTCTCCGGGTCCAGGACGTAGGACTCGGTGAGGCGTTCGTACATCCAGTCGGCCATCACGTGCGCGGTGGCGTCGTAACCGAACAGGTAGTCGACGGTGGCGGCCATCTCGAAGGCGCCCTTGTAGCCGTGCCGGCGCATCGCCGACATCCAGCGCGGGTTGACCACTCGGGCGCGGAACACCCGGGTGGTCTCCTCGCTCAGCGTGCGGGTGCGCACCGCGTCAGGCCGGGTGTTGTCGCCGATGTAGGCCGCCGGGTCCTTTCCGGTGAGCGCGCGGACTGTGGCCACCATGCCGCCGTGGTACTGGAAGTAGTCGTCGGAGTCGGCGATGTCGTGTTCGCGGGTGTCGGTGTTCTTGGCCGCCACCGCGATCCGGCGGTAGGCCCGGTTCATCTCGTCGGTGGCCGGCGCGCCATCGAGGTCGCGACCGTAGGCGAATCCGCCCCACGCGGTGTACACGGCGGCCAGGTCGTTGTCGTCGCGCCAGTTGCGCGAGTCGATCAGTTGCAGCAGGCCCGCCCCGTAGGTGCCCGGCTTGGATCCGAAAATCCTTGTAGTGGAACGTCTTTCATCACCATGCTGGACCAGGTCGGCCTGCGCGTGGGCGCGCACGAAGTTGTCTTCGGGTGACTCGTCGAGGCCGGCCACCAGCCGGACCGCGTCGTCGAGCATCGTGACCACGTGCGGGAAGGCGTCCCGGAAGAAGCCGGAGATCCGGACCGTCACGTCGATCCGCGGCCGGCCGAGCTCGGCGAGCCGGATCGGCTCGAGGTCGACGACCCGCCGCGACGCGTCGTCCCACACCGGCCGAACACCGAGCAGCGCAAGCACTTCGGCGATGTCGTCGCCGGCGGTCCGCATCGCCGAGGTGCCCCAGACCGACAGGCCGACCGATTCCGGCCAGCGGCCGTGGTCCTCGCGGTAGCGGGCCAGCAGCGAATCCGCCATCGCCACACCGGTTTCCCAGGCCAGCCGGGACGGAACGGCCTTGGGGTCGACCGAGTAGAAGTTGCGTCCGGTGGGCAGCACGTTGACCAGGCCGCGCAGCGGCGAGCCGGACGGGCCGGCCGCGATGAACCGGCCGTCCAGCGCGCGCAGCACCTGGTCGATCTCGGCGGCGGTGCCGGCCAGTCGCGGCACCACCTCGGTGGCGGCGAACCGCAACACCGCGGCCACCTCCGGGTTGTCCGTCAGGCCGTCGACGGTGGCCGGGTCCCAGCCGCCGGCCTGCAGCGCACCGACCAGTTCGCGGGCCTTGGCCTCGGCGGCATCGACGACATCGCGGGCATCGCTGCCGTCCTCGGCGAGGCCGAGCGCCTGCCGCAGGCCGGGCACCGACTGTTCGCCGCCGAAGAGCTGGCGGGCCCGCAGAATCGCCAGCACCAGGTCGAGTTCGGCTTCCCCTGTTGGCTTCTGGCCCAGGATGTGCAGGCCGTCGCGGATCTGAACGTCCTTGATCTCGCACAGCCAGCCGTCGACGTGCAGCAGCATGTCGTCGAACGACTCCTCGTCGGGCCGGTCCGCCAGGCCCAGATCGTGGTCCATCTTCGCCGCCCGCATCAGCGTCCAGATCTGCTGGCGGATCGCGGGCAGCTTGCCGGGGTCCAGGGCCGAGATCGTGGAGTGCTCGTCGAGCAGCTGTTCCAGCCGGGCGATGTCGCCGTAGGTCTCGGCGCGCGCCATCGGCGGGATCAGGTGATCGATCAGCACCGCGTGGGCGCGCCGCTTGGCCTGGGTGCCCTCGCCGGGGTCGTTGACCAGGAACGGGTAGACCAGCGGCAGATCACCGATGGCGGCGTCGGCGCCGCAGGCCGACGACATGCCCAGCGTCTTGCCGGGCAGCCACTCCAGGTTGCCGTGCTTGCCGACGTGCACCACGGCGTCGGCGCCGAAACTGTTGGGAAACGACCGATCCAGCCAACGGTAGGCCGCCAGGTAGTGGTGGCTCGGCGGCAGGTCGGGATCGTGGTAGATGGCCACCGGATTCTCGCCGAATCCGCGCGGCGGCTGCACCAGCAGCACCACGTTGCCGGATTGCATTGCGGCGATGACGATTTCGCCGTCCGGGTCGCGGCTGCGGTCGACGAACAACTCGCCCGGCGGCGGTCCCCAGTGCTCGACCACGGCGTCGGCCAGGTCGGCGGGCAGGGTGGCGAACCAGGCCCGGTAGTCCCGTGCGGACACCCGAATCGGGTTGTGCTCCAACTGTCCCTCGGTCAGCCAGTCGGGATCCTGTCCCCCGCGCTCGATGAGCGCGTGCACCAGGGCGTCACCGTCTTCCGCATCGACGCCCGGGATGTCCCCGATCTCATATCCGGCGTCCCGCATCGCCCGCAGCAGCGCCACCGCGCTGGCCGGGGTATCCAGGCCGACGGCGTTGCCGATCCGGGCGTGTTTGGTGGGGTAGGCCGAAAAGACCAGCGCCACTTTCTTGTTCGCGGGAGCGACGTGACGCAGCCGGGCGTGCCGCACGGCCAGGCCGGCCACCCGCGCGCAGCGTTCCGGGTCGGCAACATAGGAGATCAGTCCCTCGTCGTCGATCTCCTTGAACGAGAACGGGACCGTGACGATGCGGCCGTCGAATTCGGGCACCGCGACCTGGGTGGCCACATCCAGTGGCGAGAGCCCCTCGTCGCTGTCGGCCCAGTCCGACCGCGAACCCGTCAGACACAGTCCCTGCAGAATCGGAACATCAAGGGCGGCAAGGTGTTCGACGTTCCAGCCGTCGTCGTCGCCGCCGGCCGATGCGGTGGCCGGACGCGCTCCTCCGGCGGCCAGCACCGTCACCACCATCGCGTCGGCGGCCCGGAGCCGGTCGAGCAGTTCGGGTTCGGCGGTGCGCAGGGAGGCGCAGTACAGCGGTAGCGGGCGCCCACCGGCGTCTTCAATCGCCGTGCACAGCGCGTCGACGTAGCCGGTGTTGCCGGCCAGATGCTGAGCCCGGTAGTACAGCACCGCGACGGTGGGGCCGTCTCCTGCCGCGGCGGCACGGTCGAGTTCTCCCCACGCCGGGATGCTGGCGGGCGGCTCGAACCCGGCACCGGTCATCAGCACGGTGTCCGACAGGAACGAATGCAGGTTCGCCAGATTCCGGGTGCCGCCCTGGGCCAGGTAGACGTGGGCCTGGACCGCGATGCCGGCCGGCACCGTCGAGCGTTCGGTGAGGTCGGCGTCGGGCGCCTGCTCGCCGCTGACCACCACGGCCGGCACGCCGCTGGCCAGGACCGCGTCGATGCCGTCCTGCCAGGCCCGATAGCCGCCCAGGATGCGCACCACCACCACGTCGGCACCGGCCAGCAGGCCGGCCAGATCGTCCATCGGCAACCGTGACGGGTTGGCCCACCGATAGTTCGCGCCGCTGGCGCGGGCGGTGATCAGATCGGTGTCGGACGTCGACAGCAGTAGCACGGTGGGCTCGGGCACGTGTTCATTCGTACCTGAGCCGTCCGGGTGCCGTCAGAGGTGGCCCATCTCCCGGCGCATGCGCGCATCTTCGAGGTAGCGCATCCGGGGCGGTGCGTCGTGGCGGCGGCCTCCGCTCTTGCGGGCGAAGATGGCGCGGAGTCCCTTGCTGTCTTGAGCGGTCATGTCGATCCCCTTACGTGTCAGCCTGACGCTATGAGGGGCGCGGGCCACCCGGCACGCGTAGTGCGGTACTCGAATCGCGTCGTACGGTGAACGCGTGGAGCGGACCCGTGACGACGACGCGTGCCCGGGTGCACTGCAGGTGCACCAGGCGGCCGACGGCGCACTGGTGCGGGTCCGGCTGCCCGGCGGTGCGCTCAGCGCCGAACAGCTGCAGACGCTGGCCGAGCTGGCGGACCGGTTCGGGTCCGGGTCGCTGGAGCTGACGTCCCGCGGCAGTGTGCAGCTGCGCGGTTTATCGGAGGCAGGGACCGTCGCCGAGGCGGTGGCAGCGGCCGGCCTGCTGCCGTCGCCGACCCACGAGCGGGCCCGCAACGTCGTCGCCTCGCCACTGTCCGGACGCTGCGGTGGCCTGGCCGACGTCCGCCCCTGGGTGGCGGGCCTCGACGCGGCCATCCGGGCGACGCCCGAGCTGGCCGACCTGCCGGGCCGGTTCTGGTTCTCGATCGACGACGGCCGCGGGGACGTGTCCGGGTTGCGCGCCGATGGGGGCCTGCGGGTGCTCGACGACAACACGGTCGCGGTGCTGCTGGCCGGGGCGGACACCGGCGTGCGGTTGCCTTTCGACGACGCCGTCCCGGCGCTCGTGACGATCGCCCTACGGTTCCTCGAGGTCCGCGGGAAGCATTGGCGGATAACCGAACTCGATGACAGTGGGCCGCTGCTCGACGGTTTCCCGCCCGGGCCCGCGGCGGCCCTGCCCCGCGCCGACAACCCGGTGCCGGTGGGCTGGATCACGCAGCGGGACGGACTGGTCTCGCTCGGTGCGGCCGTTCCGCTGGGCGTGCTGCCCGCGCGCACCGCGGAGTTCCTCGCGGTGATCGACGCTCCGATGGTCGTCACACCGTGGCGTTCGGTGCTGGTGTGCGACCTGACCGAGGCGGTGGCCGACAGCGCGCTGCGGGTGCTGCCGCCGCTCGGGCTGGTGTTCGACGAGAACTCCCCGTGGCTGCGGGTCAGCGCCTGTGTGGGCAGTCCGGGATGTGAGCGGGCGCTCGCCGACGTGCGCGCCGAAGCCGTCCGCGACGTGGAGTCGCGGACGTCCGGTCCGGGAGTCAAGCGTCACTATGCGGGATGCGAACGGGCCTGCGGCAGTCCTATCGACGGTGAGGTGATGGTGGCCACCCCGGACGGCTATCGAAGGCGCGGCCCCTCGTAGGGTGGGCGGGTGCTCGACTACATCCGGGACGCCGCCGAGATCTACCGGCAGTCGTTCGCGACGGTCCGCGCCGAGGCGGATCTGTCCCGCTTTCCCGACGACGTCGCCCGCGTGGTGGTGCGGTTGATCCACACCTGCGGGCAGGTGGACGTCGCCGAGCACGTCGCCTTCACCGCCGACGTGGTGACGCGGGCGCATGCCGCGCTGGCCGCCGGCGCGCCGGTGCTGTGCGACTCGTCGATGGTGGCGGCCGGTATCACGGCCGCCCGGCTGCCCGCCGACAACGACGTGGTGTCGCTGGTCGCCGACCCGCGGGCCCCGGAACTGGCGGCGCGCACCGGCAACACCCGCTCGGCCGCCGGGGTCGAGTTGTGGGCTGATTCGCTCGGCGGTGCCGTCGTCGCGATCGGCAACGCGCCCACCGCGTTGTTCCGGCTGCTCGAACTGCTCGACGAGGGCGCCCCCGTGCCCGCCGCGGTGCTGGGCGGTCCGGTCGGGTTCGTCGGCTCGGCCCAGTCCAAGCAGGAACTCATCGAGCGTCCCCGCGGGATGGCGTACCTGGTGGTGACGGGCCGGCGCGGCGGGTCGGCGATGGCCGCGGCCGCGGTGAACGCGATCGCCAGCGAGCGCGAATGACTACCGGCGAGCCGACGATGACGCCCGAGGCACGAGGGCGGCGGAGGAGCGAGCCAATCGGGACGCTGTGGGGAGTCGGGCTGGGCCCCGGAGATCCCGAACTGGTGACGGTCAAGGCGGCCCGCGTGATCGGCGAAGCCGACGTCGTCGCCTACCACAGCGCCCGGCACGGTCGCAGCATCGCGCGGACCATCGCGGCCCCGTACCTGCGGCCGGGGCAGATCGAGGAGCATCTGGTCTACCCGGTGACCACGGAGGTCTCCGACCATCCCGGCGGTTACGCCGGTGCGATGGAGGACTTCTACCGTGAGTCCGCCGAGCGGATCGCCGCACATCTGGACGCCGGCCGCGACGTGGCGCTGCTGGCCGAGGGCGATCCGCTGTTCTACTCGAGCTACATGCACCTGCACACCCGGCTGACCGAACGGTTCGACGCGGTGATCATCCCCGGGGTGACGTCGGTGAGCGCCGCATCGGCGGCGGTGTCCACGCCGTTGGTGCAGGGCGACGAGGTGTTGACGATCCTGCCCGGAACACTGCCGGCCGCCGAGCTCACCCGCCGCCTCGCCGACACCGACGCCGCTGTCATCCTCAAGCTCGGACGCTCGTATCCCGCTGTGCGACAGGCGCTTTCGGACTCCGGACGGCTCGACGACGCGTTCTACGTGGAGCGGGCCAGCACCACGGCGCAGCGGGTGTCACCGGCCGCCGACGTCGATCCGGCCGCGGTTCCCTATTTTTCGTTGACGATGTTGCCCGGCGGACGGATGCGCCGCGAGCCCAGCGGGGGGTCGGTCGTGGTGGTGGGCCTGGGACCCGGCGACGCCCAGTGGATGACCCCGCAGAGCCGGCGCGAACTGGCCGCGGCCACCGATCTGATCGGCTACGGGCCGTACCTGGACCGGGTGGCGGGCAGGCCCGACCAGCAGCGGCATCCCAGCGACAACACCGACGAGCCCGAACGCGCAAGGCTGGCTTGCGAATTGGCGTCCCAGGGCCGGAGCGTCGCCGTGGTGTCCTCCGGCGATCCGGGGGTGTTCGCGATGGCCACCGCCGTGCTCGAGGAGGCGGTCGGCTGGCCCGACGTCGAGGTCCGGGTCATCCCGGCGATGACGGCCGCCCAGGCAGTGGCCAGCCGGGTCGGCGCGCCGCTGGGCCACGACTACGCGGTGATCTCGCTGTCGGACCGGCTCAAGCCGTGGGACGTCATCACGCGACGCCTGGCCGCGGCCGCCGCCGCCGACCTGGTGCTGGCGATCTACAACCCAGCGTCGAAGAGCCGCACCTGGCAGGTCGCCGCGATGCGCGACATCCTGCTGGAGCATCGCAAACCCGACACCCCGGTGGTGATCGGCCGGGACGTCTCGGGCCCGAACGAGTCGGTACGCGTGGTGCGGCTGGGCGACCTGGACCCCGCCGACGTCGACATGCGGTGCCTGCTGATCGTCGGGTCCTCGCAGACGGTGTGGCACGGCGACACGGTCTTCACGCCGCGCCGGTATCCCGAATGACCGTGCCTACCTGAGTCGTTCGACCCAGTCGACGGCCTCGTCGACGTCGGCCACGGTGATGACCCCGGGCGGCAGGGCGGGCCGGTCGATCATCACGACGGCCACCCCGAGGTCGGCCGCCGCGTCGATCTTGGGCCGGGTCATCGCTCCCCCGCTGTTCTTGGTGACCAGCGCGTCGATGTGGTGGTCGCGCATCAGTGCGCGTTCACCGTCGTACTCGTACGGGCCGCGGGACAGCAGCAGCTCGTGCCTCGGCGGCAACGCGACCGGGTCCGGCGGGGTGACGGCGCGGATCAGGAACCAGGCGTCGCTGCCGCGGAACGCCGCCGTGCCGGACCGTCCGGTGGTCAGGAACACCCGCGAATAGCTTTGCCGGTCAACCACTTCGGCCGCCGCGCTGTTGCTCTCCACCAGCTGCACACCGTCGGGCCGCCAGGCCGGCCGGGACAGTATCAGATGCGGAAGACTCAGTTCGGCGCATGCTGTCGCGGCGTTGGCGGTGATGGTCGCCGCAAACGGGTGCGTGGCGTCCACCACGGCGTCGATGCCGTTGTCCCACAACCAGTCTCGCAGACCCGCGGCCCCGCCGAACCCGCCGATCCGCACCTCGCCGACCGGCAATGCGGGGTCCGGCACGCGACCGGCCAGCGAGCTGATCACCGCCACGCCGGGGTGCAGCCGGGCGGCCAGCGCGCGGGCCTCGGCCGTGCCGCCGAGCAGCAGGACTCGCGGGGCTCTCAATGCCGTGCCCCCCGCCGCCGGTCCGATGAGTACAGGTAGCTGTCCGAGAAGCCCTCCGCGGCGAGCACGTCGCCGACCACGATGACCGCGGTGCGGGTCACGTCGGCGGCTTTCATCTGCGCCGCGATGTCGTCCAGGGTGCCGCGCAGCACCACCTCCCGCGGCCAGCTGGCGAACGCGACCACCGCAACCGGAGTGTCCGGCGCACACCCACCGGCCAGCAGGTCAGCGACGATCGAGTCGATCTGCGCGGCGGCCAGGTGCAGCACCAGCGTGCCGCCGACCCCGGCCAGCGTGCGCAGGTCCTCGCCCGGCGGCATGGCGGTCGACAGCGTCGCCACCCGGCTCAGCGTGACGGTCTGCGAAACGCCGGGCACGGTCAGCTCCCGAGCCAGCACCGCGGCCGCGGCGGCGAATGCGGGCACCCCCGGCACGATTTCGTAGTCGATGCCCAGTGCGTCGAGGCGACGACATTGCTCGGCGAGCGCACTGTAGAGCGACGGGTCACCGGAATGCAGCCGCGCGACGTCGTGGCCGGCGGAGTGCGCGTCGGCGAGTTCGGCGACGATCTGCTCGAGGTCGAGCGGGCCGGTGTCGACCACCCGGGCATCCGGCGGGCACAGCGCCAGCAGGTCGTCCGGCATGATCGAGCCGGCGTACAGACAGACCGGGCAGCGCTGCAGCAGTCGCTGACCGCGCACCGTGATCAGATCGGCGGCACCGGGTCCGGCGCCGATGAAATACACGGTCAAGGTCTCGGCTCCCCTTTGAGCAGCGCCCACTGGGTCACCGGCATGGCCGGGCGCCATCCGGTGAAGGAACCCACCGGCTCCCCGCTGTAGTGCTGATATCGGCGCAACCGGCCTCCCGACTCCGAATGATGCCGCGCCAGAAAGGCTTCCGACTCGGCGGTGACGGCGTTGGCGACCAGCCGGCCACCGGCGGGCAGAACCGCCAGGCACGCGTCGAACAACCCCGGCTGGGTCAGGCCACCGCCGATGAAGATCGCCGACGGCGGCGGCGCCCCGTCGAACCCGGCGGGCGCCTCGCCGCGAACGTCCACCCGGACCCCGAACGCGAGCACGTTGTCGGTGAGACGGGCCCGGCGTGCCTCGTCGCGCTCGAAAGCCACAGCGCTGCAGCCCGGTTGGCTGCGGCACCATTCGATCGCGATACTGCCGGAACCCGAGCCCACGTCCCAAAACACCTCGCCGGGCCGCGGCGCCAGCGCCGCCAGGGTGACCGCCCGGATCATCTGTTTGGTGATCTGCCCGTCATGGGCGTAGGCGTCGTCGGGCAGCACCGACCCCTGGCGTTGGTCGGGCAGATAGCGCAGCGCCACCACGTTGAGCGCGTCGATGTCGCCGGGATCGAGGGCGGCCCAGTCGCGCGCGGTGCCCTCGCGGTGCCGCTCGTCCGGTCCGCCGAGCTGTTCCAGCACACTCAATTCCGAGTCGCCGCGCCCGGATTCGGTGAGCAGCCGGGCGATGATCACCGGGTCGGCGCCGTCGCGACACAGCACGACCGCCCGGCCGCCGGGCCGGATGGCGGTGTGAGGCCGCTCGGTCATCAGGCTGATCACCTCGGTGTCCTGCACCGCCCAGCCCATCCGGGCACAGGCCAGCGTCACCGACGACACATGCGGGAGGACCGTAACCCGTTCCACGCCAAGGATTTTGACCAGTGTGGCGCCGATGCCGTGCAGCATCGGGTCGCCACTGGCCACCACGTGCGCGTCCTCGGTGGTGTCCCGCAGCGCTTCCAGGGCCGGCATCATCGGCGACGGCCACTCGCGCCGCTGCGCGGTCACGGAGTCGTCGAGCAGGTCGAGCTGCCGGCGCGATCCGTGGATCACCGTGGCCCGGCGCAGTTCGGCACGGGCGGTGGCCCCGAGGCCCGCCATCCCGTCGGCGCCGATGCCGACGACCGTGATCATCGGGGCATCCTGCGCCACAGCCCCCGCGGAACGAACCGCGTCGCGAACGCCAGCACGCCGACCCCCCACGGCACCCACACCGCGCGTCTGCCCTTGGCCAGCGCCCGCGCGGTCGCGTCGGCCACCTGCTGCGGCGTGCTCGACATCGGCGCGGGCGCCATACCCTCGGTCATCCGGCCGATCACGAATCCCGGCCGCACGATCAGCAGTCGCACGCCGGAGCCGTGCAGCGCGTCGGCCAGCCCGCTGGCGAATCCGTCCAGGCCGGCCTTGGCCGAGCCGTACACGTAGTTGGCCCGGCGCACCCGGGCGCCGGCGATCGAGGAGAACACCACGATGCGGCCATGGCCGGCGGCCCGCATCCGCTGCGCCAGCAAGGTCAACAGGCTGACCTGGGCGACGTAGTCGGTGTGCACGACGGCCACCGCGTGGTCGACGTCGTCCTCGGCGCGCGCCTGGTCGCCGAGGAGCCCGAACGCCAGCACCGCGGTGCCGATCGGCCCGTGCTCGGTCAGGATCTCGTCAAGCACCTGCGCATGCGAGGTCAGATCGTCGGCGTCGAAGGCCTTGACGTGGACCTCGGCGGCGCCGGCCGCCCGCAGGGCCGAAACCTGCTGGTTGAGGCTGTGGCCGTGGCGCGTGGTCAGGATCACCGTGGCGCCGGGCGCCAACCGCAACGCGAGTTCGAAGCCGATTTCGCTGCGGCCCCCGAAAACAACCACCGGCCCCGCGCTCGTGTCCTTCACAGCTGCGATTATCACCTGCGCTAGCGTGAGGACCGATGTCCCCTGCAACCACTCGCCTCACCAACGACGCCCTGGCGTTCCTGACCGAACGTCACCTCGCGATGCTGACCACGCTGCGCGCCGACGGATCACCCCACGTCGTGGCGGTGGGCTTCACGTTCGACCCGAAGACGCACATCGCCCGGGTGATCACCACCGGCGGGTCGCAGAAGGCCGTCAACGCCGAGCGTGGCGGCGTCGCGGTGCTCAGCCAGGTCGACGGCGCCCGGTGGCTGTCGCTGGAGGGCCGCGCGGGTGTCAGCACCGACCCCGAGTCCGTGCGCGACGCCGAACTGCGTTACGCGCAGCGGTACCGCGCTCCCCGGCCGAATCCGCGCCGGGTGGTGATCGAGGTGCACATCGAGCGGGTGCTCGGCTCCTCGGAGTTGTTGGACCGGGGCACCGACTCGGAGTAGACCGGCTAACCGCCGGTCCCATCCCTGATGATCGTTTGGAGCAGGTCGACGATCCGCTGCTGTCCGGCTGCCGTGGCATCGAGCCGGCCGCGCATTTCGGTGAAACCGCGGTCCACTTTTTCGAAGCCCTGGTCGAACTGTGCCCGCGTCTGCACGAATTCTTGATGCATCGCGTAGAACTGCGCCGCCATTGCCTGACGAAAGTCGCGGACTTGAGCACGGAACTCGCTCACGTCGTGGTGGGAGTCCATGGCGCGAAGCCTACGGACAGGCAACCGCGCCGTCCATTCACTGCCCGCCCCTCAGACGGGTACGACGACCAACTCGTGCGGGCGGTTGTTCACCGGCTCGGCGCCGTCCTCGGTGACGATCACGATGTCCTCGATGCGGGCACCCCAGTTGCCCGGGAAGTAGATGCCCGGCTCCACCGAGAAGGCCATGCCGGGCTGCAACGGCAGGTCGTTGCCGGCGACGATGTAGGGCTCCTCGTGCACGGACAACCCGATGCCGTGCCCGGTGCGGTGCACGAAGTGCTCGGCCAGCCCCGCGTCGGCCAGCACGTCGCGGGCCGCGGCGTCGACCTGTTCGGCCGTCACGCCCGGGCGCACCGCGTCGACGGCCGCCCGCTGTGCGTGCTGCAGTATCGAATACTGTTCGGCGACTTCGGGTTTCGGTTCGCCGAGGCTGTAGGTCCGGGTGGAGTCCGAGTTGTAGCCGGGCTCGACCGGCCCGCCGATGTCGACGACGATGATGTCGCCGGCCTGCAGCACCCGGTCGGAGACCTCGTGGTGCGGGTCGGCGCCGTGCGGACCCGAGCCGACGATGATGAACGCCGCCGACGAATGCCCTTCGGCGACAATGGCTTCGTCGATGTCGGCGGCCACCTCCGCCTCGGTGCGGCCGGGAACCAGGAACTGCGGCACCCGCGCGTGCACCCGGTCGATCGCCGCGCCGGCCCTGCGCAGCGCCTCGATCTCGGCGGGGTCCTTGATCATCCGCAGGGTGCGCAGCACGTCGGTGGCCAGCACCGGCAGCACACCGAGTTGCGCGGTCAGCGGCAGCAGGTGCAGCGCGGGCATCGCGTCGGTCACGGCGGTGGCCACCGGCGACCCGCCCAGGGCGTCGACCACCAACGCGTAGGGATCCTCGCCGTCGACCCAGTCGCGCACCGACACACCGAGATCCACCACCGCGGACTGCTTCAGCGACGCCAGCTCCAGCCGGGGCAGCACCACCGTCGGCTCACCGGAGGTCCGCACGACCAGCGCGGTGAGCCGCTCGAACGTTTCGGCACGCGACCCGATCAGGTAGCGCAGGTCATAACCGGGGGTGATGACCAACCCGGCCAGACCGGCGTCGGCGGCGGCCTCCGCTGCGGCACGTAACCGGTGGGCGTAGACGGCGGCGTCGAAGCGACTGGGGCTCATGGCCCAAGGTTAGTTGGCTAGTGTCAGCGCCGTGGAACTGTGGGAATTGGTCGCGCGCGAGCGCGTCCGCGACACGCTGGCCCGCTACACCTGGTCCGGTGACGGCGGAAACGTCGACGGGCTGGCCAAGACGTTCGCCAAGAACGGCGAGCTGGAAATCCGTGGCGAACAACCCTTGCGGGGCCGCAAGGCGATCAGGGCCAGGCTCGATGAGGTCGCCGCACAGCCCCCGGCGCCCGGCGAAACCAGAATCGTGCGGCACAACCTGGCCAACATCCGCTTCACCGAGGTGCGGAGGAAACGGATCCGGGTGTCGTCGTACTTCACGGTGTTCACCGAGATCGGGCTGGACCATTACGGGCGCTACCGCGACCTGTTCGTCCCCGTCGGGGACGACTGGCTCATCGCGCACCGATTCGTCTCCACCGACTGGGCCGCGCCGAATTCCACCATGGTTGGCTAGCCGTCATGGGTTCCCTTGTTCTGCTCGACGGCGCCAGCATGTGGTTCCGGTCGTTCTTCGGTGTGCCATCGTCGATCACCGCACCGGACGGCCGGCCCGTCAACGCCGTCCGCGGATTCATCGACGCGATGGCGACCGTGATCACCGTCCAGCGCCCGAGCCGCCTGGTGGTGTGCCTGGACCTGGACTGGCGACCGCAGTGGCGCGTCGACCTCATCCCCTCGTACAAGACCCATCGCGTCGAGCAGGAGGTTCCGGGGGCCGATCCCGACATCGAGGAGGTGCCCGACGACCTCACCCCGCAGGTCCAGATGATCCTGGAACTGCTCGACGCATTCGGAATCCCCACCGGCGGCGCACCGGGTTTCGAGGCCGACGACGTGCTGGGCACGCTGGCCGCGCAGGAAGCCGACGACCCGGTGATCGTCGTGAGCGGCGACCGCGACCTGCTGCAGCTGGTGGCCGACGAGCCGGTTCCGGTTCGGGTGCTCTACCTGGGCCGCGGGCTGGCCAAGGCGACGCTTTGGGGTCCGGCCGAAGTGGCCGAGAAGTACGGGCTGCCCGCCGACCGGGCCGGCGCGGCCTACGCCGAGCTGGCCATCCTGCGCGGCGATCCCTCCGACGGCCTGCCCGGCGTGCCCGGCATCGGCGAGAAGACCGCGGCCGGCCTGCTGTCCCGCCACGGCTCCCTGCAGGCGCTGCTGACGGCGGCGGCCGACCCGAAATCCGATGTGGCCAAAGGGATTCGGATGAAGCTTGCGGGCGCCGCGGACTACCTGAGCGCCGCCGACCAGGTGGTGCGGGTCGCCACCGACATTCCCGTCACGTTGTCCACCCCGACCGATGCCCTCCCGTTGGCCGCGGCCGACCCGCAGCGGGTCGCCGAGCTGGCCGCCAAGTACGGGGTCGGTTCACCCATCGCCCGACTACAAAAGGCGCTGGACTCGCTGGACTGACCGCTACTTGGGCCGGCCGACCTCGTAGGTGCCCTTGTTGTCCTGGAAGGTCACGGTCACCTGACGCTTGGTGCCGTCGATGCTGACCTCACAGGTGAAGGACTCACCCTTCTTGACGGTCGGGTTCTGGCCGTTGTTGCACTTGACGTCCTTGACGTTCTTGGCGCCGTAGCCGTTGGCCTCGTCCGACAGGATCTGCTGCACACCGGTCTGCGCCTTGTTCACGTCCAGCTTGGTGGTCACGAAGAAGCCCGGCTTCCAGAACCCGAGGATCAGGACCGCGGCCAGGATCAGGGCGGCCAGGACACCGAGGATGGTGCCCAGCGCGGCGACCGACCGCTTCGACGCCGTCTCGTCCGCGCCCGGCTGGCCGTACTGCGGCTGACCGTACTGCGGATACGACTGCTGACCGTACTGTTGCGGCTGCCCGTACTGCTGGCCCGTCTGCTGGCCGTATTGCGGCTGACCGTACTGGGGCTGCGTGTACTGCGGCTGCCCGTACTGAGGCTGGGTGTACTGCGGCTGGCCGTACTGCGGCGCCGCGTAGGGCTGACCGTACTGACCCGGCTGCTGACCGTACTGGGGGTATGCGGGCTGCTGACCATAGCCCTGCTGCGGATACTGCGGCGCGGTGTAGCCGGGATCGGGACTGGCCGACGGCTGGTAGGCCGAGTAGTCCTGCGGCGGCGTGTATGCGGGCGGCTGCCAGGCCGTGGACGGTGCGGCCTCCGCCGACGGTGTCGGCTCCGAGGTGGCCTCGGCCGGCTGATCGGAACCCTCGTACGACGGCGTGGGGTCCGATCCCTGCGGTCCGGTCATCGTTTCTCCTCAATTTCCGGAATATCCGGGCACTGTCCGGTATCAACCGTTGCTCCTGCAACACCCTACCCGCTGCCAACAGGTCCGCAGCGGCAGCCGGGCACAACGGGTCACCGTGTCGCGGGCAGGTGGTTTTCGCTGGTCAGTCAGCCGATGTCGACCGCGACGACGCCACGGCGCACATCGTCGATCGCCCGTTTGGCGGCCGCCCGCAACGTGGGATCGGGGGCCGCGATTCGCACCTGGTCGAGCAGGTCGAGCATCTGCCGGCACCAGCGCACGAAATCGCCCGCCGACAGGGCGGTCCCGCTGCCCTCGTCGGCCGCCTCGAGTGCGGCGGCGAGGTTACCGGTGGTCGCCCACGTGTACGCCGCGGTGACGAACCCCTCGTCGGGTTCGCGCGACGCGCCGATCCGGTGCCGGTTCTCGTCGGCGCGCAGCTGGCCGGACAGCCGCTGGGTCGCCGCCAGCGCGCGGCGCAGTCCCGCCGTCGGGGCATCGTGCAGGCGGGGTGCGGGTCCGTCGCCGCCGCGGGACTCGTAGACCACCGCGGAGACGACGGCCGCCAGTTCGGCCGGCGCCAGGTCCTGCCAGGCGCCGGTGCGCAGGCATTCGGCGACCAGCAGGTCGCTCTCGCTGTAGATGCGGGCCAGCAGCTGTCCGTCGTCGGTGGCCTTGAGGTCGGCGCCGTCGGCAGCCACGAACCCGCGCTCGGAGAGCAGCCCGACGATCCGGTCGAAGGTGCGCGCCAGTGAGTTGGTGGCGGCGGCGATCTTCTGGCGCAGTTGCGAATTCTCGCGTTCCACCCGCAGGAAGCGTTCCCCGATACGGGCCATCTCCTCGCGATCCGGGCGGGAATGCGCGGGATGCCGGCGCAGCTCGTC
>ERZ724512.590-NODE-590-length-16821-cov-8.071812_pt1 | contig 16821 bp, 14 predicted proteins | sample MGYA00376045_ERZ724512 | MGnify/ENA primary metagenome ERZ724512 (study PRJEB28724, sample SAMN07190883) | activated sludge metagenome | isolation source: activated sludge of sewage treatment plant in Hong Hong | place: Hong Kong | collected 2016-03-17 ... | reverse complement strand
CACCACCACGTCGACGCCCGCGTCGACGGCGCGGCGGGCCGCCCGTACGTCGGCAACCTGCGTCGCCGCCGCGCATCCGGCGTCGTGCACGCGGGCCACCCAGGAGTAGTCGTCGCCGAAGCTGACGCTCACCAGCGCCGGCCGAGCCGCCAGCGCCGTGTCGAACAGCTCCGGCCGATCGATCATCACCCAGTGCACCAGCCCGACACCGAACGATCCAACCTCACCGAGCTCCACCAGCTCCGCCTGCAGGTCGACAGCCGTTGCGGCACTGCCCATTCCGATCATGCCTAGACCGCCAGCCCGCGAAACGGCCGTCGCCAGACGCCCGCCCGCGGCACCGCCCATGGGCGCGTTGACGATCGGCACCCGCAGGCCAAGCTGCTGTGACCACGGCGTCGAGAGCGTCACGTCAGCGCCGCCGCAACCGTGAAAGACCGAGTGCGCCAACGGCTCCCGCCACTGCGGCGCCGAACGCCTGAATCGGGGCCAGCCCCGGACGGGTGATCACCCGGTTGTTGATGACGGCCGGTGGCGGCGGCTTCGGATCGGCGGCCGCGGCAACCGCTTCGGCACGCTCCAGATTCTCCGTGGCCGTGGCGGCCCACGCGGTGGCGAACAACACCAGCCGGGCGGTGATATAGGCGAACACCATCAGGCCGAGCACCGGCCCGAACGTCGCGCCGGCCGGACCGGTGACCACCGAGCGCAGATAGATCGAGCCCACCTGCTTGAACGCCTCGAAACCGACCGCCGCGATCAAACCCGCCCGCGCGCTGCTGTGCAGCGTGACCGATTCACGAGGCAGCCGCGCGATCATCCATGTGAACAGCAGCCACGACACCGCCAGGGACATCACCTGCGAGACGATCGTCAGGACCGTCGACAGCGATGATGTGTCGTGAATCCCGATCCAGCCCAACACCTTTTGCATCAGCGACACGTTGGTCAAGGCGGTCAGCACCAAGGTCAGCAGGATCGCCACGAACGCCGAGACCAGGGCCACCGTGTCGGACAGTTTCGTCTTGACTAAGCCCGGCCGCTCGCCGCGGTAGGTGCCCCACATCTGGCTGAGGGCCTCGCGCAGGTTGTTCATCCAGCCCAGCCCGGCCCACAGCGCGGCGGCCAGGCCGATGATGCCGACCGACGTGCGCGAGGCGATCGCCGAGTCCATCAACTGCACGATCTGCTGTCCGAGGTCGCCGCTGATGACGTCCTTGATCCTGGCCTCGATCCTCTCGAGCAGTGCTGGCTGCCCGGCCAGCACGAAGCCGCCCGCGGCGAAGCCGACCATCAGCAGCGGGAACATCGCGAAGATGGTGAAGTAGGTGATTCCGGCGGCGTAGAAGTCGCCCTTGCTGTCCCCGTAGCGCTGCCGGGCCCGCATCACGTGGTCGAACCACGGCATCCGCGCTCGCAGCCGGTCCAGGAACCCAGGCTGGTCCGAGTCGGTCATCCAGCCTCCCCGGGCACACTCAGGACAATTGCGGTAAGAACCCTATCCGCTCATATACCCGCTTCAGTGTCTTTGCAGACACCTCCCGCGCCCGCTGCGCCCCCGCGGCCAGCACGGCCTCGAGTTCGCCCGCGTCGTCGACCAATTCGTCGACCCGCGCCTTGATCGGCGTGACGAACTCCACGACCGCGTCGGCGGTGTCCTTCTTCAGATCGCCGTAGCCGCGGCCCTCATATCCGGCGACCAGGGTGTCGATGTCGGTCCCGGTGACCGCCGACTGAATCGTCAACAGGTTGGAGACGCCGGGTTTGGCGTCGGGATCGAACCGGATGTCGCGATCGCTGTCGGTGACCGCGGAGCGAATCTTCTTGGCCGTCTTGGCCGGATCGTCGAGCAGGGCGATCAGCCCGGCGTCGGTGGCCGCCGACTTGCTCATCTTGGCCGTCGGGTCCTGCAGGTCGAAGATCTTCGCGGTGGCCTTCGGGATCAGCGGCTCGGGGATGACGAAGGTGTCCGGGAAGCGCGCGTTGAACCGCTGCGCGACGTCGCGGGTCAGTTCGAGGTGCTGACGCTGATCCTCGCCGACCGGCACGAGGTTCGCGTCGTAGAGCAGGATGTCGGCGGCCATCAGCACCGGATAGGTGAACAGCCCGACGGTGGTGGCGTCGGCGCCCTGCTTGGCGGCCTTGTCCTTGAACTGCGTCATCCGCTGGGCCTGTCCGAACCCGGTGAAACAGCCCAGCGCCCAAGCCAATTCGGCATGCGCGGGCACGTGACTCTGGACGAAGATGGTGGCCATGGCCGGGTTGATGCCGAGTGCCAAGTACTGTGCGGCGGTCACCAGCGTGCGTTTGCGCAGCACGGCCGGATCCTGCGGGACGGTGACGGCATGCAGGTCGACCACGCAGAAGTAGGCGTCGTACTCGTCCTGCATCGCGACCCACTGGTTGACCGCACCCAGCGCGTTGCCGAGGTGCAGCGAGTCAGAGGTGGGTTGTGCGCCGGAGAAGACGACCTGTTTGCTCATGATGGGCTCATCTTTTCATGGGCGCCCGAGACCCCCCACATCTGTTCAGCGCCCACCGACACGAATTGCGAGTAGACCCCGCAGCCACCGCTGAACAGATGGCTGAATAGATAAGAAGGGTCATGCGAATTCCACCGTCACCGGCGCATGGTCCGACCAGCGCAGCGCGTAGGCGGCGGGGCGCTCGGTGCCGGCGGAGACGACGCGGCCGGCCAGGCCAGGGGTGACCAGGTGGTAGTCGATGCGCCAGCCGGCGTCGTTGTCGAAGGCCTTGCCGCGCCACGACCACCACGCGTACGGGCCGGCAACGCCGGGGTGCATCTGCCGGACGGCGTCGACCCAGCCGGTGGCCAGCACGTCGCTCAGCCATTGGCGCTCCTCCGGCAGGAAGCCGGCCTTCTTGAGGTTGCCCTTCCAGTTCTTGATGTCGTGCTCGGTGTGGGCGATGTTCCAGTCGCCGCACAGCACGGCCTCACGGTTCTCGGCGAGCAGTTGCTTCATCCGGGCGGCGACGGCGGCCATGAAGCGTTCCTTCTCGCGCTGCCGGTCGGTTTCGGCCTCACCCGTCGGGAAATAGACGCTGGCGATCGTGACACCCGCGGTGTCGACTTCCAGATACCGGCCGTGGGCTTCGAATTCGACTGCACCGCAACCGATCCGGATGTCGTCGAACGGCGTGCGGGACAGCACCGCGACACCGTTGCGGCCCTTGACGTGCGGGGCCGCCGATGCCAGGTGCCAGCCGCCGCCGGCCGGGTTCAGCGCGGGCCCCAGCGCGTCGGCGAGCTGGCCGTCGTCGGCGCGGGTCTCCTGCAAACAGACCACGTCGGCCCGGGTGTTCTGGAGCCAGGCCAGCAGACCGAGGTTGTCCGCCGAGCGTTCCCGCACCGCCGCCCGGATGCCGTTGACGTTGATGGTCGTGACGATCACTTGGCCGACCCTATCGGCCCGCGACCCGGTACCGCCGGTACCGGATAGCCGGTACAGTCGGGCCATGGCGTTCGTGCGTGAGCCCATCCATCTCGGCTCGGGTGAACCGGTCCTGCTGCTGCACCCGTTCCTGTGCTCACAGCAGGTCTGGACGAACATCGCGCCGGCGCTCGCGGGCACCGGACGCTTCGAGGTCCACGCCCCGACCATGGTCGGCCACCACGGCGGTCCGCGGGCCGGCACCTTCCTGCTCGACACCCACGTGTTCGCCGACGACCTGGAGCGTCAGCTCGACGCGCTGGGCTGGGACACCGCCCACATCGTCGGCAACTCGCTGGGCGGCTGGGTGGCCTTCGAACTCGAGCGGCGAGGCCGGGCCCGCACGCTGACCGCGATCGCCCCGGCGGGCGGCTGGCGAGACTTCTCGCCGGTGAAATTCGAGATCGTCGGCAAGTTTCTGGCCGGCGGCCCGGTGCTACTGGCGGCCCGCCTGCTCGGTCCAAAGATCCTGCGGCTGCCCTACGCGCGGCGGGTGGCGACCTGGCCGATCAGCGGCCCGGCCGACGGGCCGCCCGAAGACGAACTGCTCATGACCATCGAGGACGCCACCCACTGCCCCGCCTACATCCAGCTGCTGATCAAGTCGCTGCTGGCCCCGGGGCTCAAGGAACTCGCCCACTCGAAGGCGCCGCTGCACCTGGTCACCTGCGAATACGACCGGGTGCTGCCGCATCCGCGGTACAGCCGGCACTTCCACGAACACCTGCCGGAGGTCGAGCAGGTCACCCATCTCGACGGCGTCGGGCACATCCCGATGCTCGAGGCACCGGAGCTGATCACCGAACTGATCACCGAGTTCATCGACGCCCACTGCGCGCCGCGGCCCGAGGAACGTCAGGCCTGACCTGCGGTTTCGCCCCTTTTCCGACGGCGCGGCAGACACGTTGGCAGCAACCGCCCTAGTTGCGATACCCTTAGTCCCGGTCATGAGCGCCAGCGTCAAGCCCCGGCTTGCTGGCCGGCAACCCTCCAACCGCGGTGGGGTGCCCCGGGTGATGACCAGGTTGAGCAGCTGACGGCTGCACGGCAAGCGCGGGTCCACTGTGGGCCCCATGACCTGGAGGGCTGACAGCCATGAGCAGTGATCACAATCCGACGACCGACTGGTCGTTCGAAACCAAGCAGATTCACGCCGGGCAATCCCCCGACGCCGCGACCAACGCGCGGGCCCTGCCGATCTACCAGACCACGTCGTACACCTTCGACAGCACCGACCACGCCGCGGCGCTGTTCAGCCTGGCCGAGCCGGGCAACATCTACACCCGGCTGATGAACCCGACCACCGACGTCGTCGAGCAGCGCATCGCCGCACTCGAGGGCGGGGTGGCGGCGCTGTTCCTGTCCTCGGGGCAGGCCGCCGAGACGTTCGCGATCCTGAACCTCGCGTCCGCCGGCGATCACATCGTGTCCAGCCCGCGGCTGTACGGCGGCACCTACAACCTGCTGCACTACTCGCTACCCAAGCTGGGCATCGAGACCACCTTCGTCGATGATCCCGACGACCTGGATTCCTGGCGCAAAGCGGTGCGGCCCAACACCAAGGCGTTCTTCGCCGAGTCGATCTCCAACCCCCAAATAGATGTGCTCGACATTCCTTCTGTCGCGGACATCGCACACCAGGCCGGGGTGCCGTTGATCGTGGACAACACCATCGCCACGCCGTACCTGATCCAGCCGATCGCCCACGGCGCCGACATCGTGGTGCACTCGGCGACGAAATACCTTGGCGGACATGGTTCGGCGATCGCCGGTGTGATCGTCGACGGCGGAAACTTCGACTGGACAGCCAGCGGACGCTTCCCCGGATTCACGGTTCCCGATCCCAGCTACCACGGTGTGGTGTTCGCCGACCTCGGCGCGCCCGCGTACGCGTTGAAGGCCCGCGTGCAACTGCTGCGCGATCTCGGTTCGGCCGCTTCGCCTTTCAACGCGTTCCTGATCGCCCAGGGGCTGGAGACGCTGAGCCTGCGGATCGAGCGGCACGTCGCCAACGCCCAGCGGGTCGCCGAGTTCCTGGAGGCCCACGACGGCGTCCTCAGTGTGAACTACGCCGGACTGCCGTCGTCGCCCTGGCATGAGCGGGCAAAAGCGCTGGCGCCCAAGGGCACCGGCGGCGTGCTGTCCTTCGAGCTGGCCGGCGGGACGGCCGCGGGCAAGGCGTTCGTCGACGCGCTGACGCTGCACAGCCACGTCGCCAACATCGGCGACGTGCGCTCGCTGGTCATCCACCCGGCGTCGACCACCCATCAGCAGCTCTCGGCCGAGGAGCAGTTGGCCACCGGCGTCACCCCCGGGCTGGTTCGGCTGGCCGTCGGCATCGAGGGCATCGACGACATCCTGGCGGACCTGGAACGCGGCTTCGCCGCCGCCAGAGCGGTTTCCGGCCAGGCCGTGGCGGTCAGTTGAGCGAGCCCGACATGACGATTTCCGAGGAGCGCCTGCGCGACGACAAACCGGCCCGCGATCACGCCAGGCCGGTGGCCCTGCCCGCCGAGGGCGAAACCACGATCGTCGACATCGGCCCGCTGACGCTGGAAAGCGGTGCGGTGCTCGACGACGTCAGCATCGCCGTGCAGCGCTGGGGCGAGCTGTCCCCCAACCGGGACAACGCCGTCATCGTGCTGCACGCCCTGACCGGCGACTCGCACGTCGTCGGACCGGCCGGCCCCGGCCATCCGACGCCGGGCTGGTGGGACGGGATCGCCGGGCCCGGCGCCCCGATCGACACCACCAAGTGGTGCGCCATCGCCACCAACGTCCTGGGTGGCTGCCGCGGGTCGACCGGCCCGAGTTCGCTTGCGCGCGACGGCAAGCCGTGGGGTTCGCGGTTCCCCGTCCTGACGATCCGCGATCAGGTCGCCGCGGACGTGGCCGCTCTGGCCGCCCTGGGGATCGACCAGGTGGCCGCGGTGATCGGCGGTTCGATGGGCGGTGCCCGCGCGCTGGAATGGGTGATCTCCCAACCGGATTCGGTGCGGGCGGCACTGGTCCTGGCGGTGGGCGCACGGGCGACGGCCGACCAGATCGGCACGCAGTGCACCCAGATCGCGGCCATCAAGGCCGACCCGAACTGGCAGGACGGCGACTACTACGACACCGGCCGGTCCCCGGATACCGGCCTTCAGATCGCCCGCCGGTTCGCGCATCTGACCTATCGCGGCGAGCTCGACCTGGACGACCGGTTCGCCAACAGCGCCCAGGGCGACGAGGACCCCTTCGGCGGCGGACGCTATGCCGTGCAGAGCTATCTGCAGCATCAGGGCGAGAAGCTGCTCACCCGCTTCGACGCGGGCAGCTATGTGGCGCTGTCCGATTCGCTGTCCAGCCATGACGTCGGGCGGGGCCGTGGTGGCGTCGAGACCGCGCTGCGGTCCTGCCCGGTGCCGGTGGTGGTCGGCGGCATCACGTCCGACCGGCTCTACCCGCTTCGGCTGCAGCGGGAGCTGGCCCGGCTGCTGCCGGGATGCGACCGGCTGGACGTCATCGAATCCGACTGCGGCCATGACGGTTTCCTGATCGAGACCGAGGCCGTGGGCGAACTGATCGCGCGCACACTCGAGTTGGCCGACCGGTGAGCGAACGCTCCCTGTCGTTCGGAGCGCAAGCCGCCGCCTACGAACGGGGCCGTCCGTCGTACCCGCCGGATGCCATCGACTGGTTGCTGCCCGCCGGCACGCGCGACGTGCTGGACCTGGGTGCCGGCACCGGCAAGCTGACCACCCGACTGGTCGAGCGCGGGCTCAACGTGGTGGCCGTCGACCCGATCGCGGAGATGCTCGAGGTGCTCAGCACCGCGCTGCCGAGCACACCCGCGCTGTTGGGCACCGCGGAGGAAATCCCGTTGCCGGACAACAGCGTCGACGCGGTCCTGGTGGCCCAGGCCTGGCACTGGGTGGATCCCGAGCGGGCCATCCCCGAGGTGGCGCGGGTGCTGCGCCCGGGCGGGCGCCTCGGCCTGGTGTGGAACACCCGCGACGAACGGCTGGGCTGGGTGAAGGACCTCGGCGGGATCATCGGCCGCGAGGACGATCCGTTCAGCCATGAGCTGTCGCTGCCGGCGCCGTTCGCCGACGTCGAACGCTTCCATGTCGAATGGACGAATTACCTCACGCCGCAGGCGGTTATCGACCTGGTGGCCTCGCGCAGCTACTGCATCACCTCACCGGCCGATGTGCGCACCAAGGTGCTCGACCAGGTGCGCGAGCTGCTGGCCACCCATCCCGCCCTGGCGCAGGCGCCCGGCGTCGCGCTGCCCTACATCACGGTGTGCGTGCGCGCGACGCTGAGCTAGCGTCAGCCGTTGAGCAGTCGCGCCTTGGCCGCGGCGAATTCGGCATCGGTGAGCTGGCCGCCGGCATGCAGGTCGGCCAGCTTCTGCAGATCATCCGCGACCGAATCATCCTGTGGCGCACCGAAACTCTCCCAGCCTTGGGGTGCGAACGTACTCGCCTCCGACACCGGGGCGGCGGCGTCGACCGTTTCGAACCGGTTGGGGTTGGTGGGGTCGACACGCAGGTTGAACCGGTCGCCGGCGCTGGGGATGTTGCCGATCATGAACGTCCCGGAATACTTCGCCTCATACGGTGCGACGCCGTCGGAACGCTCGATACGCAGTTGCATCGTGCGGCCGATGTAGGCGCCGTTGATGATCGTGTTCATCAACGGGTCCTTCACGCTGAGCACCACGCCGATCGCCGGAATGCCGTGTTGCTCGAGGTCCTTCTGCGCCGCCGAGGCGTGGTACATCCACCAGGCGTAGCCGCCCAGCAGCAACGCGACCAGCAGCGGGTACAGCATCGAGAACGGCGCCGACCAGTCGACGGCGAACGGCGCGAGCGACGCGATGAACCAGCCCACCATGTTGTTGCGGCCCGTGGCGTTACTGGCGGCCATGAACGCACCCAGCTGGGTCAGGTAGCCGACGATCCACAAGATCAGGATCGGACCGGTGGTGTTGCCGTACAGGTTCAGTCCGCCGAAGACCACGATGAGCACACCCGGCAGCACGGCCAGCGCCCACCAGAGCGACAGGAGCAGTGCGAGCTTGCGGTCCCCCGTCATCGGCGCAGACTAACCCAGCGAGCTGACAGCCAACTGTGACTTCTCCTGGCTATTTTGAACAAAATGCCTAAAATAGCCATATGGGTACTCTGACGTTCCGCAACCATGCCGGCGAGCTGGTCGACGTGCCGACGGTGGCCGCGACGCGGTTCAAGAACGAGTTCGGCGCGGTGTTCGAGGAGGCGGCGCAGCGCGGCGCGGTGGCGATCACCAAGCACAACACCCCCAAGGCCGTCCTGCTCTCGGTCGCCGAGTTCGAGGCGTTGACCCGCGCCGCGGCACCCGAACTCGACGCGTTGGAGGACGAGTTCGACGCCCTGCTGGAGCGGATGCAAACCCCGCGCGCCAAGGCCGGCGTGGCCGCGGCGTTCGACGCCTCGCCCGAGGAACTGGGTCGCGCCGCCGTGAAGGCCGCGGGCCGCCGCCGGCGGTGACGGCTCGCCTCTACGTGCTGGCCGGCGTCAACGGCGCGGGCAAGAGCAGCATCGGCGGAGCGATGATCCGGTCCGCCGGCGGCGAGTACTACAACCCCGACGAGGCGGCCCGCCGCCTGATGCAGGTCAATCCGGGTCTGGATCAGACCGCCGCCAACGCCGCCGCGTGGCAGCAGGGCCGGCGACTGTTGGAGAGGGCGATCGTCGAACGGCTGGACTTCGCGTTCGAGACCACGCTCGGCGGCGGCACCATGACCCGGCTGATCGGCGCCGCCGCGGCCGCCGGCTTCGAGGTCCGAATGTTCTACGTCGGCCTGGCCTCTCCCGAACTTCACCTGGCGCGGGTACGCGAACGCGCCGCCGCGGGCGGGCACGACATCTCCGAGGACGACATCCGGCGGCGTTGGCGGCACAGCCGGATGAACCTGATCAAGCTGATGCCCGATCTGAAAGAGCTTCGCGCTTACGACAACTCGGCCGACGGGGACCCCAAGGCGGGCGACGCCCCCGCACCGGTGCTCGTCCTGCATCTGGTGGACGGCGACATCGTCGGCCCGCCCGATCTGGGCGACACGCCGCTATGGGCGCGCCCCGTCGTCGCGGCCGCACTCAAGCGCGGAAGCTAACTGGTTCCCAGCGGGTCGATCGTCCACGCGGTGAACAACACCGCCGCCGCCACCGTCGCCGTCATCGCGACGTCGATCCGTTTGGAGCGCACCGCCAGCAGGCCGGCCTGCTCGTCGCGCAGTGCCAGTCTCAGGCCGGCCGCCACCCCGACCCCGATCCCGATCAGCAACGATCCGCGACGCCAGAAGCCCGCCGCCACCAGGATGAACGCCGCCAGGAAGATGAGCATGACCACCAGGGTCGGCCACTGGGACCGGGCCGCGGTTCGCAACGTCATTACAGTCATCCCGAAAGTCCCAGCGCCTCAACGCGTTCCACCACATTGGTCAGCAGGAAGGCCCGGGTCAACGGGCCCACGCCACCGGGATTGGGCGAGACGTGTCCGGCGACGTCCCACACGCCGGGATGCACGTCGCCGGTGAGCTTTCCGTCCACCCGGCTGACCCCGACGTCGACGACCGCGGCGCCCGGCTTGACCATGTCGGCGGTCAGCAGGTGCGGCACCCCGACCGCGGCGACGATGATGTCGGCCTGCCGGGTCAGCCCGGGCAGGTCACGAGTTCCGGTGTGGCACAACGTGACCGTGGCGTTCTCGGAGCGGCGGGTGAGCAACAGGCCCAGCGGCCGGCCCACCGTCACACCGCGGCCGATCACCACCACGTGCGCGCCGGCGATCGGCACGTGGTAGCGGCGCAGCAGATGCACGATGCCCCGCGGTGTGCACGGCAACGCGGCCTCTTTGCCGAGCACCAGCCGGCCCAGGTTGGTCGGGTGCAGCCCGTCAGCGTCCTTGTCCGGGTCGATGCGCTCCAGGGCGGCGTTCTCGTCCAGATGCTTCGGCAGCGGCAACTGCACGATGTAACCCGTGCAGTCGGGGTTGGCGTTCAGTTCGTCGATGGTCGCGTTCAACTCCGCCGGGCTGATGTCGGCGGGCAGGTCGCGGCGGATCGAGTTGATGCCGACCTTGGCGCAGTCGGCGTGCTTGCCGCGCACGTAGGCCTGCGAGCCGGGGTCGTCGCCGACCAGGATGGTGCCCAGGCCGGGGGTGTGCCCCGCCGCGGTCAACGCCGCAACCCGTTCGGTCAGGTCGACGAAGATCTCGTCGCGGGTGGCCTTACCGTCCAGCGTGATAGCTCCCACGGCAGTCATTCTGGCACTGCGCCCCGTAAGGGCGCCTATCCGGCACTCCGCCCCCGCGCGGCCGCCCATCTGGCAGAGTCAGTGCCGTGAACACCCAGCCCGATGTGTTCAGTCCGGCCAAGCTCGGCCCGCTGACACTGCGCAACCGCATCATCAAGGCGGCCACATTCGAGGCCGCCACACCGGATGCCCTGGTCACCGACGACCTGATCAACTACCACCGCCGTCCGGCCGCGGGCGGCGTCGGCATGACGACCGTCGCCTACTGCGCGGTCGCCCCCGGCGGCCGCACCGACGGCTGGCAGATCTGGATGCGCCCCGAGGCCATCCCCGGCCTGCGTCGCCTGACCGACGCCGTGCACGCCGAGGGCGCCGCCATCAGCGCGCAGATCGGGCACGCCGGGCCGGTGGCCAACGCGCGCACCAACAAGGCCACCGCGCTGGCCCCCGTGCGGTTCTTCAACCCGCTTTCGATGCGGTTCGCCAAGAAGGCCACCCGCGAGGACATCCAGGAGGTCACCGCCGCGCACGCCAACGCCGCCCGGCTGGCCATCGAGGCCGGCTTCGACGCCGTCGAGATCCACCTCGGCCACAACTACCTGGCCAGTTCGTTCCTCTCGCCGCTGATCAACCGCCGCGACGACGAGTTCGGCGGTTCGCTGGAGAACCGGGCGAAGGTGGCCCGCGGCGTGGTTCGGGCCGTCCGCCAGGAGGTGGGCGACCGGATCGCGGTGACGGCCAAGCTCAACATGGCCGACGGGGTCCGCGGCGGCATCCCGATCGAGGAGTCGCTGCAGACCGCCAAGTGGCTCGAGGAGGACGGCGGCCTGGACGCCCTGGAGCTGACCGCGGGTTCATCCCTGCTCAACCCGATGTACCTGTTCCGCGGCGACGCCCCGCTCAAGGAGTTCGCCGGCGTGTTCAAGCCGCCCATCAGCTGGGGCATGCGGATGACGGGCAAGAAATTCCTGCGCGAGTACCCCTACCGCGAGGCGTATCTGATGCGCGACGCCGAGAAGTTCCGCGCCGAGCTCACCATGCCATTGATCCTGCTCGGCGGCATCACCAACCGCGACACCATGGACACCGCGATGGCGGCCGGCTTCGACTTCGTCGCGATGGGCCGCGCGCTGCTGGCCGAGCCGGACCTGCTCAACCGCATCCAGGCCGACGCCAGCGTGAAGTCGATCTGCGACCACTGCAACCTGTGCATGCCGACGATCTACAGCCACACGCACTGCGTGCTCACAGGGGCCCCGGATCGGTAGGCGTCAGGCCGGCGGCGGCCGCGACGACGGCGTCCCACTGTCGGTCGAGGGTGTATTCCGAGTGCTTGCGGGCCGGGAACACGGGCTCGGTGAGCACCGGGTCGGGCAGCCAGTATTCGTTGCCGAGGCGAACGGACCGCGGCGCGGACACCGGCTCCCGCACCTGAGCTCCGGCGCTGCCGTCGACGGGTAGCACGGTCGCGCGGATCTCGCGATGCCCGGCACTGCGGTTCCAGGACAGCACCGGGCCGCCCACCATATCGGTGAACCGGATGAGGTTCAGCCAGCGCCCACGCAGGATGAACATGGCCGCCCGATGGCTGCCGAAGCTCAACATGTTCGGAAAGCCGCGGCCGTATGCCCATTGCAGTTGTGAGCCGTAGGTGACCAGGCCGATCCGGTCTGCCAGCGGGCTGCCCGGCTCGCACATCAGCCGCAGCGCGGTCGCGTACATCAGCAGCGAGCCCTGGCTGTGGCCACACAGCACGACGCGGGTGTCGGGATGGTCGTCGGCCAGCGAGTGCACCCGGTGCACGAGGTCGACGATCGCCGTCCGGGCGTAACAGGGCGGGACGATCGGATGCCCCTCGGCCGGCCAGAACGACGCCAGATCCCAGAGCACACCGAGGCTGCGGCCGGCGCCGTCCGGCCTGCGGTAGGCCGCCCAGATCGACGCCAGCAAGCCGGCCAGAATCACGGCCAGCAGGAACATGCCGAATCCCTCCAGCATCGCCAGCCCGCCCTTCGGCACGTATCCGGATTGCGGGTTCCCGTGCCGCAACCACCGCCAGATCGGAAAGTCGGTCTCGTTCGTCGCCCACACGCCCGCGGCGGCGGCCACGACGACGACGCCGGCGACGACGCGTGCGGTCTGCTGGTTCAGCGTGGCGATGAACCACGCCACGCCCTCCTCCGCACCCTGCACCAGGGTCGCGACCGGATTCGGGTGCCGGCGCGCATACGCGCCACGACCGGCCAACGACACCAACCCGACGACGACGGCCAACCCGAGCAGACCCCACGTCATGCCGATGGCGTGATAGATCGCCGGCACCGCCGGGCCCGGCGGGTTGTCACGCACCAACGGCGCGGGCAGGCAGCCGGTGGTCACGCAGCCGCGGACCAGCTGCGTCGCGCCGACGCCGAAACCCGCCCCCAGCAGACAGGCCAGGCCGCCGACGATCGTCGTGGCGTTGCCCCACAGCCAGATTCGGTAAACATTCGGGAGATCGCGTAATCCGGGGAAGTCGCGGCGTGACCACCGGGCGACCACCGACGTCGTGACCGCGGTGGCCACCCACAACACCGCCAAGACGAACACCCACGCGGTCACGAGGTTGTCGACACCGATGTCGAGTCCGAAGTGCCGCGTCTCGTCGGACCGGGCCACGGAGTCCCCCGCGTTGAGCCGGGTGAGATACGGAAACAGTGCCGCCGCAGCCAGATTCGCGAGGACGACGATGCCCCAGACCCGCCGCCATCGGGCATTCCCGAAGGCGGCGACCAGGATCCTTCCGCCGCGCGTGAACTGACCACCGCTGCCGCGCGGGTCGTCGAACACCGCGTTCACCACCAACGCCAGGACGAGCAGAGTCAGCGACAACCACCACGACGCGCGGCCCACGGCATCCGGCGCGGCCCGGGTGCCGCCCGCCAAAACCATTGCCGCACCGGATATTCCGGCGATCCAGTGCAGGGTCCGGGCCGGTGCCGAGGAAGACTCGGCCAAGAACTCGTCGAGCGCGATGCGCGCCGGCGGCAGATCCCCCTTCGCGAATTCCGGGGAGGGCGCCGGGCAATCATCCAGTTTTCTCGCGGCCTGGCGCGCGGAAACGGCGGTGATCGCGCCGATCGCCAGAACCGGCACCACGATGACGGCCAGCACCGCGAGCACCCGGGCGAGCGGATGGTGATGGAAATACACCGGCCAGCCGGTCGCCAGGCACGGCGCCTCCCGTGCCAGGCACTGCACCCCCACGACGTCCGCGGCAATCACGGTCAGTTGCACCATGATCAGCACGGTCAGGGCGATGCCGATGCTGCGGACCAGGCCGCGCAGGACCGCGACAGCGCGGTTTCCGGCGGCACTCGACGTCGGCGGCACCATCCATTGCCCGAGATTGACCAGAGCAAAGGGCAGCAGCACCGCCCACAGCGCCTGCTTGAGGCCACCGGAGGTCATCTTGCCCCAGTGGTAGCCCTCCCGGTACCGGGTGTAGCGGCGGCCGTCGACCACCAGGTCGTCGACCCGGGGGCGGGCGTTGCCCAGCACGTCGCAGGCCTGGAAGAACCGGCCCCGGTCGTCGCCGCCGACCTGCACCACCATCCGCGCGTCCAGCATCGACTCCGGTGGTGTTCCGCTGACTCCGTGCGTGCGCAACTCGATGACGCGGATGTTGTCGCTCATGCCCTCACCCCCGCGCCAAGCGTGGCGCATCATCGGCTTCGCGGCGGGCGAACGTTAAAGTTGACGGCGATGAGTCGACCAGTCGCACCCGCCTTGACCGTTCGGTACGACGAGTCGCAGCGCACCTTCGCCGCCGGCCATGACGTCGTCGTCGGACGTGACCTGCGCGCCGACGTGCGCATCGCCCACCCGCTGATTTCCCGAGCGCACCTGCTGCTCCGGTTCGACCACAACCGCTGGGTCGCCATCGACAACGGCTCGCTGAACGGCGTGTTCGTCAACGGCCGCCGGGTTCCCGCCGTCGACGTCCACGACGGTCTGGCGGTCAACATCGGCAACCCCGACGGCCCGCTGCTGCGCTTCGGCGTCGGCCACGCCACCGGCGCGGTGGGCCGGCCGCCCCAGACCACGTCGATTCCGGCCACCACGGTCATCCCGCCGCCGCCGGTGTATCCCAGTGCACCGCAACCGATGTACCCGAGCGCCCCGCAACCCGGGTATCCGCCGACCGGCGTACGGCCCCAGGCCGTTCCCCCGCCGTCCGTTCCGACGCCGCCGCCCATGCCGGCCACCGCCCCGGGCAACCTGCCCACTCAGATGGGCCCGACCGCGCAGCCGCCGAGCACCGGCGACGGCAGCAACCTGGCGACCAGCATGCTCAAGATCCTGCGGCCGGGCCGGTCCGCGGATGTGCCGGAGAACGGCATCAAGATCGGTCGCGCCACCGACAACGACATCGTCGTCCCCGATGTGCTGGCCTCGCGTCACCACGCCACCCTGGTGCCGGCCCCGGACGGCACGGCAGAGATCCTCGACAACCGCAGCATCAACGGAACGTTCGTCAACGGCCAGCGCGTCGAGGCGGCCACCCTGCGCGACGGCGACGTCGTCACGATCGGCAACGTCGACCTGGTCTTCTCCGGCGGCACCCTGATCCGCCGCTCGGAAACCGCGGCGGCCACCCGCACCGGCGGGCTGGAGGTGCGCGGCCTGACGTGGACCATCGAGGGCAACAAGACGCTGCTGGACAACATCTCGGTGGACGCGCGGCCGGGCACCCTGACCGCGGTGATCGGGCCCTCGGGCGCGGGCAAGTCGACGTTCGCCCGCCAGGTCGCGGGGCTGACGCATCCGACCAGCGGCACGATCACCTTCGAGGGCCACGACATCCACGCCGAGTACGCCTCACTGCGCTCCCGGATCGGCATGGTGCCGCAGGACGACGTGGTGCACGGCCAGCTGACCGTCCACCAGGCCCTGATGTACGCCGCCGAGCTGCGGCTGCCGCCGGACACCACCAAGGCCGACCGGGAACAGGTCGTCGCGCAGGTGCTCGAAGAACTCGAGATGACCCCGCAGGCCGACACCCGGGTGGACAAACTGTCCGGCGGGCAGCGCAAGCGGGCCTCGGTGGCCATGGAGTTGCTGACCGGCCCGTCGCTGCTGATCCTCGACGAGCCCACCTCCGGTCTTGACCCGGCGCTGGACCGCGCGGTGATGACGATGCTGCGCCAGCTGGCCGACGCCGGCCGCGTGGTGCTGGTGGTGACGCACTCGCTGACCTACCTCGACGTCTGTGATCAGGTGCTGCTGCTCGCGCCGGGCGGCAAGACCGCGTTCTGCGGGCCGCCGGCCGAGATCGGCCCGGCGATGGGCACGACCAACTGGGCGGACATCTTCAGCTCAGTCGCCGGCGACCCGGCCGTCGCGGCCGCGCGACATCTCGAGCGCAGCGGTCCGCCGCCGCCGGCCCCGGAGGCCGCCACCCCCAGCGATCTGGGCAAGCCCGCGAAAACCAGTCTGCTGCGCCAGTTTTCGACGATCGCGCGCCGGCAGATGCGGCTGATCATCTCCGACCGCGGCTACTTCGTCTTCCTGGCGATGCTGCCGTTCATCATGGGTGTGCTGTCGCTGTCGGTGCCCGGTGAGGTCGGTTTCGGCACCCCGGATCCGTACGGCGCGGCGCCCAATGAGCCGGGTCAGATCCTGGTGCTGCTCAACGTCGGGGCGATCTTCATGGGCACCGCCCTGACCATCCGCGACCTGATCGGCGAGCGCGCCATCTTCCGCCGCGAGCAGGCGGTGGGTCTGTCCACCACGGGCTACCTGTTGGCGAAAGTCATTGTGTACGCGACGTTTGCGGTCGTGCAGTCGGTGATCGTCACCGCCATCACGATCTGGGGCAAGGGTGCGCCGACGCAGGGCTCGGTCGGTCTGGGCAACCCGACGCTGGACCTGTTCGTGGTGATGGCCGCGACCACGGTCGCCTCGGCCATGGTGGGCCTGGCGCTGTCGGCGCTGGCGAAGTCCAACGAGCAGATCATGCCGCTGTTGGTGGTCGCCGTGATGAGCCAGTTGGTGTTCTCCGGCGGCATGATCCCGGTGACCGACCGCCTCGTGCTCGACCAGCT
>ERZ724512.587-NODE-587-length-16859-cov-9.223935_pt1 | contig 16859 bp, 13 predicted proteins | sample MGYA00376045_ERZ724512 | MGnify/ENA primary metagenome ERZ724512 (study PRJEB28724, sample SAMN07190883) | activated sludge metagenome | isolation source: activated sludge of sewage treatment plant in Hong Hong | place: Hong Kong | collected 2016-03-17 ... | reverse complement strand
CGAGCCGGTCGACCCAGCCGGCGATCGCGTTGGCGATCTGCCGCACCGGGGCCGGCGACTCCAGCGAGGTCTCCAGGGCCATGGCCGCGAGATTAGGGGATGCCACCGACCTCCCTAGACTGGACACCATGACCGCACCCCACGAAGCCGCTCGCTGCGCTCGCGCCTCCACGGGGACCCCGAGATGACGACCGGGCCGGCGATCGGCATGGGCATGCCGCCGATCCTGTCGCCGGAGGAGGCCGACCGGGCCGTCCTGCTGGCGGCACCGCGCGGCTACTGTGCCGGCGTCGACCGGGCGGTCATCACCGTCGAGAAGGCGCTCGACCTCTACGGCGCGCCGGTCTACGTGCGCAAGCAGATCGTCCACAACAAGCACGTCGTGGCCGACCTCGAGGCGCGCGGCGCGATCTTCGTCGAGGAGCTCGACGAGGTCCCGGAGGGGGAGACGGTCGTCTTCTCCGCCCACGGCGTCTCGCCCGAGGTGCACCGGCAGGCCGAGGCTCGCTCGTTGAAGACCATCGACGCGACCTGCCCGCTGGTGACCAAGGTGCACCACGAGGCGAAGCGGTTCGCGGGCGAGGACTACGACATCCTGCTCATCGGGCACGCCGGGCACGAGGAGGTCGAGGGGACCGCGGGTGAGGCGCCCGACCACATCCAGCTCGTCCAGGGACCGGCCGACGTCGCGGGCATCGAGGTGCGCGACCCCTCCCGGGTGGCGTGGTTGTCCCAGACGACCTTGTCGGTCGACGAGACGCTGGAGACGGTCGCCGCGATCCGCGAGAAGTTCCCCGAGCTGCTCGACCCGCCCAGCGACGACATCTGCTACGCGACCCAGAACCGGCAGCTCGCGGTCAAGGAGATCTCCGAGGGCACCGACCTGGTCATCGTGGTCGGCTCCGGCAACTCCTCCAACAGCGTCCGGCTGGTCGAGGTGGCGCTCGAGGCGGGGGCGCACGCGGCGTACCGCGTCGACGACGCGAGCGAGATCGACGAGGCCTGGCTCGAGGGTGTGAACACCGTGAGCGTCACCTCCGGTGCGAGCGTGCCCGAGGAGCTCGTCAACGGGGTGCTGACCTTCCTCGCCGAGCGCGGCTACCCGGACGCGAAGGCCGTGCACAGCGCGGAGGAGTCGCTGATCTTCGCGCTCCCCAAGGAGCTGCGGCGCGACCTCAAGGCCGCCGGGCGGGTCTGAGGCGCCACGCGATGGCCCGCTACCTCGACGTCCACCCGGACAACCCGCAGCCGCGCCTGCTCCAGCAGATCGTCGACGCACTCCGCGACGACCAGCTGATCGCCTACCCGACCGACTCGGGCTACGCTCTGGGCTGCCAGCTGGGCAACCGCGACGCCCGGGACCGGATCCTGCGCATCCGCGGCCTCGACGACAAGCACCACTTCACGCTGGTCTGCAAGGACTTCGCCCAGCTGGGGCAGCTGGCGAAGCTGGACAACTCGGCGTTCCGCGCGATCAAGGCGGCGACGCCCGGGCCCTACACCTTCATCCTCCCGGCGACCCAGGAGGTGCCGCGCCGGCTGATGCACCCCAAGAAGCGTACGGTCGGCGTGCGGATCCCCGACCACGTCTTCGTGCAGTCGCTGCTCGACGTGCTCGGTGAGCCGCTGCTGACGACCACCTTGATCCTGCCCGGCGAGGCCGAGCCGCGCAGCCTGGGCTGGGAGATCAAGGAGGAGCTCGACCACCAGGTCGATCTCGTCGTCGAGGCCGGTGAGACCTTGGCCGAGCCGACCACGGTCGTCGACTGGTCCGAGGGCTACCCCGAGGTGGTCCGGGTCGGTGCCGGTGACCCGTCCCGCTTCGAGGCTGCCTGAGCCGTCCGGCTCGCGGGCGCTCGGGGCCCCGTGACCGGGCTCGCTCGGCTCAGTGCGCGACGCGGTGACGGCCGATGACGCGGTGGCGGACCGCCAGTACGCCGAGGGCGAGCAGGTAACCGGCGACCAGGGCGCCTGCGTGGTGGGAGAGCCCCGAGACGACGGCCTGGACGACCCCGTCGCCGGCGTCGGCGATCGCGTCGGGGCGGGTGATGCCGACCAGGACGAAGATCCCGGTCATGAGCAGCGGTGGCAGCACGCCGACGGTGAAGAAGTCGCTCGGCCGGACCGCGAGGGCCATTGCCACGCAGCCGAGCACGAAGACCACGTCGAACAGCAGGCCGACCGAGCCGGAGAGCGCGAGGTCGAGCACGACCGCGGTGAGGGCGAGCGCCACCCCGAGCGCGACGACCTGACGGCCTGGCTCGCGCCCCTCCTCCCAGAGAGTCCGGCGCTGGCTCACGATGCCACGGTATGGTCCGCACCCCCCGGGTCGTCGGCGCCGCGCCGGTCGATGACCGTGAGCTCTGCGGGCGGGACCGACCGGGTCTGGGCCTCCACCTGACGTGGGGCGGGGAGGTCGCCGAAGCGGCGGGCGCTGACCAGCACCCGGGACTCCAGCGAACCGACCGTCTGGTTGAAGTGGCCGACCGCGGCGTTCAGCGATCGCCCGAGCTGTTCGAGGTGGGCGTTCATGGAGGACAGTCGCCCGTGCAGCTCGCGCCCGAGCCGGTGGATCTCCTGCGCCTGGTCGGCGAGCCTCTCGTGGCTCCAGCCGTGCGCAACGGTGCGCAGCAGCGCGATCAGCGTGGTCGGCGATGCGAGCACGACCCGTCGTTCGGCGGCGTGCTCGATGAGGGACCCGTCGGTCTCCAGCGCGGCGGCCAGGAACGACTCGGCCGGCACGAACAGGACCACGAACTCGGGGCTCTCGGTCAGCGATCGCCAGTACTGCTTGGACCCCAGGGCATCGACGTGGCTGCGCAGCTGGGCGACGTGGCGCCGCAGGTGATGGGCGCGCTCGGCCTCGTCGTCGGTCGATGTCGCGTCGAGGTAGGCGTCGAGCGGCACCTTGGCGTCGACCACGACCGTGCGCCCGCCGACCAGGCGCACGACCAGGTCGGGTCGACGCGCGCCGTCGTCGAGGCGCACCTGCTCGGAGAAGTCGCAGCGGTCGACCAGCCCGGCGAGCTCGACCGCGCGCCGCAGGTGGAGCTCACCCCACCGGCCGCGCACCTGGGGCTTGCGCAGCGCGGTCGACAGCGAACGGGTCTCGCGCTGCAGCAGGTCGACCTGGGCGTCGAACTGACCCTGCCAGGCGGCCCGGGAGCGGTCGAGGTGGTGCATCTGGTCGCTGAGCCGGTCCAGGCCCTGCATGACCTCGGCCTGGTCGACCAGCCCGGCGACGTAGCGGCTGCGCGAGCGCGACCACAGCACGCCGAGCAGGCCGCCGAGGGCACAGCCCACGACGAGCCCGACGAGCAGGACGAGGACGAGCGTCACGGTGGTCACGCGACGTCCCTGCGGATGGGCGAGCGGTCTCGTGGGGTGCTCATGGGACCAGCATGGACGCGACCACCGACAGTGGCGTCGTGTCCGGTGGCGCGTCGTCGTCGCTTCACCAGGGGATCCGAGACTGGGGCGCGGGCACGCTCAGTCGAGGTCGACGACCACCGGCGCGTGGTCCGAGGCGCCGGTGCCGGCGCGCTCCTCACGGTCGATGAAGGCGCCGGTGACCCGCGCGGCGAACGACGGGGAGCCGAGCACGAAGTCGATGCGCAGGCCGCGGTTGCGCTCGTAGCGCTGCCGGTAGTAGTCCCAGTAGGTGTAGACCTCGGGTCCGGGCGTGTGCGGACGGACCACGTCGACGTACCCGTCGTCGAGGAACGCCTGGAACGCCGCGCGCTCGGGCGGTGTTACGTGGGTCGACTTCGCGAACTGCGCCATGTCGAAGACGTCTTCGTCGGTCGGAGCGATGTTCCAGTCGCCGACGAGCGCGGTCGGGCCGTCGCGCCACTCCCGCGCGGCGTCGCGGAGCCGCGCCAGCCAGTCGAGCTTGTAGACGTAGTGGGGATCGTCGGGCTTGCGGCCGTTGGGCACGTAGAGCGACCACACGCGGATGCCGCCGCAGGTCGCGCCGATCGCCCGCGACTCCGCCTCCGCGGGAGTCTCCGCATCCTTGGTCCAGCCCGGCTGCCCGGGGAATCCGGCCTCGACATCGTCCAGCCCGACGCGGCTGAAGATCGCGACGCCGTTCCACTGGCTCACCCCGGAGACCGCCACGTCGTAGCCGCGCGCCTCGATGCCCATCAGCGGCAGCTGGTCCTCACGGGCCTTGGTCTCCTGCAGCGCGAGGACGTCGACCTCGTGCCGGTCCAAGAAGGCCTCGACCCGGTCGATGCGGGAGCGGAGGGAGTTGACGTTCCACGTGGCGATGCGCACGCGCGTCACCCTAATGGGGGTTCACCCGGGCTTCGGCCGGAGTGGCGACGTCCGCCGGTGGGTGCGCACGCGCGTCACGCAGGAACGGCTACCGGACCACCTCGAAGGTCGCCATCATCCCGTGGTCCTCGTGGTCGAGCATGTGGCAGTGGATCATGAACGGTCCCGTGTGGTCGGTGAAGCGGGCGGCCACCACGACCTCCTCGCCGGGGTCCAGCCTCCAGGTGTCCTCCAGCCCCTGCTCCCACGGCGGTGGGGGTTCGCCGTTGCGACTGACCGTGCGCCACTGCTCCTCGTGGAGGTGCACGTAGTGGGTGACCTCACTGGTGTTGCGCAGCAGCCAGGCCTCCGTGCTGCCGAGCTGCACCCGGTGGTCGACGCGGTCCGGGTCGAACGCCTGGCCGTTGATCGCCCAGAAGGTGCCCGACTGCTCGTCGCCCTCCAGGGAGAACGTCCAGGTCATCGAGACCTCCGCCGGCGCATCGACCAGCGTCGGCGTGGGCAGCCGGTCCGGGACGTCGCTGTGGTCGCGCGCCGTGCTCCGGACGCGGAACTGCATCAGCTGGCCGATCCTCGACCCCGTCCCGGTGTCGCTGTCGGTGCGCGGCACCGTCTGCAGGACCACGTTGTCGCCGACCTCGCCGTGGAAGTCGACGACCACGTCGGCGCGCTGGGAGGGCCCGAGCAGGATGCTCTGTCGCACGACCGGCTCCGGCAGCAGTCCGTCGCCGGTGCCGATCTGGACGAACGGCCGGCCGTCGGAGAGCGTGAGGTTGTACGACGAGAACGCCGAGCTGTTGAGCAGCCGCAGCCGATAGTGCACGGCCGCCGTGCGCAGGTGCGGTGCGAAGCGGCCGTTGACCAGGATCTGGGTGCCGACCGTGGCGTCGTTGGGCGGCGCGTGCGGACCGGTGTATCCCATGCCGCCCATGTCGCCGTGGTCCACGTCGCCGTGGTCCATGCCCATGCCCATGGCCATGCCCGGGTCCGGCTCGTGCACGGGGATGAGCTGGTTGTGCCGGGTGAAGCTGCGGTCGGAGATCATCAGCGGCAGGTCGCGCGCTCCCGTCGCCAGCCCGATCCTCGACTCCCGCGGGTCGTCGACGATGAACATGCCCTGCAGGCCCATCCAGTTGTTGCGTGCGGTGTGGTCCATCCGGTGGTCGTGGTACCAGAAGAACGACCCCGGCTCGGGCGAGCCGTCTTCGGTGAGGTCGTAGCGGTAGGTGCGCGAGCCGCCCCGCGGGATCAGGTAGCTGGTCGGCTGGCCGTCGAAGCGGGAGGCATGGTGGTCGCCGTGGAGGTGCATCGACATCGACCCGGCTCGGCGCGGCAGGTGGTTGGCGACGGTGACCAGCGTGCGGTCGCCCGCCGGGCGGCGGATCGTGGGGCCGGGCCAGCTGCCGCCGTACGTCCAGGCGTGCGTCCGCCTCCCCGTCGGGAGCATCCGTACGGCGGCCTTGCGCATGTCGAGCCGGACGTGGGCATCGCGCACCGTCGGTGGCACCGCGAGCGGCAGCTTGAAGGACTGCTTGCCGCCGTGGGTGCCGCCGGAGCCGCCGACGACCGTCAACGTGCCGCGCATGTTGGGGTGGAGCCGGCAGTAGATGCCGTAGTCGCCGGCCGCGAGCCCGGTCGCACCCGGGATGGAGCGGGTCTCGCCGGGTGCCACGGTGACGTCGAAGAGCGGCTTGCCGCGGGAGTCGGTGGCCTCGGAGGTGACGGTGTGGACGTACGTGTCGCGGTTGAGCACCGAGAGCTGGCCGTCCTGGGAGATCGTCACGCGGGGCGTCGCGTACCCGCCCGTCAGTCCGCCGCGGTCGATGAGGATCGTCGCCGACACGGGGTCGGTGTCACCCGCAGTGCCACCGGAGTCGGGCCCGAGCGCGGCCACACCCGCGTGGTCTCGTCCGGCCGAGCCAGTGGCGTGCACCACGAGTGCGCCGACGAGTGCGACGACGGCCAGGAGGACGAGACCGAGGGTGCGTGGGTGGGTCCGGGTCACCCGCGCATCATCGCCCGGGAGAGCCGCCGTCGCTGGCGAATCCGGGGCTGGCGGTCGCCGTACCTCTGCGACGATGCGCCCATGAGGCGCACCGTCCAGGCCATGCTCGTGGTCGCGATCGCGATCGATCTCGCCTACTGGTCGATCTGGTTCACCGACCGCGACGTGCTCGCCAGCGAGCACACGCAGGGCTACTACGACTTCGAGAACGCCTTCCCGCTCGCCGACGCCTGGCTGGGCCTGGTCTGCGTGCTCGCGCTCGTCGCGGTCACCCGGCGTACGGCGTCTGCGCCGTTCTGGCTGGCGTGCGCGGGCTCGGCCGGGATGTACCTGTTCGGGATGGACCTGCTCTACGACCTCGAGCACGGCATCCTCGCCTCCGGGGGAGGCGGCGCGATCGAGGCGCTGATCGTCACCCTCACCCTGGTCTTCTCGATCACCGCGCTGCGCTACGCCTGGGTGCTGTTCGATTCGGAGGGCCGTCGGCAGGCGCCGTAGACTCGCCGCCCGTGGCTCTCACCATCGGCATCGTCGGACTCCCCAACGCGGGCAAGTCCACGCTCTTCAACGCGCTCACCAAGAACGACGTCCTCGCGGCGAACTACCCGTTCGCGACGATCGAGCCGAACGTCGGCGTCGTGGGCGTCCCGGACGAGCGGCTGCCGCGGCTGGCGGAGCTGTTCGGGTCGGCGCGGATCCTGCCGGCGACGGTGGAGTTCGTCGACATCGCCGGCATCGTCCGCGGCGCGTCGGAGGGCGAGGGCCTGGGCAACAAGTTCCTCGCGCACATCCGCGAGTCCGCCGCGATCTGCCAGGTGACGCGGGTCTTCCGCGACGAGGACGTCACCCACGTCGACGGCGAGGTCAACCCGGCCAACGACATCTCGACGATCCAGACCGAGATGATCCTCGCCGACCTCCAGACCGTCGAGAAGGCGATCCCGCGTCTGGAGAAGGAGGCGAAGGGCAAGAAGGAGCTCGCCCCGGTGGTCGCCGCCGCCAAGGAGGCGCAGGAGGCGCTCGAGGCCGGTACGCCGGTCATCGCGACCGGCATCGACCGGGCACTCATCCGCGAGCTCTCGCTGCTGACGGCCAAGCCGTACATCTACGTCTTCAACTGCGACGCCGACGAGCTGGCCGATGAGGCCCTCAAGGCGCGGATGCAGGAGCTGGTCGCCCCGTCGGAGGCGATCTTCCTCGACGCCAAGTTCGAGGCCGAGCTGGTCGAGCTTGGTGACGACGACGAGGCCCGCGAGATGCTGCACGAGATGGGCGTCGAGGAGCCGGGTCTGGAGGTGCTCGCGCGCGTCGGCTTCGACACGCTCGGCCTGCAGACCTACCTCACCGCCGGCCCCAAGGAGACCCGCGCCTGGACGATCCCGAAGGGCGCGACCGCCCCGCAGGCCGCCGGCGTCATCCACACCGACTTCGAGCGCGGGTTCATCAAGGCCGAGATCGTGTCGTACGACGACCTCCTCGAGGCCGGCTCGCTCCTCAAGGCCCGTGAGGCCGGCAGGGTCCGCATGGAGGGCAAGGACTACGTCATGCAGGACGGCGATGTCGTGGAGTTCCGCTTCAACGTGTGAATCGACGCGTTTGCGCAGGTCAGACGGGGTGTAGGGGCTCCCAGTCCGCACAGAGTCCGCAAGAAAATTAGCGTGAGGCTCCGGTCGAGACTCTTCGGGGCATCATCTGTGGGCTGGGTGGCAACCAACCGGCGCGTCCGTGACCGTCTCGCACGGTGGTAAGACACGGCGTGCGTTCAGTGCGACGAAACGGGCGAAATGGTCTTGGGGAGAAGGGGCGCCGACTGATCTCGCCGCTCCGCCTCCTTTCCAATTCGGGGTTGGAGCGGCTCGTTCTGTACATGCTCGTGGTCGAATCGGTTCAGCGATCAGGAAGGAGAGTCCCGGTGGTCGACGATCAAGATCAATCAGTGGTTGGCGAAGAGCCGTCGCACGAGGACGGTGAAACCGACGCGGAAGCGATCGAAGCACCCACCAAGGGCATCACCATCGGGGAATTGCGGAGGCGCGCTGCCGCGCAACCTGGCGGTCCCGAGGCGGAGTCGATAGGGCGACTGAGCGAGTCGATTTCGAAGGCGCTCGACACCAAGGGCGTCGCCGAGAAGATAGTGGCTTCGTCGGGTTTGGGAGACTCCACCAAGAAGTTCCGAGAGCAGATTGCGAAGTCGACCGGCGCGTCGCGGATGGCCGAGGAGATCGCCAGCTCCTTTCGTTCGCCTGCGATCGAGAGCCTTGCGCGCCAACAGCGAGAGATGGCCCAGTGGCGTGAGCAGCAGCGGGTCGAGATGGAGGACATTTCGCGGTCGATCGCAGAGGCGAAACAGCGTCAGGAAGACCGCGCCGACGCGCAGGCGGAAGCGACCCTCGTGATCGCTCATGCTCAACAGCGGCTGCAAGAACTCCAATCACGTGGAGTCGAATTGGCGACCGCCCAGGCCGACGCGACCGCCCAGGTCGCTCAGTCACAACAGGATCTGCTTGCCGCGATCCAAGAGGAGCTCAGGGTGCTGCATGACCAGCACGCGACGCTCAAGGAGCAGGCCGAGGGTCAGCGGCGCCTCATCCATACCGGCTGGGCTGGGGGAGTGGTGATGGAGTGGACCCTGTTGGTGGCGATCATCGCCGCCATTGCCTCTGTCGTGTTTGGCGTCGCGGACGCGAAGGACATCCCCTTGATCGCATGGGTGCTCGCGGGTTTGGCAATTGTCGCCTCGAGCCTTGCTCTCACCGTCTTCCAGCGGCGCCGGAAGCCAAACAGCGACTGACCACCCGGACTTCGTGGGTCTCCGATCTCGTTCGGTGCGGCGCTACGCGGAGACCTGAAGCGAGAGCCCAACACGGAGTCTGGTGGGGCCAATCGCGTCAAGTGCGATGTCGTACAAGTCGGGCCTGAGGAGCAGGTCCGTCCCGACGACCGCAGGCTCAAGTGGTTCGTAGTTCCCATCGTGGATAGGGAACGAACTCCACTGTCGGCAGACGAGAGCCGGACCGGTGTCGTCAACGAGCATCAGCCGGCTCAGTGGGGATTCTGGACGGAGTTCGAGAAGTGCGCTGAGTTCGATGTGTGGCGCCATGAGGAAGGGGTGGAGCCCGGGCGCCTTGTTCGGGTGCGGGATGCCGTAGGTGCTATCGAAGTCGAGGAGCGCGGCGAGAGGTCGCGCGAATGCGGCGAGGTTGGCGTGTGCCTGAGCTCTGTGCAACGCGGGTTCGAGTTCTGTGGCTCGGTAGCACCAGATCGTCGGGACAGATCCGGCGAACGGCAGGCGCGGTCCAGCGGGATCACCGTTGGTGACCTCGAGGCCGGTGGCGAGCGTGTAACGGCGTCTCGGCTGGTCGGGGTGCCTGCTGGCGTAGGTGCGCTGCCGTTCGATGAGCCCGAGTTGCACCCAGTTCTCGTACGGCTCTTCGGCGCAGCGGGCCGGTTCGTCGGAGGGGAGTTCGCTCTTGCGTTGAAGGGCTGCTGCTTCTGGTGGCGGCCAGCAATACGCGTTGTCGTTGAGCCACGGGACTGGTGGAAGTGTCCAGGACAGCTCGCTGGGTCGCGTTGATGGGCGTGGGACGCGTGCGGCTTCGCTGCGAATCGCCCAGGCGGCTGTTGATGCGAGCCTTCGCGTCGCGGCTTGTTCAAAGGGGATGGCATCAACAATGAGGCCCTCCATCGCCATGGCGGTGCGGATGCCGGCGGACGCTTCTTGGAGACACGTTTCGAGTGCCTCTTCGTGTGCGTAGTAGACGTGGGGGCGGTTCGGGCCTCGGGCCTCGAGTTGTTTGATCTGGTTCTTGCCTCGTTGGGTGACTTCGTTCGACATGGCAGCGAACCGGGCCTCGACTGCTTTGCGTAGGCCGGGTGGCTGTTGGGCCAGTTCGAGGCGTTCTTCGAGGTATTCCTCGACGACGCCTGCGGCGATCTCTTGGGGGCTGTCGGTCATGCCTCGTCCAGTGCTTCGGCGATGGCGAGACGTAGAGCGCCATCAGGAGTTGTCGCCGGCGGGTTCGGCGTGGGGCGGCCATCTTCTTTGAGGAGTTGGCCGGCGAGGGCGCGTACGGACAGGCGGTCGGTCGTGGCGAGTTCGGTGAGCTTGCCTGCGAGGGCGTCGGTGAGGCTGCCAGGCGGAAGGTGGTCGCGGATCGTTTCGAGGACCCAGGTGATGCGGCCCGCGTCGAGGCCGGCGTCTAGGACCGGGATTACAGCTGTTTGCGCGAGCTGTGGTCTGCAGGCGATGAGCAGTGTGAGGGCGAGGAGAGCGGTGCGGATGTTTTCGGTCTTGGGTTGGCAGATGTTGGCGATGGCGAGGGTGGCGAGTGCTTCGTTGAGATTGTCGGGGCAGTCTGGCATTGGGGTCGGGGTGTAGTGGGCACCGGTTCTGCCTACTGTTCCTGGCAAGCGTTGTTCGAGGATGTCGAAGGCGGCGTTCCAGATCTCGACGGCGGTGCCAGCGGTGCCTTGCGCGGGTGCTGCTGCGAAGGCAGCAACTACTGCTTCGGTGACTCCGAAGAGTCCGTAGCGTTCGGTGGCAATGTTGTATGCGATGGCGGCGGCGAGGGTGTCGTCAGCGGTGTCCGGGTGGAGGGCTCGGGCTTGTGTCCAGAGTTCGATGCGTTCACGTCCGGCGAAGGTTTGCCACCCTCCGCCCCCTCGGATGCGGGTGTAGGCGAGGACGTAGGCGTAGGCGCTGACTTGTTCGAGTTCGGGGATGGTTCCGTCGCAGCGTAGTGCGAGCCCGTCTGCGAGCATGGCGAACAGTTCGTCTGCCGTCATGATGCGGAGTTCTCGGGCGACGGCGTCGAGGACGTTCCTGCCCCCTTCGGCGCCGTCGGTGGTGGTGGCTTCGAGGATTCGCCAGCCGATGGTGTTGACGAGTGCGTCGAGGTTGTACCGAATGGTGCTTTGGTCGGGCCGGTAACCCTTGTCTTGGTAGTCGCGTGCGGCGAGTGCTGCGCCCTTGGCGCCGGGGACGAACCCGGGGCGTTGAGATGCCTCAACCATCTGGAGCAGTGCCTCGGGGTCGCGGTTGGTGCTGCTTGGCGGGTACTTGGTGGTGTCGCTGCTTTCGTCGCGTGGTTCACGGGGCGGGAAGGCGGGGCCGCCGAGGTCTTGGACGGCGGTGACGAGGTCGGGGGGTGCGGTTCCGCTCGGCAGGTCCCGGGCGTACATGAGCGCTTGGTTGTCGTAACTGGCTGCGAGCTGGTTGGCGAAGATCACGAGGGCCGTGTCGCTCTGGGTGCTGGTGCCGAGTTCGGCTTGTAGGCGGGTGAGCACGGCGAGGTCGGTGGTGGGTTGGCGCCAGTCGGGGCCGGTGGTGAGGCGGAGTGCTGCGAGCGCGATGGGATCGGCGGTGCTCGTTTGGGTCTCGAGTAGTCGTGTGTGGGTGGTGTGCGCGAGGTAGTCCTCGTATCCGTACTCGCGGATGAGGGTGTTGGCGGCGCTGGTAGCGGCGGCGATGGGATCGAGGTCGGCGGCTTGGCGCCACCAATTGGCTGGGGCGTGGTTGGTTCCGCGGCCGTCGCTGTGGTCGGCTGCTAGGTAGGCGGCGTCTTGGACGCGTGCGAGGGCTGCGCGGCCTTGGTCGATGTTGACGGCGGCGATGTCTTCGGTTGCGTCGATGAACTCGTAGATGGTCGAGTCTTTGTGCCCGCCGTAGGTGCAGAGGAGGGCGGCGGCGCGTCTCCAGCAGGCGTCCGCTTCGGCTCGATCGCCAGCGTCGAGGCAGATGCGTGCGGTTGCGATCTCGAAATCCGCGGTGACTGAGTACATGGTGTTGGCGTCGTAGCGGTTGGACCGGATGACGGGCATCAATTTGTGGATGGGTTCGATGCCGATCTGATTGGCGACTCGGCTGAGGATGGCGAGGAGGTCGTTGGTTGCGAGCGGTCCGCCTTCGGCCATGCCCATGAGGGATGCGGTCGTGTTCTCACCGATGGTGGTGAGGTGGGCGAGAACTTCGTCAAGGTCGTTGGGACGGACGACTAGAAGGGCTCGTTCGACAACTTCGTGGATGAGGTGATGGATGGACCACAAGTCAACGGCACGGGGGCTGCCGGTGAAGCAGTCGGCCTGATCTGCAAGCTGTTCTAGGGCAATTCTGACGGCGGTGGAAGCGGCTTCCGGGGTGGTCTTGCCGTTGGCGGTGTCTTCGTCGAGGCCGACGGTGTCCACGACGAAGCGGAGCCAGGCGCGGTAGAACCCCGGGCCACTGATCTCGCTGCTGATGGCAACGGGGAGGTTGGGGTCGGTGGCGTGTGCAAGGCGGAGGAGGTCGAGCCATCGACGGACATGTTCGGGGCGTTCTGCCATGAGGTCGTTGAGCAGGGTTTGTGTGGCGGTGCGCAGTTCGGATTGAAGGTCGGGCAGCGCCAGTAAAGCGAGGAGTTCCGCGGCGGGGATGCCGTGGTCGAGGTAGTTGGTGATGTAGACCCCAGGTGCTCGGCTGGCGGCTTCCCGGGCGAGATCGATCGCGGCGGGAAGGGTGGGCGCGCCGGTGGTGGAGAGGTCGGCGAGGGTGATGAGGACGGTCGCGGCGTTCAGGTCGTCTGTCATCGCACGTGCCGCGTTGAGGAGGTCTTCGACGGGCACGGCGTTGGCGAACACTTCGACGAGTTGGTCGAGGGGTGGTTGAGTGCCGTGGTCGTCGAAATGCTTAGCGAGCTTGGCTGGGTCGATGGTGTGGTCGGCGTCGAAGCGCTGGCGGAGGTGGCCGAGTTGTTCTGCCAGGTGCAAGCGGCCGTCGCTCTCTGCGCCGTAATTGGTGTTGTCTGCTTCGGATTCTCGTTTGCGTGCGGCCAAGTAGGCGTCCCAGGGTGCTGGGGTGCCGGCTCTGTCGACTGCTTCGCACAGGTTCAGGCCCCACCGGGATGGGAATGTGGTGCGGCCCTCGTACAGAAGGCGTTCGGCGACGTTGTCGGCGCCGAGGATGCGCACGACTACGTCGGCGTACTCGACGAGGGTGTCGGGCAGTGATTCGTTCTCGTAGACGCTGACGGCGCGGAGTGCTTCGACGCAGGTGATGAGGGTCTTCCAGTCCCGGCGGTTCTGGGCTTCGTTAGCGACTGTTGCGAGGACGTGCTTGATGGCTTCCGGAGGTTGCAGTTGGGCGATTGAGTTGCTGACGAAGTCGCGGTCGATGAGGGCTGCGAGCTCGTCGTATCGGCCGAGGTCGGCAAGGAGCTGCGGAAGATTGCGGAATGCTCGAGTGTCGTTGAAGAAGCCTCGACCTCGGAGCCAGTCGGCCGCGCTTTGCCGGATGTGGTTTGACCAGGCGTCGGGTTTGTCGCGGCGCATGTATCGACTGAGGCTTTCGTGGTGGACCTTGAGGCCCCCGGCTCGTGGGAGTGAGATCAGGACGGGCGCGAGGGTTGCGAGTGCTCCTTCGAGGACGGGCTCGAACGCGGGGAGAACTTGGCCGAGTTCCTCTCTTGTTAGTGCGAAGTCGCAGATGGCGAGCGCGCCAACCGCTTGGAGTTCGCCGTCGGTAAGGCTGTTGAGGAGGTGCTGGTAGTAGGCGTCCAGGTCGTTGGCCGTGTCGGGCACCTGTCGGAGGCGCTCGACGACTTCTGCGACGGTGGCGGGCGCGGCTGTTGTTGGGCTGAGTGGGGATGCGCCGGTGGCGTGCCGACAGAGGTATGTGGCAAACAGCGCGTTCCCGTTGGAGCGGGCGTCGAGAAGGTCCACGATCGCCTGCTTGTCGGTCCCGCTGATGGGGGTACCGGTTTCGGGGTCCTTAAGGACTTGGTGTCGCTCAGCGAGCAAGGCGAGCTCGGCGGTTGACATGCGCGGCACCTGGAGTGTCGTCCCCGCGGTGGGGTTCGCGTCGTCTAGGTGCGTGCCTGGTTGGCTGGCAAAGAGGAGGCAGGTGCCTTCTGGGAGGTCGATGCTGGCGAGCTGATCGACCACTGCTCGGGCGGGGTCTGCGACTCCTCCGCCGATGTTGCGTCCGCGAACCCGGTCGATGTGATCGAGTCCGTCGACGATGAGGAGGATTGGTTTATCGGGGTGCTTGGTGCGGCAGTCGCGCAGAGCCTTGGCGAGGGTTTCAGCGGTAGCCGCGAATCGGGGGCGGATGCCTGCGACGGCGTCAGGAGCTTGAAAGTTCGAGCTGGTTGAGCAGGCTGCCGATGACGACGTCGACTAGAACCCGTTGGCTGCGGTCGGTGTCGGTCTCGCCGAGCCAGCAGTGGTGGCGTGACACTATCCAGTCGCTCAGTCTGTAGGCGTCAGCGACCTGCTGACATAGCCAGGATTTGCCGGCACCGGGTTCGCCGACGAGTACGACGTGGCCGCCTGGTGTTGCTGCACTGTCGATTTCGATCTTGAGGCTGGCTGTTGCTCCTGCGCGGGAGACCGCCAGGACCGGCTCGACGGGATGTCCGTCTCGGACGGCACCGAAGTCGGTTGTGAGCCGAACTTCTGCTGCGATTGCGGCCCGGGTGACGTTGCCGTTGGTCGCTCGAGCCCTGGTGGCGGCGTGGAGCAGGGTGAGCGCGACTTCTTCGGGTGACCTGTTGACGTTCGGGGGTCGGCCTGCGCCAAGCTCCGCGACGGTTCGCTGAATGAGGGCGGCGTCAGCTGGACCGGGTTCGACGAAGCTCAGTGTGGCGGCGGGTGCGTCGGTGTCGATGATGAGGCAGTCGCACGCCCGACGGATTTCGTCCTTGGTGAGGCCGGACAGGAGGCGCTTCCACGGATTCAGCTGCTCGAGCTGGTCGGGGTCGAACTTGTATCGCCGCGTTGTGATGCCAGGGAGAGGGTCTCCGGGATCATCAGCGGAGTCGAGGGCGACGAGGGCCCGCGCGAGGTTGGCGTCGGGTTGCCCGTCTCGTACGACAACTCGGTAGGTGGTGTCAGGGTTCGCGCCGAGGTCGGCTATCAGCGAGCGCACGAGCAGGTCCAGGCGCAAGTGACGTCCGTCGGCGGTGAAGGTGCTTTGAGACAGTTCGCGATCGATGGTCGTGTGCTTGATTTGGAGGCGCACACGGCGACCGTCGGCGTAGGTGATGGTGATGTCGTCGAACCGGTCGCCGTCAAAGTCTTTGAGGTCGACCTTGATGGAGATGGCTGTGCCGAGAAGGAGGTCGACGAACGCGTTCCCGGTGACGATGTCTTGGTACGCGTAGCCGTGGTGGCCGGGGCGCAGGCTCATCATGCGTCTCCGTCCTGGGAATAGAGTCTCTCGCCTCTACCGCGGCTAACCCTACGGGTTCGGAGGCGCGTGGCCTGTGCGAATCGGTTGGTAGACCGCGGGTGCGGACGGCGTGGCATCGCAGCTACGTCGGTGTGCGGCGTCAGGCGACGCGTCATTCTGGTCGCTGTGGCGCGCCAGCGGCGACAAAGGAGGTGACGCCCGGGAGACACGTCTGCGATCCGAGGCCACGGCTCACTCAGTCGGACTTGCACCCAGTTTTGCCAGGACCGCGCGAGGCTCGCCGAGCGATGCAGACATGATCGACTCCGCTGCCTTCCGCGTGCGGTCCTCGGCGGTCGGCCAGAGGTGCGCGTAGGTGTTGAGCGTCGTGGTTGCCTTCGCGTGGCCGAGCGAGCGCTGAACGGTCACGACGTCGCACCCGGCCGCGATGAGCCCGGACGCGTAGAAGTGCCGCAGGTCGTGGAGTTTGATGCCGGTGAGCCCGGCATCGCGCAGCGTCTTGCGCCACCAGTATCCGACGGTGTTCTGGTGCGGCGGGTCGTCGCCCTCTCCGGCGAAGAGCCACCGATCCCTGCCGGTCGTGGCATGAGCGGAGACGTGCTCGGCGAGCACGCTGACGAGGCTGTCGGCGAGGTAGACGACACGCTCTGAGTCGTACTTCGGTGCCCGCACGTCGATCGCCCCGCCGTTGACGCGCTGGACCTGACGGGAGACCTTCAGTGACCTGCGGAGGAAGTCGACGTCGCGGAGCTGGACTCCGGCGGCCTCACCCAGCCGCAGGCCGGCGAAGGCGCAGAGGGCGATGAACGGCTGGAATCGTTCGTCGGCCACGGCCATGAGCTGTCCGACCTCCTCCGGGGTGGGGATCGACATGGCGACGTCCACGCGGCGGCCGCGGGGGAGGCGTACGCCGTCGGTCGGGTCGGAGCCGATCACCCTGTCCTTGACGGCGGCGCGGAACACCGATCTGACGTTGACGTACCGCGTCTTGATCGTGCCGGGGGCGAGCCCGGCGGCGTTCATCTGCTTGATCCAGGTCTCGACGTCCGAGCGCCGGACTTGCTTCATCGGCTTCCCCGCGAAGGGCACCGATCTGGCCGCCAGCGACATCGCGAGCAAGGTGCCGGGGGCCCAGACCTGGCGGGCCGACCACTCGCCGAAGTATGCCGCGAACGTGATCCGGCCGGCCTTGGGATCGGCGTACGTGCCCGTGACCACCGCGGAGGTGACCTGGTCCAGCCACTGCTGGGCGTCGATCTTGCGATCGAAGTGCCGCGAATGCTCCTTGCCGGCCTCGTCGCGGTACCGCGCCCGCCACTTACCCTTGGCTCGCTTGGCGACGTTTCCCGCCATGATGATGCTCCTTCCAGGATCGCTCCATCGTCTCTCTGAGATCCGACGGTGGGGCAG
>ERZ724512.581-NODE-581-length-16890-cov-7.279834_pt1 | contig 16890 bp, 18 predicted proteins | sample MGYA00376045_ERZ724512 | MGnify/ENA primary metagenome ERZ724512 (study PRJEB28724, sample SAMN07190883) | activated sludge metagenome | isolation source: activated sludge of sewage treatment plant in Hong Hong | place: Hong Kong | collected 2016-03-17 ... | reverse complement strand
GACGGCCAGATCATCACCCAGTTCGACTACCCGAGCTGCGAGGCGCTCGGCCTGGTCAAGATGGACTTCCTGGGCCTGCGCAACCTGACCATTCTCGACGACGCGCTCGCCAACGTGAAGGCCAACCGCGGCGTCGACCTCGATCTGGACGCGCTGAGCAAGAACCCCACCGACCCGTCCACCTACCAACTGCTGGCCACGGGTGACACGCTCGGCATCTTTCAGTTGGACGGCGGCGGCATGCGGGTGCTGCTGCGGCAGATGCAGCCCGACAACTTCGAAGACATCTCGGCCGCACTCGCGCTGTACCGGCCGGGCCCGATGGGGGCCAACAGCCACACCAACTACGCGCTGCGCAAGACCGGCAAGCAGCCGATCACCGCGATCCACCCCGAGCTGGCCGAACCGCTGGCCGAGATCCTCGACCTCACCTACGGCCTGATCGTCTATCAGGAGCAGGTGCAGCAGATCGCGGTGAAGGTGGCCAACTACACCCTCGGTGCCGCAGACGAACTGCGCCGGGCGATGGGCAAGAAGAAGAAGGAAGTGCTCGAAAAGGAGTACGACCGCTTCGCCGCGGGCATGACCGCCAACGGCTACTCATCCGGCGCGATCAAGTCGTTGTGGGACATTCTGGTGCCCTTCTCGGACTACGCGTTCAACAAGGCCCACACCGCCGCCTATGGGCTGATCTCGTACTGGACCGCCTACCTCAAGGCCAACTACCCGGCCGAATACATGGCGGCGTTGCTGCAGTCGGTGAAGGACGACAAGGACAAGTCGGCGGTCTACCTGGCCGAGTGCCGGCGCATGGGCATCAAGGTGTTGCCGCCCGACGTCAACGAGTCCGACGGCATGTTCACCCCGGTGGGCACCGACATTCGCTACGGGTTGGGCGCCATTCGCAACGTGGGCGACAACGTGGTGAACGGCATCGTCGCCGGGCGCGACGAGCACGGTAAGGCGCACGACTTCAACGAGTTCTTGAGCAACGTTCCGCTCGTGGTGTGCAACAAGCGGGTGATCGAGTCGCTGATCAAGGCCGGCGCGTTCGACTCCCTGGGCCACACCCGGCGCTCGCTCATGGAGTGCTACGAGCAGAAGGTCGACGAGGTCATCGACCTCAAACGCAACCAGGCCAACGGCCAGGACGACCTGTTCGGCGACGCCGGCGACGGCGAGGCGCTGGTCAGCAGCCCGATTCCGCAGGTGGACGAGTGGGACAAGCGCGTTCGGCTCGCGTTCGAGCGCGAAATGCTCGGGCTGTACGTGTCTGACCACCCGCTGCTCGGCCTCGAACACGTGCTGTTGGCGAACCGCGACCACTCGATCGGCGCTCTGGTGGCCGAGGACGGGCCGCGCGACATCACCACCTCGATCGCCGGCATGATCACCCAGGTCACCCGCAAGCAGACCAAGACCGGCGACCTGTGGGCGATCGTCACGGTCGAAGACCTGGAGGCCTCGATCGAGGTGCTGCTGTTCCCCAAGGCCTACCAGCTGGTGGCGCTGCAGCTGGCCACCGACACCATCGTGCGCATCAAGGGCAAGCTGGTCGGCAAAGACGAGGGCGTCGAGCTGCGGGGCACCGATGTGAGTTTCCCCGACGTGTCCGAGGGCCCGACCGGGCCGGTCGTCATCTCACTGCCCGCGGCCCGCTGCACGCCGGCGGTGGTGCAGCAGTTGCGCACGGTGCTGACCAACCACCCGGGCGCCACCGAGGTGCGGGTGCGGCTGACCACGTCGAGCAACCGCACCACGGTGTGGAAGCTCGAAGAAACCCTGCGGGTGATGCCGTCACCGCCCCTGATGGCCGACCTGAAGGCCCTGCTCGGGCCGTCCTGCGTGTAGGGCTGTCAGAGCCCACTACGCTGAGCGGGTGACCAGTCCCAGTTCGCCGACAACGGTCGAGCCCACCAAGCGCGCGCATCACCGCGACCCGTGGTCGGCGTCGATGTTCGCGGTGGCGGCACTGGTGGTCGGCATCGTGGCAGCCGTCGTCTGGCGGCTGGTGGTCCAACCGCCCAGCTATCTGGTGCAGGCCGACGGCTCCGCTTCGATGAGCGAGCGAGGCTTGACCGAAATCTTCGGTGCGGACGCCTGGTACGTGGTGCTCGGCGTGGTGTTCGGCGCGGTGATCGGGGTGTTCACCTGGCGTCGCTTCAAGCACCTGGGTTGGGTGTCGGCCTTTCTGGCCGGCGGCTTGGGGGCGCTGGCCGGTGTGGTCTGCTGGCAACTCGGCCAGTTGCTGGGCGGCACCTCGTTCGACGAACGGCTGGCCACCGCCAAGCCCGGCGACCTGGTGCCGATCGGCTTGATGCTGCGGTCGCCCTCGGCGCTGGCGGTGTGGGCGTTCGCCGCCGTGACTCCGATTCTGCTGGGCTCGGCGCTCGGCCCCGACGACGAGGCTGCGCCCCGCGAGCCCCGCAATCGGCGCAGGGGCCGTCATGTCGAAGGGCCGCAAGCGCCGCAGGAAGTCATCGACGACCTGGGCGTGGTGCGCACCGAAGAAGTGCGGGCCGACGAGGCGGGCAGCGTTCGTGAGTAGGCCGAGCGACTCGGTGCTCGACTACCTGCGCACGCAGGCCGGCGTGATCGCCGACCGAGCCGACGACGTGCTGGTCGATGCCCCCGACGCCGTGCATCGCAGCCGGGTGGCGACCCGGCGGGCGCGTAGCGCGCTGCGCACGTTCGCACCTCTGTTCACGAAGGGTCGGCTGCGTGGGCTGAGCAATGAACTTGCCTGGCACGCCGATCACCTCGGCGCGCCGCGTGATGCCGAAGTGCTGAAAGAGCGGCTGCTGACACGCGTGAACGACCTCGACGACGCCGAGATCGCGGGCCCCGTGCGGCGGCGGTTGGGCGACGCCCTGGACGCCACCCACGAGCATGCACACCGTTCGCTGGTCGAGTCGATGGGCACCGAACGGTACGCCGCGCTGCGGGCCAATCTGGCCGACTTCGTCGCCGACCCGCCGCTGCGCAAAGACGGACGGCGGGCCACGCGCGACCGACTTGTCGACCTGCTCGACGGCGCCATCGACCGCGTCCGACGTCTCGAGGCCCGGGCGGCAGAGATCGGCGACGACGTGCACCGGTGGCACGAGGTGCGCAAGGCGGCCAAGGCGGCCCGGTACTGCTCCGAGGCCCTGGTACCGGTGTTGGGCGATCACGGTGAACAACTCTTGAGGGCGTGGGAGGCGGTCACCGAGGCGCTGGGCGAGTTTCAGGACACGGTGGTGGCCGAGAGTTATCTGGCCACAGCAGCCGTCCGGGCACGTGAGGCGGGGGAGCCGGCCGACACCTACCTCGAACTGGTGCTGGTCGAGCTACAAAGTCGCGACGAGGCTCTGGCCCTTGGGCGCGAGGCGTTGGCGGCGGCCCTCACCTGACCAGCACAGATCGCGGGCAGAGCGGACGGGCTTCTCGTCATCCCGACGAAAGTCGGGATCTCATGCGGCGAATGTGTGGTGAGATCCCGGCCTGCGCCGGGATGACGGGGTACGTCGCCATCCCGGCGAAATCGGCTCCCCGTGCAGCAAATTACTGCACTCGGCTGCTCAGTGTTCGGCCGGCGGCGCCGCGACGGGTGCCGGCTGACCGATCGCCGACAGCATGTCGAGGTACCAGTCCTGGCCGATGTCGAACGGCTTGCCGCCCTTGATGCGGTCGAACGCGATTGCGGTGAGCACGTCGCCGTTCTCTTCGTCGTTGCCGATCACGCCCGACTCGCCGCGCAGCGCCGAATCGACGGCGAGGTCGGTCATCGAGTGAATCAGGTCGAGGTCGTAGGCGTTGGCCGCGGCCGAACGCGAGTAGTAGCCCGACTTCTGCACCAGGATCTTCTCGGCACCGAGCATCTCGGCGAACTGCTTGGCGAACCATGCGCCGGGGTTGATTCGCTCGAGGCGAATGTGGCCGAACGCGTCGCGTGCGACTTCTTCGCCGGCCTTCTCCATCTCGGCGACGATGCTCTCGACGCCGGCGCCCTCAGAGATGAAGATCGTCACGTTGCCGACGGTGTCCATCACCTGCTTGAGCCGAACCGCCTCCTCCTCGATGTCGATCACCGCCTCGGGCACGAACACCGCGTGCACGTCCCACGCCTTGGCGTCCAGACCGATCTCGGGCAGCCACTCGGCGTCGGTCAGCCAGTCGCGGTACTTGCGGGCGGTGGCAGCGGTCAGCCAGCCGCAGTTGCGTCCCATCACCTCATGGACGATCAGAATGCGGGTGCCCGCGTTGTGCTCGGCCAGCACGTTGCGCGAGAACCGCGCACCCATTTCGGCCGCGGTGTCGGCGCCCAGCGACTGCCGAATCGGAATGACGTCGTTGTCGATGGTCTTGGGCAGCCCCACCACGGTGAGTCCATAGTCGTGCTTCGCCAGGTACGCCGCCAGATCGGCCGCGGTGGTGTTGGTGTCGTCGCCACCGATGGTGTGCAGCACGTCCACACCGTCGGCCACCAACTGGTCGGCGGCCACCTTGAGCGGATCGTCGCCCTCGGCCACCAGGCCACGGCGCACCAGGTCTTTGGCGTTGGTGAGCTTGACGCGGCTGTTGCCGATCGGCGAGCCGCCGTACAGGTGCAGCAGATGCGCTTTTTCGCGGACGGCGGGGGTGACCTCGAGGTAGTCGCCGGTGAGCAGACCCTGGTACCCGTACTTGTAGGCGATGATCTCGACGTCCGGTGCCACCTCGGTGTAGCGCTGAATCAGACCGCCGATCGCCGACGACAGGCACGGTGCGAAACCACCGGCGGTGAGCAGGGCGACCTTCTGAACCATGAGTGAGCCTCTCATCGGGGGATTGACACCATCACCCTATTGCCCGATCCCGGCCCGTGGAAGCAAAGCCCGAATGTCAGCGCGTGGCGCGCATTCGCCTGTGGACAACGCTCCACGGCGACGCCTTCCGAGGCAGACTGACCAGATGCACCCCGGCACCACCCGCAGCGAACGCGGCCAGGCGTTGTCGTCGTTTCTGGTCGTGGTGGTGGTCGCCCTGCTGCTCGTCACCGGCCTGGTGGTCGACGGTGGGCGCAAGAGCGCGGCCGACCGCCGCGCCGAACTCGCCGCCGCGGCGGCGGCCCGGGCCGCCGTCGACACCACCGCTGCGCAACGTCAGGCCGGACGCCGTCCCGATGGTGGTGCAGCGGTCGCCGCCGCCAAGCGGGTGATCGCCGACGAGACCGGTATGCACGGCACGGCGTCGCTGGCCTCGGACGGCAGCGTGCAGGTCACTACCGCGGTCGAGGTCGACACCGTCTTTCTGAGCCTGATCGGCATTCGCACCGTGCAGGGGCACGGCAGCGCCACGGCTCAGTTGTTCGGCTGACGAAGCGATGCGGCCATGCGCTCGACGGCTTGGGTGATGATCGCCGGCGACGTGGCCAGGTTGATGCGCACCCATTGATCGTGCGCTGGTGAGAAGGCCCGACCGGGCGAGAACGCCACCTTGCCGACCTGCTCGAAGTGCCGCGCCGGGTTCGCCAGCCCCAGGGCGGTGCAGTCGACGAAGGCCAGGTACGTGCCGGGCCCGGGACGGTACTCCGCCGACGGCAGCAGCGCGTGCAGCAGATCGCTGAGCAGTTGCTTGTTGGCGGCCACCTCGACGCACGTCTGGTCGACCCAGGCTTGCTCGTGCCGCAGGGCCGCGGCGTGGGCGAGCGCACCCAGGTGCCCGGTGCTCTGGGTGGCGAGCGGCGGCAGGTGGTCGAGCAGGTTCAACGCACCTTCGCCGCCGACGTAGAGACCAGCCTTGAACGCGGCCAGGTTCCATGCCTTGCCGGCCGAGATCGCCACCACGGCATCACGGGCCTCGGGCAGGCTCAGCACGGGCACGAACGTGGTGCCCGGATCCACCAGCCACGCGTGGATCTCGTCGACCACCAGCCGCACCCCGTGGGCCGAACACAGCGCGGCGACCGCGGCCAGTTCGTCGGCGGTGTGCACGGTGCCGGTGGGGTTGTGCGGCGAGCAGAGCAGAAAGGCCGTCACGTCGTCGGCCGCGAACGCCCGTTCGAGGGCGGCCAGGTCGAGCCGGCCCTCGGGGGTCAGGTCGACCGCAACCGTGTGCCGCCGGTAGCCGCTGGTGACCTGCCAGAACGGCGGGTAGACCGGGGCGGTGATCACGATGCCGTCGCCGGGGTTGGTCACGGTCTCGAGCACGCACAGCACTTCGTTCATCACGTCACCGCCCCGACGCACCTGCGTCGGGTCGAGCTCGAGACCCCACCGCGTCGCCGCCGAGGCTCGGTACGCGTCGGCGTACTCGGTGCCCCACGGGTAGCCGGTGTCGCCACGGTCGAGCGCGGCGTCGAGTTCGGCGCGCACGGCCGGCTGCACCGCGGCGTCCATCTCGGCCACCCACAGCGGCAGCACGTCGGAGTCGTACGTGCGCCACTTCAGGCTGCGTCGTTGCCGCAATTCCGCCTCGGTGAGCGAGAAGATCGTCATGGCCGCATTCTTGCGGCTCGTGCGGCCCCAGGGTTGCCGGTCTCGACCAGAAAGCGTGTGTTGTGATGGCCCGGTACTTCGACGTGCACCCCGACAACCCCCAAGCGCGCGCGCTGGGGCAGGTGGCGACGATTCTGCGTGACGGCGGGTTGATCGCCTACCCCACCGACTCGGGTTACGCGTTGGGCTGCATGCTGGGCAACCGGGCGGGCCTCGACCGCATTCGCGCCCTGCGCCAGTTGGACGCCCGGCACAACTTCACCCTGGTGTGCAGCGAGTTCGCCCAACTGGGGCATTACGTGCAGATGGGCAACGACGTGTTTCGGGCCATCAAGGCGGCCACGCCGGGCGGCTTCACGTTCATTCTGCAGGCCACCCGCGAGGCGCCCCGGGTGATGCTGCAACCCAAGCGGCGCACCGTGGGGGTGCGCATTCCCGATCACGTCACCGCGCTGGCGCTGCTGAACGAGCTGGGCGAACCGTTGATGTCGAGCACCCTGCTGCTGCCCGGGCATGACGAGCCGATGTCGGACGGCTGGACGGTCAACGACGAGATCGGGCACGCCCTCGACGCGGTGCTCGACTCGGGCGATTGCGGCACCGAACCGACCACGGTGATCGACCTGACCGGCGACGAGGTCGAGATCATTCGGCGCGGGTCTGGCGATCCTGAACTGTTCGAGGGCTGAGCGGCTGGTCGGTCGAGCCATTCGAGACGGACGTCTCGACGAGCTCGACCATCGAGGTGATCAGGCGGGTACGTCGTCGGGGTCGAGGCGCAGGTGGTCGGCGGCGAAGCCGTGCCGCATGCCCCACCCCACCGCCTGCGAGCGCCGGGCCACGCCGATCTTGCGGTAGGCCGAGCGAATGTAGCTCTTGACCGAGTTCGGGCTGAGGTACATCGTCGTGGCGATCTCGGCGTTCGACAGACCTTCGGTGATCAGCGCGATCACTTCGCTCTCGCGGTACGACAGGCCCTCTTCACGGCCGGGCCAGTTGCCGCCGGTCGGGTTCGCCGCCCTGGGGGCGGGGCTGACCACCAACTTGCCGGCGTGCACCTGCTCGAGGGCGTCCACCAACTCACGGGCGGGCAGCGTCTTGGACAGGTAGCCGGATGCACCCTCGTGGGTGGCTTGGTTCACCCGTGCGGGCTGGAAGTTCCAGGTGTAGACGACGGTGCGCTTCACCAGGGGGTTGCGCAGCACGCGCTCGACGGAGTCGGCCTCGGGTGCGGTCTGGCCGAAGCTGTCGTAGAGGGCGATGTCGACCCGTTCACGCACCTCGCGGTTGGCGATGAGTTTCACGACCTCGATGCGGTCGGTGTAGTTGGCGAACATCTGGTTCAACCCCGCGACCACGACCTCGTAGTCGTTGACCAGCGCCACCCGAATCGGACGTTTAGTCTGCACCGAGACATTGTGCCACTCGCACCACCCAAAAGGGCAGGGTGTAGGTGACCCATAGGGGTGCGATGTTACCTACCGCTCAGCTGTCGTCGTCTTCGGGGTCGACATAGACCACTGCGCCGTCTTCTTTGGTCAGGCCGGCGGCGTGATCGGGCACCTCGTACTGCAGGTTGCGATCGGTGCGCTGATAGCCGGTCGAAGCCGGCCGCTTGGGCAGCTTCAGTTGGGTGCGCTCGACCTTCTCGTAGGGAATGGACGACAGCAGGTGGGCGATCATGTTGATGCGCGCCCGCTTCTTGTCTTCGCTCTCGACGACGTTCCAGCGCGCCTCGGGAATGTCGGTGTGCACGAACATCTCGTCCTTGGCCCGTGAGTAGTCCTCCCACCGGGTCAGCGACTCCAGGTCGGTGGGCGAGAGCTTCCAGCGCCGCATCGGGTCGGTGAGCCGCGACTTGAACCGCTTCTCCTGTTGCTTGTCAGACACCGAGAACCAGTACTTGCGCAGCATGATGCCGTCTTCCATCAGCATGCGCTCGAAGATCGGGCACTGGCGCAGAAAGCGGCGATGTTCCTCGGCGGTGCAGTAGCCCATCACCCGTTCGACGCCGGCGCGGTTGTACCACGAGCGGTCGAAGAGCTTGATCTGGCCGGCCGAGGGCAGGTGCTGAATGTAGCGCTGAAAGTACCACTGAGTCTGTTGCCGCTCGGTCGGCGCCGGCAGTGCGACCACTTGGGCGATGCGGGGGTTGAGGTACTCGGTGATGCGTTTGATGGCGCCGCCCTTGCCGGCGGCGTCGCGTCCTTCGAAGATCACCACGAGGCGTTTGTTCTCTTGCTTGACCCATTCCTGCATCTCGACCAGTTCGGCCTGCAACCGGTGCAGTTCGGCCTCGTACATCTCGTTGTCGAGCTTCGCAGGTTTCGCCATGGGGGCAATCGTGCACCAATCGCGCCGCCCCCACCAGCGATTCGTCAGGTTACGGTCGAGAACCCAACGGCAAGCGGTTTCACCGCTCGATTCAGTGGTGCGTCGTCGGCTCGTCGCCGCTCAATTCGGGCGCCCTGATGAACAGGGTGGCGATGATCGCCAGCGTCCACACCGCGCCCGCCCCCAGAAACGCCACCCGTGAGCCGATCAGCAGAGCTGCCTCGACCGGGGTGCCGGACGCCTGCGCCGCCGCCGACTGTGACGCCATGGCGGTGACGAACACCGCCGTACCGAACGCGCCGGCGACCTGCTGCACGGTGCCCACGACGGCTGAGCCGTGCGAATACAGGTCTTTGGGCAGCGAGCCGAGGGCGATGGTGAACAGGGGAGTGAACATGAAGGCGAACGAGGCGCTCATCGCCATGTGCGCCGCCACCACGAGCCACCACGGCGTGCTGAGCTGAATGGTCGACAGCAGCCAGAACACTCCAGCGATCACCACGCTGGCGGGCAGCATCAACGGCCGCGGGCCGACGCGGTCGAACAGCCGTCCGGTCACCGGGCCGAGCAGCCCCATCAACAGACCGCCGGGTAGCAGCATCAGCCCGACCGTGAGCGGGTCGAGGTGCAGCGCCCGCTGCAGAATCAGGGGCAGAATGATGATGGTTCCGAACAGCGCCATCATGGCCAGCGCCATCACGATCACGCTGACGGTGAAGGCCGACTGCTGAAAGACGCGCAGGTCGAGCAGAGGCCCACGGCCGGCGCGGGCCAGGGCGAGCTGGCGCCACAGAAATGCCGCCAAGGCGAGTGCCCCCACCACGAACGAGGCGATCAACTCGACCCGCGGCACGGTGGCGTCGCCGATCAGGCTGAGCCCGTAGACCAGGCCGCCGAAACCCAGCACCGTGAGCGGCACCGACCAGGCGTCGAGCGGCACCCGCATCGGCTCGTTGACGGTGACCATGCGCCACGCGCCGATGGCCAGCATGATCAACCCGATCGGCACCATCAGGCCGAACACGCCGCGCCAGGTGGTGACGTGCAGCACCAGGCCGGCCATCGTCGGGCCGATGGCCGGAGCGACCGAGATGACCATCGAGATGTTGCCCATGATCGCGCCGCGGTGGGCGGGCGGCACCAACTGCATGACGGTGGTCATCAGCAGCGGCAGCATGACGGCCGTGCCGCTGGCCTGCACGATGCGTCCGGCCAGCACCAGGCCGAACACGGGCGCCACTGCGCAGATGAGCGTGCCGGTGGTGAACAGAATCAGGGCCAGCAGAAACGCCGATCGGGTGGGGATGCGTTCGAGCAGCCAGCCGGTGATCGGAATCACCACGGCCATGGTGAGCAGAAAGGCGGTGGTCAGCCACTGCACGTCACGTTCGTCGACAGCCAAGTCGGCCATGATCGAGGTCAGCGCCACGTTGAGGGCGGTCTCGTTGAGGATCACCACGAACGTCGAGACGAGCAGAATGGCGATCACCGAGCGGTCGCGTGCACTCAGCCAGTGCTGGTCGACGGTCGCTGTGGTCGGCTGGGCCATGGCACCCCCCTTCGTCGTGGCGAAGGGTTCACGCTACGGCTGTGCCCGCGGCCCCGCCAAATCATAGGCGTCATCGCAGGCCCGCCAGTTCGGCGGTGAGGTTGCGCCGGGCCGCGGGTTCGCGCAGCCGTCCCCGCTCGGTGGCATAGATCGGCGCAGCCAGGCGACGGAGCAACTGCCCACGGCGCGTCACCGCCCACGCCTGTGCACCCAGACCGCACTCGGCCTTCAGGTCGGCCACCGATTCGGCGTACCGGGCGGCGTCGGCACCCAGCACCCACAGGTCGGCGTCACTGACGATGGCGGCGGGGTGATCGTGGGGTGGCACCACGTGGTGCTCGGTCACCAGCACCAGCCGGACGACCTCGGCCACGTCAGGCGCAGACAGCCGGGGAGTGAGCAGGTGGTCGGCAAGTGCCGCCGAGGCGGCCTCGTCGGGCCCGGGGTTGCCGGTGTGCACGGCGTCGTGGAACCACAGGCCCAGCGCTTCGGCGCGGCCGCCGCCCAGCAACTCGCAAGCCTCGATGCACTCGCCCAGGTGCCGCAGGTCGTGATAGCTGCGGTGCGGCTCGGACCACCGGGCGAGCAGGTCGGCGGCGAGTGCCTGATGCCCCGGCAGCGGCCAGCCGAGCCGGCTCAGAACAGCCGAATCAACCATGCCGCCGCCAGGGCACAGGCGCTGGCGAACAGCACGCTGACGAAGGTGCCGATGATGAACCGTTCGGCGGCACCGGTACTGCTGGCCTTGATTTCGGGGTAGCGCGCGAAGCTCTTGACCACCATGGCGACGGCGATTCCTTCGGGAAAGCCCGCCAGCAGTGCCCCGAACACGGCCAGTCGTTCGAGGTAGCCGATCCATTCGCCACCGCGCAGGTAGGTGGCGGCGTAGGTGAGCGGCGCCACGGTTTCGGGTGCACCGTTCTGCTCGGGCAACTCGGTGGCCCGGGTGCGCTCGGCCAGCCGAAAGACCCGGGTGACGGCTCGACCGCCCAGCAGCACCGCAACGGCCCCCAGCGCGAGCACGATGACGATCTTCGCGATCACCAGCAGCACGGTCATGACGCCGCCACACCCATGGCCCGCGCGAGCAGCCGGCGGCACAGCTCGGCACCGAGCTCGCTTTCGCGCCTGGCTGAGCGCGTCGACCGTTGCGACACCGCGGACGGGCTGATGCCCAATCGGGCCGCTGCTGCGGCTCCGCTACCGGTTTCGTTCAGAACGTCCATGATCTCCCAACCCTCGGGGGTGCGTCGGCTGACCAGTGCGCGCAACAGCACCAGGGCCGACTCGGCCTGCTGCACCACGTCTTCACCATAGAAGCCGGCACCGACAGTTCCGGCGGCCGTGGTCTCGGGGCCGAGCAGCCGCAGATGCGCGGGGGCGCTGCGGGCCTGCTCGACCGCGGCCCGGGCGGCCAGGTAGGCCGGGCCGCGCGCCTCACGGGTCGAGCCCGGCAGCGGCAGTTCCACCGACCCCAGGCCGATGCCGAGGTGCCAGTCGGGAAGTCTGGTCAGGGTGAGCACGGCGTCCACCACCGCGCCCGGGTCGCCGGTCAGGCCCTGCACTTCATCACCGGCGGTTCGCTCGAAGGTGAGCCGAAACCGGTCGCCCACCGCGGACTGCAGGGCCTCCAGAGCCTCTGGTACCCGATCGGCCGAGCGACGGCTGTTGCGCTGGTCGGCGGTCACCACCGCCCAGATGCTTAAGTCATCAGGCTTCATCGACACACATTAAGTGTGCACCCTGAAACTTGTCCCGTCCAGTACCCCGAGAGTGCACCCCAAAGGGTTGAGTGGACGACCCAGGGCATCCCCTACGGCGTTTGAGGCACTGCCCGACCTACAGTTGAACCGCGACACCGACCTCTAGACAAGGAGCAATGACATGCCGGATTGGGGATTTCTGGGTTGGATCATTTTCGGCGGCATCGCCGGCTGGATCGCTAGCAAGATCATGAAGACCGATGCCTCGATGGGCATCGTGATGAACATCATCGTCGGCATCGTCGGCGGCCTGCTCGGCGGGTGGATTCTCACCGCCTTCGGCGTGGGCGGCGGGGGCTGGATCTTCAGCATGCTCACCGCCATCGGTGGGGCGGTGCTGCTGCTCTGGATCGTCGGCATGGTCACCGGCCGTCGATCAGCCTGACCCGTTGGTCGAAGCGGCCGGCACCCTGCGGGGTGCCGGCCGCTTCGCATGTTCACCTGGACGTCGTCGAACGCTTGCGGTCGGTGCCGTGGCGCACCAGCATGGCGCCATGCCCGACGAATACGACGTGATCGTGATCGGTGCCGGCCCGGTGGGCGAGAACGCGGCCCAGTACGCGGTGCGGGGCACCGACCGCACCGCCTGCCTGGTCGAGCGTGAACTGGTGGGCGGCGAGTGCTCGTTCTACGCCTGCATTCCCAGTAAGGCACTGCTGCGACCGCCGACCGTTGCCGCCGTCAGTGCCGACCTGCAGGGGCTGCGGCCCACCAGGATCGACCCCGAAGCGCTGTTGGCCCGCCGCGACTACTGGGTGAGCAACTACGACGACAGTGGCGGCGCCGGCTGGGCCGAATCGGTCGGCATCGACGTGGTGCGCGGCGAGGGCCGGGTCACCGGCGAGCGTCAGGTGAGCGTGGGCGATCGCACGCTCACGGCCCGGCACGCCGTGGTGGTCGCCACCGGCAGTTCGCCGGCCATTCCCGACGCCTTCGCGCCGGTGAACCCGTGGACCAACCGTGACGCCACCGGAGTGGTCGACATACCCGAGCGGCTGGCCATCGTCGGCGGGGGAGTGGTGGCCTGCGAGGCGGCGACCTGGCTGGCGGCGCTGGGCAGCTCGGTCACCATGTTCGTGCGCCGCACGCTGCTCGATCGGGTGGAGCCCTTCGCCGCCGACCTCGTGCTCGAGGGTCTGCGTCGCCAGGGCATCGACGTGCGGCTGGGCGTGAGCGTGGGTGCCGCCGAGCGTCCGGGCGACCTCAACGACGGGCTCGGACGGCTGCACGGAGGCCCCGTCCGGCTGCAGGGCGACGACCAGTGGGAAGAGTTCGACGAAGTGCTGGTCGCCACCGGACGACGACTGAACACCGAGGCGTTGCCGGGCCAAGAGCGTCCGGCCTGGTTGCACCTGGTGGGCGACGTGTCGGGCGAGCCGGCGCTGACCCATTGGGGCAAGTATCGCGCCCGGCTGCTCGGCGGGCGGTTGCGCGACGAGATGCTGGGCGTTCCGGTGCCGTCGGCACCGGGTCACATTCCGGTGCCGCAGGTGATCTTCACCGACCCCGAGGTGGCCGCGGTCGGCCCGACGCTGGAGCAGGCCCGGGCCGACGAACCCGGCGCCTACGCGCTGGACGTGCCGATCACCTCGGCCTCGGGGGTCAACCTGCTGGTCGACCACCCCGAGGGCAAGGCGCGGCTGGTGGTGGCCGGTGACGGACGGCTGCTGGGCGCCACCTTCGTGGGGCCCGAGATCGCCGAACTGGTGCACGCCGCCACGGTCGCCGTGGTCGGCCGCATGACGCTCGACCAGTTGTGGCATGCGGTGCCGAGCTTTCCGACCGCCAGTGAGGTGTGGCTGCGGCTGCTCGAGGCGTCCCTCGACTGAGACCGTTGGCCGACCTGTCGCTGGTCAGGCCAGCGCCTGATGGGTCGGGCCGTGCCGCTCGTCGCCGGTCAGGGCGACCAGCACCTTGCGCACGGCTGCCGCCTCGTCGTGGCGGCTCTGCCGTTCGAGCACCCTGGCCAGCAGCAGGGTGACGTACTCGTTGGTCGGGTCGGCCTCGAGAATCGTGCGGGCCTCGCGTTCGGCCAGCGGCAGCGACGCCCGCAGGTAGTACGTCCGCGCCAGGTACTCACGCGCATCGGTGTGGCCCGGCTGAGCCTCGAGCACCTTCTCGAAGCGCTGCACCGCCGTGCGGTAGTCGCGGGTGTTGAAGGCGAGCAGGGCCGCCTGCCAGTCGTACAGGGTGATGTCGGTCGTGGTGGTCATCTTTCTCACTCCTTCCAGCCCAGCTCACGGGCCACCGCGGCCAGGTTCTCGAACAGATGGGCGTTGTAGTCGACGCCCAACATCGACGGCAGCGCGAACAGCACGTAGTCGGCCGCCTGCACCGCCTGGTCGGCGGCCAGCGCGGACGCCACCTCGTCGATGCTGCCGGCGAACGTGGGGCCCGAACGGGCGGGCAACCCGTCGAGAATGCCGGCCGAGTCGGTGCCGCCCCGATCGAGGCCGAAGAACGCGTTGTCTTCGTCGGTGGTGATCGGAAAGGCGCTGCGAGTGACCGCGGCCTGCCCGCCGGTGGTCAGCCCCGATTCGGCCAGTGCCGCCCGGTAGGCCCGCACCTGGTCGGCCTGCTGAATGTGAAACGGCCGTCCGTCGTCGGCCAGCAGCAGCGTGCTCGACAGCAGGTTGTACCCCTGCTCGCCGGCCCACCGTCCCGAAGCCTGGGTGGCCGCACCCCACCAGATGCGGTTGGGTAGCCCGGGCGACAGCGGCTGAATCGGCAGGTCCGCCTCGCCGCCGCGCGCCAGAGCCCGCTGCGAGCGGGCCACCGGACGTCCGGCGATCGCGTTGCGGAACACCTCGGCCCGTCCCCGCGCCAGCGACGACCAGTCCTGACCCTCGGCCAACTCGTAGCCGAACCGGGCCTGCCCGTCGGCGGCCGGCTCGGGCGATCCGCGGCTGATGCCGAGTTGCAGTCGTCCGGCGCTGATCAGGTCGGTGGCGCCGGCCTCTTCGGCCATGTACAGCGGGTTCTCGTAGCGCAGGTCGACCACGCCCGTGCCCACGTCGATGGTCGACGTGCGCGCGGCCATCGCCGACAGCAGCGGGAACGGCGCGCCCAGGCTGTGGTCGAAGTGATGCACCCGCACCCACGCACCGTCGAGGCCGGCCGCCTCGGCGGCCACTGCGAGGTCGATGTGCTGCCGCAGCGAGTCACCGGCGGTGCGCACCCGCGAGCCGGGCACGTCGCGGTAGTGGCCGAACGACAGAAAGCCGATCTTCTTGGTCATCATCACTCCTGATTTAGTTGTCGTTTCAACAACTTTCAGGCGTGGTTATTCCAGCGCCTCGATGGGGCCGTAGACGGCGTGGTCGGCACCGGCGCTGAAGGCCCAGTAGCGCTCGCCGTACGACCAGTGCCACCACTCGGTGGGGTAGTTCACCAGTCCGGCTGCACGCAGCACGTGCACGAGCACGGCCCGGTTGGCGGCCGCCGGCTGGGGGAGTGGGGCGTCGGTGTAGCAGGCGCCGGCGCTCTGTTCGGGGGTGGCGTCCAGCGGGGTGCCGAGGTCGAGTTCGACGCCGGCGGCGTCGCAGAGGGTGAGGTCGACCGCTCCGCCGGTGCTGTGCGGAGCCACGTCGGGCGGAGCGACCCATCGGCTGGCCAGGTCGTACAGCAACTCGGGGGAGAGATCGGGGTAGTGGTCGTGCAACTGCGCGCAGTAGTGGTTCCAGTAGTGCAGTTGGCGGGCAGGGGAGCGGTACGCCTCGACGATCAGCAGGTCGAGGCCGTCCGGCAGGGCGAGGGCTGCGGCAGCCAATCGGTCGGCCAGACCGCGACGGGCCAGGTGCCACGCGTTCGACACGTCGCTCTTGCGAGTGTCGATGCGCACCCTGGCCAGGCCGCGCAGGTCGACCAGGGGGTCACCGTTGTCGATCACCGGCGTGCTGGTGACACGCGGGTCGCTGATCAGCACGATGCCGGGTTGCACCGGCCAAGTCTGGCAGAGCCGCCAGGCTCACGAGCGCAAGCCGCTCACAGCCCCTTGAGGCAATAGGCGGTGCCGCTGGCCGAGGTGCGGCCGGTCCAGTAGATACTGGTCGCATCGGGCCAGGCGTCGCAGGCGTTCAGACGCGCGCCCGCCTGGCTGACGCCCTCTTTGATGCCCAGCACCTTGAACTTGGCCTCCGAACTGGTGCAGTCGACCTTCTCGACCCGGTCGGTGCCGACCTGCTTGACGCAGTCGTCGACCTTGATCTCGCTGAAGCCGCGTACCACGAACACCACGATCAGCGAGATGGCGATCACGGCAACCGAGGTGATGATGCGCTTGAGGTTGTTGTTCTTGGCCGGTGCTGCAGCCGGAGGCTGAAAGCCGCCCGCCGGCGGGTAGGCGCCTGGTGGCAGCGGCTGGCCGTCGGGGCCCACATGGGGAGCGCCTTGGGGCTGAGCGCCGTACTGCGGGGCACCGGGAGCGCCGTACTGCGGGGCTTCACCAGCAGGATTCGCGCCGGGTTGGCCGGGCACCGGCTGCTGCGGAACACCCTGCTCGGGAGTTGCACCGGGCACGTTCTGCGGGTTGCCGCCCTGCTGCGGGTTGTTCTCGGGAGGTTGGTTCGCGCTCATGGGGTGATCCTTGTCTCAGCGTTCGAACTGGACGGTTTCGGGTCAGTCTGCCAGGGTTGCCAGTTTGCCAGCCGGACGGCGTACGGGACGACCTCGCAGGCAGGGGAGAACTGCCCGCGCCCACCTTGGGCAGCCATGACAGGGGTCGTGCCCGTTCGCACTACTGGTAACCCTGCGTATCAAGGTTGGGCGTATACGAGCTTAGTCAGGC
>ERZ724512.580-NODE-580-length-16897-cov-7.608716_pt1 | contig 16897 bp, 15 predicted proteins | sample MGYA00376045_ERZ724512 | MGnify/ENA primary metagenome ERZ724512 (study PRJEB28724, sample SAMN07190883) | activated sludge metagenome | isolation source: activated sludge of sewage treatment plant in Hong Hong | place: Hong Kong | collected 2016-03-17 ... | reverse complement strand
GCGACAATCTCCGGATCCCAGATCGCCGTCGACCGCGGCACCATGAAGTACTGATACCGAGATCGACTAACGGGTCACTTCGGCAGGACGAGCACCGGCACCGGGCTGTAGCGGATGATCTTGGCGCCGTGCGAGCCGAGGAACACTCCCTTGACGCTGCGCCGTGACGTCGAACCGAGCGCGAGGATGTCGCCCTCCTCCCAGTCGGTGGCGTCCATCGCCTGATCCCAGCCGTTGCCGGTGACCACCTGGGTCACGACGCTCTCACCGATCACGCCGTCCTTCGTCAGCTTCGCCAGACGCTCCTGGAGTTGAGCCGCCCAGGACTGCAGGAGGATGTCCTCGGTGTCCAGCCCGGCCGACGGCGGGTACATCGTGCGGCCGCGGATGGCGAAGGCGATCAGCCGCAGTGGGACGTCGAGTTTCGAGGTGAACTCGACGGCCTGCTTGACAACCCGCAGCGACGCCGTGGTTCCGGAGTATGCGCAGGTAACCCGCGACAGCACACCGGATTTCGAACGGCGGTAGCCGCGTGGGCTCAGCGCCACCGGCACCGGCGAGGCGTGCAGCAGCCAGTCCGTCGTGGAGCCGAGGACGATCTGGCCGAGGCCGCCGCCGGACGCGGACCCCACCACCAGCATGTCGGCGTCCAGCTTCTCGACGGCCGCGACCAGTCCGTCACCGGCGGTGCGGTTGGCCACCTGGTGGTAGCCGATGTCCAGGTCGCCGGCGACGGGCGTCAGATAAGCCTTTGCGTCCTCGTGCGAATCGGCCGCCAATTTGTTTGCGTACGAGGCGAACTCGGCGTCCACCTTGGCCGGCGATGGTGTCATCCAGGGCCGCGGGACGACGGCCACCACCGCGAGATCGGTGCGCAGCAGATGAGCGAGCTCGACGCCGAGGTTCAGCGGGGCGTGCCCGCACTTGCCGGCCAGGTAGCCGACGACGACGGTCACGACCCGACACCCGGGGCGACGGACTCGATCACGCCGTCACCGCCGTCGTTGAGGGCACTGTGGTGACGGCCCCACACCAGGTAGAAGATCAAGGCCACGCCGACCCAGAGGCTGAACGCAATCCACGTGGTCCAGTGCAGGCTGAACAGGATGTAGCTACAGGCCAGCACCGAGAGCACCGGGGTGACCGGATAGCCCGGCACCTTGAAGCCGCGCTCCAGGTCCGGCTCACGTCTGCGCAGGATGATGACGCCGATCGAGACCACGATGAACGCGGTCAGGGTGCCGATGGAGACCATGTCGGCCAGGTAGTCCAGCGGCACGAAGCCGGCCAGGATCGACACGATGACCGCGACCACCACGGTGTTGTACACCGGCGTCATCGTCTTGGGGTTGACCTTGGCGAACCGCGGCGGCAACAGCCCGTCGCGGCCCATCGCGAACAGGATGCGGGTCTGGCCGTACATCACCACCAGGGTCACCGAGAAGATCGAGATCACCGCGCCGGCCGCCAGAACGGTGCTGGCCCAGTGCGATCCGGTGACGTTGTCGAGGATGGTGGCCAGGCCGGCCTCTTCCTGGTTGGCGAACTCCTGCCACGGCTGGGTGCCGAGGGCCGCCACCGTCACCAGGACGTAGAACGTGGTGACGATGATCAGCGCCGCGATGATGGCGCGCGGCATGGTCTTCTGTGGGTTCTTCACCTCGTCGCCGGCGGTGGACACCGCGTCCAGGCCGATGTAGGAGAAGAAGATCGTGCCCGCGGCCGCGCCGACCCCGGAGACCCCGTACGGCATGAAGTCGGCGAACCGATCGGCGGAGAACGCGGTGAAGGCGATCGCGACGAACAGCGCGAGCACGCCCAGCTTGATCACCACCATGACGGTGTTGACGGTGGCGGACTCGCTGGCGCCGCGGATGAGCAGCAGCGCGCACAGCACGATCAGCACGATGGCAGGTAGGTTCACGATGGTCCACGGGTCGCCCGCGGTGTGTGGCCACGGTGCGAGCGAAAGCGTTTGCGGTATCTGGAATCCGAACAGGTTGTGCAGCAGCTTGTTCAGATAGCCGCTCCAGCCGACCGCCACCGCGGCGATCGAGACGCCGTACTCCAGTAGCAGGCAGGCGGCCACACCCATCGCCACGAACTCGCCCAACGTGGTGTAGGCGTACGAGTATGTCGAGCCGGAAACCGGTACGGCCGAGGCCAGTTCGGCGTAACAGATCGCGGCGAGGCCCGCGGCGAAACCGGCGATCAGGAACGAGACGACCACCGAGGGACCGGCTTTGGGCACCGCCACCGACAGCACGAAGAAGATCCCGGTCCCCACCGTGGCGCCGACGCCGAACATCGTCAGCTGGAAGGTGCCGATGCTCCGCTTCAGGTGATCGGAGGCGCCGTGAGCGACCGGCGCACCCACCGTCGGCCGACGGCGCAGCATCTGTTCGGTCAGGTTCAGACCCGGTGCGCTCATGGTGCCTCCTCGTTCGACCTATTGCGCGTGAAGTTGTCGCGCGTCGGCCAGCGCGCTCTCGAGCTGGTCCACCGCCCAGTCGATCTCGTCGGAGGTGATCACCAACGGCGGCGCGAACCGCAACGTCGACCCGTGGGTGTCCTTGACGATCAGGCCGCGGGCGGCCAGCGCCAGGCACAGCTGCTTTCCGGTGCCCAGCGCCGGGTCGATGTCGACACCGGCCCACAGTCCGAAGCCGCGTACGGCGTGGACGCCGTGGCCGATCAGGGCGCGCAGCCGGGCGTGCAGGTGTTCGCCCAACTGGGCGGAGCGGGACTGGAATTCGCCGGTTGCCAGCATCTCGACCACCGTGGTGCCGATCGCGGCGGCCAGCGGGTTGCCGCCGAACGTCGAGCCGTGCTCGCCGGGATTGAGCACACCGAGCACCTCGGCGTCGGCCACCACCGCCGACAGCGGAACCACCGCACCGCCAAGCGCTTTGCCCAGCAGGTACATGTCTGGGACCACGCCCCAGTGGTCGCACGCGAAGGTGTAGCCGGTGCGGGCCAGCCCGGCCTGGATCTCGTCGGCGATCATCAGGACGTTGCGCTCGGTGCATATCTCGCGCACCCGGGGCAGGAAGCCGTCCGGTGGGACGATGATGCCGGCCTCACCCTGAATGGGCTCCAGCAGCACCGCGACGGTGTTGTCGTCGACGGCCGCGGCCACCGCGTCGGCGTCACCGAAGGGCACCGCGGTGAAGCCGGGGGTGAACGGACCGAAGCCGCCGCGCGCGGACGGATCGGAGGAGAAGCTGATGATGCTGATCGTCCGGCCGTGGAAGTTGTTCTGCGCCACCACGATGTTCGCGTCGCCGGCGGGCACGCCCTTGACGTCGGTGCCCCACTTGCGGGCCACCTTGATGCCGCTCTCGACGGCCTCGGCGCCGCTGTTCATCGGCAGCACCATGTCCTTGCGGCACAGCGCGGCCAGGGCCGCGCAGAAGGGGCCGAGCTTGTCGTTGTGGAATGCGCGGCTGGCCAGGGTCATGGCGTCGAGCTGGGCGTGTGCGACCGCGGTGATCTTGGGGTTGCGGTGACCGAAGTTGACCGCGGAGTAGGCGGCCAGGCAGTCCAGGTACCGTCGACCCTCGACGTCGGTCACCCAGACGCCTTCGGCGCTCGCCGCGACCACGGGCAGCGGCGCGTAGTTGCGTGCGGTGTAGTGGTCCTCGATCGCGATCGCCGCGGCGGTCTGATCGCCGGGTTCGGCGAGCGGTGTCGTTGCGCGAGCGCGAGGCCCGGCGACATCTGCTCCGCCGGGTTCGGCGAGCGGTGTCGTTGCGCGAGCGCGAGGCCCGGCGACATCTGCTCCGCCGGGTTCGGCGAGCGGTGTCGTTGCGCGAGCGCGAGGCCCGGCGACGTCTGCTCCGCCGGGTTCGGTTACGACGTTCATGACCGTCTCCATCGTCGGGGTCGACAAGTGTCACGGGTGAAACTCCAGCGTGCAGCATTTCACGGATCCGCCGCCCGTTGAGCAGCTCTGAGAGATCTGCTCCGATCCGGTGGGACGGCCAACCGTTCGGCGGGGTGGTAGACCATCGTTTTCGCCGATCGTGTAAGAAAAACCCGTGGCTGACACACATCGGGCGAAGGTTGTCATCGTCGGCGGCGGGCTGGCCGCCTCCCGGATGGCGGAGCAGCTGCGTCGCGCCGAGCACACCGGGGAGATCGTCATCGTCAGTGACGAGGCGCATCTGCCCTACGACCGCCCGCCGCTGTCGAAGGACGTGCTGCACAAGGACGACCTCGGCTTCGGCGACGTCACGCTGAAGCCGCAGGAGTTCTACGACGAGAACGACATCACCCTGAAGCTCGGCGCGGCCGTCACCGCGGTGGACACCGGTACGCGAACGGTGGCCCTGGCCGACGGCAGCACCGTCGACTACGACGAACTGGTCATCGCCACCGGTGTGGTGCCCAAGCGCATCCCGTCCTTCCCGGACCTGGCCGGCATCCACGTGCTGCGGAACTACGACGAGAGCCAGGCCCTGCGCGCCGAGGCCGCGTCGGCGCGCAAGGCCGTGGTGATCGGCGCCGGGTTCATCGGCTGCGAGGTGGCCGCCAGCCTGCGCAACCTGGGCGTCGACGTGGTGTTGGTCGAGCCGCAACCGCAGCCGCTGGCCTCGGTGCTCGGTGAGCAGATCGGTGCGCTGGTGACCCGGCTGCACCGCGGTGAGGGCGTCGACGTGCGCACCGGGGTCGGGGTCGACGAGGTGCGTGGTGCGGACCGCGTGCAGCAGGTGGTGCTGGCCGACGGAAGCGAGATCGACGCCGACCTCGTCATCGTCGGGATCGGCTCACGGCCGGCCGTCGACTTCCTGGCGGACTCGGGCATCGCCGTGGACAACGGTGTCATCTGCGACAACGTCGGGCGCACCAGCGCCGAGCACGTCTGGGCGCTGGGCGACGTCGCGTCCTGGCGGGATGCCACCGGGCACCAGGCGCGGGTCGAACACTGGAGCAACGTGGCCGAACAGGCCCGGGTGCTGGTTCCGTCGATGTTGGGTGAGGAAGTGCCGGAAGCCGTTGTGGTGCCGTACTTCTGGAGCGACCAGTACGACGTCAAGATCCAGTGCCTGGGTGAGCCCGAAGCCGACGACGTCGTGCACCTCGTGGAGGACGACGGGCGAAAGTTCCTGGCGTACTACGAGCGCGACGGTGTGGTGGTCGCCGTCGTCGGCGGCGGCATGCCGGGCAAGGTGATGAAGGCCCGCGCCAAGATCGCCTCCGGCGCACCGATTTCCGCCGTCCTGGGCTAGCCCCGAGACCCCTCCGGCTAGCCCCAAGCCCCCATCTGTTCAGCGCCGGCTGACACGTTGTGCGAGTGGACTTCGCACCAGCCGCTGAACAGATCAGACGATGGCTACTCCCAGACGACCGGAGGGCCGTGGGGTGAGCAGACGCCCAGGATCTCGTCGGTGCCTTCGGGCCAGCAGCGGGCCCGCACGACGAACTCGTTGCGGCCGTCGGGGCCGCGCCGCATCGGCTCCAGGCTGAGCCAGACGAACGGCGTCGCCTCGTCGGCAAGCGCCGCCAGTTCGGCCGCCCGCGCCGCCACCCCGTGCCGCTCGGCGTCGTCGAGATACTGCCAGGTGATCGAATGCCACAGCACCGTCATCGTGCCGCGCACCAGCCGCAGTCCGGCCACCGCGCGCGCCGCCGGCATGCGATCCAGGCCCGCGGGCACCTGCCGGGCGACGCCGATCGCCGCCCGCAGCCGGGCCAGCCGCTCGGTCATGTCCGGCCACACGTAGCTCAGCAGCGTCAGTTCGCCGTCGGCGCTGGCGGGGTCGACCGGGGTGATGTCGAACCCGTGGCGTTCGACGATCCGCAACGGCGCATCGGGTGGCCGCCGGCCCTGCCAGGCGTTCTCGATGACGACCGGTGACCAGCCCGGCCCCCACTCGTCGCCGTCGTAGCGGAACCGGAAGTGGTCGGCCCGCAGGTTCAGCCCGCCGCTGGTGCCGATCTCGAAAAGCCTTACCGGAAAAGGGAACCGGTCGACCAGGTGCAGCAGCGCGCCGACGAGCGCCGCGGCCCGGCCGACCTCGTTGGTCTGCGGCGGCATGTCCAGGGTGGCGCGCAGCTGGTCGGCGTTGTTCCGCGCCGCGGTCAGGATCTCCGACCACACCGCCGGCGCCTCGGCGGGCTCCCAGGCCCCGCCCGCGCTCGGATAGAACGCGGCCAGCCGGGGCGCGGCGCCCGTCAGCACCAGGCGGTGCAGCCCGCCCAGCAGCCGCAGCGGCGTGGCGTCGGCCATCGGGTCCTCTTCGTGCCCGGCCAACAGGTCGGCGAACAGGCCGCCGGCATCGATGTCGTCGGCGATGCGGCCAAGCAGGTCGCCGTACATCGGCGACCCCAGCCGGGCGCAGATCCGGCCCTGCCGGCGGACCACCTCGGCCAGGCTCAACTCGTCACTCACTGGTCATCACCCCCAATCCCGGCGCCACCACGTCGAACGCGGCGGACAGCGCATCGTGCAGCGTCACCGACTCGTCGGCCAGCCAGTGCTCGTAGGCCGACAGCGCGACCCCGAGCATCGCCCACGCGGTGGTCTGCGGGCCGAGGTCCGATGTCTTGAGGCCGCAGCGGGCGGCGACGTACTTCGCGATCACCGCGCGCCAGCCGGCGTACATCGTCATCGAATATGCCTGCAGCTCAGCCGTTTCCAGGATCACCCGCATCCGGTTGCGGTGCTGTAAGGCTTCGGCCGCGCCGAAGGTGTTGAACGCCAACAGGGCCGAACGAAGTGCCTGGGGCAGCGGCACGTCGTCGCCGACGTCGTCGAGCAGGTCGCTGAGGTGCTCCAGGTGGGTGTCGAAATCGCCCCAGGGGATCGCGTTCTTCGACGCGTAGTACCGGAACAGGGTGCGGCGTGCGATGCCGGCGGCCTCGGCGACGTCGTCGACGCTGACCGCGTCGAAGCCGTGCGCGCTGAACAGGTCGATCGCGACGTCGGCGATGTCGCCGCGCGTGGTGGAACGGCGACGGCCGACCCGGGGGGCAGTCATCGCCACCTCCTCTCCGATCGGGCAGTAGCGTTTCGGCACCGGATGCCATATTCTGTCCCGCACGGACCCGCTGTGTCCAGGCTCACACGACGAAAGGTAACCATCATGGATCAGAACCAGCAGCTCACCGCCGACGCGGCGCTCGTCGAGGAGTCCCTCGTCGAAGAGGTGTCCATCGACGGCATGTGCGGGGTCTACTGACCATGACGGCTGCGCCCGCCCCGGTCGGTGCCGACGGGGAGACCCGGTTCGACGCCGACCGCGGCTGGCGCCTGCATCCCCAGGTGGCGGTGCGGCCCGAACCGTTCGGCGCGCTGCTCTACCACTTCGGGACGCGCAAGCTGTCCTTCCTGAAGAACCGGACCATCCTGGCGCTCGTCGAGTCGCTCGGCCAGCACGGCGACGTGCGGTCGGCCTGCCGGGCGGCCGGTGTCGACGACGACGCGCAGGGTCCCTATCTGACCGCACTGGCCACCCTGGCCGGTTCCAAAATGCTTGTGCCCCAGGAGCAATCGTGACCTCGACACTGAAAGCGCCGACGTCGGTGCCGCGCCTGGTCGACCAGTTCGAGCGCGGCCTGGACGCGCCGATCTGTCTGACCTGGGAACTGACCTACGCCTGCAACCTGGCCTGCGTGCACTGCCTGTCGTCGTCGGGCAAACGGGATCCGCGCGAGTTGAGCACCGAGCAGTGCAAGGCGATCATCGACGAGCTCGAGCGGATGCAGGTGTTCTACGTGAACATCGGCGGCGGCGAGCCGACGGTGCGCCCGGACTTCTGGGAGCTGGTCGACTACGCCACCGAACACCATGTGGGGGTGAAGTTCTCGACCAACGGTGTGCGCATCACCCCGGAGGTGGCGGCCCGGCTGGCGGCGAGTGACTACGTGGACGTCCAGATCTCGTTGGACGGGGCCACCGCGGAGATCAACGACGCGGTCCGCGGCACGGGCTCGTTCGACATGGCCACGCGTGCGCTGCAGAACCTGCGCGACGCCGGATTCGTCGACGCCAAGATCTCGGTGGTGGTCACCCGCCACAACGTCGACCAGCTCGACGACTTCAAGGCGCTGGCCGACCGGTACGGCGCCACGCTGCGGATCACCCGGCTGCGCCCGTCGGGACGCGGCGCCGACGTGTGGGACGAGCTGCACCCGACGGCGGCGCAGCAGGTCCAGCTCTACGACTGGCTGGTGGCCCACGGCGAGCGGGTGCTCACCGGCGACTCGTTCTTCCACCTCTCGGGCCTCGGCGAGCCGGGCGCGCTGGCCGGGCTGAACCTGTGCGGCGCGGGCCGGGTGGTGTGCCTGATCGACCCGGTCGGTGACGTCTACGCCTGCCCGTTCGCGATCCACGACAAGTTCCTGGCCGGAAACATCCTGTCCGACAACGGTTTCCGGAACGTCTGGCAGAACGCCGACCTGTTCCGCGAACTGCGCGAGCCGCAGTCCGCCGGTGCGTGCGGCAGCTGCGGGCACTACGACGCCTGCCGCGGCGGCTGCATGGCCGCGAAGTTCTTCACCGGTCTGCCGCTGGACGGACCCGATCCCGAATGCGTGCAGGGCCACTCCGAACGGGCGCTGGCCGGCAGCCGCGAGGTCCCCAGGCCGGCCGTCGACCACTCCCGCACCGGCAAACGCACCGAACCGGTGCTGATCCCGCTGACCGTCCCCCCGAAGAAATTCTGCAACGAAAGTCCCGTCTGATTCATGGCACGTGATACCTGGTTCGAAACCGTCGCGATCGCACAGCAGCGCGCGAAGAAGCGGCTGCCGAAATCCGCCTACTCCTCGCTGATCTCCGCCAGCGAGAAGGGCCTGACCGTCTCGGATAACGTCGAGGCATTCGGCGAGCTCGGCTTCGCGCCGCACGTCATCGGCGCCTCCGAGAAGCGCGACATGGCGACAACCGTTATGGGACAAGATATTTCGATGCCCGTCATCATCTCGCCGACGGGCGTGCAGGCCGTCGACCCCGACGGCGAGGTGGCGGTCGCGCGCGCCGCGGCCGCGCGCGGCACCGCGATGGGCCTGTCGTCGTTCGCCAGCAAGCCGATGGAGGAAGTGACCGCGGTCAACGACAAGATCTTCTTCCAGATCTACTGGCTGGGCAGCCGCGACGAGATCGCCGCGCGCGTGGAGCGGGCCCGGGCCGCCGGGGCCAAGGGCCTCATCCTGACCACCGACTGGAGCTTCAGCCACGGCCGGGACTGGGGCAGCCCGAAGATCCCCGAGAAGATGGACTTCATGACGACGCTCAAGATGTCGCCCGAAGTCGTCACCAAACCCCGCTGGTTGTGGAGTTTCGGCAAGCACCTGCGCCCGCCGGACCTGCGGGTGCCGAACCAGGGCCGCCGCGGCGAGCCGGGACCCACCTTCTTCGAGGCCTACGGCCAGTGGATGGGCACCCCGCCGCCCACCTGGGAGGATGTCGCGTGGCTGCGGGAGTTGTGGGGTGGGGAGTTCCTGCTCAAGGGCATGGTCCGGGTCGACGACGCCAAACGTGCTGTGGACGCCGGTGTTTCGGCGATCACGGTGTCCAACCACGGTGGCAACAACCTGGACGGCACGCCCGCCGCGATCCGCTGCCTGCCGGCGATCGCCGACGCCGTGGGCGACCAGGTCGAGGTGCTGCTCGACGGCGGCATCCGCCGGGGCAGCGACGTCGTCAAGGCGGTGGCGCTGGGCGCCCGCGCGGTCATGATCGGCCGGGCCTACCTGTGGGGGCTGGCCGCCAACGGTCAGGCCGGCGTCGAGAACGTCCTGGACATCCTGCGCGGCGGCATCGACTCGGCGCTGATGGGTCTGGCCAAGGAGTCGATCCACGACCTCACGCGCGACGACATCCTGATCCCGGACGGCTTCACCCGCACCCTCGGCGTGTGACGGCACGTTGGTGCCAACGGGACTGACGGGACGGACGTGACCGCCGGGCCGGTGTCCCGTTGCCATCGGCCGCCGGAATTACGACCGGCGTGGGAACAACCGGTGCACGCCAGGTGAATTCGTCCTACCATCGGCGGGTGGCTTTCCCCAAGATTCTTGGGAACTCGACGTCGAGGCAACTCCACAACACGCGTCCGGTGGTGGTGATCCCCGTGGGTTCCACCGAGCAGCACGGACCCCACCTGCCGTTGGACACCGACACCCGCATCGCCGTCGCCGTCTCGGAGGCCGTCGCGACCGGGCTCGCCGATGGACCCCGCTCCACCGCGGCCGGGCCGGTGTTCGTCGGGCCGGCCCTGTCCTACGGCGCCAGCGGCGAGCACGAGGGCTTTCCCGGCACCATCTCGATCGGCACCGAGGCACTGGCCGGGGTGCTCCTGGAGTTCGGCAGGTCGGCGATGAACTGGGCGTCCCGGTTGGTGTTCGTCAACGGTCACGGCGGCAATGTCGGGGCGCTCGGCTCGGCGGTGGGCCGGTTGCGCCACGAGGGCCGGGACGCCGCCTGGTGCCCGTGTCTGGTCCGGGGCGGCGACGCGCACGCCGGGCATACCGAAACATCTGTATTGCTGCATCTTTCGCCGGATGACGTGCTGATCGGCGAAAGCCGCCCGGGAAACACCGCGGCGCTGGTAGACCTGATGCCGGGCATGCTTCGCGGGGGAGTCGCTGCAGTGAGTGAGGTGGGAGTGCTGGGGGATCCGACCACGGCGAACGCAGAGGCCGGAGCACAGCTGTTCGCCGAGATGGTCGCCGGCGCGCTGGACCGGATCACGCGCTGGGCGCCGGACGACAACGGGATGCTGCGATGACCCAGCCCCGCCTGCCGGACGGATTCGCCGTGCAGGTCGACCGCCGGGTGCGGGTGCTCGGGCACGGCGCCGCACTGCTCGGCGGGTCGCCCACCCGGTTGCTGCGCCTGGCGCCGGCCGCCCGGACCATGCTCGGGAACGGCCGCGTCGAGGTGCACGACGCGCAGAGCGCGCAACTGGCCCGCACCCTGCTGGACGCCACCGTCGCCCACCCCCGGCCATCCGGCGGACCGTCGCACCGCGATGTGACGGTCGTTATTCCGGTGCGCGACAACCGGTCCGGGGTCCAGCGTCTGACGTCGGCGCTGCGCGGCCTGCGGGTCATCGTGGTCGACGACGGCTCGGAAAGCCCGCTGAATGAGGGCGACTTCGCCGGCGCCCCGTGTGAGGTGCGGGTGATCCGGCATCCCGTCAGCCGTGGGCCCGCGGCCGCCCGCAACACCGGGCTGGCCGCCGCCGGCAGCGACTTCGTCGCGTTCCTCGACTCCGACGTGGTGCCGCGGCGCGGGTGGTTGGAGGCACTACTGGGCCATTTCTCTGATCCGGCGGTCGCGCTCGTGGCGCCGCGGATCGTCGGCCTCGATCCGACCGACAACCCGGTGGCGCGCTACGAGATGATCCGCTCGTCGCTGGACCTCGGACACCGCGAGGCGCCGGTGCTGCCCTACAGCACGGTGTCCTACGTGCCCAGCGCCGCGCTCATCTGCCGGCGCGCCACCGTCTCCCGGATCGGCGGCTTCGACGAGGCGATGAACTCCGGCGAGGACGTCGACCTGTGCTGGCGGCTGATCGAGTCGGGTGCCCGGCTCCGCTACGAGCCCATCGCGCTGGTCGGCCACGAGCACCGCACCAAGATCCGAGACTGGTTGGCGCGCAAGGCATTTTACGGAACCTCCGCGGCGCCGCTGTCGTCGCGCCATCCGGACAAGACGGCGCCGCTGGTGATCTCCGGGACGATGTTCCTGGTCTGGGTGATGCTGCTGTCCGGCAACTGGCCGGGCCTGGTCGCCTCGGCGGTCGGAATGGCGGTGTCCGGCCGGCGGATCTCCAACGCGCTGCGGGCGCCGGAGACCCAGCCCGCCGATGTCGCGCGGGTGACCGGTCAGGGACTGTGGGCGGCCGCCATGCAACTGGCCGCGGCCGCCTGCCGGCACTACTGGCCGGTGGCGATGCTGGCCGCGGTCTTCTCGCGGCGGTGCCGGCGGGCGATCCTGGTCGCGGCCCTGCTCGACGGTGTGGCCGACTGGCTGGCCCGGCGCAACACCGTGGTCGACGACGGCAAACCGCTCGGGCTGGTGCCGTACCTGCTCCTCAAGCGTCTCGACGACCTGGCCTACGGCGCCGGCCTGTGGACCGGTGTGGTGCGGCAGCGCACGATCGGTCCGCTCAAACCGCAGATCCGGCTCTGACCGGCACGGTGCACCCGATCAGTCACACCGACGTACTCGTCGTCGGCTCGGGAAGCTCAGGATCGGTTGTCGCCGAAGGTCTTTCGGCCGACCCGCAATGCCGGGTGACCGTCGTGGAGGCCGGCCCGGGCCCCGACACGTCCGGGGTGGCCGCACTGACCGGCAACGGCCTGCAGCTGCCGATCGGCGCAGGTAGTCCGGTGGTGACCCGCTTCGAGACGGTGCTGACCGACCGGCCGGCCCGGACGATGAGCCTGGTGCGCGGCGCGACCGTCGGCGGTTCGGGCGCGGTCAACGGCGGCTACTTCTGCCGCGCGCTGCCGTCCGATCTCGACGAGTGGGGCCTGGACGGCTGGGCGTGGTCCGACCTGCTGCCGCATTTCCGGGCCGTCGAGACGGATTTGGATTTCCCCGATGCTCCCGCCCACGGCGGCCGCGGACCCATCCGGGTGCGCCGGGCGAATGAAATCCTCGGCACCACCGCGCATCTCGTCGAGTCGGCGGCCCGGGCCGGCTATCCCTGGCTCGACGACCTCAACGACGGCTCGTCAGCGGCACTGCCGACCGGCATCGGGTTGGTGCCCAGCAACATCGTCGACGGCGTCCGTGCCGGTTCGGGTGCGGCCTTCCTGGTTCCCGCGACAGCGCGCCGCAATCTCGCCGTGCTGCCCGGCACCCGGGCGGTACGGGTGATGTTCGACGGTCTGCGGGCCACCGGCGTCCGGGTGTTCGGGCCGGCCGGCCCGCAGGTGCTCACCGCCGACCGGATCGTGCTGTGCGCCGGCGCGATCGGCAGCGCGCATCTGCTGATGCTCTCCGGCATCGGCGACGAGCAGATGCTGCGCCGGGCCGGCGTGCCCGTCGTCGCACCCGCGCCGGTCGGGCTGCGCACCGCCGACCATCCGGAGTGGGTGCTGCCGACGGACTGGCCGACGGCCCCGTCCCGGCCGGTCCTGGAGGTGCTGCTGAGCCTGTCGATCGGTGTCGAGATCCGGCCCTACACCGGCGGTTTCATCGCGATGGGGGGCGACGGCGGCGCCGGCCAGCCGGACTGGCCGCACATCGGGGTGGCCCTGATGAAGCCCCGGGCCCGCGGCGAGGTCCGGCTGGTGTCCGCGGATGCCGCGGTGCCGCCGGCGATCGCCCACCACTACGACTCCGAGCCCGAGGACCTGGCCACCCTGCAGCTGGGCGCCGACACCGCCCGCGAATTGGCCTCGGCGGCAACCTATGTCGGCGATCCGCAGTGGTCGACCTCGCAGCACCTGTGCGGTACCGCGCCGATGGGCGCCGACCGTGACGAGGCCGCGGTGCTGGACACCCGGTGCCGGGTTCGCGGCGTCGACGGCCTGTGGGTCATCGACGGTTCGATCATGCCGTCGATCCCGAGCCGCGGCCCGCACGCCACCACGGTCGCGCTGGCGCACCGCGCCGCCGAGTTCGTCGTCGCCGGTTGAGTCTCGGCTGACTGATCAGCCTTCGCGCACCAGGAACGCGGCGAGTCGGCCGGCGCGGTCCCGGGCGCGGCGCACCACCGCCAGCTGCTGCCCGTCCCGCCCCGGCGCCCACAGGCTGATGAGAACCGCGCATCCCGCGACGACGATCCCGAGCACCAGCACCGAGCTCTCCATGGCGGTCAGGAAGGCGCCCTTGCTGATCTCGACGAGGTGCGCCGCCTGCGGGCCGAGCCGCGGCGCCAGGCCGAGCGCTTCGCCGAGGGATCGGGTGGCCGCCGCCCGGACCGGCTCGGGGAACGCCGTCAGCTGCGGCGCCAGCGCCGAGGTGTACCGCGCCGCCAGCATCGACCCGGTCAAAGCGATGCCCAGTGCCGCGCCGATCTCCCGGGTGGTGTCGTTGACCGCCGAGGCGACCCCCTGCTTGTCGTCGGGCACCGACGTCATGATCGCCGACGTGGTGGGGGCCGTGCACAGTCCGATCCCCGAGCTCAGGATCAACAGCGGCCAGGCGAGATGCCAGTACGGAGAACCGATCTCGAGTGTGCGCATGGCCAGGAACCCGGCCGCCACCAGCAGCAGGCCGACCAGGACCACCAGGCGCAGCCCCAGCCGCGGCACATACCAGAACGACAGCACGGAGAGCACCAGCATCGGGCCGGTCAGCGGCGACAGCGCGAGCGCGGTGCGGATCGCGTCGTACCCCATCACCAGCTGGATGTACTGCATGGAGAGGAAGAAGAAGCCGAACATGGCCAGGAAGAAGACGGTGATGGCGGCTGCGCCCGTCGCGAAGGTCGGGTCGCCGAACAGCCGGACGTCCAGCAGCGGATGCCGCCGGCGCAGTTCGACGATGACGAAAAGCAGCGACAGCACCGCGCCGGCGGTCAGGCAAGCCAGTACCAGCGGATGGGTCCAGCCGCGGGCCGGCGCTTCGAGCATGCCGAAAACCAAAGCGGCGACGGCACTTCCGATGACGGCCGCGCCGAGCCAGTCGATGGGTGTGGGTTCGGACTCTTTCGAGGTCGCGATGGTCAGTGACAACGGGATGAGGCCGACGGAGGCGACCAGGAAGGCCCAGAAGATCGAGGGCCAGGACCAGAAGTGCAGCAGCGCGCCGGTGCCCAGCATGCCGATGATCGCGCCGCTGCCGGCGACGCCCGCCCAGATGCCGACCGGCTTGGCCCGCTGCTCGGCGGGATAGGCGGAGGTCAGCAATGACAGGGTGGCCGGCATGATGAACGCGGCGCCCACGCCGGCGGCGGCCCGCGCGACCACCAGGATCACGGGCTGCGTCCACACCAGGGGAATCGCCGACGCCGCGGCGAAGACCACCAGGCCGAACACCAGAGCGCCGCGGCGCCCGTAGCGGTCACCGATGGCGCCCGCCGGCAACAGCAGGCAGGCCAGGGCCAGGGTGTACGCGTCGACGATCCAGGTGAGCTGGGTCTGACTGGCCGACGTCTCCATCGCGATGTCCGGCAGGGCGGTGTTGAGGGCCACCATCGACGCGATGACCAGCGAGACTCCGAGGCAGGCGACCGTCAGTGTCCATTTCCGCGGCCAGTTCCGCCCGCGTCGCGCCGGTTCGGTTGACGGTGCATCGGTAGGGTGAACGGGCGGGGCGGGCGCTTCGGGCATCCGTGCGTCTCCTCGCGGTGGGCTACTTTCGAGACTAACAGTCTTGTTGGGTGGCCCGCACGGATTTGCAGAACGGGGACTCGCGGACGATGACCGGCGAACGAACAGACCCGCGGCCGGCGCGTTCGCGGGCGCGGCTGCTGGAATCGGCGACCGCACTGCTGCGCTCCGGCGGCCCGAGCGCGGTGACCGTCGACGCGGTGCTGCGCGGGGCCAACGTCGCGCGGGCCACCCTCTACCGGCATTTCCCCAGCGGCAACGACCTGCTGGCGGCGGCCTTCCAGAGCCTCATCCCGCCCGCGCCGATGCCGCCGGAGAAGGGCTCGTTGCATGACCGGCTGACGGCGCTGCTGGAGGCCTGGGCCGAACACATCGCCGAGGCGCCGGCATTACTGAGCGCGATGAACTGGCTGGCGCTGGGCCGCGACCTCGACCAGCTGCCCGACCGCGCGGACTCCAACGAGGTGCGCACCCTGCGCGAGCGGATCGCCCAGCAGTACGCGGCGCCGTTCGACGCCATCTTCGACAGCCCGCAGGCGGCCGCCGAACTCGGCGAGTTCGACCGGGCGACCGCGATGACGCTGCTGCTCGGGCCGCTGGTCGCCGCACGGCTGAGCACCCTGCCCGACATCGACTACCGCGAAAGCGTGCGGGCCGCCGTCGAGGGCTTCCTGCACGTGTACGGAAAGCGTTGAGGCTCAGCTGATCTCGTAGCGGATCGGCAGGTGCTTGAGCCCGCCGACGAACGTCGTCGCCGACAGCTGCGGTGGGCCGGCCAGCTCGACGGACTTCAGCCGCGGCACCAGTTCGGTGAAGAAGCTGTTCATCTCCATCCGGGCCAGCGCGGCGCCCAGACAGAAGTGCACGCCGTAGCCGAACGCCACGTGCTTGTTCGGGTCGCGTCCGACGTCGAACCGGAACGGGTCGTCGAACACGTCCTCGTCCCGGTTGCCGGAAACGTAAGCGAGATAAACGCTTTCGCCCTTGGCGATCTTCACCCCGCGCACCTCGGTGTCGGCCGTCGCGGTGCGCATGAACTCCTTGACCGGGGTGGCCCAGCGGATCATCTCCTCGACGGCCAGCGGCATCAGGTCCATGTTGTCGCGCAACCGCGCCAGCTGGTCGGGGTTCTCGATCAGCGCGCGCATACCCCCGGAGATGGCGTCCTTGGTGGTGTCGTGGCCGGCGCTGGCGACGATCACGTAGAACGACGCGGTGTCCATGTCCGACATCGGTTCGCCGTTGATCTTGCCGTTGGCGATCGCCGAGGCCAGGTCGTCGGTCGGGTGCTCGCGCCGCGAAGCCGTCAGCGCCGCGAAGTACATGAAGAAGTCGATCAGCACGGCCTGCATGTCCTCGGGTGTGCCGCCGCGCTGGTGTTCCTCGTCCTGGCCGCCGAACATCTCCTGGGTCAGCTTGAGCATGCGGGGGAAGTCCGACTCCGGCAGGCCCAGCAGCGAAAGGATCACGTACAGCGGGAAGTTGATCGCGATCTCCTCGACGAAGTCGCATTCCGGACCGATGTCGCGCATCCGGTCGACGTAGCGCTTGGCGAGTTCGTCGACGCGCACCTGCAGATCCCGCATCGCCTTGGGGCGGAACCAGTCGGCGCCGATCTTGCGGACGTCGCGGTGGTGCGGGTCGTCCATGTGGATCA
>ERZ724512.577-NODE-577-length-16920-cov-6.067536_pt1 | contig 16920 bp, 15 predicted proteins | sample MGYA00376045_ERZ724512 | MGnify/ENA primary metagenome ERZ724512 (study PRJEB28724, sample SAMN07190883) | activated sludge metagenome | isolation source: activated sludge of sewage treatment plant in Hong Hong | place: Hong Kong | collected 2016-03-17 ... | reverse complement strand
CATCGACACCACCGACCACACGCTCGCCGAGGTCATCGGACTCGTCGTGGCGCTGGCCGAGGACGCCGGGGCGCGCACGTGACCCGGTCGCCGGCCCACGTCGACCCGCCGCGCAGCGACCGGGTCAAGGCGGCGCCGCGCTATCTGCTGCACCCCCTGCGCCCGGTGGCGCGCTTCGTCTTCCGGCGCCGGTACGACGTCCGGCTGCACGACGTCCACCACGTCCCCGCCTCGGGCCCGGTGATCTACGCGTCCAACCACGTCGGGGTCATCGACGGCCCGATCCTGGCGATCTTCGCGCCCCGTCCGGCCCACGCGCTGACCAAGCGCGAGATGTTCAGGGGGTTCATGGGCCGGTTCCTGTGGCACTCCGGCCAGATCCCGCTGGACCGCTATCACCCCGATCCGGCGGCGGTCCGGATGTGCCTGCGCGTCCTGCGAGAGGGGCGCGCGATCGGGATCTACCCCGAGGGTCACCGCGGCGCCGGCGACCTGGAGCGCTTCCACCGCGGGGCGGCCTACCTCGCCCTGGTGTCGGGCGCTCCCGTCGTACCCGTCACGGTGCTCGGGAGTCGCGAGCCCGGCGGCACCAGCGGGTCGATCCCGCGCCGCGGCGCCCGGATCGACCTGGTGTTCGGCGAGGTCTGGCGCACCGAGCCGGTGCCGTGGCCGCGGACCCGGGAACAGGTGGAGAAGACCTCGTTGTTGCTCCGAGAGCACATGCTGGTCCAGCTGGACCGGGCGCGCGCGTCGACGGGGCGAGAGCTCCCGGGTCCGCTGCCGCCGACCGACGTAGACCCCGACCCCCCCACCGGGGTCACCGACCGAGGAGCACCATGACCGAGCTCGAGCCTGCCGTCGACGGGCAGCCCGAGGCCCAGCCCGGCGAGCCTGGCGGCCCCGTCCCCGTCCTGGCCGTCGTCGGCCGGCCCAACGTCGGCAAGTCGACGCTGGTGAACCGGATCATCGGGCGCCGCGAGGCGGTCGTCGAGGACGTGCCCGGCGTGACCCGAGACCGCGTCTCCTACGACGCCGACTGGAACGGCCGGGCGTTCACCCTGGTCGACACCGGCGGGTGGGACCCCGACGCCCGGGGGCTCGCCGAGCGGATCGCCGCGCAGGCCGAGATCGCGGTCGGACTGGCCGACGCCGTCTTGTTCGTCGTGGACGCCACCGTCGGCATCACCGACTCCGACGAGGCCGTCGTCAAGATCCTGCGCCGGTCGGGCAAGCCGGTCGTGCTGGCGGCCAACAAGGTCGACGACCAGCGCACCGAGGCCGAGGCGTACGCCCTGTGGAACCTCGGTCTCGGCGAGCCGTACCCGGTGTCGGCGATGCACGGCCGCGGCTCCGGCGACCTGCTGGACGCCGTCCTGGCCGCGCTGCCCGAGCCGCCGCCGGAGCGCGAGCGCGTGGTCGGGGGACCGCGACGGGTCGCGATCGTCGGCAAGCCGAACGTCGGCAAGTCCTCGCTGCTCAACAAGCTGGCCGGCGAGGAGCGGGTGGTCGTCGACAACGTCGCCGGCACGACCGTCGACCCGGTCGACGAGCTGGTCGAGCTCGGCGGCCGGACCTGGCGGTTCATCGACACCGCCGGCATCCGCAAGCGGGTCAAGGAGGCCTCCGGCCACGAGTACTACGCCTCGCTGCGGACCTCGACCGCCATCGACCGCGCCGAGGTCGCGGTGCTCGTGATCGATGCCGAGCAGAGCATCTCCGAGCAGGACGTGCGCATCATCCAGTCGGTCCGCGACGCGGGCCGCGCCCTGGTGATCGCCTTCAACAAGTGGGACCTGGTCGACGAGGAGCGGCGCCACTACCTCGAGCGGGAGGTCGAGCGCGAGCTCGTGCAGGTGCGGTGGGCGCCGCGCATCAACATCACCGCTCGGACCGGCTGGCACGTCGACCGGCTGGTCCCGGCGCTGGACCGGGCCCTGGAGGGCTGGGAGACCCGGGTGTCGACGGGCGCCCTCAACGGCTTCCTCGGCCGGCTGGTCGCCGAGCACCCGCACCCGGTGCGCGGGGGGAAGCAGCCGAAGATCCTGTTCGGCACCCAGGCCACGACCGCGCCGCCGACGATCATCTTGTTCACCAGCGGCAGGCTGGACGCGTCGTACGAGCGGTTCATCGAGCGCCGCCTGCGCGAGGAGTTCGGCTTCGTCGGCACGCCGATCGTGCTCCAGCAGCGACCGCGGGAGAAGCGCAAGCGGTGACCGAGCGACGCTGAAGGGCTATCGTCGGACGATGCGGCGCCCGCTCGTCCTCGCTCTCGCCGCGACCGCGATCGTCACGTCCTCGGCGGCGGCGCAGGTCGCGACGGCCACGAGCACGGCCAAGCCCATCGCGGGCACCCGCTGCTCGGAGTTCCCGGACGACAACTGGTGGCACGCCGACGTGAGCGGCCTGCCGGTCGACTCGCACAGCGGACAGTGGCTCTCGCACATGTCGACCGACGTCGACCTGCACCCCGACTTCGGTCCGTCGTACGGCGACGGCCCCGACTACGGCATCCCGATCACGGTGGTGGGCTCGGCGCACCGCAAGGTCCATGTGCGGTTCGACTACGCCTCGCAGAGTGACCAGGTGCGTTACCCGCTGGGCGGCGACACCCGGATCGAGGGCGGCCGCGGGTCGTCGGGGGACAAGCACGCGATCGTCGTCGACAAGGGCAGGTGCCGGCTCTACGAGACCTGGAACACCCGGGTGCGCAAGGGGCACTGGATCGCCGGCTCGGGCGCCGTCTGGTCGTTGGGCTCCAACGACCTGCGTCCCGACGGCTGGACCTCCGCCGACGCCGCCGGACTGCCGATCCTGCCCGGGCTGCTGCGCTGGAACGAGGTGCAGGCCGACCAGGTCGACCACGCGATCCGGTTCACCACCGACGTCACCAGCAGGCACCACCTCTGGCCGGCTCGCCACGACGCCGGGTCGCAGTCGTCGCTCGCCTATCCGCCCATGGGTGCTCGGTTCCGGCTCAGCGCGAGCTTCTCGACCAGCGGCTACTCGGCGTACGCCGTCACGGTCATCGAGGCGATGAAGACCTACGGGCTCGTGCTCGCCGACAACGGGTCGCCGTGGTACTTCCAGGGCGATCAGGACGCCCACTGGCCCGCACACCTGATCGAGGAGCTCGGGACGATCCCGGCGTCGGCGTTCGTCGCGGTCGACACCTCGTCGCTGAAGGTCTCCGACGACTCGGGCCAGGTCGCGACGCGCTGACCTCGTGATGTCGGTGGTGACTCCTAGCCTGATCCCATGACCACCGAATCACAGCCGGGGGAGCGCGACGACCTCCTCGACCTGCTGCGCAAGCACCGCGACCTGTTCCGCGTCACCGTCCGCGACCTCTCCGACGACGCGGCCCGCTCCCGACCGACGGTGAGCGAGCTGTCGCTCGGCGGTCTCGTGAAGCACGTGACGCTGGTCGAGAAGAACTGGGCGGACTTCGTCGTGAACGGTCCCCAGCCGCCCGTCGACTGGGCCCACGTCGACTGGAGCGACCCGCCCGAGGCGGTCCGAGCGCATCAGGAGAGCTTCGTGATGCGCGACGACGAGACCCTCGAGGGGCTCGTCCGGGCGTACGACGAGGTCGCGGCCGCCACCGACGACCTGGTGCGCACCGTGGACCTCGACGCCCGGCAGCCGCTGCCCGAGGCGCCATGGTTCGAGCCGGGGGGGACCTGGTCGGCTCGCCGGGTCTTCACCCACATCGTGGCCGAGACCGCCCAGCACGCCGGCCACGCCGACATCCTGCGCGAGACGATCGACGGGCAGAAGTCGATGGGGTGATCACGGGCCAGGCCGATTCCGTCGGGCCCGCCCGGCTGCGGTAGGGTTCACGCGGTCCCGCGAGGGGCCTTCGGGCTGTGGCGCAGCTTGGTAGCGCACTTGACTGGGGGTCAAGGGGTCGCAGGTTCAAATCCTGTCAGCCCGACCGAGTGATGTCTCAAGACATCGTGGACGGCCGAACCCGAATCGCGTGGGTTCGGCCGTCCTTCGTTTCAGCGGGTGGGGCCAGGTGGGCGGCCGGTGCCTTGGTACTTCTTGGATGTGTCGAGGGTGAGCTCGCGGAGGAGTTCGCCGGTGGCGGCATCGACGACGCGGATGTCGACTCAACCAGTCGTGCTGCCCAGAGTGCGTCGGAGCGCTCGGTCCGCAGCACGACTCGGCGCTGGGGGCTGGTCCACCAGCTGGCTCTCCTCCGCGCGATGGCATGCCACCTCTCGACCATCGAGGGGCCGGAGCACCGGCGCCTCGGAGCGACACAGGTCGACGGCGAGCGGGCATCGTGCGGCGTACACGCAGCCCGTCGACGAGACCGTGATCGATCCCGTGGCGATCCGCGTGAGCGGCGGGCGCTGCACACCGATCTCGGGAACGGCCGCCCGCAGGGCTCGGGTGTACGGATGCCGGGGCGATGACAGCAGCGTATTGGTCGGTCCACGCTCCGTAACGACGCCTCGGTAGAGCACCACGCTCGACTCGCACAGCCGATCGACCACGGCCAGGTTGTGCGAGATGAGCACGTAGGCGAGCCCGCGCTCCTCACGCAGTCGCTCGATCAGCTGCAGGACGCGCTCCTGCACCGTCACGTCGAGTGCGCTGGTCGGCTCATCCAGGACCAGCAGCCGTGGCTCGAGCGCCAACGCCCGGGCGATGACGACGCGCTGTCGTTGACCACCGGAGAGCTGGTGCGGATAGCGGCTGATGACGTCGGCGGGCAGGCCCACCTCGTGCAGCAGCTGCGCGACCCGTTCCTTCCGCTCGGCGCGGGCGACCGTCTTGTGTACGGCGTACGGCTCGGCGACGCTGGACAGGACGGACATCCGCGGATCAAGCGCACCGTCGCCGTCCTGGAAGACGATCTGGACCGCGCGTCGGTACCTCGTGAGCGCTGCACCGCGACGCCCGAGCACGTCCTCGCCGTCGAAGGTCACCGATCCACCGGACGCCGGATGCAAGACGAGCAGCGTGCGGGCGATGGTGGTCTTGCCCGATCCCGACTCACCGATGAGACCCACGCCGTAGGGCCCTGCCGGGACGTCGAGGTTGACACCGTGGACGACCTCCTCGTCGCCGTACGCGATGCGCAGGTCACGCACAGACAGCAGCGATGTCATGAGACCTCCCCCGATCTGATCACCGGTACGGCGGCCAGCAGGGCGCGGGTGTACTCGTCACGGGGGCTACTGAGCAGCTCACCTGTCGGTCCGCTCTCGACGACCTGCCCCTGGCGCATGACGATGACCGAGTCCGCGAGCTCGCTCACCACGGCCAGGTCGTGGGAGATGAACAGCAACGCGGTGCCGTGTCGTTCCTTCAGCTCACGGAGCACCTCGATCACCTCCGCCTGCACGGTCACATCCAGCGCGCTCGTGGGTTCGTCGGCGATGACCACTCCCGGACGCAGGGACGACACCATGGCAATGGCGAATCGCTGCGCTTGGCCACCCGACACCTGATGGGGATAGCGCTCCAGGATGTCGCGGCTCAGCACGACCTCGTCGAGCGCGGTCCGCATCCGCGCCTCGACCTCTGACCTGCCGAGGCCGTGCAGCTTCAGGGTGCGCGCGAACAGGACCCCCAGGCGCATGGTCGGGTTGAGTGCCGATCGCGGGCTCTGCAGGATCATGCCGATCCGCCGGCCACGGATCTGACGCCACTGCGACGGTGACTTCGTGGTGAGCTCGTCTCCGTCGAGTGTGATGCTGCCGCTCACGCGCGCACCCGCATGGCCGCACAGCCCCATCAGGGCCAGCGCCGTCTGCGACTTCCCAGATCCGCTCTCACCCACGATCCCGACCACCGTGGCCGCATCGAGGTCCAGCTCGGGGACATGGGCCACGACGCGCCCGCCGTAGCTCACGCGCAGGTCACGGATCTGGATCATCGGCCGCCACGCTTGGGGTCCAGCGCGGTCTGCAGGCCGTCGCCGATGAAGTTGAAGGCAGCCGCGGTCAGGAGGATCGCCAGCCCCGGGAAGGTCACGACCCACCAGGCGGTCGTCGCGAGCGACTGTCCCTGGCTGACCATGAGCCCCCACTCCGGGGTCGGATCCTGTGCGCCGAGTCCCAGGTACGACAGCGTCGCCGCCGTGAGGATGATCCCAGCGCCGTCCAGCGACATCTGGACGAAGACCGGCGTCGCGGCGTTGGGGAGCACGTGGCGAACGACCTGACGGGTCCTGGAGGCGCCGATGACCCGGGCCGCGTCCGAGTAGCCCTGGTGGCGGATGGAGGCTGCCTGGGCCCGAGCCAGGCGCGCGTACCACGGCCACCACGTCGCCGCGATCGCGACCGCGGCGTTGAAGGCACTGGCGGTGAGGACGGCGGCCAGCGCCACCGCCAGCAACAAGGCGGGGAAGGCCAGGAACACGTCGGTGACCCGCATCAAGATGGCGTCCGCCTTCCCCCCGAAGAAGCCGGCAGTCAGACCGACGGCCAGCCCGATCGTGGCCGCCACGACGAGGACGAAGACGGTGATCGCGAGGGACGTGCGGGCGCCGTAGAGCACCCTGGTGAAGACGTCGCGGCCCACCTGGTCGGTGCCGAACAGGTGCGCCTGGCTGGGCGGCAGCAGGACTGCGGAGGGATCGGTGGCGGAGCCGGCATCTGCTGGGTACGGCGCGATCCACGGTGCCAGCAGGCCGAGCGCCACGATGGCCAGCGCCACGACGAGGCCCACGGCGAGCAGGGGGTAGCGGCGCGTCGCGCCGACCCCGGGCCAGCGCCGGGAACGGCGGTCCGGATCCAGTGTCGCGCCCAGCGTCCCGCTCATGAGCGCACCCGCGGATCGATCACGGCCTGGACGACGTCGACGGCCAGGTTCAGCAGGACGTACACCAGGGCCACGAAGAGCGTGACGCCGAGGATCGCCGGGACGTCCAGGCTCTGGATGGAGTCGATGGCGTAGCTGCCCAGACCGGGCCAGTTGAAGATCGACTCGACGATGAAGCTGTTGGTCAGGGAGTAGGCGAACAGGAGGGCGACGAGGGCCAGGATCGGACTGAGCGAGGGCTTCAGCGCGAATCTGCCGAGGACCGAGCGCTCCCGGAAGCCGAGCGCCCGGACCATCCTGATGTGCTCCTCGCCCAGGTTCTCCAGCATCGCCCCACGGGTCACCATGGCGCATGCCCCGAGGGGGAACGCCGCGATCGCGATCACGGGAAGCACCATGTGCTGCGCGGCGCTGCCGAAGACCGGCCAGTTGCCGGTGAGGGCCGCGTCGATGATGGGGATGCCCACCACCGTCGACAGGGGACTGGTGCTGTCCAACGCCTGGTCGTACTGTCCGGCCGCCGGCAACAGGCCGAGCTCGGAGAAGAACACGACCTGGAGCAGGATCGCCAGCCAGAACACCGGCATCGACACCGCGAGTATCGCGAAGACCTTGGCCAGCAGGTCGCCGAACCGTCCCCGCGAGCGTGCCGCGAGGACACCGAGGGGGATCCCGACCGCGACCGCCACGAGCAAGGCGACCGCGACGAGGACGAGAGTGGTGGGAACCACACGGACCAGGTCGTCCAACACCGGTGAGCGGGTGTGGAGCGAGGTTCCCCAGTCTCCACGCAGGATGCCGCCGACATAGTCCGCGAACTGTCGCCAGGCAGGCTCGTCGAGCCCGAAGCGGACGCGGGTCGCCTCGATCTCCTCCGGGGTCGCCTTGGGTCCGGCGTACGCGACCGCTGGGTCTCCGGGCACGAGCCGCGCGATCACGAAGGTGAGCACGACGACGCCGACGATCACTCCCAGGGCCTGGAGGACCCGAGAGAGGAGGTATCTGGCCATCGTCAGCTCCGGGCTTCGTCAGGAGGTCGGAGTGAGATCGTGCACGAAGACCACGTTGTTGTACGACGGGTTGTCGACGTAGCCATCGAAGCTGGAGGCGAACACCCGCTGGAAGTTCGTCACCCCGAGCACCGGGGAGACAGCGTCGTCGGAGATGATCCGCTGCAGATCGACGTACTGCTGCTGTGCGGCCTCCCGATCTGTGGCGGTCAACGCCGGGACTCCATCGATGAGGTCGTCGACCTCAGGATTGTCGTAGTACGACAGGTTGAAGTAGACCTCGTCGGAGGAGCGGTAGAGGTTGACGAACCACGAGATCGGGTCGGCGTAGTCGGGGTACCAGTAGAAGACGAAGATGTCCTGGCGCTTCGACGGGTCCTCGGACTTGCCCAGGGCCCACTGGGTCTCCCACTCGAGCGCCTTGGCGTCCAGAGTGATGCCCACCTCGGCCAGGTTCGACTTCATCAGCGTCACGATGGTCTCGAGCTCCGGTGTGCCCGCGGCGTAGGTCAGCGTCAGGGAGAGCTTCTTCCCGCCGGCTCCGTAGCCTGCTTCGTCGAGCAGCGACTGTGCGGCGGCCGTGTCCGTGGTCTGGCTGACCTCGGTGGTGTACCCGAGGAGGCCTTCGGGGACGACGCCCTGGGCCTTCACCAGCGAGCCCTTGAGAGCGGTCACGATCCCGTCGTAGTCGATCGCCTTGGCAACGGCCTGGCGCAGGCGCGGATCGGCCAGCGGCCCGCTCGCCGTGTTGAGCATGGCCAGGATGTTCTGGAACGACGGGGTCTCCGAGGTGGCGATGCCCTCCTTCGACTTCAGGGAGTCGAAGAGCGTCGGCGACATCCTGGGCACGAAGGTGACCTGGCCGCCCTGTAACAGCTGGGCAGCCGTCGTCTCCTGGGGCACGACCCGGTAGACCACCGAGGTGTAGTGGGAACCCTCCCAGCCACCCCAGTAGGACTTGTTGGCCTTCAGGGTCAGCTCCTTCTCCTGACCCTTCTTGTAGTCACTGACCACATAGGGACCGGTGCCTGCCGTGTTGCCTTCCTCGAACCAGGCGGCCAGGTCGCCCGAGGTTGCGGTGGTGTCGTAGATGTAGGCGGCGTAGGCGGAGGAGGCGATCAGGTCCAGGGGAGCGGCGTACTTGAGCTTGAACACGAGTGTGGACTCGCCCTGCGCCTGAATGGACTTCACCGGATCCCACTGGAACGCCGCGCCCGCGCCGAGCTCGATGGTCCGCTCCAGCGCGGCCTTGGCCGCCTCCGCGTTCATCGGGTTGCCGTTGCTGAAGGTCACACCCGGGTGCAGCTTGAAGGTCCAGGTCAGTCCGTCGGGCGAGGACTCCCAGGAGTCGGCGAGCAGCGGCTCCACCTCGCCGGTGGTGCTGTCGTAGCGGGTCAGCTGCTCGTAGATGTTGTTCATCGCGATGATCTCGTTGGAGTAGCTGGATGCCGGATCCCAGCTCGTCATCACCACGAGGTTGTTGGCATAGGTGAACGTCTCATCGGACGCTGCGGTGTCCTTCGGCGGCGTCCCGCTGCACCCGGCGAGCGCCACGCTCGCCGCCACGAGGACCGCGATAATGCCGGTGCGGGTTGCAGTGCGCATTGGTCGATCTCCTTCAGAGTCGCCCGAGCGGGCCAACGGCCTTCACGCTGATGCGTGCGACCGGTTCGGTGAGGTAGGCGAGGGGGACTTCGTCGATCTCGGCGATCTCCACCTGGCTCGGATCGGCTCCGGCCTGGATCGCGCGAGCCGTGGCCTGGTCGCATGCGGACGCGATGGCGGCGGCTCGACCAGAGGCCAGGGACACGACTTCGTCCCACCGTCCGCTGACCTGGGCGATCGCGGCGCCGATGGCGTTCGCGACCTCGTAGTGGTCGGGCCGGAGGACCTTCGACACGCCCGGCACGGAGTCGGGGATCAGGACTGACCCACCGCCCACGACGATCATGGGGACGTCCCCACGTCCGAGCTTCATCCGGTCGACGGCGTCGGCGATCATGCTGTCCGACACCTCGAGGGCCCCGGCCATCGCTCCGGCCTCGTCGGCTGGGACCGGCACCGTGCCGATCTGCGCACGACCACCGTGGACGGCCGCGTCGGTGAGGGTGGGTGTCGACCCCCCGAAGGACAGCGCCTCCTGTGGGAGCCGGAACCCGACGCTGTCCGGGCCGAGGGCGACCCCGCTCTCGGTCGCTCGAACCACCGTGCCGCCACCGACCGCGATCGCCACGACGTCGGGCATCCGGAAGTTGGTGCTGACCCCGCCGATGTCGACCTGGGCAGCGGACTCCCGCGGAAAGCCCTTCACCAGCATGCCGAAGTCCGTCGAGGTCCCGCCGACGTCGGCGACCAGGGCGTCGGAGACGTCGCTCAGGAACGCTGCCCCGCGAATCGAGTTGGCCGGTCCCGAGCCGATCGTGAGGATCGGAAAGCGGACGCCGTACTCCAGTGACATCAAGGTGCCGTCGTTCTGGGCGAACAGCACGCTGGCGTCGATCCTGTGGTCGTGGAGCGACGTCGTCAGGGCCGAGGCGACCTCACGCGCCACGCCGGTCAGCGCAGAGTTCAAGATCGTGGCGTTCTCGCGAGGCAGCAGCCCCAACGAGCCGATCTCGTGTGAGAGGGAGATGAACACGTCCGGTCCGAGGACGTCTCGAGCGATGTCGGCGGCCGCGAGCTCGTGGTCGGCCGAGATGGGGGAGAACACCGCCGACACGGCCACCGCGTCGACCTGGCCCTGCACGGAGACGAAGAACGCCCGGGTCGCCTCGGCGTCGAACGGCACGCTCTCGCGGCCGTCGTACTCGAAGCCGCCACGGACGACCTCGGCCCGACCACCGATCGCGGCAACGAGATCGGCCGGCCACCCGAAGAACGGTCGCACCGCGAGGGAGGACGGCGCCCCGACGCGGAGCACGGCAACGGTGTGGAGTCGTCGGCGCTCCAGTACGGCGTTGGTGGCGTGTGTCGTTCCGAGCATCACGTGGCTGATGCGGCTCTTGTCGACCAAGGGGTGGTCGATGACGGCGGCGATGGCAGCCCGTACTCCCGTCGTGACGTCGGGAGATGTCGGCTGTTTCGTCTTGGCCAGGACCGCGTCGTCGGGCGCGAGCACCACGGCATCGGTGTGCGTGCCACCGACGTCGATGCCGAGCCGGAGATCAAGCCCGGACGGCATGGCGCACCTCCACAGGGACGTAGTCGACGTCGTAGCCGAAGGCACGCGGGCCGGCGATCTCGATGCCGGCAGCGGTGCGCCAGATCGGTGCACAGGGGAACGCGAGGATCGCTACCCGCTGCCCGTAGCGCACCAGTTCGGTGGCTACCGCATCAGCGGTCTGGCTGTCCACCAGCGTGATGAGGTCCGGGACGCTCGCGAGGACCTCGCCGTCCTCCAGGGCGATGAGGTTCTCGTTCTGGACCTCCAGCCGGACCAGCCGGCCGGCGTCCTTGCCGTAGCCCTCGACGACGACGCTGCCCCGGACGAACCCGCCCGCGGTGTGGCGCTCGACGTCGACGACCTTGCCCTCGAGGAGCTTCACGGCATCCACGACCTCGATCAGGGTGGAGACCGGGTCGCTCGCCTCCATCACCGCGCGGCCGATCTGCAGAGCCTGGGTCACCGTGCCCTCGATGATCGAGCCATGCGCCGTGGACACGGGCATCACGTAGTCGGCCATGGCAGCCGACCCACCGAAGACCTCGGCGACTGAGCGAGCGAGCAGCTCCGCCCAGGCTCCGTCGATGGGGCGCAGGATGACGACGTTGCGACGCTCGTCGGCGACGACCAAGAGCTCGGGCAGGAGCCCGGCCACGTTCATGGAGACCATGTGCACCTCGGGGAACGCCCGCCCGATCGCATCACCGTCCACCAGCGGCAGCCCCGTGCGCGCCGCTGCCGCGAGCGGATACAGGCCGTTCCCGCCGCCGATCTCGCTCGCCATCAAGGCGACGACAGGGTGGCGCGACGTCGACTCCACGGCCTCGAGCAGGAACTCGACCTCATCGCCGGACCCCACCTTCTCCGCGACGACCGACGGAGCGCCGATGCCGCCGACGGGCATCAAGATGCCGTCTGCGGGTAGGTCTCGCAGAGAGACGAGCTGGACGGGTCCGTGGTCGAGCAGCGCCTGACGGGCCACCAGGGCCATCGTCGCGACCTCACCGCCCCCGCCTGTGCCCAGCACGGCACAACCACGCGCCATGGCCTCGATGTCGGACGCTTCAACCAGCACGGTCCTCACTCTAGGAAGACGCTCTGCACTATGCTTGGACGCCCGGTACGGGTTTCACGTCTGGCCCTGTACTGCAAGCACAGGAGATGTGGATGGCGACCACCGTTGAGGACCTGCTCACCGGGCCGCTCGCAGCTTCATTGAGCGGGCGCGTCGTACCAGATTCGCCGCGCGCCATTCGGCAGATCACCCTGCTCGAGGAACTCACGTCGACCGACGCCTTGCGTCCAGGGGCGCTCGCGGTGCTGAGCCGGGCCTCGACGGTCCCTGCCAGCGGCTATCTGCTCGACGTGCTCGTCAGGCAGGCCGCCGAGCGGGAGGTCTCGGCCATCGTCCTGCGCCGCAGCACCCGCCGCTCGCCCACTGCTGAGCACCTGGCGCGCCGCGGCCAGGTGGCCCTGCTCGACGTCCGCGACGATGCCGACCCGCTCCAGGTGGTCGCCTGGCTGGTCGTCGCGGTCAGCGGCGACGCTCATGCCGCCCTCGCCAAGCTCGCCGCTGCTGCCGACTATGAGCCCGACGCGGCGGCTGACACCCAGAGAATCCTGCACACTCTCACGCATCTCTCCGGCGTGGCGCTCGACCTCGACGTTGGAGCCGATCGCGCCGGCGTCACCGCCGACATCGACGTGGACGGGCGGGCCCATGGCGCGGTCCGGTCGCCCGAGACCGGCGACGTCGCGACCATCGCCACCCGGTTGGCCGCGGCCACCCTCTCGCGCGTTCTCACCTCGCGCGAGCGGGACACGCTCCGTCCGGTGCGATCGGCATCAGGTGCCCTGAACCAGCTCCTGCTCTGCTCCCAACCCAACCTGGCCGCAGTCTCCGAGCGGGCGCTGGAGGTCGGCGTGCCGGTCGACGGCTGGCACTGTGCAGTGAGGCTGGCGCTCGACCAGGACGCACCACTGGCGGACGAGAGCGAGTGGGCCAGGTTCGAGGACGACCTGGTCAGCCTGATCGCTCGGCGCACCTGGGACTTTCGGGGCTCATGGATGGTGGCGCGACCGGACCGGACGTTCGTCGTCGTGCGCACGACCCGCACCGACCCCGGACGCGGATCGGACGGCATCGTGAGTCGGGCGGTCGACGAGCTTCTCGCCGACCTGCTCCTGCGTCATCCGCAGGCGCGGATCCGGGTCGGCGTCGCGACACCGCACCAGGGCGCATCGGGGCTTCGCGTCTCCGCCGACGAGGCCAGCACCGCCCTGGCCGCGGCTCGGCTCAGCGACGACGCGACAAGCATCGCGACCTTCGACTCGCTCGGCCTCCACCGCATGCTCGCCGAGTGGCTGGTGACCGACACTGCTCGCGACACCGTGAGCGACCTGCTCGCCCCACTGGACGCGCTGGGGCCCGAGAAGGCCACCGTCCTCATCGAGACGCTGCACGCCTACCTCGATGAGCGCGGTTCACCACTACGTGCCGCCGCGCGACTCAACCTGCACCGCAACGCCGTCGTCTACCGGATGGCCCAGGTGACCGATCTGCTGCCCAACGACCTCGGCTCACCGGACGAGCGGTTCGCGCTTCAGCTGGCCTGCCGCGCGCGGCTGATGACCGCAGGACGCGGCTGAGCCGCTCTGGCGACGATCGGGGTCTCCTCGCACACGAAGCCCTCACTGCTGCGGTTCTGGTCCGGTTCTGGTCCGGGTGGACCATACTTGGGTACGGCGCCACCAGGGCTGGACACGAGTTCCGCCAGCGTTCCCCGTGGTGCCGGCCGATGGCCACAGGAGGTCACCATGGGTTGGGTGTTCGTGATCGTGATGGGCATCGTCATCGGCCTGCTCGGCAAGTTCTTCGCGCCGGGCGACCGGGACAACATCCCGCTCTGGCTCACGGTCGTCTGCGGCATCGGTGGCGTCCTCCTCGGCTACGGCCTCTTGGGCGACACCAAGGGCATCGATTGGCTCGCCTTCTTCGTCTCCATCGTCTTCGCCGCGATCCTCGTGATGATCGCCGCGGTCGTGACGGGTCGCTCGGGCAAGAAGGCCTGAGCACGCGGGGCCTCACCGCGCCGATCGAGACGAGGTTGGGCTGATGGACCTCCTGCCGATGGTCTTCGCCAGCGGGTGGGCCAGTGGCGTGAACTGCTACCTGGTGGTGCTCGTGCTCGGTCTGGCCGACCGACTCCACGACATCGAGCAGGTGCCCGACGTACTCGCCCGGCCCGAGGTCCTCGCCATCGCCGGCCTGCTCTTCGTGTTCGAGTTCGTGGCCGACAAGATCCCCTACATCGACTCCACCTGGGATGCGATCTCCACGGCGATCCGCCCGACCGTCGGCGCCGTCATCGGCGTCCTCCTCGCCGGAGACGCGGACACCCTGCAACAAGCGCTGGCCGCGGTGCTCGGCGGCGGGACCGCGCTCGCGTCGCACTCGGTCAAGGCCGGATCGCGGCTGGCGATCAACACCTCTCCCGAGCCGGTGACCAACAGCGTCGCCAGCGTCGTGGAGGACGTCACCGTGCTCGGTGTGGTGACGCTGACGGTCTCCCACCCCTGGGTCGCCCTCACCGTCTGTGTGGTCCTCCTGGCAACCGGCTTCCTGTCGCTGTACCTCCTCGCCCGGCGCGTACGTCGCGGATGGCGACGCTGGCGCGGTCGTTCGACCACGCAGTCGACCTAGCGAGGTTGGCCCCGCCGATTGTCCCGAGCGTCGTGACATTCGCCCCTGCCCGACCCGCCTCGGAGCCGCGAGGATCAGATGGTGAGCACGACGATCGAACGCGGTACCACCGGCACGCCCCGCCGGCAGCCTCTGGGCGTCCAGGACGCCCTGTGGCTCGAGATGGACACTCCTGGCAACCTGATGGTGGTCGACAGCCTGTTCTGGACCGCCGAGCCGATCGACTGGGACCGCTACCTCGCCGCGATGCGCGAGCGGCTGTGGGAGCGCTACCCGGTGTTCCGCAGCGTCGCCGTGCGGGGCGACGACGGCACGTGGTGGTGGGAGGAGCAGGACGGCGCGCAGGTGGAGTCGCGGTACGAGCACGTCGTGCTCCCCGCCCCCGGTGGCGACGCCGAGCTGCAGGCGCTGGTGGCCGAGCAGCGGGTCGCTCAGCTCGACCCGAGCGAGCCGCTGTGGCGCTCGGTGCTCGTCGACGGCTACCGCGGCGGCAGCGCGGTGCTGTTCCGGGGCCACCACGCGATCGCGGACGGCATCCGGATGGTCCAGCTCACCCTCAGCATCTTCGACACCAGCCCGGACGGCACCCCGGCAGCCCCGGCGCGAGGGGGACGCCGGGACGCGGACGGCGGGTCCACCGCCGATCGCCCGCACGGGGTGCTGGCCCTGACGGCCGCCGCGGTCGGCGGGTCCTTGCAGCTCGCCCGGACGGCGGTGACCAACCCGGTGGGCGCGGCGCACACCGCCCTCTCGCTCACGGGGGCGGCTGCCGGCGCACTCACCGCCCGCACCGTCGCCGCCCTGCCCGGCGACCTCGACACCGTCCGCAAGCTGCTCCTGGGCACGCGCAACGACAACGCCGCGTGGACCGGTCACGTGGGCGACCACAAGGTCATCACCTGGACCGAGCCGCTGTCCCTGGCGGAGACCAAGCGGGTCGCCCACGCGCACGGCGCGACAGTGAACGACGTGCTCGTCACCTGCGTCGCTGACTCCCTGCGCGCCTACCTGGACACCCACGGCACGGTGTGCCACAGCGTCACGTGGGACGTCCCGGTCAACCTGCAGCCCTTCGACCCCGACCTCCCGATCGTGCTCGGGAACGGCTTCGCGCTGGTGCAGCTCGAGCTGCCGACCCACACTCCGGACATCGAGGCCGCGCTCCGCGTCGTCCAGGACCGGATGGGCCGGATCAAGCGGGGTCACGAGGCCGTCGTCGACTTCGGGATCCAGGCCCTGATCGCTCGCATGAGCAAGGGCCTCTACCGGGCGACCATCGACCTCCTCGCGAACCGGGCGGTCGGGGTGCTGACGAACGTCCCGGGCCCGCAGATGCCGCTGTACGCCGCCGGTCAGAAGGTGGAGGCGATGATGGGCTGGGCGCCCACCGCGGCCGATCAGGCGATGAGCCTGACGATCTACAGCTACGACGCGAAGGTCTTCGTGGGACTGGCTGCCGATGCGGATCTGGTCCCCGAGGCGCACACGATCATGAGCGGGTTCATCGACGCGTTCGAGCGGCTGGACCGGCTGAGCTGACCCCCCGGCGACGCCGCCGTCACAGCGGGTGCGCGGCGAGGTGCTCACGGACCTGCGCCTGGATCGCGCCCGCGTCGGGTCCCACCCACGCGGAGACGTGGGTGCCGGACCCGATCGTGACGAGCCGCGCCTCGGGCAGGTGCTCGCTGGCATGCACGCTGTGGGAGTACGGGACGTCGGCGTCGGTCCGCGCATGCACCAGCAGGGCGGGCGCGGTCACCTCGCCGAGCGGCAGCGCCGTCGCGGCGTACTGGTCGAGGTCGTTGTCGAAGCCGTCGCGCCGCGGCCCGGTGATCGTGTCGTAGAGGTCCAGCGCGAAGGCCCGCTGCTCCTCGTCAGCGAGGGCCTCGGCGGTCAGCGCCTTGACCTCGCGGCGCGAGAGCTCGCCCTCCTCGGAGAGGAGCATCCGCACGGCCGTCGCCGGCGCCCCGCGGGTGATGCGCCCGGCCAGCCAGCTGCCGAAGCGGTTCATCAGCAGCCGCTGCTCCGCGAGCCCGACGCGCCGGCGGAGGTCGACCTCGTACGACGTGCTGACGGCGGCGATCGCGACCACGGACGCGACGCGGTGCGGGTGCCGGGCGGCGAGCAGGTAGGTCGACGGGCCGCCGCCGGACCAGCAGGCCACGTGGAACCGGTCGATCCCGAGGGCGTCCATCAGCGCGACGGCGAGGTCGGCCTGCGCGTCGGGGGTCCGCGTCGCGTCGCGCAGGGGCGTGCCGCGGTAGCCG
>ERZ724512.573-NODE-573-length-16943-cov-5.538667_pt1 | contig 16943 bp, 19 predicted proteins | sample MGYA00376045_ERZ724512 | MGnify/ENA primary metagenome ERZ724512 (study PRJEB28724, sample SAMN07190883) | activated sludge metagenome | isolation source: activated sludge of sewage treatment plant in Hong Hong | place: Hong Kong | collected 2016-03-17 ... | reverse complement strand
TGTCCCGGAAGTGGCATGGTCGATCGCATGTACTGGCCGAATGTGGATCGACTCACACGTCGGGATGAAGTGAAGTTTGTCATCAAAGACCGCACGGACTATGAGTGGGCGCGCAAGGTGGTGCGCAGCCGGGATCTTGAGGCGCGTTGCACGGTGCTGATGAGTCCCGTTTTTGGTGAAGTCGATGCGCGACAGTTGGCGGAATGGGTGCTGGCTGATCGATTGCCGGTGAGGTTTCAGTTGCAGATGCATAAGCAGATATGGGCCCCCGATATGCGTGGCGTGTAAGCCCTGCGGATTGGCCCCGTCGGCAGAGGAAAGAATAGAGAACGGCAAGAACCAGGGAGGATTGATGAAGAAGATCCAAGTTCAAGCACAGGTTGGGCGGGCAGAACAAGAAGGTGCCGAGGTGCTGGTATTGCTCTGTTGCGAGGGGGCGTCAGACCTTTCGCCGGAAGCTGCCGCCATCAACACCCAGCTTGGTGGACAGCTCGCGACCTTGATTCAGCGCGGTGAATTCGAAGGCAAGCTTGGCGAGGGGTTGCTCGTGCACACGCAGGGCAAGGCCAAGGCGAAGCGGTTGCTCCTGGCCGGCTTGGGGAAAGAAAAGGATTTGCGCCTGGACGCCTTCCGCCAGGCATTAGGCGCTGCAGTCAAACGCGTCCGCCAGGCCAAAGTGTCTTCATTCGGCGTGGTTCTGCCGGGTGCGGTTCTGGAAGAAATTCCTGTTCAGGATGTGGCCCAGGCCATGGCCGAAGGGGCCATCCTCGGCAACTACCAATTTACGGCGTATCGGAGTTCGAACGGAAGCAAACCGGTAGAGGTCGAGCGGCTGACGATCTACGTCGCACAAACATCGCTGCTGGCGCAGGTCACCGAGGGCATCCGGCGCGGCGTCGCGACGGCGGAGGCCACGGTCCTGGTCCGCGATCTCTGTAACCATCCGGCCAATATCATGACGCCCGGCCGGATCGTGCAGGAAGCAAAGGCTGTGGCGAAAGAACCGGGCGTCAAGCTGAAGGTGCTTGAACAGAAAGATATGGAACAGCTTGGTATGGGGGCCTTGCTCGGAGTGGCGAAGGGGAGTCATGAGCCGCCGAAGTTCATCATTCTGGAGTACAAGGGCGCGAAGGCAAAGAAAGGAGATCCCCCGGTGGTCATGGTCGGCAAGACCATTACCTTCGACACCGGCGGTATTTCACTCAAGCCGGCCGAGAATATGGAACACATGAAGGCCGACATGACGGGCGGCGCCGAGGTGCTGGCGACGATGCGAGCCGCGGCACGACTCAAGTTGCCGGTGCATCTGGTGAGCATATTGCCTGTGGCGGAAAATATGCCGGGCGGTCGCGCGATGCGGCCTGGGGATATCGTCAAGACGCTTTCGGGGAAAACCGTCGAAGTTCAAAACACTGACGCCGAGGGCCGACTGATCCTCTCCGACGCCTTGGCCTATGCCACCCGCTACAAGCCGGCTGTGTTGATCGACATCGCGACGTTGACCGGTGCCTGTGTCGTGGCGCTCGGTCAATTTGCCATCGGGATGTTCGGTAACAATGATCAGTTGAAGGAACATGTCCGGAATGCCGGCATGCGAGCTGGTGAGCGGGTGTGGGAAATGCCGCTCTGGGAGGAGTACTTCGAACAGTTGCGCAGTGATGTGGCCGATATGCGGAACATCGGTGGCCGTGGTGGAGGCATGATTACCGCGGCACTGTTCCTGAGCAAGTTTGTCGGGGACTGCCCGTGGATCCATCTGGACATCGCCAGCACCGACTGGAGCGAGCGTGAGCGAGCCTATCTCCCGAAAGGTCCCACCGGGATCGGCACGCGCCTGCTCATTCAATTCTTGCTGGACCGGACCCTGCCCTAGCGGCAACCGGTGCGTGAGGCGGCGTCAGCCGAGCATCTCTCTGCTTCTCACCCAGATCGTCATCGTAGGGGGTTATGACATTACGCGAGCACATCGGTCAGCTGTTCATGATGGGATTTACCGGGACCACGGTCAGCAAGGACCTGGCCTCGTTTCTCACCGCCTATAAGCCGGGGGGCGTCATCTTCTTTCGTCGCAATCTCGAATCGGTCCAGCAGATCGTCGATCTCACCAACGGACTGCAGAAGTTGTCGCCGGCCTCGCCGCTATTGATCGCGATTGATCAGGAAGGTGGACGGGTCTCCCGACTGCCGGCCGAATTTACGATCTTTCCCCCCTGCGGTCAGCTCGGCCAGTGTCATTCCAGTGAACTCGCCTATTCCGCTGCAGCCACCATCGCCAAAGAATTGCGAGCCGTGGGGATCAACATGAATATGGCGCCGGTGCTGGACGTGAACAGCAACCCCGACAATCCCGTGATCGGTGATCGGGCGTTCGGTGCCGAGCCTGACGTCGTCGCCGACATGGGGCTGGCCACGATCGGCGGCTTGCAAGACAATATGGTCGTGGCCTGCGGGAAACATTTTCCCGGCCACGGTGATACGGCAACGGATTCGCACAAGGAGCTTCCGGTCGTTGACGCGGGGATTCAACGGTTACGCGAGACGGAGTTTCCCCCGTTTCAGCAGGCGATCCGGCAGGGAGTTGCCAGTCTCATGACGGCCCATGTGTTGTATCGGGCCTTGGATCCCGATGCGCCGGCCACGCTGTCTCCCGCTGTGATCCAGCGGCTACTGCGCGAAGAGTTTCGTTACGACGGGGTGGTCTTCACTGACGACCTGGAGATGCATGCGATTATCGATCATGACGGGATCGGCGAAGCGGCTGTTCGTTCGTTCGTGGCCGGATGTGATGTGTTGCTGATTTGCAAAGACCAGGACCGGGTTATGACGGCCATGCAGGCGATGGAACGTGCTGTGCAAAACGGCCGGATCACACAAGAAAGACTGGAGCAGTCCTTGGCCCGTGTCGCACGACTCAAGGCACGATACCTGATCCCCTACAAGCCGGTGACGATCTCGGATGCCCGTCTGGTGGTCGGGTGCCGTTCGCACAAGGTGTTGCTGGACTCATGGCATAAAGCCTATGCCCGGCTGCCTTCCTCGAAGGTGTCGGAGCACGATGAGCCGGCGGCGGCGTTGGATTCACCGGTCACGCATGTCTAACGCATAGCCGTATGCGGGTGGGGCATCGTCTGAAGCAGCGGCGCGAGGGCTAATCTCCTGAGAGGAACCGGTGCTGGATTTTCCTCTCGAGTTTTGATTCACTAGTGCTGGATTGGGCTCCATTCCATCCATTCATCATACTGAGGCGCCATGGGCATCAAGAAAGGCGACATTCTCGACGAACGGAAACGCTTTCCCGATTCCTGCGGGCTGGTGGTTAAGTGTACCGGTGGCGGCGAGGGTTTTCAGAAGATCTTTTGTTGTGGGCATGAACTGACTGAAGAGGACCTCGTGTCGGAGATCGTATCGTCGAGGGGCCGGAAACGAGGAACCTTACTGCCGGGGGCCATGCTGGAAGAGCGGCGACAGTTTCCTGATTCCTGCGGCCTTCGCCTCATGGTGATGGATGGCGGCGCCGGACTGCAAGGCATCGACTGTTGCGGCCATCTCATTACGGCCGGGGCGGTGCATGGCTTGAGATTCGGTCAACCGCTGGATGAAGGGGCTCCTATGCCGACCGGTCCGGCAGGGCAGGCGTAATGCGCGCACCAAGTATGCCGGGGGCGGATGACAAGTTTCATCGACCCAGCATGCGATGGTGGCTCGGTTTCATGGATCAGCTGGACCGGCTTGGCTATGTTGCGGCCGGATTTAGTCTGCTGGCGCTCTGCCTGATCATTTTCGTTCATGCCTGGTATATCTTCCTGGCTCGACCCGTTCAGCTCGCGCTCCTTCCTGCCGCCCTCAAATTATTGAACGATCTGCTCCTGGTCATCATTCTTTTGGAGCTGTTTCGCACGGTTGTGCGATTTCTTCAGACGGAAGTGCTGGAATTAGAGCCGTATTTGTCCGTGGGGATCATTGCCTGTACGCGAAGACTGTTGACGGCCAGCGCCGAACTCTCCTACCAGCTTGAAGCGGTGGCTAAGGAAAGCAGGCACGAATTGTTTCAGCAATATCTCCTGGATGTCGGCTTGAATGTGCTCGTCATCATCATCCTCATCGGAGGGCTGTACCTGCTTCGCTCCCGTCCGTCGACCGAACGTCCGGCCGTCTCCTGAGCGGGAGTGGACCGAATAGCAGGGGGTGCTAGGTCCTTCTTGCCCTCTTCCTATCTCTTATGGCATCATGCACCTCTTCTTGGAGGCATGGTGGCCACATTGCTTGAATATGTGGGATCGGTCCATATCTACCTCGGGCCCTACCGAGGAAATCCTATTGCCTTGTATCTGAGGCGTACGGAGGTGGGATGTCAGATCGGGCCTCGCGCCTATCCATGGAATGATGTGATAGGAGCCGGGGAAACTCCTAACAAAGCCGCTGCGGATTTCGAGGAAAAATGGAAGGGCAAGGGGCTGGCTGCTGATATGTATTCAGGCCCGTCCTGGGAAGGTGGAATTAAACCCGAACGGCCTGCCCCTCCAAAACCCGCGGCTCCCCCGAAGCCTGCGGCCGCTCCTGCGTCTGCTCCAGTCACTTCAGCTGCCGCACCTGCCCCAGCTGCACCGGCAGCGGCTGCTGCCAAACCGGCCGCCCCTGCTGCGGCCCCTGTCGCAGCCGCACCCAAGGTCGCCCCAGTCGCGCCAACCGAAGCGTCGTCTTAGTTTCTCCATCGTCGAAGTGTTCATGCAGCGGGGTCATGCGCGCCGAGCGTGACTGGTGTGTTCAAGCGCCGGACTTGTGGCGAGTTTGCTGCGCCGTATGCCGTACGTGGCGTAGACAACGATTCCGATGACCGTCCACACAAAAAACCGGATCCAGGTCATCCAGGGAAGGAAATACATCAAGCCTAAGCAGGCCAGCACGCCCAGCATGGGAATGACCGGCATGAATGGCATGCGAAACGGCCGAGGATGGTTCGGGTTGGTGTAACGAAGCACAATGATTCCGATACAGACGAGGACGAAGGCGAAGAGCGTTCCGATGTTTGTCATATCGGCCGCTTCGCCAATGGGAATCAAGGCGGCCATGATGGCCACGGCTATGCCGGTAAGGTAGGTGGCATGGTGAGGTGTGCGAAATTTCGGATGCACGCCTGACAGCCAGGGACCGAGAAGCCCATCGCGGGACATGGCGAAAAACACGCGAATCTGGCCCAGCATCATCACCACCAGCACGCTCGTGATCCCGGCCACTGCTCCGACCGCTACGATGGCGGCCCCCCATTTGAAGCCGGCGACCCGCAATCCTTCCGCCACCGGGGCATGGATGTCGATTCGCGAAAACGGCACCAGGCCGGTCAGGACCGCCGCCACGGCAATATACAGGAGGGTACAGATACCCAGCGAGGCGAAGATCCCAATGGGGAGATCGCGTTGAGGATTTTGGGCCTCCTCCGCGGTGGTTGAGACGGCATCAAACCCGATATAGGCAAAGAATACGATGGCCGCCGCCGCACCTACGCCGGCAAATCCGAACGGCATGAACGGTGTCCAGTTGGTCGTATCGACGGAGGAGGTCCCGACGGCGATGAAAAAGACGATCACGGCCAGCTTGATCAGGACGATGCCGCAGGTGGCTCGGGCACTTTCCTTTACGCCGACGATGAGAATGCCGGTGACCAATAGGACGATGATCGCAGCCGGAATATTCGCGATTCCTCCGTCCGCTCCCGGGGGATGCGTGGCCCAGTAAGGCAGTTCGAGGCCACACAGTTTTAGAATGTTGTTGAAGTAGCCCGACCAGCCGATGGCGACTGCCACGCAAGCCACGCCGTATTCTAGAATGAGATTCCATCCCGTCAGCCAGGCCAGGAATTCCCCGAGGGTCGCATAGGAATAGGTGTACGCGCTCCCAGCCACCGGGATCATGGCCGCAAATTCCGCATAACAGAGCGCAGCAAGGGCGCAGGTGATGCCGGATAGAATGAACGACAGGACGATCCCCGGCCCGGCTCCTGGTCGATGCGCATCGCCGACGATCGCGGTACCGATCAGGACGAAGATGCCTGTGCCGATGATCGCGCCAATCCCAAGGCCGGTCAGGTCCCAGGCGGTGAGGCTTCGTTTCAGACGATGTTCGGGGGCGTCGGAGTCAGCGAGGATTCGTTCGATCGATTTGGTGCGAAACAGCGGATTGCCCACGCCGTGTCCTCTCTCCGGTGACGTCACTCCCATGTGCGCTGGCATGGGCGAATGAGTCCCCTCTCATGTGGTGGTCCCGCGCTGCGGAGACAATGGTCGAAGCGCCGGACGACGGGAGGCTGCCCGTAAGAATGCCTCAAAGAGCTGCCGATGCAGCCGGTGGCGCTCAAACAGAAATTCTGGATGCCATTGCAGGCCTAGAAAAAATGGGTGGCCGGGATGTTCAATCGCTTCGACGATGCCGTCGGGAGCCGTCGCGCTGGCGATCAATGCGCGCCCCACGACTTTGACCGACTGGTGATGGGAGCTGTTCACCTTCATGCGCGGGCGTTTCATGATGCGCTCGAGGAGCGTGCCGGGTGTGATGGAGACGCTGTGAGCGAGCTGAATAGCCGGTGTCGTCTGCCGGTGTTGCAGTACATCGGGGACCTGGGCTGGAAGGTCCTGATAGAGAGTCCCCCCGAATGCGACATTCATGGTCTGCATCCCGCCGCAGATGGCCAGGGTCGGCAGATGATTGCGGGTTGCGAGATGAACGAGATCCAATTCGAAGCTCGAGCGTCGCTGGGCGACGATCGGAAACGAATATTGCTTCCGTTCTCCGTAGAGCGCGGGGTCTAAGTCTGGACCGCTGCCGGTGAGCAGCAGCCCGTCGATGGTGCGGAGGAGGCGGCGACGCGCCGCACGATCAGCCACAAGGGGAAGGATGAGCGGCACCCCGCCGAGTTCTTCAATTGCGCGGACGTACCGCGCCCGGAGAAAATAGGTGGGCTCTTTGCCGCCCCATTCCTGACGATCACCGGCATTGAAGTCGGGCGTGACTCCGATGACGGGTTTCATACTATCGGATCGGTTCCAAAGGGAGCGGCAGGGGCTCTTGAGGGGTATAGTCCCCGGCTTCCCGCGTGGGTTCGCTCGAGGAAACACCGAGGAAGCGAATCGGCTTATCCCCCTTCAGATGGTCCGGTGTGATGATGTAGGTGCCGTACATGCTGGGGATCCAAATATTCTTTGCGGTTTGTTCGCTCCCGCCTGAGAAGCCGTACGCCAGTCCGCCAACCACTCCGCCACCGATAGCAAACGCGAGTTTGAGCGGGAAGTAGATGATGGTTGCCAGCGCGGATCCTGCTTGAATGCCGACCCCTGAAGGGCTGGCATCGTTCGAGGAGACGGGAACGTTGGATGCGCTGCCCGATTCTTGTGCTGCCACCGGCACAATGAGGATGGCCAGTGAGCAAATCGCCACCAGACCGAGAACCAACGCGTTTGACCAGAGGCTGCGGCGTCTTTTCGAGGACAGATTGACAGAGACGTTCACGTTAAGTGCCTCCTTCGTGCTGAAATGCTGACGGTGTGAAATTAGAAGATGAGTGCCGATGAACTTCTACAATAGCGAGTACTCCGTTGTCGTTATAACAAATTCATCCCCATTTTCAAACCCCTTCCGCGTTTGTCGCAGGTGGTCCTCCGCTCTTCAACGATCAGGCGACTCTTCCAGGTCTAATTCCAGGCGAATGCGCTCCATCACCTGTTCGGGCTGCTCGGTCATGATCTGCCGGAGTTCATCGGTAAAGCGTGCCGCGTCGATCACCTGGTTATGTTGCTCAATGCCTCCGTGGAGAGCGAGATTGAGTGCGCAGGTGCATACGGATTGGATAAAGAGTTCATCCGCCCGACGCGTCAGCTCAGCCCGTTCCTCTTGGCAGATCTTGTGTAATTGATGTTCAACCCAGGTTGAAAAGCCGATCGCCCGGCGCGCCTCCTCGACGTGCTTCATAGCGATGTCGAGGCTGACCTGTATGCCGCCTTTCCAACTGCGTTTTTTCACATTAAACACGCAGCGGAGGAGATCGGGCCGATGCTCCACCGGTTCGGGTCCGAAAAAAAATGTGACGCGGTACTGGCTTGGTTCTGTCGCAGCGGGGGGAATACTCATAGGTCGTGGAAAGCATTCTATCATTCCGGAGCGCGGAGAGCATGTCTATTGTCGAGTGGTTTCAGTTTCGAAATGACGTTATGATGCGATCATGAAAACGTCTGCTGATTTCGTGGCTCAGGTCGATCGTATTCAAGAAGCCATTCGGGCACATCCCGGGATTGACGGGTGGCTGTTTTATGACTTCCGCCATCTCGATCCCATTGCCTATCGCGTGTTGTTGTTAGATCCGTCGATGCATGTCACGCGCCGTTGGTACTATTGGGTGCCGGCGGTGGGGATGCCGGTGAAATTACAGCACCGCATTGAACCGCATGTGTTGGAGGCGTTGCCTGGTGAGGTGCGGTTCTATGTCTCCTGGCGAGAACAGCAGACGGCGCTAAGGGCGCTTCTTCAATCGGCGAAACGCATTGCCATGCAATACTCGCCGATGAATGCGATTCCGTATCTTTCGCGAGTGGACGCTGGAACGTTGGATCTCCTGCGCAGCTGGGGTCTGGAGATTGTCACCTCAGCTGATTTGGTCCAGCAATTTGAAGCCGTGTGGGATGAGGCGCAGTTGGCGTCGCACCAGGCGGCTGCCACGGGGCTGCGAGCGATTGTGGATGAGGCGTTCGGGTTTATCGGGACATCTCTCGCGGCAGGCTCCTCGCTCAATGAATACGGGTTGCAGCAATATATCCTGTCTCGGATGCATGCTCGCGGCCTCGTCACCTCGAGTCCTCCCATCGCTGCGGTCAACGCCCATAGTGCCGATCCTCATTATGGGCCATCTGCCGAGGGCTCTGCTCCCGTCCGCCAGGGGGACCTCGTGTTGATCGATTTATGGGCCAAACAACCGGAGTTCCGGGCCGTGTATGCCGATATCACCTGGACAGGTTTCGTGGGCAAGGTCGTGCCTGCCAGGCAGCAAGATGTCTTTCAGATCGTTCGCCAAGCGCGAGATGCAGCGGTGACATTCGTGCAAGCGCGCGTTCGAGAGGGCACATTTCCCTACGGCTGGGAGGTCGACGATGTGTGTCGACAGGTCATTCAACAGGCTGGATACGGAGAGCATTTTGTTCACCGGACTGGGCATTCCATAGGTGAAGAAGTCCATGGCAATGGCGCAAACATCGACAATCTGGAAACGCAGGATGCTCGCCGGTTGCTGCCCGGTACCTGTTTCTCGATCGAACCGGGAATCTATCTTCCGGGAGACTTCGGTATTCGGAGTGAATTGGACGTGTACCTTTCGACCAATGATGCGGTGGTATTCGGTCAACCAGTACAGACCGAACTTGTCGCGATCACCCTTCCCACCACGTGAGTCTGGTCTCTCCCTGAGGGATGGCCTCCGCCTTTCTTGACACCCTTTGCATCGGGCAGCTATCGTGAGAGATCCACTGGCCGCAGAGGTCTCGTGCCTGGTTGGCCCCTATTTGCCGAGGAAGGATACCGAACATGTTTGGCACGATGGGATTCTCCGAACTGATTATCATCCTGGTTATCGTCTTGATTATTTTTGGTGCAGGCAAACTTCCGCAAATCGGGGAGGGCGTGGGCAAGGCCCTGCGAGGGTTTAAGAAGGAAGTGAATGATATTCCCGCTGCCGATGCCACTCCTGAACAGGGTGAAGCTGCAACTCCTGCGTCTCAGGCACAGATACCGCCTGTTGCAGAAGTTGCCCAGCCCGCTCAGCCCGCGCCGGTGGCTCAGGCCGCTACCAGTCTCAAACCCACCGCGCCCTACACGCCTGGCCCGGAGTTAACACCTGGGACGACAGCAGCCTTAATGGCAGCCGCCGCGCCTCAGGGGCCTCAAACGGCCCAAGCGTCTAAGCCCCGGGTCGCCACGGTCACGCCAACACAGGCTGCCCCCGGCTCGGTGGTGGCACAGGGGCATCAACCTCCGACGATGGAAGATCGCATGGCGGCTCCGGCACCGGTGATGCGGGGACAGTATCCCCCTCTTCCTGCCTCGGCTCAGAGTAAGCCGGTGGCCAAGCGTCCTTCTGCTATTGTTAATAAAGACGCAGTGGCTCGGGTACAGGCTGCGCAGGCTGCTATCCGGGCAAAAGCAGCGCAGCCTCAGCCGGCCGCCTTTTCTCCGCAAGACATGCAGGGGCTTGGCGAGGGACTGGGTGACGCCGTGCGGACTTTCCGGCAGGCGGTCGCGGATGTGCGGAGTTCGGTTGATCCTCAGATGCGGACCATTCGAGCAGAAATGGATTCCGCTCAAAAGGAACTGGAACAGTCGATTGAGGCAGCGAAGCAAGCGCCCGTGCTCGACGAAGACACTCCTGCCAAGCCGCTCTAACCGCGCGGGTTTTGGATAGCCTTCTTTTGGATCGGTAATTGGATGTCTTGCGCCAGGCGACTGGCAGCTTGATGTGTGCAGGTCTATGTCGTCGTGCTGGGCCGATCAACATACCACGGTGAAGGAAATTGTCACCTGATTTCTGGTCTATTCCTCTCGTGCAGCATGCCCCGACCATTTTAACGCTCACATGAGTTCCGAATCATTCCTCCGTAACCCGTCCTACCTCGCATTGTTATTGTTGTTGGTAGTTTCCTTGACCATATCCGGTTGCTATGTGGAAGTCCCGCCAGCGACCCCCGCGGTGGTTTCCGTGAGGCTGAACGAATTACTCGCTGATCCCGATCCGGAAGTGCGTCGCACGGCGGCAGAAGGGTTGGGAAAGATCGGCCACCCATCGGCAAGCTCAGGGCTTATTGCTGCGTTGGCAGATCGAGATCCCCACGTTCGCGCAGCTGCAGCACTCGCCTTGGGTCGAGTGGGTGATGCAAAGAGTGGGGCGGCGCTTGTGGAACATTTGTCGGATTCGTCTGAGTCTGTTCGGACTGCCTCCGCCTTGGCGCTTGGCGAAATTGGAACTTCCGTCAATCATGAGGAGAAGATTCTTCGCGCACTCCGCCAGCCGGAGGTTTCTACCCGGCTGGCTGCCAGTCGAGCCCTCCTCAGTTTGGAGACGGTTTCATTTTCAACGGATCTCCTGTCGGCCCTGGACGATCCCAATGCGCAGGTGCGGCAAGGGGTTGTAGCGGTTCTCAGTGAGACAGGGGACGTGAGATCTTTACCAGGTCTGGTGAGGTTTTTGCAAAACGATGCGGATGCGGGAGTGCGTGCTGAAGCTGCGTTTCGACTGGGAAAAGTGGGAGATGCCGGTGTGGTGCCTGCGTTGTCCGTGGTAGCCGAGAAGGATTCGAATCCGACGGTTCGACAATGGGCGCATTGGGCTGTTCGGCAGATTACGACATCGCCCGGCTTCGGTTCAGGGAATCGACAAGGTCAATGAGGCGAGTCTGAGCCACCGGATCAATGTCGGTAAACTGAATGCCCATACCTGGAAAGAGCAGATACCGCTCTGGCTTCGACCGTGTCCAGGCTACTTTTGCACGTGTGGCAAATTTCTGGTTCGGTCGGTCAGGTAGGGCAAATTCCACGGTCAGTTCTGTGCCCGGTGCCAACGGCGTACTACTTTCGATAAACAATCCCCCTCCGCCGATCCCGCCAGTCAAGCTATCAAAATGCTTCCCGTCCTCCGTGGTGCAATGGACTTTGATGGCAAGGGGAGCGCGTGGATGCGATCGGCTATGGGCAAAGCGGGCATCTTCATCAACGGAGAGCATGTGCTCGATGAGGGTTCCCCAGCTTAGGATGCTGAGCTGTTGTCCCTTGTGATCGAACAACGATACGGTTTCCTGTTCGCAATCAATACCGAGCGTTTTGCCGTGGTGCTCTCGAGTGGCAGTGACGGGAAATTTCATCGGTGAGGTCTCGGAGGGTCCGCAGTGAATCGATCTGTCACGAATAGGAATCGTGTGTCGAGAGTGTTTAGCAGGACTACTCGCTCTGCGGAATGCCTTTTACAGAATGAACCAGATTCAGCACGCGACTTCGGGTCTCTGATGCGATATCTGTGAAACGTACACCCATACCAGGGCTAAAAGTATACTGGTCGGCCTTGGGGCAAACCCAGGCGATCACTCCCTTGGCGGACATCCACTCGCTGGGGTCTTCTGGTAGCGTGAATTCCATGGCAAGTTTCGTTCCGACTGCCAAGGGGGCAAGGCTCTCGATAAAGAGTCCGCCACCGCCGATGCCTCCGGCTCGACTCTCGAACTGCATGCCATCGGGGGTGTGGTATTTGACGCGGATAGAAAGGGAGATCCGCGGTTCAGAACGGGCTTCACGGGATTGCTGGGGCTTTCGATAGGTCAGGATCTGATCGACGAGAAAATCCCACGCGAGGCTTCCCATTGGCTCGCCGTTGATGCCAAGCAACGTGATCGATTCCTTTGAGGAATCAATTTCAATCGTCTTGCCCTTGTGTCTTGTGCTGGATACGACGGGGAATTTCACAAGCCGCCCTTTAGAAATCTACATGTCGCAACAAGGCATCTGGTGCAAGTATAGCCTATGGATCGAACTTGTCGATAAAAACCTGCGATTGGAGAAGTTTGGCGAAGGAGAGGTCGGTAATCTACTGCGAAGGGGAATAAAAAAAAGAGGGGGCGGACGCCCCCTCCCGATCGCTGAAATGCGCTTAATAGACGAGTAATTTTGAGGGGTTAGGCGCTCTTGACGTCTTTGTCCTGTTCGAAAATCCGGATAGGCGCGTGTTTTCCGCTGATGGCATCTTCAGTGATCACGACTTCCTTGATCTGTTTCTGCGACGGGGCGTCGTACATCACATCCAGCATGGCCTCCTCGAGAATCGCACGTAACCCACGGGCACCGGTCTTTTGAGTAAAGGCCTTCCGGGCTACAGCACTTAACGCACCTTCAGTGAATCGGAGCTTCACTTTTTCGAAGGACAGCAGCTTCTCATATTGCTTGGTCAGCGCATTTCTGGGCTCGGTGAGAATCCGAATGAGCGCTTGTTCGTCGAGTTCATCGAGCGTAGCAACGACCGGCAACCGACCAATAAATTCGGGGATCAATCCGTACTTCAACAGATCTTCCGGCTGGACATGCGGGAGCAGTTCGCCCAATCGAATATCATTGCGGCCCCGGACCTCGGCTCCGAACCCCATCGATTTCCGGTTCAGACGCTGCTCAATAATGTGTTCAAGCCCGACAAATGCACCGCCGCAGATGAACAAAATATTGGAAGTATTGACCTGAATGAATTCTTGATGCGGATGTTTCCGCCCGCCTTGAGGGGGGACGTTCGCGACCGTTCCTTCGATGAGCTTCAGCAAGGCCTGTTGTACACCCTCGCCCGAAACGTCTCGCGTAATCGACGGACTGTCACTTTTTCTGCTGATCTTGTCGATTTCGTCGATATACACGATTCCGCGCTCTGCCCGTTCGACATCGTAATCGGCAGCCTGGAGTAATTTGAGAATGATGTTTTCTACATCTTCTCCGACATAGCCGGCTTCCGTAAGTGTCGTTGCGTCGGCCAGTGTGAAGGGAACATCAAGAAATTTGGCCAGCGTCTGAGCCAGAAGGGTTTTTCCCGTGCCGGTCGGTCCGACGACCAGAATGTTGCCCTTTTGCAGTTCAACGTCGTCGACGTCTTTGTCCTTTGCGGAGATGCGCTTGTAGTGATTGTGCACGGCGACTGAGAGGATACGTTTCGCACGATCCTGGCCGACGACATACTGATCGAGATGATGTTTGATCTCGGCCGGCTTCTTCAGCTTGGAGGAGATTTCCTCCTTCGCTTCTTCCCAGTCCTCCGCAATGATGTCATTACAGAGGTTTACGCATTCGTCGCAGATGTAGACGGTAGGACCGGCGATGAGTTTGCGCACTTCGTCCCGGCTTTTACCGCAGAACGAGCAACGCAGGTGCCGATCAATCTTTTCCTGTTTAGCCATGCTGCCTCCTGTACACCAAAGGTCAACTAGCTCTTGCCGCCATCCTTCCCTGAGTCCGTTGAGCCCACGGGTTTAAGGCTCTTCAGGGGGCGTGTAATCACTTCGTCAATCAGGCCGTAGCGTTTGGCTTCCTCACTGGACATAAAGTAGTCTCGCTCGGTGTCCTGGGAAATCTTATCCAGCGGTTGTCCGGTATGTTTCGCCATGATTTCATTCAGGCGTTCACGAATCTTGAGGATCTCCCGGGCATGGATGTCGATCTCCGTTGCCTGTCCCTGAAATCCGCCCATGGGTTGATGGATCATGACGCGGGCGTTGGGAAGTGCATAGCGCTTGCCTTTAGTCCCGGCTGTTAAAAGAAACGCCCCCATGCTGGCAGCCTGCCCCAAGCAGATCGTGTTGATGGATGGTTTGACGTATTGCATAGTGTCGTAAATGCCAAGTCCTGCCGTTACGCTTCCGCCTGGCGAATTGATGTACAGATTAATATCCTTCTCCGGGTCCTCTGCCTCCAGGAACAGGAGCTGGGCAATAATCAGGTTGGCGAACACGTCATCGATAGGAGCCCCGAGGAAGATGATACGGTCCTTGAGAAGGCGTGAATAAATGTCGTAGGCACGCTCGCCGCGGTTTGTTTGCTCAACAACAATCGGAACTAACATTCGGCCGAATCCTTTCCGCTAGAGGACTAACAGGTGGAAACTCCTCAGTTTACCATACTCATCCTGCCGGGAATTGGTGATGACCGCCCGACCTCAGTACCCGCGACTCCTGATTTAAGAGCGTTTAGCCCTGAATCATCGCGTGCTTGTATACAAAATCCAATGCTTTGTCAGCCAAGATTCTTGACCGAAGGTCATTCAGGGTGTCTTGACCGCCGGCTTGAATCATGCGGGTGACTTCTTCGACGGAGAGTTTCACTTCAGCAGCGAGCCGCGCGATTTCGTTGCTGAGATCTTCATTGGTCACCGTGATGTTTTCTTTCGTTGCCAGCGCTTCCAGAATGAGCCCGACCTTCACGCGACGCTCCGCTTCCGGACGATATTCTTCCTGCAGCTGTTTGGCTTCGTCGGCTTGAGAGGCACCGGGCGATCCGTCTGCCGCGTCACCGGTCTTCCGTTGACGAGACTGCAATTGTTGACGAACCATCGCAGAGAGTTCTCGTTCTACTAGCGTTCCGGGAAGATCAAAATGGTGGGTTTCGGCCAATCGCTTCAAAATCGTATCTTTGTAGGAGTCCTCAATGTCCTTTTTCAAGGCACGGTCCATTTCGGCGTGGAGCTTCTCTCGGATTTCCTGCAGAGATTGATACGGGCCGCAATCTTTCGCGAATTCGTCGTCCAGGGCCGGAAGTTGTTTGCGTTTTATGGACTTGACGGTGCAGCGGAAGTTGACGGTCTTTCCCGCCACTCGCGCATCGGGATGTGTCGCCGGGTAAGCCTGGGGAATGGTGATGACGTCACCCTCCTTTTTCCCTAGGAGGTGCGGTTCAATTTCGATTCCGAGGACGGAAGACTGAGAACCCATTTTATGGAGATGTCCCGTCTTGGTTGTTCCATCGAGCGCAGCACCGTCCACTGTGCCGTCAATGTCGACAACCGCATAGTCTCCATCGGCCAGAGTCGTTCCGGCTGGCGCGGGATGCAACTGAGCCATCTGCTCACGAAGAACCTCAAATGCCTTTTGCACCTGTTCATCGGTGACTGTTCTCTGATCCTGTTTTAGAGAGATTGGATTCGGAGCTTTGTAATCCCGAAGCTCAATCGTTGGCTTAATCTCAACGGTAGCCGTAAAGCTAAAGGGGGAGTCTTTCTTCACTTTGACCCGTTCCAACGGCGGTATTTCTACAAGAACCGGAACGATGCCCGCCTGCCGGATAGCTCGATCATAATAATCCGGCACCAAGCTACGAATGACATCTTCTTCAATCGTTTTGGCGTAGCGCTTCTCAAGCAATTGGAGGGGGGCTTTTCCCGGACGGAAGCCGGGAATGCGAACTTGCCGATTCAATTCAGAGTACGCCTGGACAAACCGCAGGTTCACTTCGTCTGCAGGAACTTCGATTTTGAGCGCTCGCTTCATGGGGCCGAGTTCGGTCATTTCCATCTTCATAAGGCTATTCACTTTCTCCGAGTCCGATAATGTTTGGTGCGGCATGCCAGGTCATAGAGGTGGTGCGAGAGGGGGGACTTGAACCCCCACGGTTACCCACGAGATCCTAAGTCTCGCGCGTCTGCCAGTTCCGCCACTCTCGCGCGACGCTGAGTACTAGGCTGCTCACTGATGGTGCGTAAGAAATGGATATACATGTGTAAAGGCACGATGAATAATGACATTTTGTACCGTCGATCGTGTCTGCCTGTCAACCCATACGCAGGTGGGGCCCGTGTGCTGATTTGTGATTCTGAGGGGAACTCGGCCGTAGAGAAAATTGTATGGAGTGAAGGCCTCCATCAGGCGGTTGTCTCTCTCGTGCTGCGAGGCTCCTTCTCCTGGTATTGCCCTGCATGAGGAACGGTATAATGGACACACAGGTCTGATTCACTATCGCCATCCGAACGTTCTTCGAAATAAAGGGGGACACCGTATGAAACGCCAGTCTGTGACAGCTGCACTTGGGTGTCTCATTCTGCTGTGCGGCTTCCCGCTTTCGAGCGAGGCCTATCGAGACTATTTTACCGACGCACAAAAGCAAGAATTAGGAAAGATTCAAACCGTCTTGATTGAGGCATTGGCCTTAACAGACAAAGGCGCTGGCAATGCCGGCGGAATCTTGGACGTGGCCATGAAGCGCATGGGCGAGCTCGGTTACACAACAGTCTCGGATCCACGCGTGTCCCACGATGTCGTCGTGCGCGTCAAATGCGAGCAAAAAAAGACCTGGGAGGGCACGGCATCCGCGGGCGGAGACAATGATTTGCCTGATGCGCCATCCCGCCTGTGGAAAGGTCCGGCATGTCAGATTACGTACGCGTTGGGTGGTATGAAGGTCAA